>Ga0209757_10000018_pt1 | contig 134725 bp, 110 predicted proteins | sample ETNvirome_6_1000_FD_185472 | JGI IMG/M metagenome (GOLD analysis project Ga0209757, IMG submission 185472) | Marine viral communities from the Pacific Ocean - ETNP_6_1000 (SPAdes) (version 2) | ecosystem: Environmental > Aquatic > Marine > Oceanic | place: Pacific Ocean | collected 2013-06-19 | reverse complement strand
TTCCCGGTACTACTCAACAACAGGAGGAATCTGACGACCCAGACACTCAAAAAGCGGTCACTGAAAACTGATGAAAACCGGACAATCTAAACTGATAAAAAGCGGTCAAAACTCACCGTTGTTGACAGTTCGCCATTGCCTGGTTCTTCCTGATGGTGGTGTTCGAGCCGCTGATTGCACCGGACCTGGCCAGCGAATACCTGGCCGGCGCCATCCTGCTGGGCGCTGCACCCTGCACCGCCATGGTGTTTGTCTGGAGCTATCTCACCAAAGGCGATGCCGCCTATACTCTGGTGCAGGTGTCTCTGAACGACATCATCATGCTCTTCGCCTTCGCGCCCGTTGTGGTGTTCCTGTTGGGCATTTCCGACATTCAGGTGCCCTGGAACACGGTTATCCTCTCCGTGGTGCTGTACATTATCATTCCCCTGACCGCCGGCTACCTTACTCGCCGCGCCCTGATCGCAAAGCGCGGGCAAGGCTGGTACGACGAGGTGTTCATGAAACGCCTGGGGCCGGTCACCCCGGCAGCGCTGATCGTTACCCTGGTACTGCTGTTTGCGTTCCAGGGCGAAGTTATCCTGAACAACCCGCTGCATATCGTGCTGATTGCCGTGCCGCTGATTGTGCAGACTTTCCTGATTTTCTTCCTGGCCTACGGCTGGGCCAGACTGTGGAACGTCCGCCACTGCATCGCTGCGCCCGGGGCCATGATTGGCGCCAGCAACTTTTTCGAGTTGGCAGTCGCAGCAGCCATTGCACTGTTCGGTCTGCAATCGGGGGCTGCATTGGCAACGGTGGTGGGTGTTCTGGTTGAGGTTCCGTTGATGCTGGTTCTCGTTCGAATTGCCAATCAAACCCGGGGGCGGTTTCCGGCCTAGTTTGGAGACGCTCAGTAGGTCCAATTTAAAACAAAAGTGAACATTGGCAAGGCATCTGTAAAGGTCCGTGTTCATTGAAAAGCGGACCTTTCTGCCGCTCCGAGATAGATTCGTGAACCATAGGCTAGGAGTTTCTACTGCACTGGGGTAAGTCTGTATACATCCCTGTTTCAGTTGCACCGCTGATTAGAGTTCTCCTGCCCCTTTTTAAAAATATCCCGAGGAATTAAGCTCTTGCAATAGTGCCTCATTTTAATTAGTCGACCTTTCGACGACCTTTTACCGTAATCTCGCCCTCCTTAGTTGAAAATTTGGTGACATGATCCAGCTGCTTGAGTCTTTCTATAAGAGCTTGATTTGAAGGCGTGTCACGGAAGTGTAAGTGAGTTCGACCAGCTGAGGCTAGTTCCCCAAATGGGTGATCCAATGAGCTAAGGAAATTCAGAAGATTAGATTTATTCAACGCGCCAAGGTGCGGCCACAGAAGATCAATTGCTGCTTGCCCTCGCAGACCTTGGCTAACCATAGTCTTGATAACTTCGATAGAGAGAGCCTCCTGCTCCTCCAAAGCAACCCTCGCGATTTGGTTTAAGGCTCCTGGGTCAGCAATCTGGATATAGCTGTCAATATCTTTAATGATTTTTCGTTTTGTCTCTTGGTTAACTCTCGCACTCTCCAAAATGTTTCCAAGGTCGTCGGTCAACAGGTCGGGCGTCATATACTCCTTAAAGCCAGAGGAGTTTATTATGAAGTATTCACGTGTACTCCAGCTTCTCTCAGCCAAGTGACGATATACCTCTTCGTCATCTTCAATAAGCTTGTTAGCGACAAGAGTACCAAAAATCTCTCCGTCCTCTTCAGGGAGCGTCTCAAGATCAATCGTCTCACTAAGGCTTAGGCTCTTGATTAACTTCACACGCGTTGCAGCAGAGGGGATTATCGTGGCGCCCCTCAGTATCTCGGTTGCGAGAGATTTTTTCCCTTCCTCGTCATCCTGAGGTACCTCTGTAATCTGAGTAGTGTCTTCCATGAAATTCGCTAAATTGACGTCAAATCCATCCATCGCAGAAATATACGTCTTAACATTATCGTATGTGAGGGGGAACCTCTGACTTTCAGCTAAGCTGGGCCAGACAGCGTCGGATACCTCAGTCAACTCCTTCACTATACAGTCCTGTGATGATCGTTTCACAACATCATCGACATGTTCAGGTGACCGATAGAGTGTGTCCTCGAGAGTTGAGACGAACGCGGATGGTTCAATTATTACCTCTACCGAACCATCTATTTCAGAGAGGTATTTATCCATGTTAGCCAAAACATAATTATAGACTTTTGGGCTCAAGTCATAAATGTTATCAAGAGACAGATTGCCTCCCCCAATAGCAGCCGCCAGATTTGCCGCATTAATCGAAAATAGGCTTCGTTCCGATAGCTCTTTAATTGCACGCCTGCTTAATGGGCATAAATCAGGCACATGTATATTTAGTGAAGCGAAAATATTAACAATTGCCTCGATCTTATGTTGATCTAGTTCCTCTGATAATAAAACTTCAAATTTTGAGTAATAATCCGCAAGAAATTTTCCTAACGTTTCGCTCGTTTTATAGGAAATGTCAGCATTGAGGTTTGAAAGTGCCGTGTTGACAATATCGATGCGATCGTGCTCGTCACAAATCAAATCTTCAATAAGATAGCAAAGAGCATCTGAGGAAAATTCTGTTAACTTCTCTATAAACGCTCGCTTCTCAGAACCGCCATAAAAATAGGCTTGAATAAAGCGAGTTTGGTCGTCTCCCAATGAGGCGAGCGATTTGAATAGAATATCGGCGTTCTCTGAGATTTGGCTTTGAAGCAAGTGGTCAACAATGTTTATATTATACGCTGATGAGAATGCGAGAGCAGCGGGCCCACTTTCCAGTATGATTGCTTCCACGTCTTCGCTACTCAGTTGAAAATGTTCATCCATGATATCAGCATGGATGTTGTGAATTAGGAAATTTTTGGCATCAGCACTTACTCGAGCGTTGTGAAACCTCGAACAATACAATGTGAAATTTTGGGTTATATATCCTTCACGTATTAGATCGCGGGCGAGTTCGCTTTTGATAACTTTTCTTGCAACATCATTGAGTGATTGCTCGTTCGCCTCTCGAAAGTCGGTTTTAAATTCAGGCCTTTTGAGCAGATCACCCATGTCTGCAGTTCTCAAAAACCTCTTGTCTGCCTGATGTTTGGCGGTCTCTGAGTTCAGCCTCTGCTTCTCGCTATCATCCCACTCATCTGGATCAATACTGGAGCCGATAATGGTCTCGAGTTCGGACTTAGTAAATGTAAAACCATCCCTTCTTTGCGCGTGGCTTGCGAAATGTATCACCGGTTGTTTAGGAGGCTCACTGGCCAAACCCTTCCAAAATTCAACGCTCATCAAATCGCTATCGGATATCACCGTGTTCTTATGGAAAAATTTATGAGAGGAACCAAAATTAGTGCCGCCCCTTGCGCATATCTCTCGAATTAGGTCGACGTGCCTTTTTAGACTTTTTCCGAGTTGCTCACTCCGGCGAGCCAAGCTATCCATCTGTGACAACTGGCGGCGGATTTCGAGAGTCCTTTTATCAAGCCGTCTAATGTTAGAGCCCACTATTTGTCTGTGGGTATCGTAGAGTTCATCCAGGCAGCTCTTCCCAAGTGGAATTTTCTCAAAATCGGAGATGTGAGTACCTTTAAATAGCATCATTGCAAAAAGCCCCGATTCGCTTAGATCTAAGTCCCTCCCCGGGCCGGAACTGAATATTCTGTCTTTGAAAACGACGAATTCATTAACAATGTTCTTCAGTAGGCGCATGTCTGGAACGTGCTTGCTTGCGAGGTCAAATAGCTTTTTCTCCACACCATGCCCCTCGAGGCGCCTCAGCTGCTTAAGCGTCAAATCGCGTGCGCTTTGATGAGTAATGAATGGGACCACAGGGATGATCAGATCAAAGAACTTCGTACGGTTTGCTCGAAATGCCTCCGCTCGTGCAACGTCGTCGAGACTATCCAGAAATGGGTCACCTGTTTTCTTTTGTTTTTTTAAATCAAAAATGCTGTCTTTGGTGGCATATATGAATCGAATAGGCTTATCGATCTGAGGTGCGGCATTAAGCAGAGTGTTCAATGATCTTAGGGCTTCAAAAATTAGCGAGTCGTCGAATCGATCTATGTCCTCAAAAATGACAATGCTATGCTCTGACCTCTGAAAGAAGTAGACGATCTCGTCGAGGTACTGATCAAAATAGGACACTGATTTTCTATCAAGCTGAATAACTGCTGAGCCAGCGGAGATCTGTCGTATGCTAATTTGGCCATGCAGCACATAGCTCATTACTAACCAAACGAGGGCAGATATTCCTCCTACGATGAGGTGACCCCAAGCTCCCCAGCCGGCGGCGAAAGGTAACTTGGAAATAATTCCTTCAGTCCATCCTGTAAGCATGAAAGTAATCGAAACGACTATGCCCGTTACGATAGCGATGGTCAGCTGATCCTTCAGGTTGAAAACGTCTATTCTTCGAAAACGTGATCCCGGAGTTTTTCTGGGTTCGGCCCGATATAGAAGTTGTTTTACGATTTCTCGCTGAATTCGGTTGGTTGGGGTGGTGGCTTGACTGGGAATTGAGTCGTCTAGCTCGCTCTGTGAAATCGGCGCCAGAGTCGACATCGAAAGTTCGATTACATCATCGCGATGAACGTCACTTACTCGCTTCAATATGCTGCTCTTTCCAACACCGTAGTTGCCAGAAAGTGCGATATTGAGAATGTTCGAATTCTTGAGAGCCCGATTGATTTCCTCGAAGTAAAACCGATGTTCGCTTTCTACATATTCGGGAGTAAGCGGGCTGAGTTCCCACTTTGACTCGTGCTCAGTAATCGCGTCGGAATGTGAAGCACAGCACGTTCTAGAGTTGGTAAACCATGCCTGGAATAATTTGAAGGGATGTATGATCTTTTTGACGAGCATCATTGCTATCCTTCTCAATTTCCCGACTTGTCGGCGGTTCACCCTGCAAGCTGTGCCCATTTAATGTGACACTATACAGAGAAAAATGATTTTTAAATCAATCTTTGACAGGGCTGACAGTGACAGTCATTCCGAACACAATCAAAATCCGATTGAGAGTTCTTATGCTTACTGAATCGGCATCTGGCTCTATTGCCGAGATGGTATTTGCGGAGAGACCGACCAATATTCCAAGTCTTTCTGGACTCAGTTCTTACAATTCAACGCGCACACTCACCAGTGCCGTTCCAAGTGGGATCTCTCATTCTTCAAGCAACGTCAGGATTACCCAATCCCGGAATTTCGCTCCGTTCAAAACTGGAAAATCGGGCGTGATAGCGTGTTGAGTCAAAGATAAAGGCCGACATCAACGCGTTGTAAAAGGTCCGTTTTGTGGTCATACGAACACTCTTAAATAAAGAGGCTGAATGTCCGATTTGCGACCAAGGCATACTCCGGGCACATAAACAAAAGCGAACATTTGCCTTTCGATGCTTTTCGACGTTGAAGCGGGAACCAACTACTGGGGTGAGAGTTTTGGGAAATAGACTGGCTCAGCATGTTCCGGAACAGACCAAAGAAGTGGCGAGCGACTATCCTTTGGGTCTGCATCGACCAGCAAGCCTAGATCGCGAAGCTTTTTAAGCAGTCGCCGGGCAGTCCGCTCATCACGCTCCCCAGTTAATGTCAGGGCATCGTACCTTGAGATCGATCCCTGAATGAACGCCTGATACAGAACCCATGTAGAAGCAGGTTTCAGGTCATCCCTGCTCGCCACGAAATCTTCGATTCGACGTTTCATCGATTTCAGGTTCAGAAGCTCTGAAATGTAGCTGACTTGGTCAACGGAGGTGTCCAAAACGAAACGACAGAACCGGGCCAGACCAAGCTCACTGAGCGGGCCTCTGCCATCGGTTTGGCCCTGCTGGACGGCGTCAGCTTGAGCCAAGTTGCTTTTGTACTTCTCGGAGTAAATCGCAAGCCCACGGCTCAAACACCAGACGCCCACGCTTTCCAGTCCAGCCGCCCGGAATGCCGCATCCGTCCAAAGACGAACAACTCGGCCATTGCCATCCAGGAATGGGTGGATCCAGAGGAATCGGTGGTGTGCAGCTGCGATTGCGATCAGACGTCGATCACCTTGGTGTCTGACGCTTTTATATTCGTTGCAGAACTGCGTCATTAGCTGTTCCAGGTGTTCGGCGTCAGGCGGTATGTGCCGACCAACCTTTACCCCTCGATCCCTGAACTTTCCACCTTCAACCCAGGCGACCTCCCCCGTTTCATCCAGCTCGACCTTTTTAAGATCGCTAGGCAAGTCCCTGTAAAATCGGCGATGCAGCTCTTTGATGAAGTCCACGGAAATAACTTCTTCCAGACTCCGATCCTCAGAAGCTATCCAAGCTTGTACGTCGATGTGGGCAAGAGACTCAATCTGTTTGTCCCGAGCAACCGGATCGTCCTCAAAATTTCCCCGCTGGGCCTCGCGGATCTGGTGAGGAAGGGTTCGATTGCCTTCAATCAGGTTGCTGTAGTACGAGTTGATGACAGCCATGTGCCGGCGCAACGTATCCGCTGTCTCCGGCTCAAGCTGGCCGGCGATCTGAGCGGCCTTCCTGTTCAGGATGCTGGCCAGATCGAGAAGCCCCTCTTCCGTACAGGATTTCTCGTTTGGCGCAAAAGGCGCGGCACTCATCCAGGAAGTCATCTGATACCTTAATTCGTGTAGTGATTCTGAGTTTCTGACCGGCAATTTGTCTGGGTATTTGTCCGGTATTATGACCGGTTTAAAGCAGCGGCACAGAGTTCCCGCTGATGGCAATATTCCTACCTTTTAGCCAGTATAAATAGACATTTACATCATTTCCAGTTTTTGGAACTCAGCTTCATCTGGTCATATTTGCTGTTTTCCTGGCCGGCCAAGTGACCGGCAATTTGTCCGGCAATTTGTCCGGCAAAATCTTGTTTGGCTCTTGGGCCGACTCCCGAACTATCAGCTTTGTCAAACAACGCTGGCTCCTGATCTCAGCAGGCCTCCAACGGCGCATAGGCCAAAACCAACCACTTGGCCCCCTCATCAAAGTTCACCTGCACCCGCGTATGGTGACCACTGCCCTCGCTGTTCATCACAATGCCCTCGCCGAACTTTGGATGGCGTACCCGCTGGCCCAGGCTGAACCCCGTACCAACGTCAGGTTCCTGGCTGAACAGGCCCTCATTGGGCCGGGCCATCATTGCTGGCCGGCTGACGGTATTCCGCAGCCGCACTTCCTGAATGCAGTCACCGGGAATCTCACGGACAAACCGCGACAACGCGTGGAATTTTTCCTGGCCGTACAAGCGGCGGGATTCGGCGTAAGTAAGCACCAGCTTTTGCATGGCCCGGGTAATGCCCACATAGGCCAGGCGCCGCTCTTCTTCCATCCGCCCCGGTTCTTCCAACGACATACTGTGGGGAAACAGGCCTTCCTCCACACCGGCCAGGAATACCAGCGGAAACTCCAGGCCCTTGGCGGAATGAAGGGTCATAAGCTGCACGCAGTCCTCATTCGCTTCCGCCTGAGCCTCGCCGGCGTCCAGCGCTGCCTGGGCGATGAATTCCGACAGCGGATCAACGCCCTCTTCCACCTCATAATCCGACAGGGCATTCACCAGTTCTTCCAGGTTCTCCACCCGCGCCTGCCCCTTCTCACCCTTTTCGCTGGCGTGGTAATCCTTGAGACCACTCAGCTCCAGGGTTGTCTTCATCAGACCATGCAATGATGCATCGTCCACCATCTCCGTCAGGCGTTCGATGATGCCCATGAAGGATTGCAGACCGGTTTTGGCGCGGCCCTTGACCTGGCCGGCTTCCAGCAAACGCTCGGCAGACTCCCACAAGGAGATACTGCGTTCAGTGGCGAACGCGCGCATGTCCGCCAGGCTCTTGGCCCCGATACCGCGGGCGGGAATGTTCACCACGCGCTCGAAGGCTGCATCATCCCGACGATAATGTACCAGTCGCAGGTAGGCGATGGCGTTGCGGATTTCCTGGCGGTCGTAGAACCGCAGGCCCCCGTAGACTCGATAAGGAATACCCTGACGGATCAGGGATTCTTCCAGCACCCGCGACTGGGCGTTGGAACGGTAGAGAATGGCCGACTCGCTGCGCAGGTTACCCTCGTTGACCCAGCTACCAATGGTGTCGGCGATGTAGTTGGCTTCGTCCTGCTCGTTGAAGGCCGCATACAAACTGATGGGCTCGCCATCCGGGCCGTCGGTCCAGAGTTCCTTGCCCAACCGGCCCTGGTTGTTGGCAATCACCGCGTTGGCGGCTTTCAGGATCAGTTGCGTGGAGCGGTAATTCTGTTCCAATCGCACCATCCGGGCGTTGGGAAAGTCCCGCTGGTACTGCTGGATGTTTTCGATTTTCGCGCCTCGCCAGCCGTAGATGGACTGGTCGTCGTCGCCCACCACCGTTAGCGGCACCCGGTTCCCGGCCAGAATCTGCAGCCAGGCGTACTGGATGGTATTGGTGTCCTGAAATTCGTCCACCAGGATCTGCTGGAAACGGCTCTGATAATGGCTCAGTAGTTCCGGACGGTACAGCCAGAGTTCGTGGGAGCGTAGCAACAGCTCGCCAAAATCCACCAAGCCGCTTAGGTTGCAGAGCTTTTCGTACTGGCGGTAAACCGTCAACATTGTGGCCGTGAAATGATCGCCCGGATTTTCCTGGATGTGTTCCGCCCGTAACCCTTCGTCTTTCTGGCCGTTGATAAACCACTGGGCCTGCTTCGGCGGCCAGCGGCTTTCATCAATCTGCAGCTCACGCATCACGCGCTTGATCAGCCGCAGCTGGTCGTCGCTGTCCAGCACCTGGAAGTTCTCTGGCAGGCCGGCGTCCTGGTAATGGGCCCGGAGCAACCGGTGGGCAATGCCGTGAAAGGTGCCAAACCAGAGGCCCCGAGCCGGAATATTCATCATCTGCTCAATGCGGTAGCGCATTTCCTTCGCCGCTTTGTTGGTGAAGGTCACCGCGAGTATGCCCGTCGGCGGCACCTTGTCCACCTGCATGAGCCAGGCAATCCTGTGCACCAGCACCCGGGTTTTGCCACTGCCCGCACCTGCCAGCACCAGCAAATGATCATTCTGGGCCGCTACAGCCTCACGTTGGGCGTCGTTCAGGGCGTCGATAATGTGGGAGACATCCATAGAGATCCGGTCGCTACTGGTTAAATGAACAGGTGCAGAATTATAACAGGAGAAAGGAGGGTTTGCCGGACGCGGGTGTGTTGGGTTTACCGCACACATGTAAGGTACCGATACAGAAAATGTGAACACTTTTTATGAAACTGGCGTCAACTTGGGTATACTCGCCACCGCGGGTTGCCCGGAAGAACTTTCTGTTCCTCTGCTGGCCACCGTTTTCCCGCACCAGACAAATTGCAGGGGCAAGACATAAGTCCCCTGAAGCCAGGAAGGCGCCCGCATCTAGCGACCAGACATCAAAGGAGATGATGTACGATGTACTCCGTATACCCAAGCACTACCCGTTTTACCCCCCGTTTTGCCTTTACCGCCCTCGCACTGACCGCGACCCTGTCGTTACCGGCCATGGCTGATGATAGCGACCGGATTGACCAGTTGGAGCAACGGCTGGATTCCATGCAAAAGCAGATGACCGAATCCAGCCTGGAAAAGGTTCGCCTTAACGGCTTTTTCAGCACCGGTTATACCCGCGCCAACAACGATGCCGGTTACGATGAAGCCACGGAAAAATCCGATCTGGAAACTCTGAGCCTGTTCGGCCTGCAAAGCACGTTTGCCCTCGGCCGCAATACCGATGCCGTTTTGCAACTGGTGTCCCGTGGTAGCGAAGACTGGGACACGGAACTGGAATGGGGCTACCTGCGACACCAATTCAGCAATGGTTCCGAATTTCGGGCCGGTAAAATGCGCCTGCCGCTGTTTATGGAATCCGAGACCCTGGAGATTGGCTATGGTCAGCCCTGGGCGCGCCCACCCGAAGCAGTCTACGACCCGGTGCCGGTTCGCAGCTATCTGGGCGCCGATGCGGCCTATACCATCAACCTCTCTGGCTCATCCATTCAGACACGCGCCTTTGCAGGACACCTTGACGATGATGCCGCCTCCCTTGGCCAGACCGTCAATGTGGAACTACGCAACATAACCGGCCTGACCGCCAACTGGACCAATTACCTCTGGACCTTCCGTGGCGTTTACGCCCATGCAGAAGCCACCATCGGCGGAACACCACCGCTTGGTGACGAAGAAAAAACCGAGTTCATGGGATTGGGCCTGTCCTACGATGATGGTAGCTGGCTGCTGATGTCGGAACTGACACGGGTTGAGGTGAACGGATTTTACCAGGACACCGACTCCGCCTACATCACGCTTGGCTACCGGGTAAAGGAAGTCACGCCCTATGTAACGGCTTCCTGGGTCGAAAGCCAGGACAACTACGAGCGCGACGGCACGCCACTGGAGGTGCTGGACGTACGTCGCCAGGCCTACAGTCTGGGCTTCCGCTGGGACATGACCACCTCGGTTGCCATGAAGGTGGACTGGACCCACGCCCGGGGCTTTGGCAAAACCACTGGGGGCCTGATTGGCAACCAACTGGATGCTCTGGCCGGCAATCCCGGCGGTCGATTCGACAGCACCGACGTATACACCGTCCGGCTTGATGCCGCATTTTGATCAGGAGGGACACCATGGCGATTCGACGCGTATCCGTGCCTGCATTGCTCATTGCGTTGTGCCTGTTGAGCAGTGTCTCGCGGGCGGAATTGGTGATCATCGGCCACCACGGTGGCCCGGATTCCATCACCGTGCAGCAGGTGAAGGACATCTACCTGAACCGCAGCTCACGAATGCCTGACGGCCAGCGCGTGGTCGCGTTCCAGCTTCCAGCGGGCAACAGCATGCGGGATGAGTTCAATGACCTGATCACCGAGCGCAATGACGCCTGGCTGAAGTCGTTCTGGTCGCGGCAGGTTCTGACCGGAAAGGGCCATCCGCCGAGGGAGGTATCCTCGGCGAACAGCATGAAGAGTGTGGTGTCATCCACCCTGGGCAGTATCGGTTACCTCGATTCCACCCTGGTGGATGATTCCGTTAAGGTCCTGTTGACGCCGGAACCTTAAAACCCGCGCGGAACGGTCTGGGCCTCGACGAATTCGAACAGTCCTTCCAGGCCGCCTTCGCGACCAGTGCCGGACGCCTTCATGCCCCCGAACGGCGCTTCCGGCGTGGGTCCGGTACCGGTGTTCCAGCCGCAATGACCAAAACGCAGCCCGGCGGCCACCCGCTGGGCGCGCTCCGCGTCGGCCGTGAACACGTATGACGCCAGGCCAAATTCGGTGTCGTTACCGGCATCGATAACCTCGTCCTCAGTGCGGAAAGTGGCCATGGGCACCAGCGGCCCGAAGGTTTCCTCGCGGGAGCAGCACATGTCCCGGGTCACCCCGGAAATGACCGTCGGCGGGAAGAACAGGTGGCCATCCCCAAGGTCTGCCGGCATTTTGCCTGCCACCAGTTCACCACCCCGCTCAAGGGCGTCTTCCACGTGGCGCTTCACCTTATCAAACCCGGCTTTGTTGATCAGCGGGCCGAGGTCAACGTCTTCCGTCAAACCATTACCCACGGTCATGCGATTGACCCGGTCGGCAAGTTTCTGACCGAATTCATCCACCACTTTCTCGTGAACGAAAATCCGGTTGGCGCAGACACAGGTCTGGCCGCCGCCCCGGAACTTGTTGGCGATCAGGTTATCAGCAGCGGCATCCAGGTCCGCATCGTCAAAGACAATAAACGGTGCATTACCACCCAACTCCAGGGCCAGCTTCTTCACCTGATCTGCCGTATCCAGTATCAGCTTGCGGCCCACTTCGGTAGAGCCGGTGAAGCTGAGCATGGGCACGTCGGGGCTTTCGCAAAGCACCTTGCCGATCACACTGGCCTTGCCCATAACCAGGTTGACCATGCCGTCTGGCAGGTCGACGTGTTTGTCCATCAGCGCGAACAGCGCAATCATCGTCAGCGGCGTCTCACTGGCCGGCTTGATCACCGACGGGCACCCGGCCGCCAGGGCGGCAGACAACTTCTTGGCGATCATGCCAATGGGAAAGTTCCAGGGCGTGATCAGGCCGGTAACACCAACCGGGCGGTAGTGCACTGTCCAGGTACAGTCTTTCGGCTTTTCGGGAATGGTATGGGCGTCCAGCGCCTGAATGTGTTTGGAGCAGTAATCGAAGAACCCGGCGGCGTAATCGACCTCACCCTGAGCTTCCTTCAACGGCTTGCCGTGCTCCATGCACAGAATGCGGCCCACTTCCTCTTTATTGGCCCTGAGTGCATCACGAATATCTTCCAGCCACTTGCGACGGGTTTCGATGGAATAGGGACTGGTTAAACGAAGCGCAGACTTGCCCGCTTCAACGGCCTTGTACACTTCACTTTCGGACATCGATGCCACACTGGCAACCACCTCACCCGTGGCCGGGTTATAGACATCGAAGGTGTTACCGTCCGGCGATTCAGACCAGCGACCGCCGATGTAGCCAGTCAGCTTGGGAAGCAGTGGTGACTCGATCATCTCGGCTCCTTTTCACAATGTTCTCGGATTGTATAAATTGGGGTTTGCGTCAGTGTGATATGTCTCTCATAGTGGATGCAGAAACCGCCACTGTAAAGTCAGACCATGGTGTTTTGACCAGCGCCGGCGGGGGCCTATACTCGAACCATGTCATTATCAGGAGGCAGGAACATGAAGGCGTTTTTTCATCCCGCGCAGGACCAACATCTTCCCAAGACCTACTTCACCCGCGGCCAGATGCGTCAGCCCCAGGAAGTTCCTGATCGCACCGCTCAAATGCTGGAAGGCCTGAAGGCCATGGGCATTCCGGTGTTGCAGCCGGCAGACCAGGGTGCCGGTGCAATTTCAAAGGTCCACGATCTGGGCTATCTGCGCTTTTTGGAGTCTGCCCACCGGCGCTGGGCAAAGATGGAAGACTGGGGTGACGAAGTGATTTCCAACATCTTCGTCCGATCACCAAACGCCCTCAAAGGCATCCTGGCGGAAGCTGCACGCTACCAGGCCGATGGCAGCTGCCCCATCGGAGCCAACACCTGGGATGCCGCCTACTGGTCGGCCCAGACAGCGCTCGGCGCCGCTGACGCCCTGGTTGCCGGCGAGCGCCATGCCTATGCGGTGTGTCGCCCACCGGGCCACCACGCCCGAAAGGACGCCGCCGGCGGCTTCTGCTACCTCAACAATGCCGCGATTGCCGCAGAACATTTGAAACCCCGTTATCCCAGGATCGCCATACTGGACACCGACATGCACCACGGCCAGGGCATCCAGGAAATCTTCTATGACCGCAGCGATGTTCTCTATGTCTCGATTCATGGCGACCCCACCAATTTCTACCCGGTGGTCAGTGGCTATGAGGACGAGCGCGGTGAAGGCGAGGGACTTGGCTACAACATCAACCTACCGATGCCCCACGGCTCCTCGGAGGAAGATTTCTTCGCCAAACTGGATGAGGCACTGGCCGCCATTCGACTGTTCCAGCCAGACGTGCTGATACTTACCCTGGGATTCGACATCTACCACAACGACCCCCAGGCCAAGGTATCAGTGTCTTCGGAAGGCTTCTGTCGCCTCGGTTCCGACATCCGTCGCACCGGTCTTCCCACACTGGTTGTGCAGGAAGGCGGCTATGACCTGGAAGCCCTGAGTGCCAACGTGCAGCAGTTCTTCAAGGGGCTGGAAGGGTAACCACCTCAGTTCGCCGGGGCATACACCTTGATATTGGTGTGGCCCTCGGCTTTCAGGTGGCAGGCATGCATGCGGCTCATGGTGCCGCGGTCACAGTACAGCAGGTACTGCTTGTCGTCCGGCATCGATTGGATTCGCTCATTCAGTTCGTAGAACGGTATCTCCACCACCTGATTGCTGGTGAGCTGCAGGGGTGACTGCTCCCCTTCTGACGGGTGGCGCACGTCAATAATCACATCGTTCACAGCCGGTGTATGTACAAGCTCAACCTCTTCTGGCGTCCGGGTGGTTTCCAGAAGGCGGTTGACCGGCGTGTCCTGACGGCTGGCGATGGCCTGCTCCAAAACCCGGGTGTCCATAGCGGCTTCATCTTCCTCCACCCGATGCAGCTTGGCGCGGGTGGCCGGCTTACGGGAAATCACACCGCAGTACTCCGGCATGGTACGAGCAAATGGCTCAGTACCGATGTCCCGGGCGATGTTGATAATGGTTTCCTTGTCCATGGAAATCAGCGGCCGCAGTACCACCTCGTTACTGGCCCGGTCCACCACGTTGAGGTTTGACAGGGTCTGGCTGGACACCTGCGCCACGGCATCACCGGTCACCAGCCCCGCGGCGTTATTGGCGGCTGCAATGTCTGAGGCAGCTTTCAGCATCTGGCGCTTGAGCACCACCCCCCAATGTCGCTGGTTGACTGAACGCATGATTTCAGCGACCACGCCTTCAAAGGGTACGGAAATGAACTTGGCACCATGGGAAGCGCCGTAACGATCCCACAGGTAATGCACCACCTGGCGCACGCCAATTTCATGGGCGGGACCGCCCAGGCTGAAAAACAGGAAGTGGGAGCGAAGCCCCCGACGCATCATCAGGTAGGCCGCCACCGAGGAGTCATAACCACCGGACACCAATGTCATCACCGTTTCCACCGCGCCCAATGGGTAGCCGCCGGCACCACGATGTTTGCGATGCGCAATGTGATAGTGATCCTCATGGACCTCAATACGCACTTCAATATCCGGGTTGCGAAGGTTTACGCCCTCGGGCTCGGAAGCCTCAAACAGGGCGGAGCCGACAAAGCGCTCCAAATCAATCGAGCGAAACCCGTGATTACCGTGGCGGCGAACCCGAACCGCAAAGGTTTTTCCGCGGATACGGTCTGCGTAGGCTGCTACTGCCTGCTCCGCCACGTCGTCCATACTTATCCAGGGAAATACACCTATCTCCTGGATGGTCGAAATGCCCGGAATACGGCCCAACTCATCAATCACCGGGCCCGCAAGGCCGCGCCCATCCGGGATGGCCACATCAACCCTGTCCCAGGAACCCTCAACGTGGATATCGTCGTCCAGGCGTGCCAGCAGTTTGCGAATATTCTGCCGCAGGTGCCGCATCTGTTGCCGGCGAACGGGTTTGCTCTTGATGGCCACTTCGGCGGCGGGGCGTATAAGGAGTTTCATAAATCGGACGTCTGTCGGGTAGCGTAATTACAGTAAAGCGCTTAGTGTAACGGTTTCGCCGTTTGCCTCAAAATCAGGCATTCCCGATACTCGCTATACTCATATAAAAAGGCATCGCCCTGACGCCAGGGGCCCGCAGAACATTCAGGAGCTTTTGCGTTCATGACCGAATCCACCATCAATGCCCTGGTATCTCCAGAAGGCAGCCTGGAAATCCTCTCCAACTTTGAAGTCAACCGGCTCAAGGACCGAAGCGAAGGGGGGCTGTATCGGCTTTTCCGGCAATGCGCCCTGGCCGTGCTCAATACCGGTGTTGAAACCGACGACTGTAAAACCCTGATGGAAGCCCATGCGGATTTTGACGTTCGCCTGGTGCCACAGCCACGGGGTCTGAAACTGGAGCTGGTCAATGCACCCGCCCACGCCTTCGTGGACGGGCAAATGCTGCGCGCCATCCGCGAACACCTGTTTTCGGTATTGCGGGATATTATCTATTCCTACTCAATCCCCCAGTCCGCGGTCGGTCTTCGCCGGGACGACCCCGAAGGCATCACCAACCTGATTTTTCACATCCTCCGTAACGCCCGTGTACTACAGGCAGGGCGTCATCCGGACCTGGTGGTGTGCTGGGGTGGCCACTCCATCAACGAGCGCGAATATCAGTACAGCAAGGAAGTGGGCCACCAGCTTGGTTTGCGAGGATTGAGCATTTGCACCGGTTGCGGCCCCGGCGCCATGAAAGGCCCGATGAAAGGCGCCACCATTGGCCATGCCAAACAGCGGGTGAAGAACGGCCGTTACATTGGCCTGACGGAACCGGGCATCATCGGTGCCGAAGCGCCAAACCCGATCGTCAATGAACTGGTGATCATGCCGGATATCGAGAAACGCCTCGAAGCCTTCGTTCGGACAGGCCACGGCGTGATTGTGTTCCCCGGTGGTGTGGGTACCGCCGAGGAAATACTCTATCTGCTCGGCATCCTGCTGCACCCGGACAACGCCGACCTGCCCTTCCCGGTCGTCTTTACCGGCCAGCAGGAAAACGCGGAATACTTCGAGATGATCGACCAGTTCATTCGCAACGCGCTGGGCGATGAAGCCGCCAGCAAGTACGAAATCATCATCGACGACCCGGACAAAGTTGCCCGCACCATGAAACAGGGCATGAAGGACGTGGAAACCTTCCGCCGGGCCATGCAGGACGCCTACTATTTCAACTGGATGCTGAAGATCGACCCGGTATTCCAGATGCCGTTCGAGCCCACCCATAAAAGCATGCGGGCGCTGGCGCTACACCGTGACCAGCCGGTTCACCTGATTGCCGCGAATCTGCGCAAGGCGTTCAGTGGCATCGTCGCCGGCAACGTCAAGGAAAGCGGCATACGCCACGTGCAAGCCAAGGGGCCATTTGAAATTTCCGGGGACCCGGAACTACTGGCACCCCTGGAAGCGATGCTGAAAGAGTTCGTCGCCCAGGACCGGATGAAACTGCCCGGTTCCGGTGCTTACGAACCCAGTTACCGGATTATCAGCGAAGCAACGCCCGCCACACCCTGACGATGATGGGGATTATTCCCCACCATCCGCCGGTAGGCTGGCGTAATAGGCGGCCAGGTTGGCAATGTCCTCATCGCTGAGGCCCGCCGCCTGGCCCTGCATGATGGCGGCCTGGCCACCGTTGCGCTGCTTGTTCTTGTACGCCTTGAGCGAAGACACGAGGTATTGTTCGTTCTGTCCTGCCAGGTTGGGGTAACCCGGAATGGCCGCGATGCCATTCTTGCCATGGCAGGCTGCGCACACGGCGGCCTTGGCTTTACCGGCCTCAGCATCACCAGCGGCGATGGTAACGGCGGGAGCGGCAGCCCCCAACACGAACACGGCGGCCAGGGTGTGGTATTTCAGTCTCATTGGTTTTACCCTCTCATCGTTTTATAGCCCGACAGGATCCTGCCGGTGCGCAAGTTGCACGAATTTATAGCACAGCAAGAACAAAGCTCAAATGTGATGGATCAATAATCACCCCATTCGATGCGGAGAAGTCGACATGCCCATTCAGGTTCAGGAAATCGCGTGCAGGGAAGGCAACATCGGCCTGATCACCCTGAATTCACCGGCCACTCTGAACGCCCTGTCCGCGTCGATGATCCATGAAACCCAGGCCGTACTGGATCAGTGGGCCGACGCTGACCACATCAGCCTGGTTATTTTCCGCGGCGCTGGTGAACGTGCGTTCTGCGCGGGCGGTAATATCCGCGAACTTTATGGCGCCCTGTCCGGCGACGAAGATCCGGACGCACCGGCCGAGTTCTTTGCCAGCGAGTATCGCCTGGACTATACCATTCACTGCTTCCCCAAACCGGTGATCGCCATTGGCCACGGCGTGGTGATGGGCGGGGGGCTTGGCATTTTCTCCGCTTGCCGCTACCGCTTGGTAACGCCCGATGTCACATTGGCCATGCCGGAGATCACCATCGGCCTGTTTCCCGATGTTGGTGCAAGCTGGTTCCTCAATCGGCTGCCAGGCCGCATCGGTCTGTTCATGGGGCTGACCGGAGCCCGGCTGAACGTCTCTGACGCGTTGAGGGTTGGCCTGGCCGATATGGCCATCCTGCCAGATCAGGTGGAATCATTGATCGAGCGGTTGCAGGAGGAGCGCTGGACCGGTGAATCAGCGGCTGATGACAACCGCCTGTTCCGGCTCGTCAAGCAACTTGAGCATCCGGACTACCGGGCACTGCCAGCCAGTGAACTGGCGCGCCATGAGCAGGACATCGCCAGGCTCAGCGCAGGCGATGAACTCCCGGCCATTGTTGAAAATCTCATGGCGGCGGAGATCGACAGCGACTGGTGGCAAGGCTGTGTGAAAAACCTGCGCGGCGGCTGCCCGGTTACCGCCTGGCTGGTCTGGACCCAGCTAAAGAAGGCACAGCAAATGTCACTGAAGGACGTCTTCCGGATGGAATACACCATGGCCGCCCGCTGCACCCAGCGGCCAGATTTGCGGGAGGGTATCAGAGCCAGGCTGATCGACAAGGATCACAAGCCCGTCTGGTCATTCCCGACTGTCAGGGACGTGCCTGACGCTGTCGTTGAAGAACACTTCGAGCCGGAACTGAACGACAGTAACGACCCCATGGCACTGCGCTGAACGGGCGGCAAGCCCGCGTTCATAGCTCGGCGCCGGCCTGAATCAGCAACATCTCGATATCCCGGTTGTTGCTGGCACGCGCCAGATCCAGCGCCGTTCGCCCATCGCTACCGCGATAGTTGACGTCTGCACCCGCCGCCAGCAGCATCTCGGCGGTCAGTAAATCCCCGCCCTCAACAATGTGCATCAGCAGCGAAAGGCCGCCCTGATTCACATTGACGTTCGCCCCGGCGGCCAACAGCACTTTCACTACGGAAAGATGACCGTTGCGGGCGGCACGGATCACCGGCGTTGTACCCTCGCCGTCCGCTGCATTTACGCTGGCGCCGGCCGACAACAACAGCTGCACGATCCGCCGATGGCCATGCCCTGAGGCGATCATCAGTGGCGTGACACCACTCGCCGTGGCCAGGTCCGGCGCTGCACCTTCGCTGAGCAGGAACCAGACAATTCGGTCCTCGCCCGCCCTGACCGCCGCCGAAAGCGGTGTGCCGGCTTCGGTCAGTGTGTTCAAAGACAGGCCAGAGGCTGCAAGCGACTTGGTCCGTTCCAGGTTTCCGTTGCTTACCGCCGCCATCAAGGGCGTATCCGCCACCGACGCGCGACGCTGTTCGAGGTTGGATGGATCTGTGCTCGTCGCGCACGCTGTCATCAGCGCGCTTGCGACCAGGACCGCCAGAAATCTCACGAGGATGGTGCCGGTTCCCTGGGCCATGGTGATTCAGTCTCTGTTGATTTATTTTTGCGGATATTCTGGTCAGTCGGCGGCGGCAATGAAAGCGAGCGGTTCACAAGTCCGGCCGGTTCTGCAAAATATCGCCCACCAGAGAGCGCAATTCCGCTTCGCCTGCCTCCCGGCCCACGCATTCACCGTTCGCCTGCAACTCGGGCCACGACCAACCCTGTAGCACCGCCCTGGCCCAGAGGGAGCGCGAACGTTCGTCAGCCATCCCGTTGACAACGCCTGCTTGCAATGACAGCCGTCTCAGTACCGGCAAGGCCAGATCGAAGCCCCGATAGCCATGGGCAAAACTGTGCAGGTCCCTGAAATCATTCTCATTGAGCGGTCTGTCAGCGGGAAGGCCGCAGGTTATCCGCAGAATCAGCTCCGGCTCTGCGTCTATCCAGTTGCGCGGCACGAGGGTGAGCCAGTGCTCCGTCAACCTGCCACGCAAATGATCTGTCAGCGCCTTACCTTGCGCAGACACCCCGGCAAGCAACTGCAGGGGATACTCGCCGCTGCTGGCTTCGCGCTTCAGCCCGAGCCGAACCGGCTCCAACCCGCACCGCTGCCAGAACGACAACAACCCGGCGTTACCGCCGAAACTGGTACCGATACCGTCCAGCCCCTGCTTGCACGCATAATCATTTGCAGCCGCCACCAGTGTCTGCCCCAGCCCCTCACCGCGAACCTCGGCACTCACGGCAATCCGCACGATGCGCAACAGACTCTGGCAGGCTGCTTTGGCAAATCCACTGTGGGTCGCCAGGGACTGGGGCAAGAGATGCCCCCGCAAGCGGCGCTTGCCCAACATGACCTGCTCTGCAAGCTCGCTGTCCAGCCCCCCTTCCACCGTCGCCCATAGCACGCCGACCAGAACACCACCCCGGGTCAGACGCCAACTCACCGCGGCCGGATCGTCCATCCACTGGCGCAAGTCACCGGGTGAGGTCCGGTAGTGGGCATCCACCAGCAAACCGAAGGCCTCCTCCAATTCATTGTCTTCTGCGGTACCCGGGTTCCAGCGTTCAACGGCGATATTCACTTCGTCATCACTGACGGGTGGTGCCTGGGCATCCAGCAAAAACATCCGACGCGTCAACGGCTCCAGGGGGTCAGAGGCAGACCATCGTATGGGCGCCGTAAGCGATGTGTTGCGCCAGTGAGGCGTTTCGGCATCCAGCACCGAGCGAAAACGGATGGCAAAGCCTCTACCGGAACCTTCATAACCGTGCACCGTGGAAGCGTAAATCACCCTGGGCCAACCCAGCAGTATCCGCTTGAGCAGGTCTGCCGGTACGGCGGCGGCTTCATCCACCATGATCACTTCCGCCTCCGGCTTTTCAGCAAGCAGCCGGTCCAGGGGCCAGAACTCCAGCCGCCCCTGATCGCCCACCGCAACATCGCCCGTGCCCATGTCAGGATCAGAGGCCTGCCCGCTGGCCAAGCGGGCGTGGTGAAACAATGTTTTCACCGCATCCGGCCCGGGCGACGTCACAACCACGCGCCGCCGCCCTTCATTCAGAAGACGAACCGCCGACAGGCCCAGTGCCGCAGACTTACCCCGCCCCCGATCCGCCGTCGCCACCAACGGTCGCCGACGCCGCCCCAGCCCCGTTCGAACAACCTCTTCCACAAGCGCACGCTGGTCATCGGTGGCGCCTACCCGGAAGGCATCGCGGGGTGGTTCAACCATTGGCAATGGCGGCCGAGGGTCTACAGACGGGGTGACACGAATAGTATTAGAGTCACCGGCCACAGTGCCGGCCAGACGAGCCGCAAACGGATGCTGACCGGCTCCGTCCAACCCGGTACGCCGGTAATCCGGATCGTCGAAACTGCCCCAGTCTCCCAGCTTCGGCATCAGCCAGAAAAACAGACCACCGGCCGCAAGGGTTCCCGACAACGCCGCAAAACCGTCTGGTGGATTCCCCCGCCAGCCATCCCAGACCACGCAAGCCAGTTCCTGCCCCAGCCAGCGACGTCCCTCGACCGGTTTGATCGAAGTCAGCGAGGATTCGGGCTGATCCTCAACCGGCCCGGTCCAGACGCCTGGCGCTATCGACAATACTGGAAGAAGTTCACGCAGCCACGTAAGAGCAGCTGCCCGCTCACCTTCCAGAACCACCAACCGCCGATGTCCGGCAGCCCGCAACCCGGCTTGCAGCTCCTGCCACCCGGCCAGATCAGGCCCGATTTGATCCGCCATCCACTCAGCTCAAATCCACGGAGTGACGTTTAAGATCTTCCAGCTTTGAATACTTCAACGCTGAACGATGCGTCGCACGCAACTTCACACGCGGCGCACTATCGGCCTCAAACGCCTCCTGCCAGCGGGATGCACACAGGCACCAGGAATCCCCTTCTTTCAAACCGGGGAAACCAAATTCAGGTCTTGGTGTACTCAGATCGTTACCCTGAGCACTTGAATATTCCAGAAAATCATCTGTGACGACTGCACAGACAACGTGGGCCCCCAGGTCATCCGGGCCAGTGTTGCAACACCCATCCCGATAAAACCCGGTTTCCGGATCTGTACCACAAATTTCCAACTTCTCACCCAGCACGTTCACCGGTTCTGCAGTTGTAGCCATAACATCATTCTCCTAATTCAGAGGGAGGGTTTGGGGGTTCTCTTCCAAAACTGTGCGGAGCCATGGATGGCGGAGCCCAAGCGCCACATGGATGTGCTTGAGCGTGTTTTGGAAGAGAACCCCCAAACCCTCCTGCACCCAATATGCGGTCAATCCCGACGAGCAGAAAAGCAAAAGTTATCAGGATTATGCGGCACCAGTATCAGCACTACCAGTCGCCGGGTACAATACACAGCATGTCGCCCCCACCCCAAATACCTGAAACCTCCAATCTGCCCGATTACCTCACTGATGAGCAAAGGGCCATCATCACCGCAGGTTTTGAACATGCGGTAATCACCGCCGTGGCGGGCAGTGGAAAAACGTCCACTCTGGCCTGGCGCATCCGCTATCTGCTGGAACAGGGGCATGATCCGAACCGTATGCTGGTGTTGATGTTCAACCGCGCTGCGCGGGTGGACTTCGAGCACAAACTTCAGGACGTAACACGTAACTTGGGCCTGGCGACACCTGAAATTCGCACCTACCACGCCATGGGGCTACGGCTTTACAAACGGTTCGTGCGGGAAGGCTTCCTTCCGGGATTTTCAGACAAGATCCTCACCGACCAGGAAATCAGCTATCAGGCCTGGCAGCTTACGCGGCGATTGGCGCCTGAGGACCTAGCCGACGAGATCCGCCGCAACAAGAAAGACTTTGTCGAAACCGCCGTTAACTTCATCGACCTGGTGAAAACCACCCTGTCCCCGGTGGACATCGTCTTTGAGGAACTCGGCTATTCCGACAAACACCGCTACCTGATCGACCTGTTCCACAGCTTTGAACAGTGGCGCAAATCCCAGAGCCGCATCAGCTACGCCGACATGCTCTACGAACCGGTGATGGCCATTCACCAGAACCCGCCCTTACAGCGCCTGGTCGGCAACAAAATGGACCTGGTACTGGTGGATGAGTATCAGGACACCAACGAAATCCAGCATCTACTGCTCAGATACGTGGCCGGTGACCGGGCACGGGTGACTGTCGTGGGCGATCCGGATCAGACGATTTACGAGTTCCGGGGCGCCAGACCCGATTTTATACTCAGGCGTTTCAGCGAAGAGTTTGAAAGCCCACTGGAGCAGACCCTGAGCTATACCTTTCGGTATGGCCATCAGGTGGCTCTGCTGGCCAATCACCTGATCTGTCACAACACCGGTCGCAAGGATGTGCTCTGCCATTCCCATCCAACCACACCTGAGACCGGCATCACCCTGCACCAGCAGGAAAACGACAGTGATCTCGTCCTGAAACTACTGCAACCCATGGACGACGAAGCACTTGCCAACACGGCGATCCTGTTCAGGGTGTGGAGCCAGAGTGTTCCTATCGAATTGAAATTGCTCGCGCGACAAGTGCCCTACCGCATCGACGCCGGGAAGGGAGCCCTGTTCAGTCGCGAGGTTCAGGCCATCACCAGCCTGTTGATGGTGGTGTCGGGCCGGATTCGCAATCTGCCTGATGAAGATCGGCTTGATATTGCCCGGCAATTGCTGCGCTTCCCCCATGTGGGCCTCAAGGAGCCCGAGCTCGAACAGCTGGCACGCTTTCTGGCTGGGTTCGGCGAGGGCTGGCACGAGCGGCTGCTGGCCATGGACTTTGACGCACTGGCCCCCATGGCGGCCAAAAAGCTCCGCAAGCTGGGGGAAACACTGGCACAGCTGGAGCGCTTCAAAGGCTCAGTGGCAGATCTGATATCCCGCTATGCGGAGGAAACCGAACTCTACGAGGGCATTCGCAGCCTGGCACTGACCCATGAAACCGCGGACGAACGCATCGAGACCATCCGGGGCTTCCGGCTGTACCTCTCGGGACTCGATGTCAGCATTGACGGCGCGCTGGAACACCTCAAGGCTCTGAAAAAACAGGCGGGTGAAAATCGCCATGGCGGCGCCTTGCTCTCCACCATCCACCGCACCAAGGGCCTGGAATGGTCGACCGTTATACTGCCGGGACTGCAGGAGAAGTACCTGCCCTACAGCCCCCGAGCCCAGGACGACCCCAAGGCCTTCCTGGAAAGTGAACGCCGTCTGCTCTATGTGGCCATGACCCGAACCCGGGAGCAGCTACACCTGATCACCCGGCCATTCGGAGAAAAAAGACACCTTGACGGCGACCAGGGCCCAAGCCGGTTTGTCGATGAGTTGTGCTTTCCACTGTCCCAAGAGTTTGGCCAGTGGCTGGACGGGCGTTCCTGCGACAGCGCTGACGCGCTGACAGCCACCGTACCACTGACGTCGACCGGTCTTCGCTATGCGCACCTTCAAGGCGTCACATTGCAGACAAATACGGAAGCAACAGCCGAGGAGACGACACCGCTCTGGGCAAGAAACCGTCTCAGCCATGCCATCTTCGGGCCGGGCTCAGTGACGGGGGAGGACGAACGGTCCTTCGAAGTCGCTTTCGACAACGGTGACACCCTGAATTTCAGCAAGAAAAGTGCCCACCTGTATTTTACCGCCATGTCATCAAGGGCCTGAGTACAATTGCGGACGTAACACTGGCCCTCTTTTTTTGTTTTTTTGAATCCCCTGACTTAAATTTCACGTAAGTACGCTGCAGCAATGCTTTATGCGAAAGTACGACATGAGTACTTTTTACAACGATAATTGAACAGGAGGTTCTGCATGAATATCATGCGCCCACTGGCCATTGCGGCCCTGACGACATCCCTTGCGACCCCCGCACTCGCCGAACGCGAGCAAACCATTTACCTGAACCCGTTTGCCGGCTTCCAGCTGTTTGACGACAAGCGCGACCTCAGTGAAACCGGCACCCTGGGCATTGGCGCGGAATTTCGCTTCCACCCCAACTGGGCCGTGGAAGGCGTCTATTCCAAGGCGGATGCCGATCGTAAGTACGTCGATGGCAGTAGCGACTTTGAAGAATATCGACTGGACGGCCTCTATTACTTTGCCGGCCAGGATGAAGCCTGGAATCCGTATGTCTCGGCCGGTGCCGGCCACGCGGACTTCGGCGACGATGTGCTGAGCTACCAGACAGCCGGTTCCAATCACGACGAAACCCGCGTCAACGTCGGAGCGGGCTTCCGTTACAACGTCAGTGATAGCGTTTCCATTCGCGCGGACCTGCGCGAGTTCCATGGCATTGACGAAAGCACCTTCGATACCCAGGCAACCCTTGGCCTGAGCTTTGCCTTCTCTCGCACCGTCGCGGACTCAAAGCCCTCACCACGCAAAGCCGCAGACAGCGACAACGATGGCGTGCCGGACAACCGCGATCAGTGCGCCGGAACACCTGCAGGTGTGAACGTTGACAGCAATGGCTGTGAGCGTGACAACGACGGTGACGGCGTCGCCAACAGCATGGACCAGTGCCCCAACACACCGGCGGGCGCCAGCGTCAACAGCCGTGGTTGTGAGCTGGACAGCGACAACGATGGCGTGGTGAACAGCGCGGACCAGTGCCCCGGCACGACTGCAGGCGCAGACGTGGATGCCATGGGTTGTGAAGGCGTGACAGAAACCGTCGAAACCATCGAGCTGAACGTACAGTTCCCGACCAACAGTTCGGTGATCGGCAATGCCTTCGACAATGAAATTCGCCGCGTCGCCAATTTCATGCTCGAGTATCCGGAAACCAACGTGGAAATCGCCGGTCACAGTGACAGCATTGGCGAGGCGGAATACAACCGCTTCCTGTCCCAGCGCCGTGCCGAGGCAGTTGCCACCCGGCTGACCGATGCCCTGGGCATCAGTGAGGACCGTGTGAATGCCGTTGGTTACGGTGAGTCCGAGCCGGTTGCCAGTAACGAGACCGCTGCTGGCCGCGCGGAGAACCGTCGGGTTGAGGCTCGTATTCAGGTTCGCCGTTAAGCGTCGACGTTGATCCTGTACAGACATCCTGTGAAGATCAGCTCAACGAAAAGGCGCCTTCGGGCGCCTTTTTTATTGGCGGGCAGGCGCCCTTAATTTCATGCTCGCGAGAGAATGCCGTGAAGCGAATGTTGTTCGTCTTTATTCTCACATGGGGTATACCCGCTGCTGCGTGGCCCCAGGTTTACCGGTGCGATGCCGGTGGTGATACTCGCTTTTCGGACCAGCCCTGCGGGGAAGACTCCGAGGAAATCACCATCCGTGACAACCGGATTGGCGGCAATTTTGGCCAGAACCTCCCGCCGTCACCCAAGCGTGATGAAACAGTGGAAGAACCGGAAAAAAGCACACAGGAGTCGACCAGTGATGACACCTGCCGTTTTATTAACTCCACCGACCTGCGGCGCTATCTGGTGCGGGAACAGGTGGTGAAAGGCATGACCAAAGAGCATGTTCTAGAAGCCTTTGGCCGACCTCCAGAAACCTACCCCACACCCCAGGAAACCTGGGTATACCAGACGAAATACTATGGCGCCCTTTATGAACTGACCTACGTGTATTTTCGGGACGGCTGCGTGGAAAATGTAGTGTACCGAAAGCCCTGAGCCATTTAGCAGTCCACAGACCTTTTTTCGGCGTCGATCAGCAGATTGCGGGGCGTCAGCTGGCGCTCGCAGAAGGTCCCCAGCCGAACGTCATACCCCTGTTCCTCAAGAAACATTGAATAATCCAGCACCACCCAAAGCTCCAGTGGCCGCCGGAACAGGTGGCGCACCAGCTCGTGGCGGCTCACTTCCTGCCGTCGCCGCTCGCCATAACGTTCCCAGACACCAAAGTCTGTGTCCCCGGGTAGTTCCAGCCCCCTATTGCCGGCTGCCCAGCGACAGAAGGTGGCAAAATCGCCGTTCGTCAGCCGCGTCGGGTGCGACGGCACCGGCAGGTAGGCATCCACGCCGCGAAGCTGCCGTTGAAGACCATCGAACCCGAGACGCCAACGACTGATCCTGCGGGTTTGCTCACGCACACGCTTCGGTGCGGTCACGGTTTCCCTGACGGCCAGTCGCAGCTCGTTGCGGGTCAGCTCCAAGCCATTTTTTGAAGCCCGGACGCGCCTGGAAAGAGGCTGGTAGTCCAACGCTTCCGTCAGGTGGTAGCAGCAAGGTGAAACGCTCACCCTTGGCAGGCCCTCGCCAGCCACCTTACGCATCAGCCTGCGATGAAGGTCACCACAAGCGTGAAGGGCAACACCGTGAGCGTCGGGCGGCATCGTCAGGTTCTCGGCCATGACATCCTGGCACTGCAGGGTAACCGCATCCCCGAACTTTCCGGCCAGGAGGTTGCCATCGTCCACCAGGGTCGCGTTCCATTCAAACCCGGTTACGTCACCCCCGCACAGGGGTGCCAGGGTTCTGGCCAGGTGGCCCTTGCCGCAACACCAGTCCAGTACGTTGTGCTTCAAGGGTTGGATAGCGCTTGCAAAAGCGCCGGCCTGAAGCCGCTTACGGCCAGGCATATCCGTTGCCCGGACTTCAGGCAAGGTGTTCTGATCGGCTAATTCGACGGCAAGTGGCTGAATGCCGGTCAGCTCACCGAACTCCCGGAAAGAGGGCAACGCCCCGGCCACCCATTCAGCCAGCGCAACAGGATCATCGTCCCATTGCACACAGTCGCTGTCAGAGAGCCGGGCAACCCGGTCCGCCAATGCCGGCCAGGTCTTCGTCCAGGCCGGGCTCGGGTCAGCGAATGGCGTCGGTTGCCAGAACTCACGATGCTGCGCCAGCCAATCGTTCAAGCGCTGCCAGCGCCGATAAAAAGCGTCAGCGCGGTGATGTGAACTCGCCGCCGAAGGTAACGTCACTCGGAAAATCGCCCAGGCCGAAAAGCATCCAGGCACACCGACGGCGCCTCCCCATCAATCACCTGGGAAATCACCGAAGCGCTGCCCGCCGACAGGGTCCAGCCAAAGGTGCCGTGCCCGGTGTTGAGGAACAGGTTCTCCCGGGGGCCTCGACCGATGATGGCAGGACCGTCCGGAGTCATGGGGCGAAAACCGGTCCAGGTCTCGGCGGCCTCCAGATCGGCGCAACCGGGAAAACGGGATTCCACGGACTTTCGAATGGTCGCCAGCCGGGCTTCCGGAATGTCGCGGTTGAAGTCGTCCAATTCCACAAAGCCGGAGGCGCGTAGCCTCTCGCCCAGACGGGTCGAGACCACTTTGTAGTTGTCATCGTGGATGGTCGACACCGGCGCGCGGCCAGGGTCTTTCAAGGGCACCGTAAAGCTGTAGCCCTTCACCGGGTAGATCGGCAACTCAAGCCCCAGGGGACGGGTAAGATGCCCCGACCAGCAACCGGCACTGACAACCACAGCGTCTGCCTCAAGGGTTTCCGATGTGCCATCGTCCTTGCGGATGGTCACCCCCGTTACCCGCCGATCATCAGCCACCAAATGTTCGGTTTCCGTGTTGTAGCGGAACTGCACACCCTTCGTTTCGCAGGCCTTGGCCAGTTCACGGGAGAACAGATGACAATCACCGGTGCCATCTGTGTCATAGCTAAGGGCGCCGTAGAGCGGGCCATCCCCGATCATGCCGGGCTCTGCTTCGCGAACCTTTTCGGGAGTGAGCAATCGGGAGGGGATACCCAGTTCGTCGAGCAACCGTTGGGTTTCGCGGTAGTTTTCCAGGGTTTCCGGGGTGCTGGCGAGGTGAAGCAGGCCCTGGTGGCCGCCGTCGAACGGCAGATCAAGCTCCTTTTCAAGGGCCAGGAAGCGTTCACGGCTATGAATGCCAAGGCGCATCATGGCCCGCTTGTTCAGGCCAAACAGGCCAGGCGACCAGGCGTAGCGCAGCGTTGCGAACATAAACCGCAAGGTTTCCATGGATGGCGGCACCGACATTTTCAGCGGGCCGTCCTTCTTGAATAACCAGGGGATGGCCTTCAACACCATGGATGGGTCTGCCCATGGATAGACCACCCCGTAGGAGCGCTGGGCGGCATTACCTTTGCTGGTTTCATTCCCAGCCGCGCTGTGACGTTCCAGCACGGTTACCTGATGGCCCCGGCTTTGCAGCTCGTACGCCGTGGTTACGCCAACCACGCCGGCACCAACAACAATGATGTGCATGCACTTCTCCCTATGACAGCAATGTAGGTCAACAATCGAACAAACTGATAAACTACTGTGACAAAGTTCTCAGGATAGCAGCCAACGCTTTGGTTGCGATGGAGTGAAGTAACCGCCAATGAGCAAGAAACGTCGCGACATTCCCGTTTTCGATCAACCGATTATCGAAACCCACTGCCATCTGGATTACCTCAAGGATCGCCCCCTGGCGGAAACCCTGGCCGAAGCGCAGCGGGTCAATATCGAACGTGTGATCACCATCGCTGTGTCACCGGACAATCTGGCTACCGTGCGTGAACTGAGCCAAACAGCCCCCTGGGTGTATGGCACGCAAGGGGTACACCCCCACGATGCCGAACAGTATTCCGATGCCGCCGAGGCGGAAATCCGCGCGCACGCTGGCGACGACAAGATCGTGGCAGTGGGCGAAATTGGTCTGGATTACTTCTACGACAACGCAGACCGGGACGTTCAGCGTGATGTGTTCCGCCGCCAGTTGCAGATCGCCTGTGACACCGACCGGCCCGTGGTCATCCACAGCCGCGAGGCCGATGACGACACCATCGACATCCTGAAGGAGTTCGAAAGTACTCTTAAGCGCCGCGGCGTGATCCACAGTTTCACGTCAGGCCCGGGGCTGGCGCAATACGCATTGGACGAAGGCTGGTGCCTGGGCTTTAACGGCATCACCACCTTCAACAAAGCCGAAAACGTGCGTGACATTGTGCGTATGGCACCCATCGAGCAGATCCTGCTGGAGACGGATTCACCGTTCCTGACCCCGGTTCCCTATCGCGGCAAGGAAAATGCACCTTTCTACATACCATTTGTTGCCGAGAAAATCGCCGAGGTGAAACAACTACCGCTGGAGAACGTACTGGCTACAACCTATGACAACAGCCTGAGAACGTTCTTCCAGCCGCGATGATCAAACGCATCCCCGTCTCCGCGCTCAAGGTCGGCATGTACATCACCGACCTGAACAACGACTGGATTCCTCACAACACCCAGCGCCGTCGCGGCGTGATCAAAAAAGAGGACACCGTTGAAAAAATCCGCCGGATGGGGGTGGACTACGTCTACATCGATGTCTCCAAGGGCCTGGATTCCCAGGATTCGGAACCAGCCCACGAGGTCGATCGCCGCAACGAGTCCGCCCTTCAGCGGGCCGGCGAGCAGGCACCCGGCGTTTTCAAACGGGTAGCAGTGGCCGAGGAAATGGTGTTCGCCCAACAGGTGCATAACCAGGCTCAGGGGCTGGTCGGCAACCTGATGAACAGCGTGAAGCTTGGAGGGGCAATCGAGATAGCCCCCATTCACCGATTGGCTGATGAGCTCCAGAGCTCTATCTTGCGCAACGCCAATGCCCTCAGTTGCCTCGGCCGAATCCGCGAGAAGGACAACTACCTGCTGGAGCATTCGGTCAACCTCAGCGTACTGATGTCCCTGTTTGGCAACTACCGCAAGCTTCCCTCGGAGGCGCTGCACCAAACCATTGTTGGTGCACTGCTCCATGACATCGGCAAAATCCTTACGCCGGACGACATTCTCCACAAGCCGGGACGGCTGACGCCAGAAGAGTTTGAGGTCATGAAAGCCCATGCGCGGCATTCGCGGGATATTCTCAAGGCAACAGAGGGTATTGGCGAACTGGCCATCGTTACCGCCGCGGAGCACCATGAGCGCCTGGACGGCAGTGGCTACCCCGAGGGCCTGAGGGGCGAGGAAATCTCCGTATACGGTCGTATGGTGGCTATTACCGATGTGTACGACGCCATTACTTCCGACCGGGTGTATCACAAGGGTATGACCCCGACCCAGGGCCTGAAGAAACTGCTGGAATGGAGCGGCGGCCATCTGGACGCCGCCCTGGTGAAAGAGTTTATTCGTTGTGTGGGGCTCTACCCCATTGGCTCACTGGTGCTTCTGGAAAGCGGCCGGCTCGGTGTCGTCATCGAGACCAACGACGAGGACCAGCGATTGCCCGTGCTGCGTGTGATGTATAACACCCGTTTTCGCATGCCCATCACCGTTGACACCCTGGACCTGGCCAAACCCGGGGCCCAGGACCGAATTCTGCGTTCAGTGGACCCGGAAGACTACAAGATCGACGTCAGAAAGTTCCTGGTCTGAGACATTACCCTCCCATGGACAGAAACACCGCCATCAGGATGGGAGACAGGAACGACAGGATAAACCCCGAGGCGATCGCCACGGGAACGCAGTCCAGGCCACCACTGCTGCGGATCACCGGCAGGGTGAAGTCCATGGCAGTCGCCCCCCCGTAGCCAATGGCCATGGCCGGCCGCTGGCCGATCAACAATGGAATGATCGCAAGCGCAATAATCTCCCGGATCACATCATTGAGAAAGGCGACACCACCCCAGGACGGCCCCAGGGCATCGCCAATCACAATACCGGACAGGGAATACCAGCCAAACCCGGACGCCAGTGCCAGTGACTCATGCCAGGCAGCGTCCAGCAAAGGCACCATTGCAAAACCAGCGAGCAGAGAGCTCCCGGCCAGCGCTAACGCAATGCCCAATCCCTGCCGGTTGAGCAGCAGCCGACGAAGGGACAGGCCGGCATTGCGCAGTTGCAGGCCAATCAGAAACAGCAGCAACATTAACGACCAGGTCGCCACGTCTTCGGCCATGGGCATATCCGGCAGCCAGTAGAAACCGGCCAAACCACCCACCACAACCGCCAACAGTGGCTTCAACCCCGCCAGAAAAAGGCGACGATAGCCACGAGGCTGGTCCACGTGATCCTCCCTCGCTGCCATCGGCTGCCACCGGTGAAACAGCCACAGCCCCGCCATGTTGGCCACAAACAGTACCACCACGAGCACGGCAACCTGGGACGCCATATTAGCCAACTGGCCACCAACACCTTCCATCTGCCCGAGGCTCAGCCCCAAGAGTGCCAGGATAAAATACACCAGCCCCTCAACGCCGTAATGAATGGCCGTCATCAGATGGCGGTTCTCAAGTGCCAGGGCAAACCCCAGGAAAAGCGGTGCCAGGATCAGCAATGCGCCGGTCAGCATGAAGTCCTCGGAAAAATGTGTATGGGTGGGGAAAGATCAGCCGATAGGTTCGTACTGATCCGGATCAAAATGAAACTTGCCTGCACTGGCATCGCGATCGGTACGGATGGTGCGCGCCAGGCGCTGGGCCATCACCGACCAGACCACATAGTCGTTGGGTTGGGGCTGGTAATCCTGCCCCATCAGCGCACCCGCAACACTGCGCAACACCGCTTCCGCCTGGGCGATGGAACGATAGGGGCCCTGGCAGCGATGTTTTTCTGGTTGACCATGCACCGAGCCGCTGAGCGCCACCAACGCCCAGATGTCCTCACCGACGGGCTTAATGAAAAGCTCAACCCGGCGCTGTTCCCGGACCATGACCAGTGCCCGTAGCGGGCCACGCCCATGAAAGTAATGCAGTTTCACGGCCTTATTCCAGGAGTTTCAGTGAAGTACATGCCCTGACCTGTCCTGCACCAGCACCCAGGGTGCAATCACTACCGCCCAGAGTTCCGTGTTCTCGTCATACCAGTGGCGGGCAAGATCCGGAGCCACATCGCCCACTTTGTTATCGGCCAACCAACGCTCGAACTGGGCCTTGTTGTCCGCTGACAGTTCTGCCGCCACATCCAGCAGGTCCAGCTCCGGGACCACCTTCACGACGTGACCACGGGCATAATAAACCTGCAGGTCATGCCAATTGATCCGGGACGTTTCCAGATTCAGTTTGTGCTTCAGTTTCTCTGGCGATTCTTTCGTAACCATGTTCACACCTTGGACGTCCATATTTCACGTATCTGATCGGCAAGGGTCATGGGATCGAACGGTTTGGGTATCACGTCAACCGCTCCCAATTCCCTGTAGAACGCCACCTCTTCAGTTTGCACCTTAGCAGTCATGAACACCACAGGTGTCGCGCTCAACGCCGGAATTTCCCGTAACGCCTGAAACGTAGACGGGCCATCCATACCCGGCATCATAACATCCAGCAGAATCAGTTCGGGCTCAAAACCCGGCCCTTCAAGAAGCGCCTCCTGACCGGAACTGCAGCTCTTTACCGAAAAGCCCCCAACGGATTCCAGTGCCAGCTCCGCCACGGCCCTGATGTCGGCATCATCCTCCACATAAAGAATTCGCTGAAGTTCTGCAACCGGGCTAGCCATCGTCTGTACCTCTCTCATGGTTATTCACCCCCAGTCTGCGCAGCAAGCGCAAACACTCCTCACTGCTGTTCTGGCCACCCGCTATCAACGCAGAGGCACGCATAACCAGTTTCGATTCACTCGTAGCATCACGTGGCAGAAAATGAACAGCGCCAATCAGCTCCCGCAACTGCAAAGGCAGATGCCACTGCACTTTGAGACGATTCCCATAACTCTGAGCCCAGGCCGTTAACCCGCTTTCAATCTGTTCATCAGAAACCTGGCCTTTGCGATCCAGGCATTGCTGCATCACCTTGAGCACAGCCAGTTCGCCGACCCGGCTGAGCAGGGCCGCCGTGTGCACATCGGATTGATCGATTCCGATACGTAACGCAATTCGTACGGCTTCCTGGGCTACCTTCTCGGCGGTTTCGAGAAAGACAGTCGCTCTTTCCGCCAAACGGGTATCGCGCAACTGGCCGCATATATCCAGCGACATGGCCATCGCGTGCCGCAAGGCCATATCCACACCCATGGTAGCAATCCCGTCACGCAGACTGCGGACCGGCTCACCGGTTTTCTGGAACGAGGCGCTGTTGGCCACGTCAAGCAGACGGGTTGTCAACGCAACCTCGCCATGCCACCGCTCCGCGAGCTGCGATGGGGAGATATCCTGTTTTCGCGCCATCAATTCGAGAACCCGAGCCGTATCAACGGCGGAGGGCAGCTGAATAACGGACTCCACCGACGTCTGCAGCAGGTGCTCCAGATCAGGTTGAGACTCCCGATCAAATTCTGCTGGGTCCACCAGTGCTGTCAGCCTTTCGTGCACCATCTCCACATTGAACGGTTTGCTGATATAGCCATTGATGCCGTAGCGTGCGGCTTTCAGAACCGAATCCCTGTCAGCCCGGCCGGAGATCATGACAATGGCGGTCTTGCTGCTCTTCTCACGGGCAGCGCGAATTACGTCAAGACCTGAACCATCCGGCAGATTCCAGTCGATGATCATCAGGTCAGAACCGTGTTGGGACCAGTGTGCCAGAGCCCCCCTGACCGACGGCGTTACGAAAATATCGATGCCCGGATAAAGCCCGCCGACCACCGTTTCCAGCAGATCCGCCAGCAATGTGTCATCTTCCAGAATAAGTGCCTTCATAACGTTATGCTTCATCCCTGATGGAAAATCGTCACGCCGTTACGGCCCCCTTTCTTTCGCTCATAAAGGGCCTGATCCGCTGCGTTAAGCGCATCACTACCGGACTCAAAAGCATCCAGCGCGGCAATACCCACGCTGAGGGTAACCGACAGGCTAGCACCATCATTGTTGAACGACAGGTCTGAGAATGCCTCACAAATCTGAGTCATGACCGATTGCCCTTCTTGCGTCGTACACTCCGGTAAAACCACTGCAAACTCCTCCCCACCATACCGGCCGATTATATCGGTGGAACGCAATCGTTGCCTGAGCAAGCTTGCGAGCGCTTTGATGACACTATCGCCCATTCTGTGCCCATACTGATCATTCACTTTCTTGAAATGATCCAGGTCCAGCATGGCGACAACGGAAGACTGCGACAGTCGCTTGCAGCGGGCCTGTTCCTTATCAATTTCCTGCTTTATATACGAATGCTTCAACAGGCTCGTAAGGCTGTCCCGTATCAGCAGCTCGTTCAGTTGGCGGGCACGATAGCAGCGGATCTGGGCGGCGCGTACAAGATAGCGGTCGGACACGGGCTTGGTCAGGAACTCATCCGCCCCTTTTGCCATGGCTTCGAGCTGAACCTGCTTATCCTGCTCAGACGACAGGTAGATGATCGGCAGGCTTACCCATTCGGGATCAAAACGGACCAGCTTTGCCACCGTGGGTCCGGAGTAATCCCCCATACGAACGTCCAGCAGCATTATGTCGGGGGAGAATTCCGAGAGTTCCGACAACACCGTCTCGGGATTACTGATGGCATGTACATTAAAACCCGCGCCCTCCAGCACCGCGCGATAGTGCCCTGCAAGATCTTCATCGTCATCCAGAATCAGGATTTTCCCGGAAACCGTCCGGCTCTGCTCACTGACCAAACGCTCGATGCTTTCCGTCAGTACGGTTGCATCAACCGGTTCCGTAATAAGTGCATCTGCCCCGGCATCCGCCAGGGCATACCGGTTTCGGAAATCATCCCTGTGTCCGATACAAATGAGTGGTGGTTTCAGTGAATTCTTGCTCCCAGCCTTAGCATCGAGCGCCGCGGACACCTCCGAAAGTGCGTCCTCACCGGTTACCACAAGGGTTACTCCCGGCGTTCCGTCAAGGGAGAGGGTGGAGACCGCCTGGCGCGATACCGAAAAACCGTAATTTGAGAGTGTGTACTCCAGAAAAACCTGCGAACCTTCTGACAACCCACACAGGACAACCTGAATATCCGCGACCGTCAGACTGTAATGATCGTTTAAGTGCTCAGGGCCTTTGGTACTGCGGGTCGCTGACACCGACGTTTCATCCAGCAAAGAACGCAGGTGTCCTGCCTGTGTCAGGGCATTGATAACCTGTGGGGTTTCCTCGCCGGGAACCTCTGGGCCACTGTCGGCTTGCACCGGGTATTTTTCCACCAATGGCTTAAGACGTTGCTCCAGCCTACGGGCCTCAGCCCCCAAGGCTGCATATCCGAAGGTTCCGGCAGAACCGGCCAGACGATGAAGCAGCTGGTAGGCCGACATCACATCTTCACGCAGCAGTCGCTGCCCCTGAGCCCCCCCGGTTACCCTTGCGGCGACTTCGCTCAACTGATCGAGTTCATCCTCCGCCTTACCACGGAAGCTGAGTCGCAATTGCGCAAGTTTATCCGCGATATCCGCTTTTGGATCTGTTCCCATAAAAGGTCTGAGGCCTCGATTTTTTACTAATATAACCGGTTCAACTAGGCTAATCTTCTTTCATCACAGAACATTATCCTGCAAAACGCAACAGCGAGGCATTTCATTGCGATCAGGCAAATCGCTCTCCCTTAGTAGTCGCGTAGCCATAATCATTGGCGGCGGCAGTCTTGTAACCGTCCTGGCCATTATCGCGATCGCCTATCAGGCCCTGGTACAGGACTTTGAAGACCTGCTCACCCATCGCCAGATTCTCGAAGCTGCAAGAACCTCGGAACAGGTCGACCAGAAGCTTCAGCTTCGACTGAACTCTCTGTCAGCATTCGCCTCACAGCTCGCCGGCGACGACCTTCCAGACCAGGCTGCTCTGGAGGTCGCGCTGAATCGCCAAACGGCAATCCAGGATCTGTTCCCGGCGGCGCTTCTCATTTTCGATGAGAACGGATGTGCCGTGGCAGAAAATGTCTACGTCCCAAATCGTATTGGCACCTGCTACCTGGATCGCCCTCACTTCCGGGAAGCCCTGGAGAAACGACAGCCTATTGTCAGCAAACCTATCATCGGACGAACCACAGGCAGACCCCTGCTCTCGTTTCTGGCACCCATCGAAACGGATGAAGGGGATTTTCTCGGGTTCGCAGGCGGCACCCTGGATCTGGGCAGGACCAGCCTGTTACCGGAAAAACGCACCATGGGCTTGTATGGATCACAGGGTATCGAGAAAATCATCGACACGGAAAACTTTCTGTACGTGGATTCCGGCGAGGGCTCACAGAATATCGAACCCCTGCCACCTCCTGGCGCAGATGCGCTGACGGACGCAGCGTTATCCGGCATCACGTTTGGACAGGTCAACGGCCAGGATGGTCAGCCCCTGATATACGCCACCAATCACCTGCAACGGCTGGGGTGGGTCTTCGTCCGTGCTGTTCCCTATGATCAGGCAACAACACCCGCCCGACAATCCTTTCTCCAGTTCTTCAGTATCAGCCTGCTGATCACATTGGTAATCGCCGCGTTAAGCTACCTGCTGGTCAAAAGCACCATGTCGCCACTGGACCGAATGACGACGCGTATAAAGCATATGGCTGAACAACCGGATTCTGCCATGCGGTTGGGCGAATCCGGCATTCCGGAGGTCAGCAACCTGGCCGGGGCCTTCAACCAGCTCCTGGAGGAACGTGACAGTCTGGACAGGCTCAAGGACCACTTCATGTCTTCCGTCAGTCATGAGCTTCGCACGCCACTGACGTCCCTGACTGGCGCCCTGAAGCTGCTCTCATCCGGCGTAACCGGGCCGCTCAACGACAAAAGCCAGGAGATGGCAAACCTCGCCCTGAGGAATAGCGAGCGCCTGCAACTGCTGGTGTCGGATTTGCTCGACTTCAATAAACTGTCTGATGGCAGTCTTAAAGTGCGAATTCAAAGCGAAGCGATCCAACCAATACTTTACGGCGCCGTTGAGGACAACAACACTATGGCTGCTGAACATCAGGTCCGGTTGGTATCAGACAGCGGTGAGCTACCACATCTACTCTGTGACAAGCACCGGCTGAGGCAGATTCTGGACAATTACGTCAGCAACGCCATCAAGTTCTCCCCCAGGAACGGGGTGGTCAGGATAAAAGCCCGGCTCCACTCACCGGAATACGTGAGAATCACCGTCAGTGATCAGGGCCCCGGGGTTCCGGATTCTTTTGCCGACAGCGTGTTCAAACGATTTGCACAGGCCGAAACCGGCACCACCCGTTCGGTAAAGGGCACGGGGCTGGGGCTTGCCATTTGTGCCGAACTGGCAACGCTGATGCATGCAGAGGTTGGCTACTACAATGATCAGGGCGCGCATTTCTGGGTCGATATGCCAACATCCGGATCCGGTGAGGCATTGTCGACCGTCGCTGATGAGGAAACAGACTCGTGATAGCACCCGAAAGCCCATTGAATGAGGCGGTACGGCTTCTCGCGCTGAAGCGAACTCACCTGCTCGATACGTCACCAGAGGAGCGATTTGATCGCTTTACTCGCATGGCCAAACTGGCCTTCGACGTCCCCATTGCCCTGGTGTCACTGGTCGACGAAAAACGGCAATGGTTCAAATCCTGTCAGGGGCTGGAGGCCAGGGAGACCCCCAGGGACATCTCTTTCTGCGGCCACGCCATCCTCAGTGATCGTCTGTTCATTGTCGAGGACACCCACGAGGATTCACGATTTGCCGATAACCCGCTCGTTACCGGCCCGCCACACATTCGCTTCTACGCCGGTGCTCAACTCCGCAGCCATGAAGGTTATCGCCTGGGCACTCTCTGCATCATAGACACCCGGCCACGATCGCTCGACGGCGATCAACGCATGCTTTTGGAAGAGCTGGCCCGATGTGTCGATGAAGAGATCAATGACTTCGAAGCGAGTAAATCCCGCCAGGAACAACTCGAGAAGACCCGGATTCTGAGTGCACTGAACAACCTGACGGTGGACGCCTCCGCGCCCCTGGAACAAAAAATAGACATGGCCCTGGATCTTGGGCGCCAACACCTTGAACTGGAAACCGGCATCGTCAGCGAAATCACCACCGATGTCTATACGATTCGCTGGTTCAGAGCGCCGGATGACTCTCCACTGGAAGCCGGCCTGTCACTGCCGGTGGAGCAAACCTATTGTGCACTGATGCTCGCAAAAGGCGACCATCTGGCGATCAGCCATATGGGCGACTCGCGCTATCGCCACCAGTCATGCTATGCCCAAATGGGTCTCGAGAGCTATATTGCGGCGCCCATAGAGTTTGATGGCAAGCTCTTCGGCACGCTTAATTTTTCCTCGGTATCGCCAAGATCCAAACCGTTCACGGATCTGGATCGCCTGTTTATCGTGTGGCTGGCACAGTGGATGGCAGCCCTTCTCCAGCAACATTCCCATGAGGATACGCTGCGAAAGCTGTCCGAGAACGTGCCTGGAATGCTTTATCAGTATCAGGTGTTGCAGGACGGTGGGTCGAGGTTCCTCTACAGCAGCGATGGCATACGTGATATTTACGGCATTCCTCCGGAGGCCGTTAAAGAGGATGCTGGTATTATCTTTGATGCCGTCCACCCTGACGACCTTGGGTATGTAAACACCTCTGTTGACCGTTCCCAGGAGTCACTGGCGGTTTGGGAGTCCGAGTTTCGGGTCAGAACGCCGGACGGGAACTGGGTTTGGGTCGAGGGCCGGGCCACGCCGGAACGGCGCCCGGACGATAGCGTCATCTGGCATGGGTTTCTCGCCAACGTCGATGAAAAAAAGCGCTCGCAGCTTGCGCTCGCAGAACGAGAGCAACTGCTGCGCACCTTGTTCGAACTGTCACCGATCGGCATTCTTCTGACCGGTTTTAAAAGCGGACAGAACTACGATGTCAATGCCGCATTGCTGGAACACAGCGGTTACTCACACGCCGAGTTCCTGGCACTGAACTACTGGGACGCAACCCCCAGTGAATACGCGAAACAGACGCAGCAGGCCATTGCTGATTTGAAAGAACACGGGCGGTTCGGCCCCGTGGAGCAGGAGTTTATCCGCAAGGATGGCACCCGGTTCCCGATTCTCTTCCAGGGCGTTCTGGTGGAGCGTGCTGGCAGTGAACCGCTGGTATGGTCCCTGGTTGAGGACATATCAGAGCGCCGCAAGGTTGACCGAATGAAAAACGAGTTCATCTCCACCGTGAGCCATGAACTACGAACTCCCCTGACGTCCATATCAGGCTCCCTTGGGTTGATCGCGGGCGGGGTTTTTGGCCATCTACCTGAAAAAGTCAAAGCCATGGTGGCTATCGCAGCCCGCAACAGCGACCAACTAAAGCATCTGATTGATGATCTGCTGGATATGGAAAAGCTGGTCTCCGGAAAAATGGAACTGCGGATGCACAGCGAGAACATCAGCGCGATCATTCAGGACAGCCTGGATCGAACATCAACCTACGCGGTTGATCGGCAAATCTCACTTCGGTTCGAAAATCACCATCCCTGGGTCAAAGCCGCTATCGATGCCCGGCGCCTGGGCCAGGCACTCGACAACCTGCTGTCCAACGCCATCAAGTTTTCTCCGCCGGAGGCCGAGGTTGTCATACTGACACACCTTCATGACGGCCTTTTTCGCATCGAAGTCACGGACTATGGCACAGGCATACCGGAAGCCTTCCGAGCCAGGATATTCGAAAAGTTCGCCCAGGCTGACAGCTCCGATACCCGAGGCCGTGGCGGTACGGGCCTCGGGCTGGCCATTACCCGGGAGATCATGTCGCAAATGGGCGGCGGCGTGGGGTTCAAATCCACCGAGGGATACGGCTCGACGTTCTGGCTGGACATCAAACCCGATGAGAGTGACAAACCCGATGAGAGTGACGAGTAATCGATAGTGGCGGCACAAACGCGGGCTAACGTGTTTCATCGTTTGATCTGGGCTTCAAGGCTGGGCGTTCTGCTGTTGGTCATTGTAGTCGCGGTTTCCCTTGATGCATCCAGCTCTTCCAGCCACCGCAACGATGTCCGTCAGCAGTGGCAGGAAAAAACGGATGAGATAAGCCTCAAGCTGCAAAGTGCCATACTGCAGAACATCCAGACCGTGTGGGGACTGGCCGCCAACGTCGCGATACAACCCGATATCGACGGCCAACGCTTCCGGGAACTGGCCTCGGTCATCTTCAGCCTGGCACCGGAACTCCGAAACATCGGACTGGCTCCGGATTTCGTGATTCGCCATGTCTACCCACTGGCCGGCAATGAGGCTGCGATCGGTCTCGACCTGACCGCACAGAGCTTGTCGCAAGATCAGATCGAGATGCTGCTCAACACCCGTCGCGTGGTGTTCACCGGCCCTATTGATCTGGTTCAGGGCGGGCAGGGGCTGGCGGGGCGTGTTCCCATATTCGAACAGGCCTCGGGCGATTTCTGGGGGGTTATTTCAGTGATACTGGACCTTCAGAAACTGTACTCGTCGATAGGGCTGGATACGTTGCAAGACGACTTCAATATAGCGATCTCGTCGTCGGCCGACGTTAATGACACTCAGTCGGTTTTTTTCTCCACACGCCCCTTTCAGTGGGAAGATCCAGTCACCAGCACGATTCGCATGAGAGGCGCTACCTGGGTGGTGTTTGCCGAACCAGTCGGGGGCTGGCCAAACCACCCCAGTCAGCCCTGGATATTCCGCGGCAGCCTGTTCGCGATGCTGGTCATTGTCAGCGGTGCTGTTTTCTGGCTCACCAGCCTGATGTCACGGGATCGCGAAATGCAGCGGCGGCTCTGGGGACTCTTCGAACTGGCCCCCATGGGCATCGGGCTGTTCAGTGTCACCTCCAATCGACTGCTCCGGGCAAACCCAACGTTCGAAAACCAGTTTGGCAGATCCGTCCAGTCACTGGATTTCTTCGACCAACCGCTTGATGTCCATGGAGAGCCGCTGGCCAACAAGCCCAGGGTTCAGGAAACCCTTCGGGAACATGCCAGACTCAGCGGCCTCGAAGGCTACTTCATGACGCCAGGGCAGGAACTGGCCCCCGTCATGCTCCACGGGCTGCAACTGGACGATTACGGCAACGAACCCGTTGTCTGGCTGATCACCGAGGACATTTCAGAGCGGAAGAAAGTCGACCACCTGAAGAACGAGTTCATTTCCACTGTCAGCCACGAGCTTCGCACCCCACTGACCTCGATTTCCGGCTCCCTCGGGCTGCTGGCCAACAATGCCGTCGGCGAGCTGCCGGAGAAGGCCTCGAAACTGGCGCACATCGCCTATCGGAACAGCCAACAGCTTACGTTCCTGATCAACGACTTACTCGATATGGAAAAGCTTGTGGCCGGCAAAATGCCCTTCCGTAGCGAACACCATGTTCTGCAAAATCTTGTTCACGAGAGTGTTGAAAACATCGCAACCTTTGCCCAACAGCGAGACATTCATCTTCAGGTGGCTGAACTGCCAGCCGTGACAGTTCATGTGGATCGTCAGCGCCTGAACCAGGCCATCACCAACCTGTTGTCCAACGCCATCAAGTTTTCTCCGGCAGGGTCCTCCGTCGACATTTTCGCCAGCCAGCGCGGAGAGTCGGTTCGGCTGTGTATCAGGGACCATGGTGAGGGCGTCGCCCCGCATTTTCGGGAGCATATTTTTAAGAAGTTCTCACAAGCTGATTCGTCGGACCGAAGAGCCAGTGGCGGAACCGGGCTCGGTCTGGCCATCACACGGGAGCTGATGGCGCGCATGAAGGGCACGGTGGACTATGAATCCGTTCCGGGCGAGGGGGCTACGTTCTGGCTGGAACTGCCAGTGGCGGGGTAATGGGTAACTGAGTATTGAGAGGCCCGGCAGGTTGCCCTGCCAGACCAACGCCAGACCAAACCGTCACGCCGACTTGAGCATCTCCCGCACGACGTAGTGCAGGATACCGCCGTGGCGGTAATAAACCGCTTCGTTGGCGGTGTCGATCCGGGACAGTAGTTCACAGGTCTCGGTCTTGCCGTCCGGATAGGTCACCGTCATTTCGAGTGTCTGACCCGGCTTGATGTCACCGGACAGGCCCTTGATGCTGATGGTTTCCTCGCCCGTCAGCTTCAGGCTCTTGCGGTCGACCCCGTCCTTGAACTGCAGCGGCATCACGCCCATACCGATCAGGTTGGAGCGGTGGATACGCTCATAGGACTCGGCAACCACGGCCTTCACGCCCAGCAAGCGGGTACCTTTCGCAGCCCAGTCACGGCTGGAGCCGGTGCCGTATTCCTTGCCGGCAATGACCACCAGGGGGGTGTCCTCTTCCTGATACTTCATGGCCGCATCGTAGATCGGCATCTGCTCGCCGGTGGGGATGTGTTTGGTGAATCCACCCTCAACGCCGTCCAGCATCTCGTTCCGGATGCGCACGTTGGCGAAGGTGCCACGCATCATCACCTCGTGATTGCCCCGGCGGGAACCGTAGGAGTTGAAATCCTTCGGTTCCACTCCCCGCTCCTGCAGGTATTTACCCGCCGGGCTGTCGGCTTTGAACGACCCGGCCGGTGAAATATGGTCGGTGGTGACGGAGTCACCCAACAGCGCCAGAATGTTCGCGTCCTTGATATCATCAATGGCGTCCGGCTCTTCCTTCAGGCCCTGGAAGAACGGCGGGTGCTGGATGTAGGTGGACTTGTCAGACCACTCATACACCTTGCTCTCGGGGACCTTGATCGCCTTCCAGGTGGCATCGCCGTCGAAGACTTCCGCATACTCCTTATGGAACATGTCGGTTTTCACCTTCTCGACCGCTTCGGCGATTTCCTGCTGGCTCGGCCACAGGTCCTTCAGGTACACAGGCTTCCCGTTTTTGTCTTCGCCCAGAGGATCCTTGGAAAGGTCCAGGCGCACGTTGCCTGCCAAGGCATAGGCCACTACCAGCGGTGGTGAGGCCAACCAGTTGGTTTTCACCAGTGGGTGCACCCGACCCTCGAAGTTACGGTTACCGGAAAGCACCGAGGCCACGGTAAGATCACCATCGGCAATGGCCTTCTCAACGGCATCCGGCAACGGGCCGGAGTTACCGATACAGGTGGTGCAACCATAACCCACCAGGTTGAAACCAAGCTTGTTGAGGTCGTCCTGGAAACCACCCACCTTCAGGTAATCGGTCACCACCTTGGAGCCCGGAGCCAGGGAGGTTTTCACCCAGGGTTTGGTATCCAGCCCCCTTGCGACCGCTTTCTGGGCAATCAGGCCCGCAGCCATCATCACGCTGGGGTTGGACGTATTGGTGCAGGAGGTGATTGCTGCGATGACCACCGCGCCGGGGTCCAGCCGTGTCTTTTCACCGTTCATTTCCAGCGGCTGACTGGCGGCGTGTTCGTAGCTGTCCTGGACACCAACGGCGGTCTGCCCGCCTTCCGATTCCAGTTTGCCTTCGCGGGACTCTGACGGGCCTTCGGCGGTTTCCATCAGCAGTTCAAACGAGGCCTTCATGTTCTTCAGGGCAACCCGGTCCTGCGGGCGCTTGGGGCCGGCGAGGCTGGCCTCGACGTCACCCATATCAAGTTCCAGGGTGTCGGTGTACACCGGCTCCTGGCCGGGCTGGCGCCAGAGGCCCTGGGCCTTCGCATAGGCCTCCACCAGCTCAAGCTGGTCGTCTTCGCGGCCGGTTAGCTGCATGTATTTGATGGTTTGCTCGTCCACCGGGAAGAAACCACAGGTAGCCCCGTATTCCGGCGCCATGTTGGCAATGGTGGCACGGTCCGCGACGGGCATGTCTTTCAGGCCGTCACCGTAGAATTCCACGAACTTACCCACGACACCTTTCTTGCGCAGCATTTCGGTGACGGTCAGTACCAGATCGGTTGCGGTAATGCCTTCGCGCAGCTTGCCGGTAATCTTGAAGCCGACCACTTCCGGAATCAGCATGGACACAGGCTGGCCCAGCATGGCCGCTTCCGCTTCGATACCACCCACACCCCAGCCGAGGATGCCAAGGCCGTTGATCATGGTGGTGTGTGAGTCTGTTCCCACCAGGGTGTCCGGGTAGGCGATGGTTTTTCCGTCCTGGTCCTTGCTCCACACGGTCTTACCCAGATACTCCAGGTTCACCTGGTGACAGATACCGGTCCCAGGCGGCACCACGCGGAAATTGTCGAACGCCTGCTGGCCCCAACGCAGGAACTCATAGCGTTCCTGATTGCGTTCCATCTCGATGGTAACGTTGTCCTTGAAGGCTGATGGGTCACCATACTTGTCCACCATCACCGAGTGGTCGATCACCAGATCCACCGGCGACAGCGGATTGATCATTGCCGGGTCCTTGCCCGCTGACTTGACCGCTTCCCGCATGGCCGCCAGATCCACCACACCGGGCACACCGGTGAAGTCCTGCATCAGTACACGGGCGGGACGAAACTGGATTTCGGTATCGGATTTCCGGTCTTTCATCCACTGAACCATCGCATCGATATGGCCCCGGTCCACGGTGGCGTCATCTTCGTTGCGCAGCAGATTTTCCAGCAACACCTTCAGGGAAAACGGCAACTTGTCGATGTTGCCAAGGGTGTCGGCAGCCTTGGGCAGGCTGTAATAGTGATAGGTCTTGCCGCCAGCCTCCAGGCTGGAAAGGGTATTGAGACTGTCTTTACTCAGGCTTTGTTTCGACATGAGGTGCCTCCTTTTGATGATCCGAAGATTTCGGAAGGCTTAGCAGTAGCCTTTGCATCAGCGTACTGACCGCGGATGGCAATAGACTGATGCAAAGACCCTGATTTTGAAAGTCTCCTATAACTATTGCACCGATTGACCAGACTTCAACTGCGGTTCCGTGAATGTTCAGTATTGCGGCGGTGAATACCCCTATCCTCCTCAGGCCTGTCGATCCCCATAAAGCTGGGCATAGAGCCCCTGGCGGGCGATCAGCTCATCATGATGCCCTTCCTCGGTGATGAAGCCGTCCTCGAAAACGTAAACACGGTCGGCCTGTTTCACGGCACTCAGACGATGGGCAATGATCAGGGTGGTGCGTTGACGCAGGAAAGCCTCCAGATCCTGATGCAGTTGAAACTCGGTTTCGGCGTCCAGGGCGGAGGTGGCCTCATCCAGGATCACCACGGAGGGATCCGACAACACCATACGGGCAATGGCCAGCCGCTGGCGCTGGCCACCGGACAAACGCACCCCCTGGCGGCCAATCATGGTATCCAGTTGCTGAGGCATGTCCGCCACGGTCCCGTTCAGTTGCGCGATGGCCAGGGCCTGCCACAGTTCGGCGTCGGTCTTGTCCCGGCCCAGGGTGAGGTTCTGTCGCACGGTGTCGTTGAACAGGGCCGGGTGCTGCAGCACGGTGGCCACGTTCTCCCGCAGACAGGGGAGCCCGATGCGCTGGACCGGCACACCACCCAGCAGCACCTGCCCCTGCTGCGGTGTGTACATGCCCAGAATGACCTGTACCAGAGTGGATTTTCCGCCGCCACTGGCGCCCACAACCGCGACTTTCTCTCCCGGTTCAAGGTGGAGGTCAATGCCCTTGAGCACGGATTCCTCACCGTAGCTGAAGTGGATGTCCTTCAGAGTCAGGCCAACGGTGTGACGATCCCTGAAGGGGTTTTCCAGCGCCGGGTAACGGGGCTCCTCCTCCAGTTCCAGCAAGCGGTTGATTCGCCCCAACGCCGCATTGGCGGCGAACCAGGCGTACTGCATATTCAGCATTTCCTGTACCGGCGTGAGCATAAACCACAGGTAGCCAAAGATGGCGAACATCATGCCGATGCTCAGGTCGCTGAACAGGACCGTCACCATCGCCGCCGCGCGGAAGGTGTCGACACCAAACTGGAACAGCGCAAAGCTGGCGCGGGTGGCGGCGTCGCTGCGCCATTCAAACTGTATGGCGTGGTCGCGAACCGTGCGGGCGCGGCTGATCAGCTGGCGCAGGTAGTGCTGTTCCCGGTTGGCCGCCCTGAGCTGGTGGATCGCGTCCAGGGTTTCCGTCAGGTCGCCCTGAAAATCCTCGTAGGCGCTATTCTCCTGGCGTTTGAGTTCCTTGACCCGTTTGCCAATGAGCATGGTGGCGAAGATCACCAGAGGATTGAACAGCAGGATCAGCAGCCCAAGTTGCCAGTGAACCCACATCAGCACGATGGCGGTTCCGGTCACGGTCAGGCTCGCCACCAGGAAACGGCTGATGGTGGTACCCAGGAACTGATCGATGGTGTCCAGGTCGGTGATGAAATGACTGGTGATGCCGCCCGAGCCACGGGTTTCGTACTCCGACATGGCCACCCGCTGCAGCCGACCCAGCAGCCGGGAACGGATACGAAACACCACATCCTTGGAAATCTTGGAGAACTCACGGGACTGGAGCACGTTAAAGGTGAGCGACAACGACCTTAGCAGAAACGCTGCTACCACCATCAGGCCGATGTAAACCACCGGCAGGTGCCATGCTTCGGGCAGCATCGCCTGCATCACGGGCAGCACCGGGCCGGCCTCATCAAGCAGCACTTCGTCCACCAGTACCGGCAACAGCAGGGGAATAGGCACGCTGACCACCGTGGCCAGTATGGCGAGCATATTCGCTCTCACCAGCCGCGGCTTGTGTTTGAGGGCCAGGGACAGAATACCCCGCCAGGTGTACCGGTTGTCGTTGCGACCCCTGCTGTCCGGCCCGACTGCGTTCAGATCCGCCGCCTGCTCCAAGAAACCTCCGTTAATGCGATGCCACCCACACTGGTACGCTGCAAATTCGGTGACAGTCTACCCGACCTTCTGCCATCATTGCCCCTCAAACCCTCGATGTACCAGAACCGGGCCCATTGTGAAACACGACTGCCATTACCACCCCGGCGAACCCGCAAAATGGCATTGCGGTGACTGCCAGATACACTACTGCACCCGTTGCATGCCGGATGCGGACACCCGAAAACAACACGCCTTGTGCCCCCACTGCAGCCGTGCCATGCGCTATCTCGGTGCCGCCACGGAGGCCGTGCCATTCTGGAACCGGATCGGTGCTTTCTTCCGCTACCCGTTCCACACCGATCCGCTGATGGTTATTGCCATTTGTACGCTGGTGCCCTTGGTCGTCAGCGGCAATCTCATCGGCCTGATCATCACGCTGGTGCTGGCCCTGGCACTGCTGAAGTATACCTATGCCGTTATCAGCCACACCGCCGAGGGTCATATGAAACCGCCTCCGGTAGCAGTGGCATTTACCGGCAGCGGGTTTGACATAGTGATCCTGCAGCTACTGGTGTTTGCGCTTATGGGCGGCATGGTAGCGGCCGCTGCCATGGTTGGCGGGCCGCTGTTGATGTTCCTGGCCGTGGCCTTCGTGATACTGGCCCTGCCCGCCAGCATCATGGTGCTGGCCATGGAGCGCTCGGTCATGGCCGCGGTGAACCCCATGAACCTGGCGGTGCTGATCTCGCGCATCGGCACGCCCTATTTCCTGCTGTATGGCTACCTGATCCTGCTGACCCTGGCGTCCGGGGCGGCTCAGGACTTCGCCCTCACCCACTTTGCTCCAGGTGTTGCCCGTACACTGGCGGGCTTTCTGAACAGCACCTTTACGCTGATCCTGTTCCACATGCTGGGTTACCTGCTGTTCCAGTACCAGGAGGAGCTGGGCTTTGCCAGCGATCTGCAGGATGACGAAAACGCCGGCGAAATGCAGAACCGCGACCGCACCCATCGATTTGACGCCGACATTGACATGAATCTGAAGGACGGCAACTACGACCGGGTCCAGTCGATGCTCAAGGAAGCCCTGAAACGGGATTCCCAGAACGCCTTTCGGTTAGGGCAGTTGCATCAGCTGCTGACCGCCCGTAATGATATTCCGGAGCTGTATCGGTATCACCCCCGATTGCTGAACATGCTGGCGGAACGGAACGACGGCGAGGGTATAGCGGCGTTGTTGGCGGCTATAGAAACTGTGGAGCCAGGGTTCCGGCTGGAGGACCCCGAGCTGTCAGTGCGCTGCGCCCGTTGCCTGTATCAGCGCGGGCATTTCAAACCGGCGCTGAAGTTACTGCAGGACTTCCACAAGCGTTTCCCGGACAGCGAGGAACTGGCACCGGCCTATCTGCTGGTCGCTCAGGCGCTGGCGAATGGTCTGGGGCAGTGGGAAAAAGCGTCGGCGTTCCTGAATTTCGTCAAGAAACGCTGTCTGAACCATCCTTTGCACGAGCAGGTCGATGTGTACCTGCAGCAGGTTGAGAACCGGGAGCCATTGAAAGGCCCGAAGGCTTCTTTCGCAGTTCAGGAGTAAGGGAGTCAGGCTCATTGTTGGGGAGGCTTTTCCAAAACCGTGCGTAGCCATGGATGGCGGAGCCGAGCGTACATGGATGTATTCACAGCGTGTTTTGGAAAAGTCTCCCCAACAATCGGCCGTCCAACCGTGAGCTAGCCTTCTTGTAACAACTGCCTGTAGTGGCGAGCCTTGGGCGTCATCTCGCGCTTTTCGAACTCCTCGGCCAGCAAGCGGCAGGCTTCGCTGGCCAGGAGCTGATCACCGGCACTGCGCAGGCGTTCGAAGGCTTTCTCCGCGGCTTTCAGGTCGTCATTACGAAGGCAGGTGAACAACACCCGGTTGTGGTCCTCTGCGTCGAGCGGGGCATGGCCCTCGCCTTTGCCCAGGTACTCCTGCCAGATTTCGACCATCCGCTCGGGCTGGCGCCGGCTAAGGGACTCGTTCATCAATTCCTGCGTCCGCTCGCGATATTGCGGCAGGTCCGGGCGCAATTTCGCCAGCTGATATAAGTGCTCCAACAGGATAGTGCGGTCCGGGTAGTGCTCTCTCAGCGCCTCGAACTGGCGCCGGGCCAGGTCGAAATCCATGCGGCCGAGGCTGGCCATGGCCTGACTGTAGCCGGTGGTGAAACGCTCGTCCTGCTCATCTTCCTCTGGTTCGAAAAACTCTTCCTTCACCTGCAACCAGCTCTTGCCCAGCAGCCAGACCATACCCGCGCCGGCCACCAGGCCACCCGCGTGGGCCATGTAGGCAATGCCCGTGGCTCCGGCGAACCAGTAATCGTAGATTTCCTTGCCCAACCACACGGGCAGGATCGCCAACGCCGGGGCGCGAAAATAATTGAAGTACACACCAACGAAATAGAAGAAGCGGATTCTCTGCAACCCGTAGATGGCCACGTACATGCCCATGAGCCCGGAGATAGACCCGGATGCACCCACCAGGGGTATGTGACTGCCCATGGAAAACGCGGTGAACACCACACCCGACAGAGCGCCACACAACAGGTATGCCAGCAGGAAACGCCCTGCCCCCAGGGCCTTCTCGACGGTGAACCCCAGCAGGAACAGGAACACCAGGTTGCCAATAATATGGCCCCAGCCGCCGTGGAGGAATTGGTAGGTAATCAGCGTGTAGAGGGAAAATTCCGCTGGCACCAGCCCCAGCTGATTGGCGCTGAGCCTGTCCATCAGTTGGGTCTGAATGTCCCCCCGCTGCTCCAGCCAGACGCGGCGCTCGGCCGGCGCCCAGAGCCTGTCCCGGTTCTGCAGCATGTACTGGTAAAACTCACGGTCCGCCAGCAGGCTGTAGGCAACCCACAAGTCCCCGCCCTCTTCTTGCAGTTGCTGGAAGTTCTGCAGGTCGTAGACCCGATTCTGATTGTCTTCAAACTCAATCTGGCGCTCGAGGTAGTCCTCGTATACCGGGGCTTCCAAAGACTTCAGGTCCGATTCCAGATACTGCTCAACCGCTTCTTCAATCAGCCGGTTGTCGTCGCCCTGGTAAAAGAAGAATACCAGCAGGCAAGTCGTGATCAGCCCGAGGGTAACCCAGGGTGGGCGCTTCCAGTTCACGGTGTTTTCGGCGGGGATAATCAGCATGGGCCGTCACAATTCATCATAATTTGTCTCTTGAGAGGTGCTTTTTACCACAGCATGGCCAGTTTTTCGCGTTGTAATGAATCCTGAAGCGGTTTAGCCGGCCACGGGCAAAACAAACTGTGCGCGGCACCACAAACAGGCTACTCTGCGGTTGTCACACGATGGTCATACAAATGACATTCAATCAGGGCAGCCGCAAAGGGGCGAATCGCACGATGCTCGAAACGAGCACGGAGTATGGGTTTCGACCAATCGCCAATTGCCGTTGTCCCGGCCACAGCCAATAGTTGCCGGGACAACAAGAAAAACAGGACGTGCAACCAAGGAAACTGCCATGACTGTACTCATACTGGACAATCCGGATCTACTTGCCAGAGCGGCCATCGAATCAGGCCTGCCAATGCCCTCACTGGCATCGGACGGCACACCCCGCAAACCTCATCGGCTGCGGTTCCATTACGGTTTCAACAAGCATCGACTGGATGAGCAGGACCTGACCATCCTGCGCCAGCACGCGCTCTACCTGCGACACAACCCGGGCGCTACGGTGCGAATCCATGGCCATGCCGATAATTTCGGCGTTAGTGAATACAACCATTTCCTGTCCCGCCTGCGGGCCAGCAGCGCGGCGAAAGTACTGATTCGCGAGGGCGTCAGGGAAAGCCAGATTCTGGTGAGCGGCTGGGGCAGCGATCGCCCGCTGGCGCGGCCGGAAGACCACGCCGCCAACCGCCGGCTGGAACTGGAATACGTCACCATGGAAATGGCGCGGGCGCTCTAGGAGCCCGGCCTTGCAAATAGAAGATCCGGGGGCTGCGTCGCCCCCGCGGGAGACTCAGCCGTAGACCTGGAACACGTTCCAGAGTAGCAACACGGCAATGGCGAGGATGCCAATCCAGGTCAACAGGATACCTGCCATACGGGCTATATGGGGGCCGCCCCGTCCATTGATCATGCCGAAGGCATGCAACACACGCCCCACCACAAAGGCCATTCCGGTCCAGTACACCAGCCCGCTGGGAACACCGTTCAACTCGGCAATCGCAAGCATCACCAGCCCCAATGGGGCGTATTCCACCAGGTTCGCCTGGGCACGGACAGCCGCCTGGAAGTCCCGGTCGTCGGTGACTCCCAGGCTCTTTTTATATTTCAGGCGGAAACGGGAAACCATTCCCGACAACACCAGCAACAGCAGTCCGAGAACGGCTGCGAAAACGGCAGAGACAGGTACGATCATAATCAGGCCTTCTTGATCGCGCTGACAACCGCCAGCAGCAACACGGCACCCACTGTGGCGGTAACCAGTTCACCAATGGCGCCTTGCGCAGCCAGGCCCAGCAGGCGGAAAACGAAACCGCCCAGAACGGACCCGACAATACCGATACCGATGTTTGCCAGTACGCCGAAGCCTCGGCCCTTCATGATCAGGCCGGCCAGCCAACCGGCCACACCACCAATAATCAGGAACAGAATCAGATTCATTGCATGCATCTCCGAGCAGCGAAACAGTCCCCGAAAGACTGCCCTGTTTTACCCGGCGCTTCAAGCACTTCCTCAGGGAGGCAGGCAGTTTCGTGGGACACGTTCAGGCGGTAGGTTCGAGGTCCGCGATGGCCGCTTCCATTTGCTGGCGGCACTGGGCCATCAACTGGGGAATATCCGCAACCGTGAGTCCTGCGGTTTCAACCGGCGGAAGCACCCGGATAGCCACCGGTTCGCGGCGGCCGGACCACCCCAGGGTACGATCATAGTACTGGCTGGCGCAGACCATGGTGATGGGCGCACCGGAGGCAATGGCGGCGTGAAAAGCCCCTTTCTTGAATGATTGCATGCCCCGGCCGCGGCTGCGGGTACCCTCTGGAAAGACCCAGAGGCTCTTGCGGTCACGGCTGATCGCTTCGCTGGTCGCCTGCATCACCGCAACAGCCTTGTGGGAGCGTCCCCGGTTGAGGATGACATTGCCTCCGAGCCAGAACACCTGGCCAAAAAACGGGATCCATATCAGCGACGACTTGCCTACCGTGACGGTGCGGGGCGGCAGCAAATCCCCCATCACGAACAGGTCATCGTTGTGCTGGTGATTGGCAATAACGACCGTGGGCCGGTCCTGCGGCATGTTGTCGGCCCCTTCCAGAGAGCGCTCCATGCCCAGGAGCAAACGACCGACGCGGGCAATCGTTCGTGCCAGCAAGCGGTTGTTGTCCGGATTGAATGGCCGGGCGACATACAGAACCAGTGCAAACAGACAGATGACCGGCACCATCAGCCAGGCCAGCAGTTTTCTTGGCATTCCCATTAACGACAACCCTGATGCAATTTTTGGCGCACAAGTGTACGCCAAAATCAGGTTCCGGCAACAGCCTCCCGGGCCAGGGCGTTATCGGCTTTATTGGCCGTCACCAGGGACTCGGCTGTGGCCTCCACCACATAGCGTAGCGGACCGTTGTTCTCAAGGCCATCAAAGGGATAACAGGTCACCAGCAACAGCGAATCCCTGGGCAGTTGTGCGGTATTGATTTGCTCGTGCCGGCTATCGACAATGCGAATGCGGTCCACCCGGAATGAACGCCAGTCGCCATCGCGATCCTGCAACTTTACCCGGCTGCCGGTTTCCAGGTGCTGTAGCCCCCGGAAATGCGTATCGCGGTGGCCCGCAATTACCACCGGGCCCGCCCGCCCGTCGTTGCCCACCACCTGCCCCGGCCCAAAGGCCAGGCTTTCACCGTGCACGCCATCCAGCACGATCAGTGACTGGCCGGTTTCAGGCACCATCAGGCGGGCCACTGGCCAGGTGTCTGCCCAGGGCCAGGGCCGGGTTTCCTGCTGCCGCGCCTGACTTTCAGCCCAGGCCAGCTCCAGAAGCTCCTGCGCCACCAGGGCCTTGAAAGGAATCCACAGGCCGACCGCCAGGACAGTCGCGAACGTCGTCGCCAACAGGAGAATCAATCGGTTCATGGGTATACCCTCCGCTTCAGGAGCGTGATCGCGGCCGAGAACATCAGCCCAATCAGGCCAATGGCGATCAGCAGTGGAGACATGGTTGCGGTCTGGGGGTATCGCAACATCGTGCCCTGGCTCCCGGCGGGCAGCAGTGTGGGCACGCTGTCGGTTTCCAGCGCCTCCTGAGACGGTCTGGACGGGGTTTTGTCCTGGGCCAGGAAGCTGGTGTACTTTGTCATCAACTGATGTTCCAGCCCCAGACGGATCACATGCTGGCGCGCGTCGTCATCAATCTGGCCGGTCAGCCCACTGTCCATCAGGCTATCGATTTTCTGTTTTGCCCAATGACGATGCAGGCCCTTGCCGTTGGCGGCCTGTTCGAGGTTCAACGACTGTTGCCATTGACTGCCATCCGGAAGACGCCCGGAAACGTCGAGTGCGCCTTCAGCCGGCAGGCCGCGCACAACCTGCACCATGGGCTCCCCCCTGAACAGATCGCCAATTCGGTCAGGGAAGGCTTCGGTTGCAGCGGCCTGGCCCGGCCAACTCACTGCGATATCGGTCAACACCGGCGCCTCCATCTTACCGAACAGCTCGTCCAGCGGGCGGGCCACGTCCGACAGGTCACTGATGGCGGTGTAGGTACCGCGGCCATAGCGTGCAGCTTCACGCATGAAGTGCATGTTGGGGGCAGAACCGATGCCTACGGTGAACAGCCGACTGCTGCCCAGCCCATCACGAATTTTCCCGAAGAGCGCGCTTTCATTACCGACAGCTCCATCGGTAATAAACACCACCTGCCTGACCCTGGCGCGGGACTCCTCGCCACCATCACCGGTCATCTCAAGCGCGGCATCCAGAGCCGAGGCCATCTCGGTGCCACCATCGGCGTTCAGCCCTTTCACGTAACGACGTGCCCGGGCAAGGTTGTTGCCACTGGCGGGAACCGCCTCCATAAACAGTGAGTGGGTCTGACTGTTGAACTGGATAACGTTGAAACGATCATCGGCATCGAGTGTCTCCAGCCCCCGCAACAACGCCTGCCGGGCCTGACGGATGGACTCGCCAGCCATGGAACCAGAGGTGTCGATCACGAACACCAGCTCCCTTGGCAGGCGCTGTTTTCCATTGACGCCGGGCACCACTAACGCCAGCAGGTAGTCCTCACCCTGCCACTGCTCCTGGAAAACGGCGGCTGCGGGCTCCATACCCCGGGCAGGCGCCCAGCGCACGATAAGATCACGGTCCATAAGCACAGCCCGGGATTCCGGCGCCACCTCCACGGTGTTGCCGTTCCAGGTACTGGTCACTCGATGACTGGGGCTCGACACACGGCTTACCGGCAGGCCGGCGTTGATTTCCAGGGCAATGGTTGCGCGATGGCTATCCGGGCCCACATCGTCGGGCCGCACCGTGAACGGGCTGATCTGGTCGGCATCCGGCACTGCCGTGGTGGGCGACGCCCAACCACCCGACCACTGCGCCGGCTCGTTGTCCAGTGCCTGGCCAGGCATGTAGCGCGGTGTCAGCGTGGTGGGCAGGCGCAGTTCGAACTCGCCGGACTGGTAACGCACCGCCTGCTGGTAGTTGAGTTCAACCGTGATGGTTTCTCCCGGGGGGATATTCGCCATACGGGTGGTGAACAGGTTGGGCCGTTGCTGGTCTACACGGGCGACCTTACGGCCTTCCTCCTTCGCCTTGGCGTACTGGCGTTTGGCCTCCTGCTTTTCGTGAATCTCGCCGACAATCACCCGCTCGCCAGCGGTCATGGTCATGCCGTATACGTTCGCATTTTCCGGCAACGGGAACACGAACACGCCTTCCCGCCACTGCTGACTGGTATTACGGAAGCTCTGGCGCAAGCGGGTGTCGGCGATAAGACCGCTGACAGTTACGTTGTAGTCTGTGTTCAACAGGGTTGCCGAGCCCAGTCGCTGGCCGGCATCATCGACAAAATGAAACTCACCGGCGCCTTCGCGTCCAGTTTCGGAGGCCTCTGCGTACACCGGGTGTACAAACAGGAAAAGCAGCACTGCCAGCCACAGGGAAATGCCCTCCAGCCAGCGTCGCAGCCGAGGGGAGATCTTGCTCCCTGTCATACTACCGGCAATCTGCCGCCCGCCATTCGGGGCGGTTGATGAATAGGGTCCCAGGTTGGTCAACAGCATTGTTTCGCTTCCTTGTATCACTGTGGTTGAAAAAGCACGCCTGGTGGCAACTGGCGACTATTTCAGCCCATGGAAGCGGCGATCCGGTGCCACAATCTGGCGATCCGGCGATGAAAAAATGATGAATTGTGGCAAACCCTCTGCTTTACCTTGTTCTGGCCACAGGCCATGGTTAAATAGGAACCCGTACAAACAGGGGAATGGTTGCAGGCTATGAAGCGACACATCGTGCTGATTGAAGATGAACCCGCCATCCGGGAAAACTACCGTGACGCGTTCGAGCGCCGGGGATACCGGGTGTCTGCCTATGGTGACCGCAACAGTGCCTTCCAGGTATTGCGCACCGCCCTGCCGGACCTGGCCATCATCGACGTGGGACTGGGCGATGAACCCGAAGGCGGCTTTACGCTGTGTCAGGACCTGCGCAGCCTGTCCAAAACCCTGCCAATCATCTTCCTGACCGCCCGCGACAGCGACATCGATTCCGTTCACGGCCTGCGACTGGGTGCCGATGACTATGTCACCAAGGATATGAGCATGGACCACCTGCTGGCCCGGGTTACCGCTCTGCTGCGCAGGGCAGATGCCTGGGCCGAGGCCCTGAAGCAACCGGATGAAGTGGTGCACCGTGGCCGCCTGGCATTAAACGTGGACCGCATGACGGCAGAATGGAATGACCAGCCCATCGACCTGACCGTCACCGAATTCTGGATGCTGCATTCCCTGGTTCAGCACCCGGGCCACGTTCGCAGCCGCGACCAACTGATGGAAGCCGCCAGCACGGTACTGGACGACAATACGGTGACCTCACACATCAAACGTATACGCCGAAAGTTCCTGCAGATCGACGACGCCTTCGATGGCATTCACACCGCCTACGGCATGGGTTACCGCTGGAACGCCCATGAGGCCTGAGTTTTGACCCTTAAGCGCCAACTCTTCATTGCCAGCCTGCTGATGCTGCTGATTCCCTGGGCGGGCCTGCAGTTCGTGCTGGAGCTGGACCAGGCCCTGCGTGACCAGGCCGCTCGTCAATTGCAGAGCCAGGCCGGACGCACGGCCGGTTTTGCAGCGGAACAACTTGCCGAGACCCCAACGGTTGCTGCGGGTACCAACGTTATCTACGCCGACCTCCTGTCCCGCAGCCCGAATCTGGATGGCTACGGCGACGACTGGCCCGGATATGATGAGGAAGAATCCCGACAGCAGTGGCAAGGCACACAACAAGCCATCGACAAAGACGGACCCGAGTTATCCTGGCAGGCAGCCGTCGATCAAACCCATCTCTACCTCCTGATTCGTGTCAGCGGCAGAACCGCTGACTTCTTCAACCCCGGCAAACCCCGCCAACCCCATGACCAGATCCAACTCCAGGTTATCGGCGATAAGCACACGACGCGGCGCCTGATCCGAACACAGGCGCCAGGGGCCATCAATGCGATTGACCCGGAGCGCGAAGGGGCAACCGACTATCGCATCAGCGGCCACTGGCAGGCGGTCAGCAACGGCTACCAGGCTGAATTGAGAATGCCGCGTCCGGCACCCTCGTCCCGCCTTGGTTTTCAGGTGACATGGCCTACGGAAAAGCCGGTAGCCACCGGTGATGGACGTGTCTCTGCCGGTCCCACCTCGGCGCACATCGTCACCCGAATGCCACAACTCGAAAACCGACTTGCGGCCATGATTGCTCCGGGCCAGGGCACCTGGGTCCTGGAGCCGGACGGCTGGGTGATCGCTCGTCAGACACGCGACTCCGAAACCGACGAGGCTGAATTCGACAGCCTCAGCCCACTGCAGATCCTGGAACGCATCAGCCTGAACGGCCTGCGGGCACTGGTGAGCTTCTACCAGCCCGAGCCTTCACCACTGAATGCGGAAACCCATCGCATGGACGCTGGGGAACTGCCATCACAGGGGCTGGTTCGTCACCGGGAAGGCGACACCTACATGCTGGTGAAACAATCATTGGGCGATGGCCGGACGCTGGTACTGGAAGAATCACTGGACCAATTGCTGGCGCTGTCCGGCAGCACCCTTGGCTCGGTCATTTCCCGCAGCGTGTTATTGATCATCGGCCTGATGCTGGTTCTGCTGGGTTACGCCAGTTGGCTGTCCTGGCGCATTACCCGGCTGCAGCGAGCGGTCAGCGCCAGCATTGACGACGACGGCCGCGTATTGGGCACCCTGCCACCCGCAAAAGCGAAGGACGAACTGGGCGACCTGTCACGGCAATTCAGCCAAATGGTGGACCGCCTTCAGGGCTACACGGACTATCTGGAGAGCTTCTCCCGGCGCCTGTCCCACGAACTGAAAACCCCCGTGGCGGTGGTACGTTCTTCCCTGGAGAATCTGGGGCAAACCACAGACCTGGCTGATCAGGCCAGTTACATCGAACGAGCCCGCTCCGCCACGGATCGTCTCAGCCAGATACTACAAGGGATGAGCGAGGCAGCCCGGCTGGAGCAAAGCTTTGACCACGCCGAAAAGGAAACCTTTGACCTGGCCGAAGTCGCCTCCCAGACCACCCTCGCCTATCAGGAACTGGACCCCGACCACCGTATTCACTACATCGGACCGGCCAACGGTTGTCTATGCCACGGTTCCCCGGAATTGCTGGTGCAGCTTCTGGACAAACTGGTGGACAATGCCCGGGATTTCACACCAGAGCAGGGAAACATTGAAATACGGCTGACGCAGAACGCCCGACAACTGGAACTGAGCGTGTTCAATGAAGGTTCCGCTCTGCCGGAGAACCTCGCCAGTGACATTTTCAGCCCCTTCGTGTCCGTGCGAACCGGCCATCAGGAAGGACACCTGGGCCAGGGCCTGTTGATCGTCAGGTTGATTGCCGAGCACCACAACGGCCAGGTGATGGCCAGCGACGATACCGGTGGCGTGCGTTTTACAGTGCTTTTGCCGTCCCGCCCGCGACCAGAGTCGTAAGCCACAAGTCGTCTTTCGGAACGACCCGCGAGCCTTTATTGTTCCGTTGTAGGCCCCTCAATCGTCGTCAAAGGACCAAGCCTTGAACCCGCCGCTCACACAGCTGGATCTGCACCCTCTTCGGGCAGAGCTCTACAACGAGCTCCATTCCCGCCCGTTCCACGTGCTGCCATGCCCGGCACAGGTTACCCACATCGCCCTGATAACCACCCCGGAGCAGCGGGCCGACCAGTTCCGCCACTGGCAGGACCTGCATATCATGCTGGGGCAACCCGAGCCGCGGGAGGACGTCAGCTGCTACGAGGCCACCTTTGGCTCCCTGCGTATCCGGCGTGAAATGCACATGGAGTTTGCCTCCTACACGTTTATTAATCTGGGTATTGGGGACGACCATCAGCCCTTCCAGGATACCGGCATCTCGTCGCTGCCCAAGGGATGGCTCGAGAAGCTCACCGGCACCGTTGTGGCCGCCTTCCATATTGACCTGCAGCAAGCCTCAAACGGCCCGGAAACCGACCTGGCGCAAATCCGCCACTGGTTCGAGGGAGAACGACTGGTGGGCAGCAGCCCCTGGGAAGGGAAGGCCCGGGTGTGGGGCACCTTCAGGCTCCATAGTGATGGGTTTGGGCGCTTCATGGTTCTCAACCGGGACATGTCCGACAGCCAGCTCGGCCGGCTGACCCAACGCCTGATGGAAATCGAAACCTATCGCCTGATGTCATTGCTGTCGCTGCCACTGGCACGGGAGATGACACCCTCGCTGAACGACATGGACCAGCAACTGGCGGTGATAACCCAGTCCCTGGCGGACAACCAGGACATCGACGAACGTGAGGTATTGGCGGATCTGACCAACATTGCGGCCCGCATCGAAGCCTTCCGCGCCCATGCCACCTTTCGCTTCTCGGCGACACGGGCCTATCACCAGCTGGTGCTGACCCGCCTGGAAGAGCTGCGGGAAGATGAGCTGTCGGGACACCTCACCATCACCGAGTTCATGACCCGGCGGCTGACACCGGCGGTGGAAACCTGCGAATCGGTGAAGGAACGCCTGGAGGACCTGTCGCGCAGAGTGGACCGGGCCTCGGACATGGTGCGTACACGGGTGGAGCTGGCCATCCAGAGCCAGAACCAACAGTTGTTGAGCTCCATGGACCGGCGCTCAAAAATCCAGTTGATGATGCAGCACACAGTGGAAGGGTTTTCCGTGGTGGTCATCAGCTACTACCTGCTGGCACTGCTGAAGCTGGCGCTGGAGTCCGCCGATGACGCCGGATTCGACGTCAACACCTCGCTGGTTCTGGGCATTGCCATACCGGTTGTGCTGGGCCTGGTGTTCATCGGCGTGCGGATGATTCACCACCGGTTCATCAGGCTGGCGCGGCGGCAGTAACCAGTTGCCTACTGGCCAAAGGCATCCGGGTCGCCGGCAAACTGGCGGTAGAACTGCTGCGCCGTGCGGCCGTTACGGGCACCCCGGCTGGTGGCAAAGCGAATGGCCTCAAGATGCAACGCCTCGCGATCACTCACCTGGGGAAACAGGGCATCAATGGCCTGCAGGTATACATCCTGGGGAAAACCATAGAACGACAACTGCAGCCCAAACCGGTCCGCCAGGGATACCTGCTCCTCGATGGCCTCCGCCGGATGGAGTTCGCCGCCGCGCATCTCGCTTTTCAGGTTATCGTCCATGAATTCCGGCATCAGGTGCCGGCGGTTGGAGGTGGCGTACACCCTGACGTTTTCGGGCGGCAGCTCGAGCGAGCCTTCCAGCACACTTTTCAACGCCTTGTAACCCGACTCACCTACTTCAAACGATAGATCATCGCAGAAGATCACGAACCGCCAAGGCAATTCAGCGATGTCGTCGACGATCTCCGGCAGGTTCACCAGATCGTCCTTGTCCACCTCGATCATCCGTAGCCCCTGCTCCCGATACCGGTTAAGCAGCGCCTTGATCAGCGATGATTTGCCGGTGCCCCGGGCTCCCCAGAGCAGCGTATTGTTTGAGGGTTCACCGGCCAGGAAGCGCTCGGTGTTACGGGCCAGGGCAGCCTGCTGTCGCTCGATGCCGGTCAGGTCGGCCCAACCCACCGGGTCGAGCCGCCGAATGGCCCTCAGACCCTGACGGTGGCGGCGCCACACGGCGGCGGGCGTCTCTGCCCAGTTGATGGCGTGATCTGTCGACATAACACCTATTTCCTGTTCCGCGTTTATCACGAATATGAAACACTGGAGCCCTATACCGGACACACCCCACAAAGGAGACTTTACCGCAAATGGCCGTTAAATCCGTCGCTCTGGTCGCCCACGACAACAAAAAGAGAGAACTGGTGGACTGGGTCGCCGACAACCAGACACGCTTTGCCTCCCTCCGACTCTACGCCTCCGGCACCACTGGCCGGTTGCTCAAGGAAAACCTGGGCCGGGACGACATCCATTGCCTGCTCAGTGGCCCGCTCGGAGGCGACCAGCAAATTGGCGCCAAGATCGCGGAAGGGGAAATTGACCTGCTGGTGTTCTTCTGGGACCCGCTGGAACCCCAGCCACACGACCCGGACATCAAGGCCCTGCTACGCATTGCTGCATTGTGGAACATTCCCGTCGCCTGCAACCGGGCCACCGCAGAGTTCATCCTGACATCCGCCTATATGACGGATGACCAGCACCAACCGCAAAGGCCGGATTTTTCGAGTTACACCGGCCGTTCCGTTAACTGAGAGGCTTTCTGGCCAGGAACACCGTGTTGGTGGACTCCCGATTCTGGAACGGGTTGTAGAACGACACCACCTTCGCATCCACATCCGTGAACAGAGTTCGCAACACGTCCATGAACGGCTCGTCCGGCGGGTCGTTGGACCACATGGCGAAAACGCCGCCAGGGCGCAGGTGAGCCGCCATTCTGCCTAAGCTTTCAGCATTGTAGAAGCTGGCATTGGACTCGTTCAGGAGGGACCTGGGGGAGTGGTCAATGTCCAACAGGATGGCGTCAAACACCCTGCCCGGGGTTTCGGTATCGAAACCGGATTCCGATACCGCCAGATCGAAGAAACTGCCCAACACATAGCGACAACGCGGGTCGGCATTCAACACTTTACCCAACGGAACCTTTTCCTGCTGATGCCAGTGGATGACGGTGTCTAGGGCATCCACGACCAGCAGCTCGCTCACGCGCTCATGTTTGAGGGCCGCTTCCGCGGTGTAGCCCAGCCCCAGGCCGCCGACCACCACCTTCAGCTGTTCGCCCTCGACGGCGTTCAGGCCCAGGTCCGCCAGGGCTACTTCCGCGTCCACAAACATGCTGGACATGAGAAACTCTTCACCCAGCTTCACCTCATAGATATCCCGGTCACCCAGCGCCGGAATGCGACGGCGGCGAAGCGTGATCTCTCCCAATGATGAGGGTTGGCTGTCGATCTGTTCAAACAAAAGGCCCATGGTCGTTCCCATAACGTACTGAGGTGGCGACATCCTACCATCACGCACCAGCAATCGCAGGCCACGAATCACCTCGTCATTGGGCAAATAACCCGCCAACGACTACACTCACAGTTAATCACCACAGAATTGTGAATCACCCGATGAGCGCTGTAATTGCCTGGCAAAGGCCATCTCTGATCACACTGCTTGCTAGCATTTTCGGTGTACTGGCGCTCACCTTCCTATCGATGCCTGCCTGGCCCTCTGTAAAAGAACCCATCTCCGTTGGCATTGTGGCCGACAACAAACCTTACACGTCCATGGCGGGCCGCACAGCCTCCGGCTTCTCTATCGATATAGTCCGGGAGGTGGCTAGCCAGTCAGGATTGGACATTGAGTTTCGGGCAGGCAGTTGGCCCGAAGTGTTCGGCGCATTCCAGCGCGGCGACATCGACGTTATCGAAGGAGTTTCATACAACGACGACCGCGCCAGAACCATACAGTTTACCGGGCCGTACCACATTCGCCAGATGCATCTGATGCATGACCCAGCCAACCCGCTCAAAGACATTGATTCCCCGGGATCCCTCAATGACTACCGTATTGGCGTTGTGCGTGACGCCTATTTCCGCGATGCACTTGAAACGGCGGGCTTGTCGCTCGTCACCTACGATTCCATTCCTGGTCTGGTCCGGGCACTGGCCTTCGGCTGGGTGGACGGCATCATCGGTCCTGAACTGACCCTGAACTATTACGCTAACGAGGCCGGCTTCCGGTTTTTGGAGATTGCTGGCCCCGCACCGTTGGGAGAATGGTCGAAAGAAGACTTTCGACTTGGCGTTCTGAAATCAAACGATGAGTTGTTTGACGTGGTCAGCAGCGGCCTGGCTGCCATTCCCGATAAGCGCATTGAGGAACTGTTCAAGCGGTGGCAGGAATACGGCGGGACCAGCATTGCTGAATCGTCGGGTTTTACCCTGAGTGATGCCCATCAGCACTACATCAGTGAGGTCGGCCCGGTACGGGTGGGCTTTATGAGTGACTATGCGCCCTTCAGCTTTCACGACGCAGACGCGTTGCAAGGACTGTCCGTTGACGTGCTGAACCGGATATCGGATCTGACCGGCCTGCAAATCGTACCGGTGCCCGGGCAATGGTCGGAACTGTACCCCCGGTTTATGGACCGTGACATTGATATCATGGCCAATATCTCGAAAACCGACGAACGCGAAGCGTTCATACGGTTCACCCGGCCCTACCATACCATTCCCAACGTCGCCTTCACTCTGGATAAGAATCTGGCATTCAGCTCGCCAGCAGACTTGCAGGGACTGAAGGTCGCTATTGGTTCAGGTATTTACTACGAGGGACCCCTTCGTGAGGCATTGGGCGACAATGTGTTCGCTTTCACCTCCCAGCAGGCCATGTTCCGGGCTCTGGCTGAGGACTCCGTCGATGTTGCCTTGGCAGCCCTGCCAAACGGAAACTACTGGGTGAGGGAGCTTCGCATTGCCGGAGTGAATATTGCCGGCGAAATGACCCTTGATGGCATGCCGGGAGAAGACCTGCGCTTTGGCGTGCGTCCCGCTCTTGAGCCGCTCTCCTCTATAATGGACGCCGCATTGGGGGCCATCAGCCCAACGGAAATGCGCACTATCGAGAATCGCTGGCTTGGCGCTTCCGCCCGTCGTAACCGGACACCGGCCACCGGCCCGTTAACGTTCTCCGATGCCGAACAGGCCTGGCTGGCCGACCGCAACCGACAACTGACCATCTGCGTAGACCCTGACTGGCTGCCACTGGAGGGCCTCAGCGAAAACGATAAACACCTCGGTATTTCCGCCGACATCTTCGCCCTGTTTGCGAATCGTTCCAATATCACATTCACCCCTCTTCCCGTAGACAGCTGGTCCGAGTCCATAAAGGCAGTCAAAAACCGACACTGCGACATGCTTTCCATGGCCATGGAAACACCGGAGCGGCTTGAATACCTGAATTTCACAAAACCCTATATCCAGATTCCCAGCGTGCTTCTGGGACGTGTGGAAGCCCCCTACATCAATACACTGGACGACATGGGGGACCGGCCGGTCGGCGTGGTAAAGGACTACGCTTTTCTGGAACTGCTGAGGACAACCAATCCCGGCCTCAATCTGGTGGAAGTGCCCAGCGAACAAACCGGACTGCGCATGGTTCAGGAACGGAAGCTGGCGGGGTACCTTGGCACTCTGTCCACCGCCAGCTACAACATGCAGGAGCTGGGTTTGGCGGACCTGAAAGTGCTCGGGCGAATTCCCGCAGACTGGACCCTGGGGGTCGCCACCCGGAATGACCAGCCCGAACTCTTCAACATCATGCAAAAATTGGTGTCCAGCCTGACGGAAGCGGAGCTTAAAACCATTGAACAACAATGGGCAGGACTCAAACTGGAACAGACCGTCGACTACACCCTGGTATTCCAGCTGACCATGGGTGCCGTGGTGCTCCTGGGGTTGCTGTTCTATTGGAACCGCAAACTCGGGCGTCTGAATCATGAACTCGCTGCGGCCAATGACCGCCTTGCGCATCTCAGCGTAACGGACGACCTGACCCAGATCGGCAATCGCAGCTATTTCGACCGTGAGTTCAGCAAGAGCTTCCATTGGTGTCAACGACACGGAGCCGGCTTTGCCGTGGCGATGGTGGACGCGGACCATTTCAAGGAAATCAACGACACCTACGGCCACGACGCGGGCGACCGTTGTCTGGTGGCGCTGGCAGATACCATGCGCTCTCACTTTCGGCGTGACACAGACCGCCTTACCCGGTTCGGCGGTGAGGAGTTTGTGATGTTCACCAGCTTCAGCGACCGTGACGAGCTGGTTTCACGCCTGGAAGCATTCCGCGAGGGTCTGGCGGGGCAAACCACCTGCTGCGACGACGAACAGATCCGCTTTACCGTGAGTATCGGATTGGCCACTGGCACACCCGGCAAGGACACGGTGCCGGCGGAATTCCTTCGGCTGGCAGACAAGGCGCTGTATCTCGCCAAGCAAAACGGCCGCAACCGCCTGGAAGCTCTGACCACTGAAGATCAGGCAGCCAGACGGGGCTAGCTGATGCTATCCTTTTGCGACAGGGAAAACGCAAAGGAGACGACACCATGGCTAAGATCTACGAAGACAACTCGCTGTCGATCGGCAATACCCCGCTGGTCAAGCTTAATCGGGTCAACGAAGGGGCCACCATCTGGGCCAAGATTGAAGGGCGCAACCCGGCCTATTCCGTGAAGTGCCGGATCGGTTCCGCCATGATCTGGGATGCGGAAAAGCGTGGCGCTCTCAAACCCGGCATGACGATCGTCGAGCCCACCAGCGGTAACACCGGCATCGCGCTGGCTTTCGTCGCTGCTGCGAGAGGCTACAAGCTGAAACTGACCATGCCGTCATCCATGAGCCTTGAGCGCCGCAAAGTACTGAAGGCCATGGGGGCGGAACTGGTGCTTACGGAGCCGGCGAAGGGCATGAAAGGCGCCATCGCCAAGGCCGAAGAGATCGTTGCTGAAGACCCGGACAACTGCTTCATGCCACAGCAGTTCGAGAACCCGGCCAACCCCCGCATCCACGAGGACACCACCGGGCCCGAAATCTGGAACGATACCGACGGTGCCATCGACATCTTCGTTTCCGGGGTTGGTACCGGCGGCACCCTGACCGGCGTAACCCGTTACATCCGCAATACCAAAGGCAAGGCCATCACCACCGTTGCCGTGGAGCCGGAAGACTCGCCAATCATCACTCAGGCCCGCGGCGGTCAGGACCAAACACCAGCACCCCACAAGATCCAGGGCATTGGCGCCGGCTTCATTCCGGGCAACCTGGACATGGACCTGGTGGACCGGGTGGAAAAAGTCAGCAATCAGGACGCCATGGACATGGCGCACCGGTTGATGCAGGAGGAAGGCATCCTCTGTGGTATTTCCTGTGGTGCAGCGGTTGTGGCTGCGGTCAGAATCGGAAAGCTGCCGGAATTCAAGGGCAAGAATATCGTGGTGGTTCTGCCGGATTCCGCCGAGCGCTACCTGTCGTCAGCGCTGTTCGCAGAGCGGTTTGGCGAGCTGGAAAACGTTCAGTAATACGGTAGGTATTGCAGAGAAGCTGATAAAAAGCCCGGGGCCAGAACCGCCCCGGGTTTTTCAGGTACTTACGTTAGAACTGGAAACGCATACCAACACGACCGGTATCGAAGTCCGGCCCGTCATTGGTGACCTGGCCATTGAAGTCGTCTTCGTCGATATCAACGTTGTAGCGGTTGTATTCCGCAAACGCCGTCAACTGTTCGGTGACCCGGAAATCAACACCGGCACCGACAAATGGATTGACCTCATCGTAGGTCTCACTTTCGTCAAACGCGTCTACATCGAACGACGAAGCAAATGCGCCAGCCTTAGCATAAACACCAAAGGTATCTGTCAAAGGCAGCCGCCCGATCAGGCCAAGGGAAGTACCCTTCAACTTGCCATCGACGTCATCGTCGCCAAAGTTGCCGAAATCAATGTACTCGGCTTCCAGGGCGAAGAACTGGTTGAACTGGTAGCCCAGCCCCACGCCGAACAGATCGTTTTCATCATCAAACTCGCCACCATGGGCTTTGTAGCCACCATAACTGCCGCTCAGATATACACCGGAGCTGTCGCGATCGGTGTTGTCCTGGGCTGATACAACCGGGGCGGCCAGCATGGCCGAGGCCAGAACCGTTACATAGGCAAAACCGGATTTATAGCTCATATCGCATCCATCCTTCTGAGTTCGGAAATGATTGATTTCCTGTTGGATTAACCGGTAAAGCGTCATACCGATTACCTGAACTCAGGCTACCTACAAATCGGCGGGATGTGGGTTAAATGCACAATACGGTCTGTTCACCTCATTTTCATGTTAGTTAATGTCAGCCTTGCAACTTTTCGGCGCATTGACGTATTTCACGGATGCTTCAAGACTGGCAGCCGCCAGCGAAACGCTGCGATAGGAGAGACGGGAAATGCCGTGGTGGATGGAGCGAACAGCCTCACTCCAGGGCCGGGCAATCGGCACCCGTTGCAGAATATTGAAGGTTTCATCCGCAATCGACAGATGAATACGCTCCACTTTGAGAGCGCCGTGATTGAGGCCACTGGCTGTTATATCGGCAACGCCAGCCCACCAATTGCGATTATGTTCGCTCATAACAGCCACTCCTTCAGTTGGCTGGCCACATCCGGGTGATGGGCCAGACGGATATGGTCAACGCCGGGGAAGCTGGCGACACCACTGAGTGTCCAGCCCCTCCGCTCATGGCCACGAGCACTGGATTCATGCACCAGCGCATCTCCAAACAGGGCGTTGATCGGATGTTGACGGGATCGCGCCAGCAGGCCACAGACAACGTAATGCCGGGTTCCGGGTAGCAGAGGAGGTTCGCCCTCATTCCCATGAACAACCTCCCCGCGGGACAGATTGCGAATACCCTCACTGCGCAGATCGATCACCTCACCCACCACGCGCAGGTAATCCCGTGGTGCCCGGTTCATCAGGTCGGCTGTGGCCTTCGCGCCTTTTGCCAGCCAGGAACCATCGTGTGGCGAACCGATGTAGACACAGTCGGTGAGTTTCTCAACCCAGCGGTGAGCTAGATACTGACCATGATGGCAGGCACTGCGAATCAGCAACCCGCCCATACTGTGGCCCATCAGAATAATTCGCTCAACTGGCACCGGCCAACGGCGGATCAGGGTTTCCAGAAGCTCGGCAAGGTCTTCGCCATTGCGATAAATCGGTCGGCCGGTGTTGTAGCGAAGGGTAAGCGGTGTGATGGAGCGCCCTTCGTCAGCCAGCAGGGACCCGTAGTGAGACTCAGCTTGCCCCGGAAGGTCCCAAACCGTCTCCAGTTCCATCAAACCATGTATGGACAGGCACAGTGTCGAACCGGGCGACTCCACTGCGGGTGCCGATAAGTCAATGGGCGAGCGCCCGCGGAAGAACTCCATGGGCACCGCCAAAGGGTTGTTTCGCGCCTCAAGCCAGTCCCCAAGGAACCCGCTGAGGATGGCCGAGGCGTGTCTTTGCCACACCGGACTGGTGTCTGTATCCATGCACAACCGCTACCGTTTGATGAGTTATCACCAGTCTACTCCGATAACGGCATTAACGATTGGCTGAATTTTCACCAGCTTACGGCGTCGAGGCAACTGACCTTCAATGGCCCCGGCCGGCAAGCCCCATGCAGTTGGCGTAGAAAGTGGTGGTGGCCGGCCAGTCCGAGAAGATACCAATCACCCCAACCTCCCGGGCCAGCACGTCAATCACATTGAACACGTCGCCGTCGTTATTGATGGCGTCGGTGATGGTCTGGTGATACCAACCCCCGCCATTGGCCAACGGACCACTACGCTCGACCGTCCAGGCGATCATATCCAGCCCCGCTGCCTTGGCGTTTTCAGCGTAGTCCGACGGCACGATCTGCTGGTGGCCATCCAGGGTCAACATTTTCCACAATGCGGGGGCCAGGATATTCACGCCTTGCGCAGACAGGCTTTCCATCCACGCCAGGGATGAATTCTCCGGTGTCAGCGGCTCCTGATCCAGAAACACAGCCTGTCGTCCAAACCGCGGCGTTTCATTGACCCAGAACAGTACATCATCCAGCAGGAACGACTGCGGCCAGACATCCCTCGGGTTCACGCCGGCTTCAACGTAATCCTGAATCATCTGGCGGGCGTAATCTTCCTGGCTGTAGTCGCCCTCATAGGGCATCTCAACCACCGGCGTTTTCAGTTCCGGCGTGAACTTCACACCCAGTCGTTTAAAGAGTTCGATGCTCTCTTTATGGGTCAACAGGGTGCCGCGACTGCTGTAAAGCTCCGTGCGCCAGTCTGCCGTGCCTTCCAGGTACTCCTCCGGCGTGGTTGCCATGGGGTTGAAGGCGTCCATCTTGCCTTCCAGTGACTTGAACTCCTCCAGCGTGATATCGCTGGTGCGGCATTCTGCCTGCGCCTCAGTGCCACTTGCCGGGTCCGCCGGGACAAACGGCTGCGTACACTTGGCGTTCAGTTCCGGAATCGTCACGATGTTGGTGGTGGTATGGAGATCATTCTGTGCGTGACGGCAAACCAGCTCCCGATCCTTGGTAAAGGCAACATCGCACTCCAGGATGCCAGCCCCCATCTGGGCAGCCGCAACATAGGATTCAAGCGTGTGTTCCGGGAACTGCAACGGCGCACCCCGATGGCCGATGGAGAAATCCGTAGGACGGATTTTGTCGGCGCGGCAGGACTGGAGCCGGTCTTTCAGGCGCCCCTCATCCATGTCTTCCACCAGCCAGAACGGGCGCGGCCCCAGATGGACCTCGCGTTTACCCCGGTGATGTCTGTCCTTCAGATCCGGCCACTTGTCGAGCCATTTTTCAAGGCCTGGCGGAGTCCAACGATCCTCCTTGCCATGCCAATCCGGTGCCGCATGGGCGGCAGAGAATAGAGACATCAGTAATGCCATAACCAGTAACGTGCGTAACTTCATAACAAGCTCCCTGTGCAATGAATGGTACTGCACGGCTATTGTCGGCGCGGGGGGTTACGCTCAGGTGACGATCATGTGACTGGCGCGTCCGTGCCACTTTCCCGTGAGTCCGTTTTGTCTTTGTCTCGGGCCTGCTCGGCCTCAGCTTCCTTCATCAGGACCATGCCGCCCTGCAACAGCAGTGACTTCAGGCGAGGATCACCCTGCTCCACCACACCAAGAGTAAATGCCGCAAACACCGCTTCCAGTGGATTGTTGCGGACAAGGTCTCTGATGGCATCGATTGGTGACGTGGAAGACTGGTCATCACCCTCACCGGCGGCACTGGCGGTTTTCTTGGACGTAGCCGGACGAGTCATTCGATAGAAAAACAACGCCAGCAACAACAGGCAGGACATGCCCGTCACCGCCATGGCGCCGGCCTCCCCCATCACGGGCGATAAAGCCAGCATGGCGGCATTGACGAGCATGTAAAAACCGGTAATCAACAGGGCGACCAGCAACACAAAGGCCAGCATAAAACCAATGATGGCCGCGACTGCCTTGCGCAAGACGCCCTGTAACCAGGCGGAATCGGGCATGATCAGCGATCCAGCAACCGGCCAACCAACAAGCCTGCGAGGAACATGAGCACAACACTCAGGAACGGCCGCTCCTCGATTTTGTGCTCAACATCGTGCACCGCTTTACTGCTCGCATCCCGGGCACGGTTGAAGGCCTCATCACCGCGTTGCCGGACCTGATCAAAGGCCTCACGGCTTTCCCGGCGAATTTCATCACGAAGACTACTGATATTGCTCTTTTGCCCATCAGCAACGGCTTTGGTGAGCTTGGAGAGATCTTCGCGAAGTTGCTGCAAATCTTGCCTGACCTGCTCGTACTCGTTCTGACTGGATTTCGCTTCCATTTGTTGCCTCCTTATCAGTATGTCGTACTGCTATTTCGGCTTTCGGTAACGATTCACATTGTCCACTGACTACCGGCATCAGGGTTGCCCTGACAGAGCTGGCATTCAGCAACCATGGAAAGATATAGAACGACCACGGTTAAAACCACTGTAGCACAAGGTATGGGGCGGTAGATGAAGACCTCGTAATTGAGCGCCCCAGGATCACGGCGCCTCGGGTTCGTCATTGCGAATCCGCAGAAAACTGGCAAATCTGGGAAGGCCTGTCGACGTGAAGCCGTAATATTTATAGGTAATGGTAGCCCCAACCGGCGGCGGATTTTCCCGTTGCTCATCACTGAACCCGGTACCAATGTGGAACTGGCGGCCATCATTCCGCCTTACTCGAACTGATCCAAGCATGCCTTCGTATTTTCCGCTACCGGCAAGATGCGCCACCACGACCGCCTCGGCATCGTCGTAACGCTTCACCTTCAACAGATCATCTGAACGGCCAGTTGAATGAAGGCTGCCGCCGCGACGCAGCATCAAACCCTCGCCGCCCTCGGACACCACCTTGTCCAGCGCCGACATCAAACGCTCATGATCCGTGGCCTTACGTTGCACGACCATGGCCAGGAATGGCGACGGTGATGGCTGCACCAACGCTTCCATAGCCGCAACACGTTCAGCAAAGGGCTGATCGAGCGCCGGAAGGTCAAACACCATAAACCGGATCTGGCGCCAACTGGGATCAACCGGTTCCAGCCGGCGCACCGCGCCGGACAGCTCCGCAAACCGGCCTCGCCCCATCCAGAGTTCGCCGTCCATGGGCACATCGGGAAAGCCCTCAGTAAACCAGTCAGGCGCCCGATACTCGTTGCCACCCCGGGACCAGAACCGCTCACCGTCCCAATAGGCCCGTACACCGTCCAGTTTCTCGCTTACCCAATAATCATCGAGGGCAACGCCCTCCTCGTAAACACCGGCCAGCGCCAGTTCCGGTGGTTCTGCATGGGCGTTGAACGCTGCAAAGAGAGTAAAAGAAAACCAGAACGCAATCAGGTGCCGCATTCACTCTGTACCTTGGCACGAAACTCCTGACGGATACGCTCATTCTCCTCATCGTCGACAAACACCCGCTCGCCCTCCTTGTTCAGCCGGTACATACGTGAAACGCTCTTAAGATGCTTCAACCGCGCCCGTAAGGACTCACAAAGAGCCTCATGCTTTGCCGCTTTCGCCTCCTGCTTGGCTTTCGCTTCATTGCGCTCAGCCCGCTCCTGCTCGGTTTGCTCGAGGAATTCATTCATCCGCTCCTTGCGCGCGCGGGCATCGGCATCCGAAGACGGTGCGGGGGCTTTTAGCTCTACTTCATCAGAGGCTGCATTCACCGGCGGTCGGTCCCCGAAGTGGGTCTGGCCGTTTTCATCGACCCAGCGGTAGGTACCGGCCTGGGTGATGGGGGTAATTAGGAGGCAGAGGAGGAGTAGGAGTCCTTTCATAATTTTGATTCCATATCGAGAAATTTGTATCAGTAACAAGCTCTTGCGTATTTCAAACCGCTGTCAGCATCACCCTGCCAGCAATCGCTCCTGCAGTTCCCGAACCACCCTCAATACACGGCTCATTTCGTTCTGGGTTTTCAGATCAAGATCCAGCTTGCCATCCATGGTTTTCACCAAAGGTACAATCGCTTCCTCAAAGATCCGTGCAAAGGCCATCAGGGCATCGCCTACCTGGGGCGGGCTGTCCAGGTTAACGGTGACAGCGGGGTTGAGCTGAACCGTCTGCAGACCCTCGATCAGGCCAGTCTCCATGGAACGTGACAGTTGGCCCAGGGCCCTTTCGAGATCCGGGGTCTTTTCCTTGCGGTTGTCCAGGCCCGACGCCAATTGCTGGGCCAGTTGCTGCATGTGCTCCCCAATCAGTCCTAGCTGGCGCACCACCTTCACACCGGTTTCCTCATCGCCGCCGGCTTCCTGACGACGACGGTATTCTTCACAGATCGACTGCCAACGAGCCGCATCAGCTTCGGTCAGGGTGCCGCGCATCTGTTTCAGCTTGAGTAGGTTCTCTTCCGCCCCCTGGGTCAGCAACTGGGCTTCGCCCTGGTAGTGGTCGTCAATCAGGGCTTCGAGTTCGCCATCACTCATCACCGGCGAAAGCTTCTCCGCCAGCTTGTTCATGTTGCGGTAACTTCCCTGGAGCTTGAAGGTTGGCTCGATGCGGTAGGCTTCCGCCTGGGCACTGGAGGCAATATAGGCCTGGTTTACCCGGAGCACGGTCTCCCGCACCCGGATCATTTTCTTGAGTAGGGAAACGATTTCATCCCGCTCGGCCGCGCTGTAGTCGTACTCGAAGTCCGAATCCGCCACGGCCTTGCCTTCGGCAAGATCCGCAAATCGGTAAAAGTCCGACATGCCACGAGTGGCCAGGGGGGCCAGCACCGGGTTGGAGCTCAGGCTGTTTTCAATGTACGACAGGGCAAACGCGTGCTCCATGCCTGAGAGCACATCGCCCAGGTTGTAGATATCCGCCCGGTTGGCAAGCATGTCCGGCACTTTGAACATCTCACCGCTCTCGGTGTAGGGGTTACCGGCCATAACCACGCAGAAACGTTTGCCCCGCATGTCGTAGGTGCGTGTACGGCCACGCCATACGCCTTCAATACGCCGGGTGCCATCACACAGGGAAATGAATTTCTGCAGGAATTCGGGATGGGTGTGCTGGATATCGTCGAGATACAGCATCACGTTGTTGCCCATTTCCAGGGCCAGGTTCAGTTTGATCAGCTCCGCCTCGGCGGTGGAATGCGGCGCCTTCTCTGGATCCAGGGACGTCACATCATGGCCCAGGCTCGGGCAGTTGATCTTCATGAAGATCAGGCCCAGGCGGTTGGCCACGTATTCCATCAGGGTGGTTTTACCGTAACCGGGAGGCGAGATCATCATCAGCAGGCCGGACTGGTCGGTTCTCCGGTCTTCGCCAGCGGTACCCATCTGCTTGGCGAGGTTATCACCGATGATGGGCAGGTAGCTTTCGCTGATCAGTTTGTTACGCACGAAAGAAGACAGCGGCCTTGGGCGGAATTCCTCCAGACGAAGCTGGTCGCGCCAGCGCTCCAGCACCTTGTGGCGGACTTCCTGCAGTTGCTGCCAGCCAGGAATAATTTCCTTGCGGTGATAGCGCAGGCGCTCATCAAACTCGTCCAGTTGCAGGCTAAGGGTACGTTCTTCAATCCGTGAATGCTGACCAAGCAGCTCCTCCACATGGAATGCCAGCTCCACGCTACGTACGCTGGTTTTCAGGGCCTCATCCACATTCAGTATGGCCACCACTTCCGGCAGGTAATGCAGAAGGTGCTGCTGATCCGCCTTGTTCATCCAGGCCTTCAGCCAGTGGCTGGTAATGGTCCAGCGTGCCGCGGGTTGGCCGGCCACTGCATCAAGGGCATTCCGGTACTGGGCATACTGATTGTCCCGCTTCAGGGCTTCGGTAAAACCGGAGGCCAGTTCACTGGCGTAGCGGGTAATCTCGAAGGTGTCGGTTTCTTCCGCCAGTTGCCGCACAAGGTATTGGGCAGCAGAATCGATCAGCGTTCGTTCGGCGCTGCCTTTGTCCGCCAGTAACAACCCGTGCGCTTCCACGAATTCGGATAGTTTCGGGCCAAGCTCCTGCTCCAGGGATTGCCGCAGTTCGTTCGACTGCATCAGGCGGCTGAGGATACCTGCCGACAGGCAGCGGGCGCGAATTTGCCGCGCAAGCGCCTGCTGCTGGCTCAGTTCAGCCCAGAACAACGTCGCCAATGCCCGCGAGCGAGGGCTGAACCGGAGCAGGCCAGCACTCTGGATGGCAGGCCACAGGGTGCTGACAATCAGAGCCGCATCGTGATCGTGGATGCCCTTTTCATACCCTTCCCGGTAACGGGGTGAGGCAAAGCTGCGAATATGTCCGGTCAGTTCTTCCAGGTCGGCCACATTCACCGGCAGATCGGACGTTTTCTGGAACTCTTCAATCACCAGGGCCGCCAGGTATTCCCCCCGGTAAACCCTGTCGGATTCGGACGGCTGACTCATGTTCCAGTAGCCCCGCAGGCGGTCCAGCTCCGGCTCGTCCAGCCGCTCGTAATACTGGGTACCGGTCAGGTGCAGCAGCACATGGTCATCCCGCGGGATCAATGTCAGGTCCAGCTCCTGCTGGTTTACGCTGAACTTGTGCTTGCCCAGGCGGATAACCGCACCGCCATCCTCGAAGATATCCGCCTTGTCCCGGACACTGCGAAGGGCGGTATCCTGGGCCGCCTTTAACTGGCCCAGGCAATCGTCCGCCTCCATGGCGGCGCCCAGCTCCCGCAACTCCCCGGCCATACTGCGCAGCCGGGACACCATGGCGTCCGAGGCAAAGAAGGAGTGCAATTCTTCCGGGCTGGAGAAGCGTTCGGTGCGGCGACGGACGTTTTTCAGAATGCGCTCAGCGGCATCCGTCAATGTGGTGACCCGGCGCTGCTGCTGATCCTGAAGCTGTTGGCGGCGGGCTTCGATGCTCTCGTGGGCGTTTTCGCGCTGTTCCAGGATAGCGGCCAGGAACTCATCGTATTCGCCGAACTGGCTTTCCAGTTCCTGCAGCTGATCGAGCAGGCGGGTCATCAACCCGTCACACTCACGCACATCCATCAGGGTGCTGACGCCGTTGGCCAGGCTCTGTTCGAACAACCGGAGGCGCGCGGCAAACTGAGCCCTGGCCTCGGTACTGCCCTGCTCCTTCAGGCGGATCTCCGCTTCTGAGCGCTGCTGGTTGATGGTGGCGTAGATACCGGAAATGTTGTTGGTAATGGCGGTTTCCAGTGCCGCATCATCGCCCGCCATGGAGGCCAACATGCCCTGGATCATATCAAGGCCCGACGTCAGCTCCCGATAGCGTTTGACGATTTTTTCCAGGGCGTCCCGGTTTTCCGCTTCAGCCAGGTCGGCCTGAAGCTCGTTCAACGTTTTACGGTAGCCGTCCAGGGCCTCGGGCGACGCCAGGAAACGGAACGTTCGCTCGGTCAGGCGCTCCTCCGCGTCGGAGAGCTCTTTTTCCAGTGTTTCAATACGAGGTTTGTCGGCGTAGCGACGATCATTCAGGGTGCGAACCCGGCCCCGGTGTTCCCGCAGGCGGGCCAGGTAGCTGACGAACTGGTCGGGGGCTTTCCAGCTGTCCGGCTTCATGTCCCTCATCAGGGACGCCTGCTCGTCCGCCACCTCTTTGATGGCGGTCGCCGTCTGCGCACGGATGCTCTGGACCTTTTCGTACTCATCCAGCACCAGTTCGGCGGTGCCGCGAATGGTGGTAAGTTGCTGGTAGAGCCCTGTAAACAGCTGCTCTTCCTGGCGGCCAGACAGCCAGAAAAACTGATCAAGGATACGGTCGATGGTTCGAATCAGGCCGGTAAAATGGCGCTCGCTGGCGCTCTTCGACGCCACCAGGCCAATCACGGTGTTGAGTTCCGCAATACCTCGAACCAGTTCCGGGTTACCGATTCGCGCCAGTTCCGAATCGTTGGCCACGCTCGCCTCGGCATGATAGCTCTCTGACGTGAATGGGGTTTCCCAGACCTGCAGCGGGTGCACCAGGGTAGGTTCGCTGTCGGCGTTGAAGATCACCAGATGGCCATTTTCGAACAGGGCGTAACCGTGCCCGGCAAGCGGTACGTCAACCTGTTTGCGAATCAGGTTATAGCGGTAGAGGATGACCTGCCCGGTGAGTTGCTCAAAAAATACGTAGAGCATATCCTCGCCATTCGGCGCCCGCAGGGTTCTTTTGAGGCGGAAGTCACCCTCGGGAATCTGGAAGGTCTTCAGCTCACCGGTCGTCAGGTACGAGCCGGAGGGAAAGATAAGGCCATGGTTATCGGGCAGGGATGCAACCGAGCCGGCCATGGCATCCACTCGCTCTATCCTGCGCTGGCTGCGGTTGAACAGGTAGTAACGCCAGCGCTCCTCGTTGAAGGGCAGGATCCGAACCAGCAGGATTTCCCCCAGGTCGGCATAGTCGAACGAGGCGTCGTCCAGGGACTGCGAATCGGACTCTACCGGGTCTGCATAGATGCCCTCTCCCGTTGCGGTATTGTTCTCCACCTTGAACGTGATATCGCCCCGCAGGTTATCCACAAACAGGGTGTCGGCAATGTTCAGATGCGGTGAACGGCCTTGAACCTGGCTGTCGCGACCCACGGTTTTCCACGGAAAACTGAAACGATCCGGATAGGTAAGATCCCGCTCACCACGGTTGTCGATATACCGGCTCACCTCGCCATCGGGTTTCAGCTCCCAGCGGAATACCCGTAAGTCGTCCAGCTTGTCACCGATGCGGAAGGCCATTAACAGCATGCCCTTGAGAATGACCAGCTGTGACAGGGTGGCCGTATTGTAGTACTGCTGCAGCTCCCGGAAATCGGTAGCAAACCGATCATTGCTCAGGAAGGAGCCGTCGATGGCGGCTTCGGTCATTTCAAAACCACTGTCGCCATCGTTCAGGTGATACAACCTGAAGACATCCTCAATGGCCAGGGTCTTGCGTAGCCCCAACTGCAGGTTGAAGCCGAACAGCAGTTTGTCCCCCAGACGCACCACATCCCGCGCCACCGCATTGCTTTCGGTTCTCGCCCGGGCACGGCCCAGCACACTCATGCCGGCGCTGCCAAAGATATCTTCCCGAGCCTTGTTCAGCCCGGAAACCCGCTCCCTGAGCTGCTCGCCCTGATCAACGAGCCGTCGCTGAATGGTTTCAAAGGCAGAGCCTTCCTGAACAATGCTCTCGAGGCCGGTGCGATCCGTCGACATACCAAATCATCCTGAACGTAGGGAAAACCTGAATGGTGAAAGTATCGCCGGCGCCACATCAGGCGCCAGCGATACCGGGGCTTTAGGCGGTTTCCGAGTTTCGGCTGACTTTGTCACCAGCAACCCGTCCAGCAAGCCCCGACAGCGCCGCCTGCAGGGAGGGTGACTTGTCCAGCACACCCTGGACGCTCTTGCCGTAGCCAAGGCCCTGGGCGAATTTTTCGAAGATGCCGCCATCACCGCCGATCATCTCGAACTTGGCATCCTTGAGGGCTGCCGCCATCACCCGGCCATTCTCCAGCATTCCAGCCTTCTGGGCCTCGATCTGTGCCATCACTTCTTTCTCATGGACTTCAAGGTTCATACGGAACTCTTCGAAGTGGCGTGATTCCTCAGACATGCCATCATAGGCCTTCAACTTCTCTACCAGGCCGGCAGCTTCCGCCTTGGCCATGGCTTCGCGGGCGTCTGCCCTGGCGTGGCCCATGCGTTCTTCGCCTTCTGCCTCGGCCAACACCATCGCTTTGCGGGCATCCGCCTTGGCAACACCCAGTTTCTCTTCACCCAGGGCTTCGGTTTCGAGCCGCTGTTCAAGCACCCTGACTTCGGCCATACCGGCTTCTTCATCCGCCTTGGCAGTAACAGACTTGACCTCAGCATGCGCCAGGCCGTCGGCACGGATGGCAGAAGCCTGTGCTTCCTTAACCTGTGCTTCAGCAAGACCGTCCGCAGCTGCCATCGCCTGACGGCCGCGAGCCAGTTTCTCATCCGCAACCGATTTTTTCTCGGCCGCATCCAGGTCAGCCTGGGATTTCACGCGAACCTGCTCAGCCTCGAACTTGGCGCGTTCGAAGGCCGCCTCGGCCGCCTTCACATCCATCAGTTTCAGTTCTTCGGCTTCCGCCTCTGCGGCAACCACCTTCGTAACCTTCAGGCGTTCAGCTTCGGACCGGTTGCGAACATCCTTGATGTTCTCTTCCTCTTCCGCCACGTTACGCTCAACGGCAATACGCTGGCTGGTGATGTCGGCGATTTCCTTGCGCTCTTCTTCGAGCGCTTTTTCCATCCCGATTCGTTCAATTTCCACGGCCCGTTCGCGGTTAACATCCTCCAGTTCACGAGCCTGGCGAATCCGCACTTCCTCAATCTGCACGGCCCGTTCCCGCGCCTTCATGGCCATTTCAATCTGGCGCTGCTTGTTCTCATCCGCAATGGCCAGTTCTTCATCGGTCTTGATGCGTGCCGCTTCCGCGCGCGCGCGCTCTTGTTGACGTACCTGCTCGGTTTCAGAAGACTCACGGGCCTGTAGGGTTTCAATCTCACGCTGCTGTCGGGCTTCCGCATCGGACTGACTGCGCTCAAGCTCCAACGAGGCCTCGCGGGCGGACACGTTCTTGCGCTGGATCTCCAACTCCTGGTCACGTTCCAGGCGGTTGGTCTCTACGTTGTGCATCGCGGTGATTTCGGTAATCCGCTTGATGCCCTCCGAATCCAGGATGTTGTTCGAGTCCAGGGACGATTTCGGCGTCTGCTCCAGATAATCGATGGCCACATCCTCAAGGACGTAGCCGTTCAGATCCTCGCCGATGGTCTCGACAATGGAATCCCGGAAGTGCTGGCGCTCCTCAAAGAGCTGCATGAACTCCAGTTTTTTACCAACCGTCTTGAGCGCTTCGCTGAACTTGGCATTGAACAACTGGTTGACCGCTTCCCGATCTGATGCCCGGCCAACGCCCACCGACTTGGCCACCCGCAGCACGTCTTCCGCCGTTTCATTCACTCGCAGGTAAAATGCAACCGTAATATCCGCACGCAAGTTGTCCTTACAGATCAACCCTTCCTTGCCGGTTCGGTTCAGTTCCAGGGTGATTACCGAAATCTTCATGGTTTCGGATCGATGGATAACGGGCAGCACCATAGCACCGGTGAAGTACACCTTTGGTGTGGGCGACAGGTCGTTCACGATTAACGCCTGCCCCTGATCCACCTTTCGGTAGAACGCCTTGAACAGGGCCAGAATACCCAGTATTAGCAGAACCACCACACCGACGGTGGTAATTACCGGCATCATCCACGATAAATCCATTTAACTTTTCTCCTGAGCTGATTGAAAGGACGTGAGCGTGGTGGGTTATCCGGCCGATTCGCCGGAAAGGAATTCAGACTCCGGAACAACCCACCAGGCGTTGTTGTCCGGAATATGGTCGATCAAAACTGCGCGGTCCCGGTAGGACAATGGCGTATGGCTACGCACCTGCAGCAACAGGTGGGCGCCATCCAAGGTGGCTTCTGCACGACCGGACGTTTCGGAAACGGATGAGGAAATCACAACACAGGGGGTGCCGATTATTCGCTTCTGCAGGGGCGGCAAATAGGCCCGGCGAAACAGCGGGCGCAGCGGCCTTACTACAACCGAGGTGGCCAGGATACCAACCATGAAAGACACGACGACAACGGCGGCACCATACAGCCAGTGGATCAAGCCGGACGGCACCAGCGAGCCGAACAGCAAATCGATGAAATAGCTGGACAACCAACCGGTCAGAAACACCAGTGTGAGCACCAGGGGCAACGGAACACCCTGCAGACCCAGCGTCACCATAAGGCCACTGAAATCACCCGACGCATCGATATCGCCCTCGGCATCAACATCCCCCATGCCGGACAGCGAAATCAGCCAGTAGATAATGGCAACGCAGAGAAGAACGGAGAAAATGACCGTGGGGAAGGAGAACGCAACTGCGAAGAATGTTTCCATACGCGACCAGACATCCGTTCCGGTAAATCCAAAAGTTGACAGTTTTTGTCAGAGAGAAGTTGTTTATATCGCAAACAAACTATTTCTTGCAAATATTTAATCCTGCAGTTTAGACTCGACTTGTTGACATAAAATGTCAAGCCACAGGACAAGGTTCGTCCGGATCGGCCGAACCGATTCAACGCCACAGGAAGGAGCAATTCGTGGATACCCAATCTCTCACCCTGGCCCTGGGTGACGCCACCCATGCCGGCCGCACCTTTGATGTCATGCCCGTTGCCGGTGAGGAGCCGGTGCTTCAGGTCACGGTTTCCGGTGCCGAAGAAACGCCTGTCTACATTACCGTAACCGACACCCAGATTCTGTGCCTCGCGTATCTTTTTGACAAACAGGAACTGAACCCCGAGCGGCTGAGTGATCTGCACGAGAACATGCTGAGAATCAGCGTGCCCATGCCTCTGAGTGCCCTGGGCAAGACCGGCGACCACTATGTGGTGTACGGCGCCCTGAGCCCAACTTCCGGCACGACGGAAATCATGCAGGAACTGGTCACGCTCGCCGAGAATGCCATCGACCTGTTACAGACATTTGAAGATTATCTGGCTTAAGTGAGGGGTGAGACATGAGAACCGTATTGAAAAAAATCCTGACCGCCATGCGCGGTGGTGTTAACGAACTGGGTGAAGCCGTGGTGGATGGCCAGGGCAACCGGATTCTGGAACAGGAGTTGCGGGACGCCGAGCATGAGCTTAAGCAGGCCAAGCAGGAGCTGGCAAGCCTGATGGCTGAGGCCGCCTCACTCGCTCGCCAGATCCGTACCGAGCAGGATAGTGCCAGCAAACGGGAAGGCGATGCCCGCAAAGCGCTGGCCGCCGGCCAGGAAGAGTTGGCCCGTGAAGTGGCCGAGCGCATTGTCGGACACGAGCGCCGAACCACAGAACTGACCCAGACCCGTGAATTACTGCAGCAACGCATTGCCGGCCTGAAAGAGCGGGTGCAGCGGGCAGAGAAGCAGCTTGCCGATTATCGCCGGGAACTGCAGGTGGTGAAAACCAACGAACGTGTACTGCGCACCACGGCGCAGATTGATACCAACATCAACAGCAACCAGTCTTCCCTGGGCACCGCAAAGGACACTCTGGAGCGCATCCGCGAACGCCAGGCCCGGGAGGAAGACCGACAAACCGCCAGCGCAACGCTGGAGAAAGAGCTCACCGGCGCAGATCTCGATGAGAAGCTGAAGGCCGCAGGTATCGACGGCGATAAAGACTCCGTCAACGACGTTCTGGCTCGCCTTAAAGGCAACCCGGCACAGTGATCACAGCACCCCCAAGATTTTGGGGGTGCATTACCCAGGCTTAGCCAATGTCAGGAAAAAGGGACTGGTCGAAGGAGGAACGCGCCGTTCAGGCTGTGCAAATGGCTTTTGATCTCTCCAATGAGATCCAACGGGCATTCCGGGTATCTGCCGCATTACAGGACGTTTCCACGGCCAATATGGTACGAAAAGTTCTGAAATTGCCCTACCGAGGGAACCGCATCCGTCCACGACTGACCGTCACGCTTCACGACGACGATTTTGACATCCTGGCCCGGAAATATGGCCTTGCCGCCGATGACCGGGTGGCCATACGCCAGAAGGTGGCAGAGGAGTTGCAGACATTCGCCCGCTCCTACCTGCCCGACTCGGAGAAGTGACGTGGGCTTGAGGAACCGGGCGCCGTGAGCGCCCAGGACAAGCATTAGTACAGGAAAAGGACATCATGCCCAGAACACGCTATCAGCGCTGCCCTGCTTGCGCCACCACAGGCCTGGAGCCAACGAGCAACCCTTCGATACTAGACTGCCGACACTGTCACGGAATCTGGTTTGAAGACGGCGCGCTGAATAGGGCCATCGCCCATAAGCACGCCGACATCGACGCATACGATCACGAATCACACCTCGGCCCTGCCCTGGAAACCAGCAATCGCCTTTGCCGGCGCTGTGACGTTCCCATGGTTCACTACCAGTTGCTGAAAACCTACACCACGGAAATCGACTGCTGCCCGAACTGCGATGGCGTCTGGCTGGACAAGCCGGAGGTAGATCAGGTGATGCACTCACCCAAATTGAAACAGGCTCTGGGCGACCTGAACAAAAGCGTGACCTGGAAGTCCTGGCTGTTCCAGTTCTTCACATCGATGCCGGTGGAATACAACATCCAGCCACACAGAACGCCCTGGGTAACGCGGGCACTGGTGGTCATCTGCAGCCTGATTTTTCTGGCAGGGGCACTGACGCCAGCCGCCAATGAATGGGTGTTCGCCAACCTGGGCCTGAACTCGCAAACCCAGAGCCCGGCCCATTTCGTGCTCCAGCTACTCACCTACCAGTTTGTACATGGCGGACTGATGCACCTGGCGGGCAACATGTATTTCCTCTGGATCATCGGCGACAACCTCGAGGACGCCCTGGGCCATGGCGCCTTCCTCGCCCTATACCTGTTCGCCGGTGTTATGGCGGCGCTGGCGGAACTGCTCTTCTTTAACGCAGCAAACGGCCCGTTGCTGCTGGTCGGCGCCAGCGGTTCCATCGCGGCCCTGTTCGGGCTTTACCTGGTCTGGTTCCGCCATGCCAGCCTGACCTTCATGATCGTGGTGTACCAGAAAAAGCTGGCGCCTCACTGGTATTTCATGATTTGGAGTGGCATTAACCTGTTCGGAATGTTCACTGGCCAGGGCGGCGTCGCCTGGGCAGCCCACCTGGGCGGATTCGCCCTGGGGCTGTCATTGGGCTACCTGCTGAAAGATCACGTGCATCGCAAGAACCCGCTAATTGCCATGCTGAATCAGCCGGAGGCAGTTCTGCGGCGGTGACGAGGCGCTCAGGAAATGAGCGCCGTTTCTACGGGCTCAGCATGACGATCAACAGAGCCATCAACACCACCAGTGAAACGCACGTCAGCAGAACTTTACCAGCGCCCGTGGAATCGCCTGCTTGCTGTTTGCCGGCGTTGGCTTTATCAATCGCTGCCCGTTCTTTCAAAAAATGCCGAAAGTCAGCCAGTAGCTGGGTATTGGAAGTGCGGGCGCCCTGATACCACGTTTCCGGAAACTCAATGGCCTCCACCGGAACAACAAGCGACCAACACATGGACGCAAACGGTACGCTGCCATTAATGAGCAACGAATCCCTGCCCGGAATCCCGCGGGGCAAGTCTCCTGCCATTACGTCTCGTCGTTCAAGCGCTTCACAGACATAACCCTCTGGCACTTCACCATGAACAAGAACCGGTAGTTTGTGGGGGCCACAAGCCATACTCGCCAAAAAGGGGAAATGAGGGTTGTGGTAGTTCGGAACAAACAAACGCTTCAGGTTATCTGGCCGAAAAGGTATCGCCGGGTAAAACTGCCCTGGTACCAGAGACAAGGGCTCACCAGGATCCCTGCCCGTCCAGAACAGCACCCAGGCAATATGGCGAACCAGATGACATCGGAGGCTATCGGGCATTGGATAACTTCCAACCTCCGATGGCAGATTAATCTGTTCGGAAAAATCCTCCACCGGCAGGCCAGATCCTCCCAATGGCAGCAACCAATCCGGGTGATCCATAAAGCGGATCTGATACTTGCGAGCTTCCACCCACAGCATATCCGCGTCACTGTCATCATCCCGGTCTGAAACCGCCTTACCCTCGACCACCTCCAACTGGAGCCGCTTGCAGTCTGGCATCACCTGGTTATTTACGGCGCGCTCCAGATCGAAGAAGGATGCCAGCAACTCGATGCTGACCATGGAAGACTCAGGCTTATAAGAATCCTCAATTTCCGTACTGCTATTTTCATCAGACAAAGTAGCCAACGCAGAGAAATCATAAACCGGCTGATTCCAGTGGTCGAACAGCGCTTGCTCCTCAGGGAGCAACTGGCTGCGGCCTTTCACACTATCAATCAGGGTTGTATCTTCACTCAGCAATAAACCGCGCTCGTCCTCGTAAACAAGCATGACTTCCGGTGTGCCTGACACCTCGCCACCAGAAATGGCACTGACACGCCATTTCTGCGCCTTCATTGCTTCGGTACCGTCCACGCCACTTTGCTGCAGACTGAGCACTTCGGATTCGTAAAGACAGTCATCGCCCCGCCGATTCTTGCCAATGGCTTTCATACCCAGAAAGCTCATCAACGACTCGTTCATGATGACTTCTTCACCGAGCCACGAAAGCCATGCACCCAGCATATATGCATTTCTCGCAAGCTCTTTCAACGGTACAGGCTTGATGAATAAATCGGCATTCTCCGGCGCCTCGAAGTCTGTCAATGCTGCCCTCAATCCAACCGGATCAGGGCTTGCCAGAAAGGTCTGGTTGCCATGGACTTCAAGCAACATCGGCAACTCTAACGCTTCTCCTTTTTTCACAAACACCGTGTGGAAAATGACATCCCGCCAGTCCCGAATCAGACTGAGGTAATCCTTTTGATTCATTAGTTCAACTAACTCCGCGCCGGTTGGCGCAGCACTATCTTCCCTGATCACCCTGGTTTCCTCCCTTTAAACAAAAGCCAATCTGCTTACATCAATACGGACAAGCACACTCAAGTCTTTGCATCACGACGCATACTTTAACTTCTCTGCCATCAGATTCGGCCGACGCTCGGTATCAATGCGTTTGACCCTGCGGTGCATCTCATCCTCTTTCTCCCGGAGAACCCGAAAGCGTTTGGAGCGGGCGTCCAACTGCCCTCGACGGCGTGGTTTTTCGTCTCGCCCGGGGTTCCAGGCGGTCGAGCTATAATAGGCAGTCTCAGCCATCGGAGGCTTCCTCCAAAGTGTTACGGAGACGGTAAGCCCGGGTATTCAAGGCTATCCGGTTCGTGGTCAGGCTGGCCCAGTAGGGTGCATCATCCCGGGTAAAGTCCGGAGCATTATGGTCACTGGTTCGTTACCGGCTTGCATGGTGTTTGATCCACAGAGTTTTTGCCGACCTACGCTAGCATCGCCCCACGCGGCTCTTCCGGCAACGCCAGGCCTCGACCCTGGATGTGGGCGTCGAGGATGCAGGGATGGTGAAAGTTTGTACTCCGCAGGCGGTCCCGGTACGTTTGCTCATGGTTTTTGCGCCAGGACTCGGGTGACATTTTCCGCCACTTGAACGGATCACGCCCGGTGCGTTCGTCCCATTTCGCCGTGACAGGGTCCCTTGAGCGGAAGGGCTCAAAAAGGGGAACGTCCGGCAGGGGCCGGGTGACGTCCATGTACTGCTGGAGCATGTCCCAATAGGCATACACTTCCTTTTGGTCCATGGCATCGGTAAGCAAACCCTTCATCCACAACTGGTGTTTGCTGTAGCGGTGTTGCAGTACCAGGTTGAAGTACCGGCCGCCACGGCCCGAGGGCGTGTGGACCAGATAGGCATCAAACTCTATAAAGGGGGCTTCGAAGACCTCCTTGCCTTCCTTGATCCGAACCACGCCCTCTCGACGGTAAAGGCCCGTGGGGTTGGCTCGTTGGCGCTTGTTGGTGAGGTGGGCTAACAAAAGGCGACCGTATTTTCCGCCAAAATAGCAGATGCCAATGACTAGATAGATGTACAGATATGAATAGAACACTGTCGCAAACTCATCCACACTTCCTCCACGGGTCATTACCCCTAGTGTGTGAGCTGCGAGAGGTAAAAAAGATATGAAAAATGCGAGTGCGGCACACATGTAAAGGATGTACAAAAAGCCTTGGAGCCCACTCAAAAACCCCTTGCTGACCGAGAATATCGATTCTCCCCAGGGATGCCCATCCTCCGCGTCACTTTCATCCTCGAACAGGCGGGCGTAGGCCAACTGCGTCTCCATCGTGTTAGGCATTACCGGGTTCTGGTAGTGGCCCCAGGGCAGGCGCTGGAATGCCTTGTCCATGTCCGGGTGGCCGCCCGGTGGTAGCACCGGGATCGCATCGGAGCGGTAGGCAGTGTCCTGGTATTCATCCGTCATAAGTTGTTAACTCGTAATCGTGAGCCAGCGGGAATTCTTGCCGGTATGTTCCGGTTCATCCACGGCCGGTACCAATGGTTGCTCCATGTCACTGACCGGCAGCAGGCCGCCGTTGCCCAGTGCAATCTGCACCTTGGCCCTCAGTTGTTCCATGGACCGGAAACGGCCCATACCACGCCACTGGGGTTTGGGCAGGTGAAACCGGAGCATCTGGCGTTCGGCATCGTAATACACATACTCAGGGGTCAGGGCCGTTGCCTTGCCGCCATGACGCCAGGTCATCCAGAAATGGGCCTGGAATTGTTCCTCGGGCCTGTCCACCAGCGCAAAGGCGGCAGAGCGCACGGTGATCACGTGCCCTTCCGAGCGATCATTGTCCAACAACCAATCCTTTTCCGTATCGGATAACAGTCCCCGGTCATTGAACTCCGCCAGGTTTCCACTTTTACCGATGAGCGGGAACAGTCCGCCCATCAGGAACTGGAAAGCATCCTCCGGTTCGCTGTGAAGGTGCTGAAACTGGTTGGCGGGGTCCTCCTTGCCGAACGGCCCGTGCTTGAGCCAAATCTCCAGAGCGTCGTCGGTGTTCAGGATAGCCCATGCCAAGGCCGCCAAGGCAACAATCAAAGCAACAGCTGCCAAGGCTGCCGCAAAGCTCACCCCCAGGATGGGGACCAGCCCTGTTCCCGCCAGATGGGAGAACATGAACACACCAAAGCCGGCAGCGGCGGTAAAGTACCCGGCAGCGGCGTCCATGTCGTTGGCCTGCAACCGCTGTACGCCTTCCCAGAGGGACAATACCACCTCCAGGGCTGCGCCAAAGACACCCGCATACTTGGCGATTGACAGCGCACGGTCGGCAAACAGCCGCCCTGCCACGGATCTCAGCAACGGGTTCGCAATCCTGTCTACTTCCACCCTCGTCCTAGTAAGCCAGGACAGGCGAGTCTCTCTCGCGAGGTTTTCAGCTTCGACGATATGGCCCAACCAGTAAAGAAAGTTGGTAGCTCCGTAAGTAACAGAAATCATGCTTTTCACCACATCAGTGGTCGACCCAGTAGCTTGCTTCAGGGAAACAACTACGTTCAACCCAAACACCCCCAACATCCCCGGCGGAGCCCAGCGCATGAGCACACTCCCAGCGCGGCTCGTAAACCCTTTCGACATCCTGGCGGCCACGCTGTCCTTGTGAGCCGAGAACATTTCCACCTGAGCGGAAGCGGTGGGGGTGCTACCCTGCAGGCCTGCCACCGAGGTGGCGTTGGCGAGCAGTTTGCCATTGCCGTTACGGATGACGGCGTAATTGCCACTCATGCCGGGCCCCACCCGGTTGACCACTCCACCCCTGGGCCGGACAATCTGGGAGCCGTTGGATCGTTGCAGCGCGTGGTCGATGGCCTCGTTGGAGAAAGTGCCAATACCCGCCGCCTGGCTACCAAAACGCATACCCAGTGGCACCATTTCGGGGTTGGGATTAAGCATTGCGGGATTCGCATGACCCAGCACCAGCCCCCCAAAGAAGGGATTGCCCAGCTTCATATACCGTGTCGGGATCTCCAGCGTGTCTGTTACCTGGTAGATTGGGCCATTGCCGATGTTCCTCAACAGCGCCCGCTGGGTGATCAGGTAGAACTCACTGCTCAGGTCCGCCATCAGTTGCCCCATGGTGGTGTACGACGCCGTCGCCCACTGGAGTAATTCCGGGTCCGCCATATTGCGGATATTCTCGTAGACCTTCTCCCGTTCATGTTTGCTCAGTTCGTACTGGTCTCGCAGGGCCTCTGGCAGGTCACCGGCTGCCGGCCGTTGGGCCTGGATCCATTTCAGGAGCCCCGGGCGGGGCTTGCCGGAGCCGTCGTTCGGTTCCGGCTCACTAACCTGGTCTTGTTCGATATCTGCATCTGCCGCCAGGAAGTCAGACAAACCGGTTTGCCCCCGGGCCAGTTTCTTGATGAACTCTGCCCCGGCTTCGTCGCGATAGGCCTCGCGCTCCCTGGCGACTTTACTTACCAGCGGATCAAAGTGGAAAACGGAGGTTTCCAGGTGGGCGAGCAGCGGATTCAGTGTTTGCAGGGAGATGGGGTGGCTCAGGCCATTGAGCGCAAACAGGTCGTTAAACACCGGGACGGCCTGGTTTTCCAATAACCTGATTCTGCGCTCTATCAGCTCGTAGCAGGTGGCGCGGCAGGCCTCGCGGTCTGCCTTGCGCAATGCTGTGTCCAGCTTTTCAGTGTCAACGGAATATCTGTAGTCGTCGAACGGGCCGCGTTCATAACCCTTGTGATCAAAGATGGCCGAGTGTACCAGCATGGCACTCTTGAAGTGGGGATGCTCCTGGGCAGACTCCGCCACTGTCGAAAGGTGGGTTAAGTGCAGACCAGTCTGGTTCGTGAGCCACTCCAGTTCAAACAACAAGTCCGGTATCGGCACCGCGGGTACGTGCCGTTCCCGGAGAGAGGAGAGCTGGTCTTCATCACTGTCGCCGGCCCTCAGGCGACGACGGACCTCATCCAACAGTTCCTTGCGGGCAGCTTCCGATTTATCCGTGGCCTCTGCCGCGCCCGGGGTAGCCTCCCCGCCGCCGAATTGGGCCCGCCAGTCCTCTCCGATCAGTTCGTCCACCCACCGGGTCAAACCACTGGCGAAGTCAACGGTTTCCGCCGCCTTGCAGGTGAAGCCTTCCATCCGCTCCAGTTCGTACCGTATCTTTCCCAGCGGGGAGTTTTCATCGTCCAGGCCGCTACCGTCCAGTGCCTGGGCCACAAGGGCTGGGTTGGCGGCGTCTTTTTCACGGTCCGGGGACCGGCGACGGCACGGGGCCGCGTCACTCACCAACATCCAATCCGTGCCGAATCTACTCTCGGGGCCGAACCGACGGCGGTGCTCGTAACCCTCCAGCATATCCAGAGTCATGCATCTGGCCCGGCGACGGGCATTGATGTGCTGCGCTCCGCTCTTGCCGTAGGCCGGAATACCTGTCAGTTCGCGGTAACTGGCCGGAAGGTGGATGATTTCCTGTCCGGACTCCAGGGATTCAATGTACTCCCAACTCCACTGTTGCTCGGACCAGGCCAGTTCCACATCGCCAATGGTCCATTGTGCCGCCCCCACGGTCTGGAAACGGGCCGGTACCCAGAGCGTGTTCAATACCACGCCGGCGGGTTCACGTTCGCCTGCAGCGATGGGGCTTTCGCTTTTAACCAGTTCCCTGTAGTGGGGCAGATCAATATCCCGCAACTTGCCATTTTCATCGGTCTGGAGTTCACGCCAAAGGATGCCTTTCCAGAAAACATATAGATAGCCCGGCCTTAGCAGGGCATGCCCGGCTTCGCCTTCCACTCTTGGCATTTCAGCCAACGGGTAGATCGGGAACAACAGGTTGGGCTGTGTGTACGCGGAAAGCCGGGTTGGGTGCGGTTCGTCCAACAGTGGCAATCGCAGGTTGCCCCCCTGCTCTTTCTCAACCGTGAGGGTCAAGGTATGGTCAAAACGCTCAGCTGCACCTGCCGTGTAGTCACACTCATAGCGCTGGTGCCATTGACGCTGCTCCATTGAGAGTGTGCTGACAGGTTCACCGTTTTTCTCTAGCACCAACTCATGGCCTGGGTGAACGTCAGTTCCTGCCACTTCAACATAAAGCTTATCCGGTTCCTTGCAGGGGGAGCCTGCTGAAATATATGGTCCAGTCACTGTTGACCCTCCTTCCAATTCCGTTTGGACATGAGCCCCTGATGAATGGCCCGTTGGCTTTCTGTACTTAGCTGCAACCACCCTTCGCTCAATGCCCGATCTTCCGTTGGCATTTCTCCTGGCCGTTCTGCCCGATAAACCTCCCCACCCCGGGGCCAAAGCCATTGACAAATCGGTCCATGAAACCTGACCCGCTCTGTATCCTCAAGGGTTGGGTAGAGCGCGCTGGCGATCCAGGAATCGTGAAAGCGGAATAGAGAATCCACGCCACCTTCAACCCGAACAGACACCAGTGTCCGCAAATGGCCTACCACAGTTTCCAGGCCTGAATCAGAGCCAAGCATCGAGCCGGCAAGGCCGGGAAATGACTGCTGCCATTGTTGTAACCATTTGCGGGGTTGGTCCAGCTTAACCAACACGGGGCTTACCTTCGCGAGCGCTTCGTATGGGGCAAACTGATAGATTGCCGCCCACTCCGGGATCGCTATGTTTTTATAAACCAGGTCCAGGGTGTTGTAGGTTGGATGAGCTCCTTCCAGCAGTGCATACCATTGCAGATGTTTTTCATGAAAGTGGAGATTTCCAGCATTCATCGTTTCCATCGCACCCATCTATGCTGTCTCCCTGCAGGGGCAGTGATCGAGCGGGCAACTGCCATCGGGCTGCTCCATGCATTTGTCTACCAGTGCCAGGTCCTCTACCGCTGCGACCTCCAGCAGTTCTATGGTCTCATCTGCCTTTCCAATAGGACGAACAGGGGCTTCTGCCAACTGTACAGGCCCAACAGCCCCACCATTCTTCTCCACCAACCCCGGCATTTCCGGCACCTGCACCTTCTGCCCACTGCCCTTGCCCGGTGATCCACCGGCATTCAGCTTGATGGCGGCACCACCCATGGCAACTCCACTGGGATCAATCTTCACAAAGCTACCGCCGGCCTTGAGGGTGATTTCCGCACCCGCTTCGATGACGGCTTTCTGGCCGGCCTTGATGTGCAGTTCGGTACCGGAGTCGCTGAGCCAGGCGGTGCCGGCTTTCAGGTGCAGGGTGCCGGTGACGTTGAAGCTGTGGTCCTTACCGGTTTGTTCCCGTTTTTCACCATCCACGGTGGCGTGGTCATTGCCCTTGATGTGGGTTTTGCGATGGTTATCCACCGTTAGGTGACTGTCATTCCTGATGACTTCGGTGCGGTTGTTCTCGGTCAACAGGTCCAGGTCTTTCTGGGCATGGACATAGATCTGTTCCTTGTCCGCTTCGTCCTCGAACCTGAGTTCGTTGCTGCCCTCACCCTTGTGGGTCTGGGTCTTGAGAGTGGTTCTGGTCTTGTGCTCTGGCAACGCGTACGGCGGCGTGTTGGTGGCGTGGTAGGTTCTTCCGGTAATGATCGGCTGGTCCGGGTCGCCGTCCAGGAAGCTGACGATGACTTCGTTGCCGATTCTTGGCAGGGCCATGAAACCATACTGACCACCGGCCCAGCCCTGGCTGACTCTGAGCCAGGCGCTGCTGTGTTCGTCGTTTTTACTGTAACGGTCCCACGGGAATCGGACTTTGACGCGTCCGTGTTCGTCGCAGTGGATCTCTTCGCCTTTGGGGCCGGTGACAATGGCAACCTGGGGGCCGTCCATCAACGGGCGGTGTTCGACCTGGGGCCGCCAGGTGCGCTCCGCGGGGATGGCGTTGAAGGCGTTGTGGTAGGTGGTGGCACCGTTGTTGCCATCCTCTTCAAGGGCCTGGGGTTGTTCTCCGGTGTGGGTAATGCTGGTGAACAGCCATTCCCGGTTCAGGCGTGGGTTGTCGTGGTCGGTGAGTTCGACTTTGGCGCCCACGGTGAAGTCGGGGCGGTTGCTCTGGCCATCGGCGATGGCGGCGTCGTTCCTGAGGGCATCGAGACGGCTTTCGGTAAAGGGCTGGCCGCTGGCATCCGCTTTGAAGCGACCGGGGTAATCGTAGTGCTGGTAGTCTTCCCGCTGGCCGTCCAGTTTGTCGGCCTGGTGTTCGTGCATCAGGGCGTAGGCTGGGTTCTTGAAGGTGTAGTCCTTCATGGCCACGGAGGCGGCTTTCACCCGTTCCCGGTAGCGGAACTGGAAGACGGTACTCTGGCGGGTGCTGCCGCCAGCCTTGGCGTTGTATTCCACCGGGTCGAGCCGGGGAGCGTCGCCGTGGTGGTCGGCGATGATGAGAGCGGGTTGGTCGTTGCCTTCCACATCGCCGTGGTAATAGCGGTAGTGCCAGCCTTCTTCAGCGGCCAGGCGCTCGACAAAGGCCAAGTCGCTTTCCCGGTGCTGGACGCAGTATTCCCGTTCTTCGGGGGTGCGCTTGAGATCAAAGACGGTGTCGATAAGGCCCCGCTCTTCCAGCAGGGTGCGCACGATGGCGTCGGTGGCCTGGGTCTGGAAGATGCGGCTGTTGTGCATCAGGTCGAGGCGCCACAGGGGGGGCTGGACGATGACGTCGTAACGGGTGCGGCGATGGCCGGAGTCGCCCCGGACGAATTCGTTGATCACGCCGGTAAAGCGCCGCAGCGGTACTCCGTCCTGCCACATCACCAGTTCCACGGGCTGTTCCAGCACGTCTTCGGGGGCGATGTCGGGCGAGGTGCTGGCCAGTTCCAGCTTGCAGTAGCAGAGCCTGGAAAGGTGCTCGGTCAGCTCGAAACGGGCGACCACGAACAGGTCTTTGGGGAGTTGGCCAAGGGTGGCCGTGAACTGCAGTCCGGTTGCCTGGGGCATGTCTTCGATCCTTGAAGCAGTATAATCCTGAACCGCCAATACGGAAAACGTCCTGTTTCCGTATTGGCTCTGGTGCATAGTCTAATACAGACTGCGTGGTATCTGGTACCCCGCCAGCAACTGCTGTGTGAATGGGTTGGTATTACTGCCCGCATGCAGGCGATAACGCATCTCGCCATCGTCCAACGCAAACCGCACATCCACGGCACTGCTGCTCACGCCGGTGATGTCGGCTTCGTCCAGCAGGCGAAACAACGCCCAAGGGCCGTTTTCCGAAATACTGCGTGGCGAGCGGTTCACTTCCGTGGGCACCAGGGTCACCCGGCTCTCAACCGAATCCCTCAGTGTATTGGGCCACACCAGCGGAATGCTCTGGCTGGGGCCGTGGCTGAACTCGACCAGTTGCCCGTCCACGTTCATCACGCTGCGGCGCTTGTTGGAAGACAGGTGCAACGGCTCCAGTGCAAACTCGACATCCAATGAGCCGCTTCGCGTGAAGAAGGCACGGCGGATATTCTCGGCTTTCTCCAGCGAGGCCAGCACATCGCGACGAACCAGGCTGGCGCGTTTGGAACCGGCAATGTGTTCCGGATGGTCTTCCAGGAACAGTTTCAGGTTGTCGTTGTAAAACTGGTCCAGCACACCGTCCGGCGCAAAGAAGCGCTCGAAATCCTGCAGTGCGGCGTCGCGGCCGGCGCCGGGATTGAACGGGTAATGCCTGGCCAGACTCTGCTGGAACGGCTGGTAGACTTCCTGGTACCACTGGCGTTCCAGCTGCGCCACAGCCTGATCCAGCACCACGCGCCAGCTTTCCGAAGCCAGCTTCTCAAGCATGCGGTCCAGCGGTGCCGGCTGATTCGAGGCTACCCGTTGCAGGGTGAAGATCGGGTCCGCGCCTTGCAGGCCCATCCGGGCACGGGCGGCGGAGAGTGCAGCCTTGCCACGATCCGGTGCTTCCTGGATGCCACGCAGATAGGTGTGCAGGTTCTGAACCACGTCCATCACCTGTTCCATATCGCTGGGGTTGTCACCCCGTTTGTCGATCAATGCGTTCAGGTCGGTGAACTGTCGTTCAATCTCCTGAACCATCTGGAAGTGGGCGGACTGCTCCATCACTTTGCGGGCCGCTTCGGCTTCTTCACTACCACCGGGAATCAATCGGGTATTAGCGGTAACCTGCGCCAGCAACTGATTCAGCGGCTCGTGACCGCTGGTCAGGCTTTCCAGAATACGCACACCATGGTTAAGGTCGCTGAAGCTCTGGATGTCCAGCCGGCTCAGCGCCCGACGCCAGCTCGCCACGTAGTTTTCCGCGTACAGGGATTGCAGTTGCGCCTGCAGCCGCGCTTCATCCGCCTTACTGAAGTTCACATCGTCCCGACGGCCCAATACCCAGGCATCAACCAGAGCCAGTTCCGTCACCGAGCCGGATTTGCGCAGGAACCAGGAATCCAGGCCTTCACGGGTCAACAGTGATGGAATCACCACCGGATCTTCCTGTTCGGTGTTCTCCTCATCAAGAGGTTCGCCGAATTCATCCAGGCGTACGAACACGGTGCTGAAGGCCGGTCCGGACTCCCGGGCCAGATCCAGCGGTGAGCGGAAGTTCTGCTCCGCTTCTTTCTCCAGATCCCGATAAACCCGGTCCGGAGTCGCAATGCGGCCGAGCTCGTGCTGGGCCCATTGAACACTGCTGCGGAAGGGGGCCAGGGCCATGTCGGCGGTCTTGTCACCCGCTTCCACCCTCTGGTTCAGGTCCGTGTGCAGCATGGCATAGTCCAGGTGGCTGAGCAGCCGTTGTTGCAGATCCCGCTGCGCCGGGTAGGCGCGTTGCCAATAATCGCTCATGTAGCTGTGGACAATGTCCCGGCGGCGGCCACTGGCATCGTAGAGCATCCGCAATACACGCAAGTGGTCGAGGCGCTCAGAGCTGGTGTCCGGGGCATCGCTCATCTCTTCCATCACGCCCAGCATCAGCGCGGGCATGAACTGGTAGGCCAGCATGTCCAGGTAGGATTCTTCCACTTCCGGACCAACCTTGTGGCCTTTATACAGGCCCATATCCGCCACGACAGCCGGTTCCGCCCGGTAATCACCAAACGCCAGGGTGGCTTCCCGCAGCTGGTCCAGAGGCTCCAGCAAATTGCGGCCAGTGGTGTCAGGTTCGTAGCCGATGGGGCGCCAGTTATCGATAAAACTGCGTACCCGCTCCTCCACCGCGGTAGCGGCCTGTGCATTTTCGATAAAGTAGTGCTGCCATCCGGCGGTCATACCCAGGCCGGCGGCAACGGCCACGACGGCCGCGACAGCAATGCGGCGACGCCGACTACCAACCACTTTCTGGTTGTCACCAGCCAGGCCCGCTTCGCGATAGATAATGTTGGGAAACAGCTTTTCGGTGAACAGGCTTGAGGACTGCCCACCACGCTGAGCCGGCTGTATTGGGCTGGCAAGCCCATAATTCGCGGCAGCGGCTGAGACAAACGCATCTTCCGGCACGCCTTCCTGAACCACGGAGGTAAAGTAGGTGCCTCGCACCAGGGCCGGCGTTGAAAAGGCATCCGCAGAAAGCAGGTCTGCCAGGAACTGCTCAAGCACTGGCTTCAGGCCGGCCAACTGGCGGGTAAAGGAATAAGCAGCGGCACGCTCTTCAGCATCCCTTGTGGCAGACAGCACGTCCGGAAGCCGCTCACCAAGCTGTTCCGCGAGTTTGCTGAAGCTTTGGTCAAACTCGCCCAGCCAGTCGTCGGCATCCAGTTGGCCGTCCAACTGGAAGGTAAAGCCCAGGGGCTGCTCACGCTCGGCTTTGGAGAGTGTGCGGGCAAACGGTGCAAACCCGTAGAGCAGGTCCATTTTGGTAAAGCTGATGTACACCGGCAACTGGGAGCCCAACTGCTCCATCAGTTCCCGCAGCCGGGTACGAAGCAGGATGGCCTGGGCCTGGCGCTGCTGTTCATTGCCAGTACTCAGGCGAGCAAGATCAACCGCCAGCACAACGCCATTCAGGGGGCGCTGGGGACGATTCTTTTCCAGCCAGGTGATGAAGTGGGTCCACAACCGCTGCTGGATATCGCTGGTGGCGCCCTCGCCGTCGTTCTGGCTCAGCAGTTCGCCGTCCGGGTCAATCAGTACACCGTTGTCGCCCACCCACCATTCAAAACCGAAAGGGTTACGCTCGGTGCGAGGATTGCGGGTGACGTTGGTGAGGGTGTATGTCTGCCCTGAGCGCTGGATGAGGCTGGTTTTACCGGCATCTTCCAGGCCCATCACCAGGTACCAGGGCAAACGATAGACACCCTTTCGGCCCGGCAGGTTGCTCTTGAGTTCCGTCAGGCGGCGATCAAGCAGGCGCTGCTGGCGCCGTTCCAGCGGCAGGATGGGATCTTCCTCTTCCTTCTGCTCTTCCGCCTTGGCGACGTTCACTTTACGCAGCTTGCGCGCCAGCATCATGCCCCAGACCATGGCCACCAGCAGTACCACCACCAGCGTCACCAGGGCACGCATCTGCCAGGCTGCCAACGGGTATTCACCGCCGATTTCCAGGCGCGGGCCCAACCACCAGGTTGCGGCCAGCAGTACCACCACACCCAGCGCCAGGGTAATCGGCGCCGCACTGCGCACAAAGGGCAGTATCCGTCGTCCAATGAGTAGGGCTTGTCTCCACATGGTGTCCATTCCTGTCAATTTGATCCATCAGTTGTTATGCGAGTCTGTCCAGCCTGGCCACCAGGCCGGGCTCCCAGTCTTCAAGATTCATCCCACGGGTCTGCTCACGCAGATCCTGCACCTGTTGTTTCGCCAGGCTTTTCATACCGCTGTCTTTCATCAACTGGCTGCTCATCAGCCGCCAGTAGAATCGGTCACGGGGCTCGCGGGCGGAGTCCAGGCCTTCTTCCAGCAGCTTCATGGCCGGCGCCAGACCCTTCTGATCCATCACTGCCCGGGCATCCTCGTAAGCCTGTTCCCATGCACTCGCGCCGCCTGCGGCGCCACCTTTCGCCGGGCCGCTGAGCATCCAGTCGGCCACCGCTTTGGGCAGAAAAGGCGTGCCGTCGTTAAAGGTCATGTCCGCCAACTCTGGCAACCGCTCAACGAAGGCTTTGACCGCCGTGCGGATAGCTTCGGCACAGGTCTCATGCCCCAACGAAGACGCCACTTGTGCGCTTAACCAGTGGCCCTCCAGCCAGAACGGACTGACCGACAGGCTTTGCTCAATGCGTTGCCAAAGCGCCAGGTCCGGGGTTTTGGACAGGCTCTCGCGATAGTCAGCCACCCTGTCGGCACTGACCGCCGCCAGATCGCTCTTGATGCCGTCGCGTGCTGGTGGAACCGAGGTAATGGTCTGCCAGATGGCGTAACGGCGGAGCTGATAGCCCAATGCATCGGCGGGCGTGGTTTCGGTCAGCATATCCGCCACTTTAAGCAGGCTCTGGCGGGTGGCCCGCTCATTGGCGGGGTCCAGGGTCAGGCTGCCCAGAGACGCGGAAGAGGTGCTGCTGGCTTGCGGCGAAGAGGAGCCGGCCGATGACGTACCCGTGGTTTCGGTATTATCGGTGGCTTCAGACGGCCCGGGCGTATCGGACGGCGATGGCAGCTTTTCCACGGCCCGGCGCAAGTCGACCAAGCCGTCATCCGGCAGTTCCAGTGCGTTAGCCTGTTCCAGCAGCTTGGCGAGCGTGGTCAGGCAGAATTCCCGGCCATCACCCACGCCGCCGTCAAAGCTCAGTGCCGACACTTCCTTGAGGGCCCGTTGCAGAATCTGCGTCATCAGCATCTTGCGGGCGCGCTTGCCCTTGTCACCCGGGTAAGGCCAGGCGTCATGCCACCAACTGTCCAGTACCCGGTGCAACAGATACAGCGACAGGGCAAACCGTTCACCGTTGCCGCCCCGCTGAAGACACAGCATCAGGAACCCCAGCACCTTGAGGTCCTTGCTGGTGTCCGACAGCAGGCGAAGCGATTCGCTTTCCACCTTGCCCCATTCAACGCCGGTGTGGGCCAGCGAGCCCACTTTCATGATTTCGTTTTCAAGGTATTCCATGGTGGGATCGTCCATCAGGTTCTCACCCGTGGCACTCTCACCGGAAAGCCGATTCAATACCTGTTCAACGTATGGATGCTGCTCTACTGCCTGCATGTCCAATCCCTGTCTTTGCAAATGGCGCTATACGTTCTTGATCGCTCTTGATCAACCTATGTCACTACCAGCCACACGCTTCCCGCAGTGGCTTGAGGGTGTCCCGGAACCCGGTCAGGTCGAACATCAACCCGTCGACGACGCCACTGGACGACGCCACAGTCACTCCGGACGCGGCCGCCATGTTTCGCACGGTTCGGATAGCGGGTAGCCCCCGACCCCCACTGATCACGAAACCGTCGTCCCGGGCCCGCCAGATCTGACGGCCCTGGCCAAAATCGACGGTGACCCGTTCCTCTTTCACTGCCTCCGGCATCATCAACGTCAGTTCGGTGATGTTGTTGTGACACTGGACCGCCAGCAGCGGCCTCGGCGGTTTGACCCCAAGGGCACTGAGCGTCAGCAGATGTCCTGCCAGCTCCGAAGTATTGCGATACAGCGGGCCGTCACCCGGGCGGCGGCGCTGTTCCTGAGCAAAGGCCTGGCGCCAGCGCTCAGGCTGGTTACCAACGATGGCGTCTTCAACCGCCACTGAAAACGGGGTACCAAACACCTCGTCAAAACACGCCAACCGTTCCAGGCGCTGGCTCTCTTCGGTACACGCCATGGCCTCGGCCACCTGGGGATTGCCCTGCGCATTGGCGGCCAGAGACATTGTCGTACCAAGGGCGCAGAGCACAATGGCAAGGAGGCTGTTACTTCGAATACTTGGGTTCACGCTTCTGTCACCTGATACTTCAGACATTTATGGGCCAGGGTGCGCTTGGGCAGCCCCAGGCTTTCCGCTGCCTGGGCACGGTTGCCACCGTACTGGCGCAGGCGTTCACGAATGATGGCCGCCTCGAACGCCTGGGCCGCAGCCCGAAGGTCGTCCACTTCATCCGCCTGGGGCATGCCCGGTACGACAGTTCCCTGAAAGTCACTGGCCACACAGGTTTCCTGGCTCGGAAACAGGTCATCCAGGCGCAGTACTTCCGGCTGGATATCGTCGCCCACCGGGGTTTGCAGGCAGGCAAACTCAACAATGTTCCTCAGCTCCCGGGCATTGCCGGGAAAGTTATATGCCGCCAGCATGCCCAGGGCATGGCTGCTGATACCCAGTGGGCCGGCGCCCTCGCGGGCCGTGTACTCACGGATGAAATGCCGGCACAGGGGTTCCAGATCTTCCGGGCGCTCCCGCAATGGCTTGACCCGCAACGGGAACTGGCTGAGCCGGTAAAACAGGTCGCGGCGGAACCGGCCCTCTTCGATACAGTCACTCAGTGGCTGATGGGTGGCCGCGACCAGTCGAAAATCAGAGTGTTGTTCCTGCTGAGCTCCGAGTGGGCGGAAGCGTCGGCTTTCCAGCACCCGCAGCAGTTTGGACTGCAGAGCCATGGGCATGTCGCCGATCTCATCCAGGAACAGGGTGCCGCCATCCGCTTGCGCCAGCAGACCTTCCTTGGCTCGGTCGGCACCGGAAAACGCACCCTTGGTATGGCCAAAAAGTTCGCTTTCCAGCAACGAGTCCGGGATGGCGGCGCAATTGACCACCACCAAGGGCCCTTCGGCCCGATCCGAAAACCGGTGAATGCCCTGGGCTACGAGATCCTTGCCGCAGCCGGTTTCACCCTGCACCAGAACCGAGAGCTGGCTGCCTGCGGCCCGGACAATCTGGGCGCGAAGGTCGGTCATGCCTTTGGAGTTGCCAACCAGAGTGGTCGCCAACTCTTCACAGCGCTGGCGTACGGCTTCTGCGTCGTGGAGGTGGTCGAGGGAGCGCTTGAGCATGCGCCGCTGCCAGACCTGGTCGCTGGTCTTGAGCTGGCTGACCCATTGGTGAGACAGCAGGGTCAACAAACCGCGGTACAGTGGCTGGGCGGTGATGCCGTCCCATTCGGGTTCTTCATTACACAGCACGAGGATGCCAAGAGTGCGGCCGTCTTCGCCTTTGATGGGTTCCAGCCAGAATGAGCGGGGCCGGTTGCTGGCGTCGACCAGGGCCTGGAAGCCCGGATGATCCAGACGGTAGCTCGCGGCCCGTGACAATTCCCTGGGTTTGCCCTGTTGCAGCAGGTGGGCAAAGGGGTGGCTGAAGTCGCCGCAATCGAATTCGCCCTGCTCGCCCAGTGCCGCGCAGTGGAGCGTGCGGCCGCTGAGGTCGAGTTCGAGTGACCAGCAGCGGGTGAGGCCGAAGGTGTTTTCGAGTTGCCGTGAGGCGACTTTTAGCAGGGTTGGCAGGTTGTCCTGCCGGAGCAGTTCAACCGCCAGGTCTATGCCGGTGTGCAACTCCGTCTGCATCCGTCCCATTCGTTTTATCCCTTTTCCTTGTCCCTTAAGGACCGCGAACCGTGCAGATTCACTTTCCGAAACACGCTGTGAATACATCCCTGTACGCTCGGCTCCGCCATCCATGGCTCCGCACGGTTTCGGAAAGTGAATCCGCACGGCCCGCTACTTTGCAGTTGCCTTAGGTAACGGTACCTGTGAACTTGTTGTCTTCAACGCCAAGCGTCACTTTGGTGACTGGCTCACGAGCAGCCAGTTTCTCCAGCAACGCCAGCGAGACCGGCGGCAACAGTTCACCTTCAATAATCGACTCCAGCATTCGCGCGCCGTTTTCACTGCGTGTGGCGCGGCTGCGGATGGCTTCCACCAGGCCATCTTCCAGTTCCACGTCGGTGTGGTACCGGTCGCCGATCTGGGTGGCCAGGCGGTCGAGTTTGTCGCCAACGATGCGGTTGAGGGTTTCTTCGCCCAGCGGCAGGTAGGGCACGACTTCCATACGTGCCAGCAATGCCGGTTTGAAGAAGTCCGCCAGTTCCGGGTAGAGCGCTTCCTCGATTTTTTCGGGCTCGTCCGCGTGTTTGACGATGGTCTGGTAGCCCAGGTTTGAGGTGAGAAAGAACACCACGTTCTTGCAGTCAATCAGGCGGCCTTCGCCGTCGGCCAGTTCGCCTTTGTCGAAGGCCTGGTAGAACAGGTTAAGGACTTCCGGGTGGGCTTTTTCGACTTCGTCGAGCAGCACGACCGAATAGGGTTTCTGGCGGATGGCTTCGGTGAGGATGCCGCCTTCGCCAAAGCCCACGTAGCCAGGGGGTGAACCGATCAGGCGGGAGACGGTGTGTTTCTCCTGATACTCGGACATGTTGATGGTGGTGAGGAACTGGCGGCCGCCGTAGAGCAGTTCGGCCAGTTGCACCACGGTTTCGGTTTTACCCACACCGCTGGGGCCGGCCAGCAAGAAGGCGCCCATTGGGCGACCCGGGCGACGCAGGTCGGCGCGGGCGGTGAGCAGGTGCTGGTGCAGTGCACCAATGGCGGTGTCCTGGCCTTTGATGTGGGATTGCAGATACTCCGGCAGGCGGGTGATCTTTTCCAGTTCGTCGGCGGTCATGCGGTTGACCGGAATACCGGTCCAGTCGGCGATGACTTCAGCCACCTGGCGGGCATCGACACGGGCGTGTACCAGTGGCTCGTCGGCCTGCAGCTCTTCCAGTTCCTGTTCGATGGCGGCGGCTTCGCTTTTCAGGTCCGGGCGTTCTTCGCTGGTTTCCGGCGTGGCGTCTTGCGCTGATACATCCGCGTCAGTCTCGGCAGGGTCCTCGCTCAGCAGTTGCTCGCGAATGTCGACGAGACGCGCCACCAGTTCCCGCTGGTCGTTCCAGCGCTGTTCCAGTTCTTCCGCTTCCTCTCGCAGGGTTTCCAGGCGCTCCACCAGTTCACTTTCACGTTGGTGGTCGATGGCCTGCCCGAGTGTCTGTTCGCGGGTCATCAGTTCCTGCTCCATGCCCAACTGGTGCAGTTCACTGCGCACGTGGCTGAGGCGGCGCGGAGGCGTGCTGAGGTTGAGGCTGACCCGGGCGCAGGCAGTGTCGAGCACGTCGATGGCCTTGTCCGGGAGCTGACGGCCAGCCAGGTAGCGGGCCGACATGTCTGCAGCGGCTTTCAGGGCGCTATCGGCGATCAGGACCTGATGGGCCTTTTCGTAGACGGTGCGCAGGCCACGGAGGATATGAACCGCCTGGGCCGGGGTGGGCTCGTCCAGCGCGACGGGCTGGAAGCGGCGGCTGAGGGCCGGGTCTTTCTCGAAATACTTCTTGTACTCGCGCCAGGTAGTGGCGGCGATGGTGCGCAGCTCGCCGCGGGCCAGGGCCGGCTTGAGCAGGTTGGCGGCGTCGGAGCCACCTTCGCTGTTGCCAGCGCCGATCAGCGTGTGGGCTTCGTCGATAAACAGGATGATGGGCGTCGCGGAGCTTTTCACCGCTTCAATCACGCCTTTCAGGCGTTTTTCGAACTCGCCCTTCACCGACGCACCGGCCTGCAGTGCCCCCATGTCCAGAGTCCACAGTTCCACGCCCGTCAGGCGCTCCGGCACATCGCCATTGACGATACGCAGGGCCAGGCCTTCAACAACGGCGCTTTTGCCCACGCCGGCATCGCCGACAACAATGGGGTTGTTCTTGCGACGACGGCAGAGGATGTCGATCATCTGATCGATTTCGGTGTCGCGGCACACCACTGGGTCCAGTTTCTTGTCCCGGGCCAGTTTGGTGAAGTCGGTGGCGTAGCGCTTGAGCGGGTCCATGTCCACCTGCGCCTGATTGGCGGCACTGGGGCCATCCTCAGCGCGAGGCTGTTCGACCGAGCCGCGGGTCATGGAATCGAACTGGCGGCGCAGCTGTTCGCGGTTGATGTCTTTCAGGCGCTGGCTGACCTGGGGCATCAGATAGCGGTCCGCATTCATCAGCAGTGCGAGCATGATGGCACCGGAGCGCAGGTCGGTGTGGCCCAGTTCGGTGGAGGCAATCAGCCAGGCGTCCTGCAGCAGCTCGATCAGCAACGGCGAAAATGACGGATACGGCTCGGCGGACTGAGGCTCGCCGTTCAGGCTGTCCCCCACCACCGGCTGTAGGGTGTGGTGGTCAATACCGGTGCTGTCCAGGATCTGGCGCACATCCGTAAACGGTGTCTCCAGCAGCTTGAACAGCAGGTGGGCGGGCGTGATTTCCGCACCCTGGCGACTGATACACAGGGCCGCCGAGCTTTCCATTCCCTGGCGACAAATCTCGTTGAGGCGCCCAATCAGCGCCGGCAGTTCTACCCGAATCACAGTGATCTCCTTATTTCGGGAGTTGTTCCAGTACGCTGAGCACATCCCTGATGCGTTCGTTCAGCGCTATGTTGTAAAGCGTGTATACCCCGGCCATGGCCGCCACAAACAGTCCGCCAATGCCCCAGAGGGGCAGGCCTGTCCGTAGCCGGTTGCGAGCCGGGGTTACGTTGTCCAGTGCGCGGGTCAGGGGCTGCGGTTCCTCGTCGCGACGCAACCCGCGAATCTGTTCATACAGCCCACGGATAATCTGTTCGTATTCGTCCCGGCCGTTGGTCATCACCTTGTAGCGGCCTTCGAATCCCAGGCACAGGCACAGGTAGATGAACTCCAGCATGTCGCGGTAACGTTCCGGTTCCTGCTCCATGCGGGCGGTGATGGCGAACACCTTCTCGCCACCCCAGGTTTCGTTGTGGAAACGGGACAGCAGCGAATGCTGGGACCACACGCTGTGGGCACCCCAGTCGGTGCCCAGAACGGCTTCGTCGATAAAGGCACAGAGTACGTAGCGATAGGCCACCACGGTCGGCCGCTCGTACCCCTGCTCCACCAGTTCCCGGTCAATGGCGGCTACTTCGTCCACCACCTGCTGGTACAGGTTTTCCACACCGTGGAAATCCGCCAGCCGGCGCACCCGGATTACCAGCCCCAGCAGGGGTGTGGCAGCATCAATCAGCCGGTTATCCTCCAGGCCCCGCAGCTGGAACTGATCATTACCGAAGCCTTGATCGCCCACGCGACCATCGCGGTTACTGTCCGCGAACATCAGGTCATCAAACGCACTGCCACCTGCTTCCGTGTTGCCATTGGGTGAATCCATCACCGGTGCATCTGCCATGATCTAGCTCCTGATTGCCCAGAACTGCATTTCCATTCCCGGGAAACTGCCGGCCACGTGGAACGCAAAGCCGCTGGCGTTGTCGAGCATCTGCCAGGCCTGGCTCTGGTCGTCCAACCGGAAGTACACGAACCCGGCGTGATACGGCAACTGACGGGGCGCCACCGGCAGGGCCGACAGCGGAATCCCCGGCAATTGCAAGCTGATGAGATCGCGGATTTTCTCCACCGACGCCACCTTGCACTGCTGGGTGAACTGCTTGCGCAGATCGTCCAGCGGCATGTCCGCCTTCACTGCCAGGATGAACTCGGCCTGGCCGATCAACTGTGCATCCTGGACCGGCGCCACCGTGAGGCCGTACTGGCGCTGCTGCAGCTGGATAGCCAGCGCGCGCGGCTCCAGCACCGTGCTCAGTGATTGCCTCAGTACCTGCATCAGTGGGGTAAAGGAATCCTCCGGCAGGTCGTGATCGTACGCGGTGTATTCCTGGGGCAGGCGGTTTTCATCGGTAAAGGTCACCAGCTCGCCGCACAACTCCAGCAGGGCCTCGTAGAGCCGTTCCGGATGCAACTGACGCAAACGCGCCAAATGCAGGAAACGGGGATGAGCGCGATTAAGCATCTGCAACAGCATGAAATCCGCCACGTCCGCGACACCACCTTGCCCCGGGGCACCCACGCGCTCGGCAATGTTCTTGGCCCGCTCGCGCATCAGCCCTGCCATTTCCCCGACGAAACGCTGAAGCCGGGGCGCTGCCCGTACACTGAGCATGGTGGGGATGAAGTTCGGGTCCATCACCAGGCTGCCGTCCGGGCGCTTTTCCAGGATCCGGCCAATGGCCAGGGCCGCGTAGGCACTGCGATCGTCCCGTTCCAACATCAGTTTCGGGGCCACCCGGGCCACGTCGATGGTGTGGGAGTCTCCGTCAATGGAATGCAGGTCCCGGACTTCCTCGCTCTGGGCCCGGAAACGGCCAGCGATGGCGGCTTCCGGCCATTCCACTTCCGCCAGGCTCTCGCTGCCCAGCGGCAGGGCCAGATACACCACCTGGTTGGCCACGGAGGCATCAGTGATCTCCAGGGGTTCCGGCATCACGTCGTCCTGGGGCAGGCAGAAACGGGTGCCGTCCGGAAACAGGCCGCTGGCCCGTACCAGGCCTACCCGGCCAAAGCTCAGGTATTCCGCGTTCAGCTCCAGATCGCTAAAACCGTACAGGTAATCAGAAATGGCCAGGGCTCGTTCGTTGATCTGGTGTTCCAGGTAACGTTGTTGCTGCTGGAAGTGCTGGGGTTTGATGAACAGCCCATCACTCCAGACGACTCGATTCGTTGCAGACATCAGGACTCATCCGACCTTCTGAGTTTGACTTCACGCTCGCGCAAATTGACCAGCAGGTGGTAACGACCACCGATGGGATCCACCTTCACCACCTTCTTCCACTGAGACAGGTTGGGATAGGCGTAGAAGGCGATCACACCGATAAAGCGCGTATCCTCGGCGATTTCGAACGGCTCAATGAACTTGAACTGCCCCGGCACCAGGGTGTAATCGCTGTGGTCGACGTAGTTGCGACCCAGGGACGGCTCCAGTTCGCCCAGCAACTGGTCGAAATCTGCCGCCATCAGGCGCGAGCTGTCCCGCATCTGGATGATCTGGAAGGCGATGGGTGTCGGCGCCAGGGATTCGTTGGGGTTCACGTCCGGCTCCGCCAACATGGTCAGGTCCACGCGGCTTGGCAGCTCATCCGGGTAACCCACAGGAATATCCGGATCCCACATCACCTTGGCGGTCTTGGTAACAGCGTTGTAGGGGGTGCTACACCCCACCAAAACGAGAATGGCGACCAGCAAACTCCATTTGCAGTACTTCACGACAGGTTCTCCCTCTGTAATTGACGCAGTTGTTGATCGTAAGCCTGTTCAAACACCTCCTGAAAAAGGCGCTCAAAACCCTGCTGACGACTGGAACTCAGTTCCCGGTAATAGTGTTGGTACATCTCCCATGCCCAGTTGCTTTCATCTTCGTCGGTTTTCAGGCCCCGGCGATAACCATGGAACCGGCGCAGCAATGCCTCCGGTGAGAAAGCGTGGAGAATGGCATCTAGCCCCTCGCGAATAGCGGTTTGGGTAGCGAGCTGATGATGGTGAAGGCTCTGCAGGCTCTCACTGACCGCCGCCGGTGCGGACAGATGAACCGGACTACGCTGGCTGGCGAACAGGGTCTGCACCGTCTCGTTGTAGTCTTCGCCCAGGCGCAACGGATTGTCCTCAATGGGCTGCAAGCGGGTGCGCAGAGCCTGATGGCGGCTGTCCTCACCCTGATGCAGGGCCAACAGGCCTTCCACGGTGGCTTTCAGGGTCTGGCCGGCCTCTTCCAGGAACAGGCGCATTTCGTCGCTGTCGGCGAAGCCCAGATCGGTATCCATGCCGCGCAACAGCGGCGCACCGCTGATGTGTTGGCGGCTCTGATCACTGGTCTCCCGGCGGCGGGCCGGCTTGGTGGTCTCTGACATCCTGTCACCCTCTCCTTTTCGCATGGGCAAGCCCATGGCTACGTCACGGTTCTCGCGATACTCGTCGGTTACAGCGCCCTCGCTGGCGTACCACTCTGGCTTGTCCGCCAGCAGGGACTCCCGGTCACGGCTTTCGGCCACATCAGCGTGCTGGCTTTCGCCACGGGGGGCTGACCAGGCCTGCAGGGGATCGTCGCTGAAGGTTTCACCCGGCGCCGGCTGCAAACCCTGCAGCGGTTCATCGCCAACGGTTTCCAGTTCACGCTCCTCGGCGCGCATCAGCTCGCCCTCGTCGACGTTGACCAGAGTGGCGTCCTCCGCTTCCTCCGGCAGGTTGCCATCCTGGCGCTGGCCGCTAAGCACCTCTGCCTTGAGCTGATAGCGACCAATGGTGATGGTGTCACCACTCTTCAGGCGTGCCCGGCGGCCCCGGCCGACTGGCTGGGTGCCGCTGTTGATATAGGTGCGGCCGCTGCGGTCAATGAGGCAGAACACGCCGTCCATAAACCGAACTTCTGCATGGCCGCCGACAGCACCGGTGCGGTGTGAGGACAGCTGCCAGGTATCACTGCCGGCACTGCCGATTGAGCCGCCGCTGATCCCGAACACGTGTTCCCGGGCCAGGCCGCTGGCAACCTGGGTGGGGTTACTGACCACCAGTTTCAGGTTATGGGTTGGTTGATGTTCCATATCCGGTTTCCTTTATTAACCTGCTAAGCAATCCATTGAATTCAGCGGCGAATCTGCAACCGCACCGCTGGCAGCTTCCGGGCTTTTTCCGGGGTGACAAACGAGTTCCAGCCCAGCCGCACATCCGCGCCCAACTGCATTGGCTTTACATCCCTCGGGCGCATCTGCAGTTCCAGGTCGTAAGCCAGCTGTTCCCGGGTGACAAACTCCACCAGCTTCACCAGCCGGTCGTGGTCGTCGCCGTTGGGCAGAAAATCCGCAAATCGCTGTCGGTCGAGGTTGCGGATGCGCAGGATGAATTTGCCGCTGCGATCGCGAATGCCCGAGCCTACCAACGTGTCCTCACCGAGGGCGGCGTTGGCCTGCCCCAGCCGAGTTTGCTGATCCTTCGGGATCTCCACCCGACGCAATACCCACTGCTCAATGCCGACATCGTCCAGATCAAAGCAATGACCAATGATGCCGCTGACCACTTCCGGAGAACGGCTACGGCCCGCCATCATCCCGGCATAGGCCAGCATCTTCGACCAGTTAACCGGTGTTGCCGCCCTGACCTGCGGGTCACCGAGACCCACCAGGGAGAAAATATGCTCGGAGAAGCCGTCCGAAGCCTCCGGCTGAAACCGCACGTAATAGCGATACTTACGCCACGCCCGATGAAACAGCGTCACCAGCCGGTGATTGAAGAAATCCAGAAAGTGGCGACGAATGCCCAGGTTCTGCCCCGCCTCCCAAGCCAGGTCCTCCAGGTAATAGCCTGGCAGGGGCGACTGGGACCCGTGCAAGCCCAGAAAACTGACTTCCAGTTGATAGGGCGCGTGTTCGTGCTCCGGCGACGCCGCCGACACCACATCACTGCCGGGAAAACCCAGCCCGGCCGAGGCGGAGAAGCGGATGCGCTCCCGCTGTGGCTGCTCGTCCTGGGATCGTTCCAGATCATCACCGTGGTGACGATGGATCAAATCCACCAGTTGGAAAAAACTGTAGCGCCGCGCATTGCCCAGAACGGGTTGCAGCTCGGCTACATCAGAGGCTGCTGCCCTTGTTGTAACGTCCATGTGTACCGTTCCTGATTGTCTGTATTCACCACTTCCAATTGGTGAAAGGCGTTAATACTGGCGTAAAGTGCGAAAAACTGGCTGAGTACCGTACCAAACAGGTACAAATCGCCTTCCGAGGCAAACGACTGCTGATCCAGCCGCATCACCGAGCGGATACCCCGCACCGGAAGGCCCCGCACCATCCGGTCCACCGGGGTGGTTTCAATATCCAGGATGCCGGCCAGGCGCTTCTGGGATACCCGCTCCGCCTGGCGATCCACCAGGGCGCGAAAATCATAGACCCGCAGTACCGTGCGCAAAGCGTCCACATCCAGCAGCGACAGGTAGTTCAGCGACAGGTTGGAGATCAGTGTCCACAACAGGCTGCCATCCAGTGTCGGCCGCAGGGTGTGCGTGGGCCGGGTAATGTTGCTGAATGAGGCGAACGCCGGCGTGGTTTCTGTCGCCATGCAGATCTCCCCCACCGCCAGCTGATGCGGTAACTGACGGTTGGTGCAGGTCAGAGTCAGCGATACCGCTTCCTGCCGGTTCAGGCACTCGGACTCGTCACCGCGCACGAAGGATATGTAGTGGTCAAAGCCATCCCCACGAACGCTCTCCCGGGCCTTAACCCGGTAGTACAGGGCGGTACGGCCACGATCCCGCTCCACCTCATGCTGAAAACTCTCAAACGCGGTGTACAAACGCGGCTCTCCGCGCCCGGACCGGCCTTCCAGCCAGCCTTCCACCTGTTCAATGCTGAATACTTCGTAGTGCTCCGGCGACCGGCTGGACGGCGCAATCCGGTACTCCGTCTGGCGGCCGTTCAGGTCCACCGGGTCGGCTTCGTGGGTAAACAGATTGATGGCCGGCGTGCAGTAAAGCTGGAAATTCTCTGCACGAATCTTGGCATCCGGCGGCAGGATACGGCTGAAGTGAAACCGCAGGCTGATCTCATCCGCCTGTACCGCTGGCAGTCGCGCCTTCAGGCCCTGAATATCCACAAACCGGAAAGCTTCCGGAAAACTCAGGAATTCCTGCAGAATCCGGTAGCCCGGATAGGCGTTCTTCGGATACGGCAACAGCGCCTCGTCGTTAGCGAACCCGACGGGCTTCAACTGGCTGGCCGGAATGGAAAACACTGAATCGCCCACCACCAGCTCCATACGCTGCAGGTAATGGTTCAGCCACAGGTACAGCGTCTCGGAAATATGGCTCTCTCCGCCCAGGTAAAAACGCAGGTTGTCCAACCCCAGGGACGACAACGGCTGATCGGTGTGCAACGCCAGGTCCACGGTCACGGAAGACACTTCCCGGGAGTGCTCTGCGTGGGCATCCGCCACGCTCACCGGAAACACATCCACGGCTCGACAGGTACGGAACCGGCACTGGGTCTGACGCGTGGCGTCGCCCAGCGGGCGGCTCTTGATCTCGGTATGCCGATCCACGCGCTGACGCTCACTGATGGCATGCAACTGCGGATCAAACCGCATGATGGTGCAACTGGGCACTGGCCGCAGATAGTTCGGCCACAGCATGTTCAGCAGCGAATGCGTCAGCTCGGGAAACTCGTCCTCGACCTTCTCACGGAGCTTCCCCGTCAGAAACGCGAAACCTTCCAGCAGCCGTTCGACGTCGGGGTCTGTACTCTGCTCAGAAAGAAACCGGGTCAGCTGAGGATGCGCATCCGCAAACTCTCTGCCCTGTAGCCTGAGAAAACTCAGTTCGTCCCTGTAAAATCGATTCAACTTCATAACGACTACTACACCAAAGTTCGGCCGAGGGGATGGGGATACCTTTCCTGCCGGGAAAAAGGTGTCCGAGCAAAGCGAGTTCTTTTTCCCAGAAGAAAAGGTATCGCCATCGCCTCTGACTCCGAGCAGGGGTGCAGTCAGGCTTCCAAAAGACGCTGCAAGCCCATCCATGGGCGCTTGGGCTCCGCCATCCATGGCTCCGCACACTTTTGGAAGCCTGACTGCACCCCCACTCTCATCCGTGTCTTCAAGCTATTTCGTGGCGTTAAATCACCCGGTAATAGCGCTTGTCATCCAATAACAAATCAATGGTCGTTTTATCGTCTTCTGAACCCACCTTCAGGTAGACCGTCACCTGAAACCGCAACTGCAATGGATCCGGCCCCTGGGGCATCGCCATCACATCCACCCGGCTCACCCTGGGTTCAAACTTCTCAATACACTGCCGTATAGCGCTTCGAATACGAATGCTCAGGTCATGGGTACCGAGCGTGGCGTCGTTGAAATCCACCAGCCCCAGATCCGGCACGCTCTCACTGTTGCCCGGATGGGCATTCAGCAGGCGAACCAGGTGGCGCTTGATGGAATCCACCACATGGGTTACTTCCCCCATGCTTTGCCCCGCAGGTTCGGCAGCCTGTTCCAAACGCTCGAACAGACTGCCGCCCGAAGCCTGAACACCGTCAGCACCGGTGTTCCTGAACACGGATTAGTCCTTGTCCAGACGGCCGACGAGTGACAGTTCGAAGTTCGCACCCATGTACTTGAAGTGCGGACGAACTGCCAGGGATACCGAGTACCAGCCCGGATCGCCTTCCACATCGGAAACGGTCACCTTGGCGGCGCGCAGTGGTCGACGGCTGCGAACATCCGCCGGCGGGTTTTCCTGGTCGGCCACGTACTGGCGAATCCAGGTGTTCAGCTCACGCTCAAGATCCTGACGTTCTTTCCAGGAACCGATCTGCTCACGCTGCAGCACCTTGATGTAGTGCGCCAGGCGGTTAACGATCATCATGTAAGGCAGTTGCGTACCCAGCTTGTAGTTGGTTTCCGCTTCCTTGCCTTCCTTGGTGTTCGGGAACTGCTTGGGCTTCTGCACCGAGTTGGCGGAGAAGAACGCTGCGTTGTCACTGCCCTTACGCATGGTCAGGGCGATGAAGCCTTCGTCAGCCATTTCGTACTCGCGACGGTCGGTGATCAGCACCTCGGTCGGAATCTTGGCTTCCAGCTGGCCGAAGGATTCGAACGTGTGAACCGGAAGATCTTCCACCGAACCACCGCTTTGCGGGCCGATGATGTTCGGGCACCAGCGGTACTTGGCGAAGCTTTCGGTCAGGCGTGTCGCCAACAGGTAGGCGGTGTTGCCCCACAGGTAATGCTCGTGGTCGCCGGACACGTCTTCCTTGTAGTTGAAGCTGCGTACCGGGTTTTCCGTGGGATCATAAGGCACACGCAGCAGGAAGCGCGGTGATGTCAGACCCAGGTAGCGAGCGTCTTCCGACTCACGCAGGGAGCGCCACTTGGCGTACTTCGGGCCTTCGAAGACGGCTTTCAGTTCCTTGATGGCCGGCAGTTCCTGATAGCTGTCGACACCGAAGAATGTTGGCGCAACGGAGGAGAGGAACGGCGCGTGGGCCATGGCGCCTACGGAAGACACATACTGCAGCAGCTTCATGTCCGGCGTGGAGGGTGTGAAGGCATAGTTGCCGACAACTGCGCCCACGGGCTCGCCGCCAAACTGGCCGTATTCGGTGGAGTAAATGTGCTTGTAGAAACCGGTCTGGGTGACATCGGGCGCGAACTCGAAGTCTTCCAGCAGTTCGGTCTTGGTAGCGTGGAGGATATCCACCTTGATGTTCTCGCGGAAATCCGTGCGATCCACCATCAGCTTCAGGCCGCGCCAGGAAGACTCCAGTTCCTGCAGCTTGGGCGCGTGCAGGATTTCGTCCATCTGGGCGCTGATCTTGCGATCCAGCTCGACCACCATCTGGTCGACCAGTGCCTTGTTGACCGGCTGGCCCTTCTCGTCGCTTTTCAGCAGGTTGGAGATAAACGTTGCCACGCCGCGGCGCGCCACATCATATCCTTCATCGGCGGGAGCCATGCGACTGTTGGCCATTACCTGGTCCAGCAGTGAGCCTTCCGCAGCAGCTTCGGAGGCAGCAGATTGCTGCTCAGCAGTATCAGACATACCACATCCCTTCAGTACGTTTTAATAGAAAAGTGAAACCTGCCAGCAATGGCAGAATTCGAATCAAGAGTCCGGATTATTCGCCGCTTTCGTCCGTGGCCAGCTCAAGCTCCTGGAGGAGTTTGTCGCGGGCGTCATCGTTGTCCAGCAGTTCCTGCAGCTTGGATCGGAACGATGGCACGTTACCCAGCGGGCCCTTGAGGGCAACCAGGGCTTCACGAAGCTCAATCAGCTTCTTCAGCTCAGGTACCTGACGGGAAATGCTATCCGGGGAAAAGTCGTCCAGCGTCTGGAATTCGAGGTTAACCGGCAATTCTTCGGCTTCTTCGTCCAGCTTGTTGGTGACCGTGGTGGAGAGGGTGAGACCGGCTTCCGACATCACAGAACGGAAGTTGTTCTTGTCGACGGAAATCGCCTTACGGTCTTCGATCGGAGTTTCTTCGGCTTGCCCCTTGAAGTCACCAACGACAAACATCTTCAGCGGCAGTTCTGTTTCAGCCTGCTGATCACCGGTGGCGGGGACATACTTGATATTGATGCGCTCTTTCGGCGCGACGGAACCGTCTTTTGAAGACATGCGCTTGCTCCCTGTGGTCCATGTGCAAACTCAGTTGCGGTGTTACAGTCCATTGTGCGCACCATCCTGGCACGCTACAGGCAGAACTCTACACAGGATAAATCGGGTACTCAAGCAAAAATTGGCCAGCTTCTGGCAATATTTCGACCCCGGGCAAAGAATTGCCAACCATTCGACATCCCGGGGCCTTTCACAACAATGACCTATCGCAACTAGCGACGCTTTGGCGTCCAGGCCCAGATCATTTCAATCTCGATCGGCTGCTGGCCTTCGCTGTCGTGGATGGTCACCGGCACCGAGGTTTCGCCCTTCTCTTCGGTCAGCATACGCTCACGCTGCTCAGCGGTAAGGTACGCCTCCACCTTCATATCACCTTTGGCACGGCGGGTGTATTCGGCATGCGCCGTTTTGATCACGGGCACCTTGTCATCCGGCACGTTCAGACCGACGAGAAAGCCCGTAGCGGATTCCGCCAATAACAGGGAGGCCACGGCATGTACGCCCTTGATGTGGTTCTGGACCCTGCGTTTGTTCTTCAGGGAGATCACGCAACGTTCCTGATCTAGGGCTTCAATGCGAATGCCGGTGGTACCAGTGAACGGAACCGCCTTGCCGAAAAACAGCGACAAAGCCTTGGGCCGGGCAAATTCCGGCAACTGATTGATCTTGGCAACAATGCTTGCCAGTTTGTTGGCGGCGGCCATGGGGCATCTCCGTTTATCTTAAAAGAAGGATGCGGACAATACCCCATTCGTCGAAGGATTGGAACGATCGGCCAATGACGGTCACACTGTCTCTGGCTATACTCTTCCGCATCGTGAATATCGGATTCAACACCAGAAAAGGAACCGCCATATGAGTGACCTGAAAACCCGCTTTGACGAAGCCGTCAACTACATCCAGAACGCCGAGGGCGACTTCAAACCCTCCAACGAACTCAAGCTGGAGTTCTATGCGCTCTACAAGCAGGCCACCGAAGGTGATGTCAGCGGCAAACGCCCGGGCATGATGGATTTTGTCGGCCGCGCCAAGTACGACGCCTGGGAAAAGGTCAAGGGCACCTCCTCCGAGGAAGCCATGCAGAAGTACATCGATAAGCTGGAATCCCTGAAGTAACCCGTAGTCCAGCCTGATCGGGAGCAGCCGCCGCACCGACGGTTCTGCTCCCACTCAATTTCCCTCGCAAAAGTTTTGCGGCGGTCAAACGATTGTCATAAGATGCGCGCATCATAAGAACAACAATTCACACGGAAGACGCATCATGGATATCACCGAGGCGCTGGAACAGTCGCAGCCCGGGCTTGTCAGTCGAGTGACTGGCGCCATCCGCAAACATCAGCTTAACCACCGCGCAGAGCAAACCTATCTCCACTGGATTTCCCGGTTCGTGCTTTTCCACGACCTGAAAAATCCGGAAACGCTGCAACCCGGCGACCGGCAATTATTCCTGGCTTACCTGAGCGAACGCCTGGAAGTGTCACGGGCACGCCTCAATCAGGCCAAACAGGCGCTGGCGTTCTTCTACGAAGATGTGTTGGGCAGAACTGAGCCCGAGGGCATTGTTGCCGCCTGAACCCTCGCGGCAGACGAATTATCGTTCCGTCGTTGTGGTATTGAACGCGCCGTAGTTCCGATTGGTCGGTGGGCGGATAATGTAGTTGTCGCCGTGAGTTTGCCCGGGAATGGACTTGGGGTTGCTGAAGCGGAATTCCACCGGAATTTCGCTTCGCCCGAGATCCGTGCGTGGATCACGGGGCTGAAGGGCAAGGGGGTCCAGGTAGAAATCCTCGTCCGTTCGCGGCTGCACGGGCACGCCAGCCGCCGGCGCTTCCAGGCCACCTTCGATCACGGTATTGGCCAGAGACTCTTCTTCCATGGAGTTGAACGGAATGGTTTCCAGCGTTGAACGCTCTTCATAATTGAAGGCGCCTCCCTCGACGGTTTCTTCGCCGGTTTGGGCCCACACCAGAGGTGACAACGCCACCACCAGCACGATCGCGCCGATCATAGTCCTTTTTGTATCGAATCCGCCCATAACGACTGCCTTTTCTATGTCATGTCGAGCCTGACCATTATTTGAACAAATACATCTCAGGCTGACAATTTTTGATCAGTCTATCGCCAAAAACGACAAAAAACCCGGTCGGTCGCCAGTTTTGTGACACTCCTCACTTGTCGGGCGTTAGCGGTTCATAATGAATGTTGGTGATCACAACGTGATTCCAGCCATCCGGTGTTCGCACCCCCACCTCGTCGTCAATGCGTTTGCCCAAAAGCGCACGCGCCATGGGAGAGTCGATGCTCAGGTAACCGCGAGACAGATCGAACTCATCCGGCCCAACCAGCCGGTAAGTGCTTTCGTCGCCGTCTTCGCTTTCGATGGTCACCCAGGCGCCAAAAAACACTTTGCGCCGGTCATCAGGCAGACGATCCACCACCGTCAGCTCATCAAGCCGCTTGGTCAGGAAGCGCACGCGTCGATCAATTTCCCGCAACTGCTTCTTGCCATAGATGTACTCGGCGTTCTCTGAGCGATCGCCCTGAGCGGCTGCTTCCCGCACCGCCTGCGTCACTTCCGGACGCTTCTCCTTCCAGAGAAAACGCAATTCCTCACGAAGAGCCTGCTCGCCCTCCGCGGTTATGTAGCGGGTTCTGGCCATAGAAAAACCACCGTGTAGACATAAAAAAACCCCGTAAAAACGGGGTAAGGCTAGCGCTGTGCTGGAGGGAGAAGCAAGCGGAGTTTCCGCCAGCTTCCTTAGCTACACCTTCCATTTTCCACAGAACAGGTTACACAGTGGTGGCGGCCGAATTACGTTTTGGTCAGGGCCAGATTAGGTTGCGCACTCTAGACGCAGGCGTTAGCGTTCAATTAACTGAATTTCCGATTTAACGTCCAAGCACGGGATACCAGAATGAACACCAAAAAGCTTCTCAACACGGCCCTCAATGGTCTCGACAGTATCGGCTATCGGCTTGACCAATACGGCATCACCGGCAAGCTGAACCGTCACAACCTGGCGGCGTTTATCATGCTGGAACAGAAACATCTGGAAGGTGAGTGGGACAGCATCCAGGCCAAATTCGATCGTCGCCGCTCACAGGTAGACACGCTGCTGAAGCCAGTGATCAGCCGCGTGAATCAGTTCCGCGGCGCATCCAGCAACTGATCAAACGCCCCTGAGCTCCCCCGGGGAACTTTGTTCTCCGGCTTCCGAAGCGGAAATGGTCTGGGTGTCTTTCAGACGTTTCCGGTTCGGCGAGTAAGCGGGCAACCGAATGGTGACCATCAGCCCCGGATAGTCTTCCCCTGGGTGATGATCGCTCAATGAGATAACACCCTGGTGGATCTCCGCGACCGCGCTGACAAGGCTGAGCCCAAGGCCGTTGCCGGGCAATGACCGGCTTTTGCCAACCCGGTAGAAGCGCTGGAACACCTGGTCTTTTTCGTCATCGGGGATACCAATGCCACTGTCCCCAACCTCGAAAATCGCGTCGTTGCCGTCCTTGCGTACGTTTACCCGGATCTCGCCTTGTTCCGGGGTGTACTTGATAGCGTTATCAATCAGGTTACTGACCATCTGGAACAGCAGGTCCCGATCGCCCTCGATCACCACATGATCTTCCAGGGACTGCTCGAACTGCTGCTCTTTGTCTTCCGCCAACGCTTCATACAGCTCACACGCATCGCTAACCAGCTCCCCCAGGGGTACCTGCTGCATGTCCGCTGTATTGCCACGGGTTTCCAAACGCGCGATCCGAAGCAGGGCATTGAAGGTGGCCAACAACTGGTCCGCCTCTGCCACGGCCTTGCCGGCCTGCTCCCGGGCCTCGTCGTTGTCTACCGACATAAGGGTGTTTTCAAGCTGATTGCGCAGCCGGGTCAGCGGGGTTCTTAAATCGTGGGCGATGCTGTCGGACACATGCCGGATACCTTCCATCAGGTAAACAATGCGATCCAGCATCTGGTTCAGGTTTTCCGCCAGCTGGTCGAAGTCGTCGTCGGTACCTCGGGTTGGTATACGCAGGGACAGATGCCCATTCATGATGCGCCGGGAAGTGTTGTTGATGACTTCAATGCGCCGCGTGGTGCTCCGGCTCATCAGGAACCCGCCCAGCAGCGCCAGCGCCAGGGTAATGCCCATCCCCCAGTTAATGGCGGTTTCGATCACCCGTTTCAGGTTAGTGAGCTCGTCCACATCACGGCCCACCAATAGGCGCAGGCCACCCTGCACTTCGAAAATGCGAGCCCGTGCGAGTCGCTCCGGACCATTCCAGCCCACTGACGGATTCAGGGTGAAATTGATCCAGCCGCTGTCAGAGCGAGAACCCTTGGGCCAGTTTTCGATGTTACCGGCGAGCTTGACGAAGTCGTCCGTCGTCAACAGATAGATGGATTTGGCGTTGGGGTCGCGGGCAACACGCTCGCGGATGATGGAAATAAGGCCATTGATACCGCTGCCACGGTATTGCTCCGCGAGGCCGGCAATCTCGGCCTCGATGGTCTCATCGGTCTGGGCAGTCATGAACCCTGCCGTGCGCCAGTAGATAAACGCCAGCAGCAAAAAAACCGAGGTGGCGAACACCACCATGTACAGCAGGGCTAACTGGAACGATGAGGTTCTGAGCTGGCTAAGCAGTTTCACGCAACATGTACCCTGCACCCCGTATGGTCTGCAGCAAGGGGGTCTCGAATTCCTTGTCGATCTTCGCCCTCAGACGGCTGATGTGTACGTCGATGACGTTGGTCTGGGGGTCGAAATGATAATCCCATACTTTTTCGAGCAACATGGTACGAGTGACCACCTGCCCGGCATTTCGCATGAGATATTCCAGCAGACGGAACTCCCGGGGCTGAACATCAATGTTGTGCCCGGCCCGCTTAACGGTTCTGGCAAGCAGGTCCATTTCCAGATCTGCCACCCGCAGCACGGTCTCGGTTTCCGCAGACTGGCGATTACGGCGCACCAGGGATTCGATACGGGCCAGCAGCTCGGTGAAAGAGAACGGTTTGGTCAGATAGTCATCGCCACCACCACGCAGGCCTTCCACCCGGTCATCCACATCGCCCAGGGCGCTGAGGATCAACACTGGAACCTGGTTGCCAGTGGCACGCACCGTTTTGATGATCGACAGGCCGTCCATACCTGGCAACATGCGGTCCACAATCATGATGTCGTAGTCTTCGCTGGCGGCCATCATCATACCTTCCTTGCCATCCGCCGCGTGGTCCACGACAAAATCAGACTCTTTCAGCCCTTTAACAAGGTAGTTTGCCACGTCCTGATCGTCTTCAATTACCAGTGCTTTCACCGGTTTTCCTCCCGATAGCGGATTACATTAACAGCTAGGGTACGAAGAACATCCGTTGCCGGCCAGTTACGATCTTGTAAGAGGGTGTCGCCAATGGCGACGGTCACGACATACCCCCGAACCAGCCTAGTATCGATACCGTATAGCCCGCAAGGCAATATTCCGCGCTCACCCAACCACCATAGACCAGGCGGTCCAGCGCTGCGAAAACATTCCGAAAGTTAATCTCACCAGCGCCGTGCTCCTGCATTTCACCTCGGCAAACAGCATGGAGACATTCATAGCGAGCCTGCTACTTGCGCTTGATGGCCGACGAAGAACCCAACAATGCCCCGTTGAGATGCTCCAGTTCCAGCAACAAACCACTGTGATCCACATCGCTGTGCCCGTTGGCGATCAGGCTTTGATACTCATTATGCACCTGCTGCGACAGCGGCAGGGTCAGACCCTCGGAACGGGCCTCATCCAGAATCATCCGCAGGTCTTTCAACTGAATTCGCGCCGGTGCACCGGGTGAAAAGTCCCGGTCAATCATCCGCTGCCCGTGCAACTCCAGAATCCGGCTGCCCGCAAAACCGCCCATCAGCGCCTCCCGAACAGCGGCAGGATCAGCCCCACCCTTCGCTGCCAGCAACAACGCCTCCGACACCGCGCCAATGGTAATCCCCACAATCGCCTGATTCGCCAGCTTCGCCAGTTGCCCCGCCCCTACCGGACCAATGGGGGTGCATTTCCCCAGCACCTCAAAAACCGGCCGCACCCGCTCAACGTCTGCGCCAGCGCCACCAGCCATAATACTCAGCGTTGCCTGCTCAGCGCCGACAGTGCCGCCGGACACAGGCGCATCCACATACCCGGCCCCCTGCTCCTGCGCCAAGGCCGCATGGCGTCGCGCCAGCGACGGCTGAACCGAACTCATATCAATATAGACCGCCCCGGCCTTGAGCGCCGCGATACCGCGTTGGGCCACCATCACGTCATCCACCACATCGCCGTTCTCCAGCATGGTGATGACGATGTCGGCATCTCGAACCGCGTCTTCCGGTGTACCGGCAATGGTAGCTTTATCGGCAAAAGGCTCGCACTTACTCCCCGTCCGATTCCACAACGTCATTGGATAACCCGCATCCAACAAATTCCGAACCATGGGCGCACCCATGAGGCCAACACCAAGGAAGGCTATATGAAACCGATTTTCAGTCATTTTTTCTTATCCTTACTCCGAAGCTGGAGAAGCGAGTGGGCAGGCTCTTCCAAAACCGTGCGGAGCCATGGATGGCGGAGCCGAGCGTACACGGACGTATTCACAGCGTGTTTTGGAAGAGCCTGCCCACTCGCGCCCACCCCAAGGTTTGTTTTAAAAGAGTATACAAACAAAAACGCCACCAACCCCGCAAAGGGTGGTGGCGTTCTGACAAACCCCAAGTCAACTAAGGGTTAAGCCGCCTCTTCTTCCGTTGTCATATGCAGACGAATCTTCTTCATGGCGTTTTTCTCCAACTGACGAATACGCTCAGCGGAAACACCATATCGGTCAGCCAGCTCATGCAGTGTCGACTTGCTATCCGACAACCAGCGCTCACGAAGAATATCCTGGCTACGCTCATCCAACTGCCCCAGCGCCGCCATCAGACGACCATTGGAATCGTCCGTCCAGTCTGATTGCTCCAACTGCGTGGCCGGATTGCTGCGCTTGTCTTCCAGATAATACGCCGGCGCCTGATAAGCATTGTCGTCGTCATCATCCTGGGGGCCATCGAACGCCGTATCGTGGGAAGCCAGACGGCCTTCCATCTCCCGCACAACCTTGGGCTCAACCCCAAGATCACTGGCCACGGCATTAACCTCATCATGGCTCAACCACGCCAGACGCTTCTTCTGGCTGCGCAGGTTAAAGAACAACTTACGCTGCGCCTTGGTGGTCGCCACTTTCACGATGCGCCAGTTGCGCAGGATAAACTCGTGAATCTCGGCCTTGATCCAGTGCACTGCAAAGGACACCAGGCGAACACCGTATTCCGGATTGAAACGCTTGACCGCCTTCATCAGGCCTACGTTACCTTCCTGGATCAAATCTGCCTGGGACAGCCCATAACCCGCATAGCTGCGGGCAATGTGGATCACGAAGCGCAGATGCGAAAGAACCAACTCACGCGCGGCTTCCACATCACCATCGTAATGCAGTCGCTCGGCGAGCTTGCGCTCTTCCTCGACAGACAGTACCGGAATGCGGCTGGCCGCCTGGATATAGGACTCAAGGTTGGCACCCGGAACCAGTCTGTCGATGATCTGTAAACTCGTACCCATGTCTTATCCTCCGAACATGACGACCGATAAATATAGCAACTCTAATTCAGCCCGCCAAGCACTCTGCAAATAACCCAAATTTCCATCTAAACCGTTTCAAATCAACAAACTGGAAATCTGGCTGCCTTCGAATTCTATCTTCAAGCTACGCCGAAACCTGCATTGGCTTCAATACGGTATTTCCGAGATCGGAGATCATCCGCCGGCAATTTCCCCCGGCTCAATGTCATCCAGATGGCGCTTGACGGCAACCCAGGCGCCTAACCAGCCTAACAGCATGGCTGCAATTATCAACGCCAGCGCGCCATCGACGCTCAGCCCGCTCAGGGAAAACTCACTGCGGTACAACCCGGCTAGCCGCTCCACTGGGCCACTGAGCCACCAGAGCGACACCTGGAGCAGGATAAAGGCCACAATGCCACCGCCCAGGCCAAACCAGGCCCCCGTATAGAGGAACGGCCGGCGCACGAAAGCGTCGGTGCCACCCACCAACTTTGCCACCAGAATTTCGTCGCGGCGATTTTCAATCGCAAGGCGAACGGTATTGCCAATCACCAGCACCACGGCGGCCGCCAACAACAGCGCCAGCGCCCAGACGGCACGGCCCAACAGGTCGGTCATGGCGTTCAGACGCTGCAACCAGCCGAGATCCACCTGTACCCGGTCAACACCGTCCAGCCCTTCAATAACCTTCAGCAGCATTTCCACGCCGTCGGCGGTGCGGGAACCTTCACTGGGTGTGACCAGCAGAGTATGGGGAAGCGGGTTTCCGTCCAGGTAATCGAGGGCGTCTTCAAGGCCGGAAGAAGCGCGGAACTCTTCCAGCGCAGTCTCACGGTCGATCAGCTCGACTTCCGCCACCCGGCTGTCATCAGCCACCTCGGCTTTCAATGACCGGGCATCTTCAATAGAAACGGCGTCACTCAGATAGGCCGTCACCCTCGCCGAGCTTTCCCAGCCGGCACTGACGCCTTCCAGACTGGCCAGCAACAGCATAAGCGCCACTGGCAGCGCCAGCGCCACGCCCATCACCGTCCAGGTCATCATGCTCGCCACTGGTGAGTGCCAAAGACGCTGCGCGCTGTCCCGGGCCACCTTACGATGATGATTCAGGTAACTTTCGGCCTGCTGGCGCCAGGGAGAACGGGCACTTTTGGCGCCCCGGGCAGACTGCCGTCGGGGATCGTTAGCCATGAAGCCCCCCTTTTGCGACAACGCCTGTCACCAGCCGACCATGATCGAGAGTCAACGTACGGCGACCAAGATCGTTAATCAGTGCAATGTCGTGGGTAGCAATCAACACCGTGACCCCGACCTGACTGAATTCCGCAAACAGCCGCATGATATCGGCCGACAATTCCGGGTCCAGGTTACCGGTGGGCTCATCCGCCAACAGTACCGGGGGCTTGTTCACCACGGCACGGGCAATGCCCACCCGCTGCTGCTCACCCCCGGATAGCTGCATCGGGTTCATCTTTTCCTTGCTCAACAACCCCACCTTGTCCAGAGCGGCCCGCACGCGGCGACCGATATCCCGGGCCGGGGTGCCCATCACCTCCAAAGGCATGGCGACGTTGTCGAACACGGTGCGATCAAACAATAACTGGTGATTCTGGAACACCACACCGATGTGTCGGCGGATGTACGGCACCTGACGGCGCGGCAGGGTATTGAGCACCTGCCCGCCCACAATCACCTCGCCGGCGCTGGGGCGCTCCATCACCATAATCAGCTTTAGCAGCGTACTTTTGCCAGCACCGGAATGCCCCGTAAGAAACGCCAACTCACCACGCTCCAGGCCGAAATTGACCTGACGCAACGCGGTATGGTCGCTGTCATAACGTTTGGTGACCTGGCGGAACTCGATCATTGAAGGTTACTTATCCGGGCTTTCATCAAACAGCGCATCCACAAAGGTGCGGGCATCGAAGCTGCGCAGGTCGTCTACCTGCTCCCCCACACCAATGTAACGGATGGGTAGCTGCAACTGCCGGGCGATGGCAAACACAATACCACCCTTGGCCGTGCCGTCCAGCTTGGTCAGGGTAATGCCGCTGACCCCCACCGCCTGCTGGAACACCTGGGCCTGACTCAAAGCATTCTGGCCGGTGCCGGCGTCCAGAACCAGCATGACTTCGTGGGGTGCGGACTCATCCAGCTTCTTCATGACCCGCACAACCTTCTCCAGCTCGCTCATCAGGTTGTCTTTGTTCTGAAGGCGGCCGGCGGTGTCCGCAATCACCACATCCACACCACGGGACTGCGCAGACTGAACAGCATCAAAGATGACGGATGCGCTGTCGGCGCCGGTATGCTGGGCCACGACGGGAACGTCATTACGCTCGCCCCACACCTGCAACTGCTCAACCGCCGCGGCACGGAAGGTATCCCCCGCCGCCAGCATCACCGACTTGCCGTCCCGCTGAAAAAGCTTGGTGAGCTTACCGATCGTAGTGGTTTTACCAACACCGTTCACACCCACCATCAGGATGACGTAGGGCTTTTTGCCGGCTTCAATTTCCAGGGGCTTTGTCACATCCGCCAGCAGGCCATGGAGCTCATCCCTCAGGGCCTTGCGCAGGGCTTCGCCGTCCTTGAGCTGGTTGCGCTCCAGTTTGTCGGTGAGCGACTCAATGATTTCCGACGTGGCGGTCACACCCACATCCGCCATCAGCAAGGTGGTCTCGATTTCCTCGAGCAGATCCTCGTCCACCTTCTTGCCGATGGAAAACAGATCCGCAAAACCACCGGTCAGATTGGCACGGGTTTTACCCAACCCATTGCGGATACGCTCGAAAACACTGACCTGAGGTGCTTCCGGCTCTGGCTCAGGCTCCGGCGTTGTCGGGGATTCAGCGGGCGCTTCCTCATCAGCAGGCTTTTCAGGTGCTTCCGCGACCGGCTCGCTATCGGGCTCGGACTTAGGCTCCGCCTTCTCCTCCGACCCGGATTTCGGGGTAGCACCTTCCGGAGCCTCCGGCTTCTTCTGGGGCACCGGCTTTGGCCGGGGTATACGCTGACGGTTTGCCGCCACATCCAGAACAAACACAAGGACAAGAAGGGCCAGAAGGCCGATAGCAATCCACTCTGCCGTCATAGTCATACCATTGATCGTCGATTCGCGGGATACAAGAAAGGCGGTATTCTAGCAGACTGACCGGCCTAAGTGATGGCCGCAGGTGACTCGCCCCATAAACCTTCGTAACATGGCGCAACCTGCACCGGCAGGCGCACCAAACCATGCTCGAGAGGCCTCATCCCCATGGCGCGCACCCAGAAACCCAGGCCAGCCAGCAACGGCGGCGAACTCCGCATCATCGGCGGCGACTGGCGCAGCCGCAAACTGCGCTTCCCCGAAGCCGGCGGCGTACGCCCTACACCGGCACGCACCCGCGAAACCCTCTTTAACTGGCTGACGCACCACCTGCCCGGTAGCCGCTGCCTCGACCTCTTCGCCGGCTCCGGCGCCCTGGGTCTTGAAGCTCTCTCCCGAGGCGCTGGCCCAACCACCTTCGTCGATCACACGCCCGCACTCGCCCAGGCCCTGAGAAGCAACCTGCGCCTACTAAAATCGGAAAACGGAGAAGTGGCCTGCCAGGCTGTCGACACCTACCTGGCCCAGCCACCGGCCAAACCCGTCGACATCCTGTTCATGGACCCGCCCTTCAGACAGGGCTGGCTGGAAAAACTGTTCCCGATGATTGCGGACAATGGTTGGGTAAAACCCGGGGCTTGGATCTACGCAGAACACGAAAGCGACATGCCAACGCCCTCAGCGCCAGCCAACTGGACCCTGCACAGACAAAAAACAGCAGGCCAGGTGACCTACTGTTTATTCAGAGTGAAGGAATCAGCAGACTAAAAGGGCGATCACGGCGAAGGCCGAAGAGAATAAGCCCGCAAATGCGCCGCAAAGTCCTCAAGGTAGCGAATACCGCTGGCCTCCGCCTCCCGGCACCACTCCATCAGCGCATGCAACTTCTCCTGCGGCTTCAAACCACGGCGACGCCACAACTCCTGCAACTCATTACTCTTCTCATAAATCTGCCGCAGCACCGCATTGCTCTCCAGAGCAATTTCCAGGTGCTCCTTCTCCTTCGGCTTGATCAGAGTCACCTCACGGGACAGCAACCGCTTCAGACTGCGATAACGCGGACGGATCTCCTCGTCCATCACCGCCTTCTGCTGACGCAACACCGGCTCCATCACCCGCTTACGATACTGACGCATAATATCGAACCGGCTGTTGGTAATGGCCTGAACCGTCTCGACATCCACTTCCTGCTTACCAGGTACATAATGTGCGATCGGCTTGAAGCCCTTGGGATTCGCCAACCGGAAGAACTGGAACAGACGAATATAGCCCCAGCCAATGTCCACTTCATACCAGCGGCGAGACAGCTTGGAGGAATTGGGGTAGGTGTGGTGATTATTGTGCAACTCTTCGCCGCCAATCAGGATGCCCCAGGGCGAAATGTTGCGGGCGTTATCGCTGCATTCGAAATTGCGATACCCCATAAAGTGCCCGATGCCATTGACCACACCGGCCGCCCAGACCGGAATCCACATCATCTGCACCGCCCAGATCCAGATACCGTGAACACCGAACAGCAGCAGATCAATCACCGCCATCAGTTGAATGCCCAGCAGTTTATAGCGGCTATACACATTGTTCTCTACCCAGTCTTCCGGGGTGCGCTGGCCATAACGCTCCAGAGTTTCTGGCGTACCGGCCTCGTCGTACAGTTCGGCACCTTCAAGCAGCACCTTGCGGATACCCAGGACCACCGGGCTGTGAGGGTCTTCCTCGGTTTCGCACTTGGCGTGATGTTTACGGTGAATCGCCGTCCACTGCTTGGTGTTCTGGGCCGTGGTCAGCCACAGCCAGAAGCGGAAAAAATGCGCCAGCACCGGATGAAGATCCAGCGAGTTGTGGGCAGAATGACGATGCAGGTAAAGCGTAACGCTGATAATTGTGATGTGGGTAAGCCCCAGCGCAACCAGAATCAGCTGCATCACCGAAAGGTCCAGAAGACCGTTGTACCACATAGAGTTTTCCTCGTTCGAAATCCGGGTCCGGCACTGCCCGACAACCGTATCGAGCCACTTTAGCGTACAGTTGTTAGCTCGAACAACCGCATTTGGATGCGAATTTGTTACCGATTACACTTATCCGTTACCGCCCGTGCCGCTGGAGTATACCCCTTTGCCCGAATTGCCCGAAGTAGAAACCACCCGACGCGGCATCGCCCCCCATTGTGAAAACCGGACCATCACTCAGGTAACCGTGCGCGACGGACGCCTGCGCTGGCCCGTGCCGGGCAACCTCGCGGAACTGATCGAAGGCTCGGTAATCCACACCGTGGACCGCCGGGCCAAATACCTGCTGATTGGCGTAAGCTCGGCCACCGTTGCCGGAACATTGATCGTGCACCTGGGCATGTCCGGCAGCCTGCGGGTGATCACCGATCAGAGCGAGCCCCTACTTCATGACCACGTGGAACTGACGCTCGACAACGGCATTCGCCTGCGCTTCAACGACCCCCGCCGCTTTGGTTGCTGGCTCTGGTCCGAAACACCGGACCAGCATCCACTGATCGCCAGCCTGGGGCCGGAACCCCTGGCACCGGACTTCAACGGGCGCCTGCTCTATCGACTCTCGCGGGGCAAGAAGACACCGGTAAAGTCCTTCATCATGGACAACCATGTGGTGGTGGGCGTGGGCAACATCTATGCAAACGAAGCCCTGTTCAAGGCCGGCATCCACCCCCGTCGCGCCGCCGGCCGAATCAGCCTGGACCGCTACAACCGCCTGGTGGAAGCCATCCGCGAAACGCTCAGTGCGGCCATTCTCATGGGTGGAACCACCCTGCGGGACTTTGTGAACAGCGACGGCAAACCGGGCTATTTTGCCCAGTCGCTGCTGGTGTATGGCCGCAATGGCGAGTCCTGCCGCGAGTGCGGCCATCCGCTGAAGGAAATCCGGATGAACCAGCGCTCGACGGTTTACTGCGGAAAATGCCAGCGCTGAACGGCGGCCAGACAACTAATGAAACAGAAAAATCGTTTGAAAATACGCAAATATGATTCATAGTTAACAGAGTATCCATAATCGTAAGCTACACTGTGCGGTATATGTATCGTCAGCCATCCAAGGCAGGGCGACCATCGGCCAGATCAGAACGCCGACAAGCTAAGGTAAGCTCAGGAGAAACAAGAAATGACCGGTAAGATTTCCCACATCGTTATTACAGCCGTAGCGGTTTGCCTGCTGGCTTTTTCCTCCGTCGGCCACGCTCAAGCCATCGACGAAGAGCCTACAGCACTGGCAATGACAGGCGACGCGCTATTTGTTCGCCCGGCCCTGTTTGCCACCACCATCGTGGGAAGCGTGGTTTACCTGGTATCCCTGCCGTTCTCCGCACTGGGCGGTAACGCAGCGGAAGCCGGCGAAGTCCTGGTTGTTGGCCCGGCCAAAGCCACCTTTGTTCGCTGCCTCGGTTGTACTCGCACCGGCAGGAAACAACAGCCCATTGAACAAAGCGGTAACTGATCCGTAAAAACCCGCCTTGCCAATTTGCGCATTCTTCGGCAGCCTGACGTTTAACCAACTTCAGGCTGTTTTTGTTTATGGTGAACTGGCACTCCCTTGAGACGGTGTTCCTGGATATGGACGGAACACTGCTCGACCTGCATTTCGACAACCATTTCTGGCTTGAGCACCTGCCCAGACGTTACGCCGAGTACAACAATCTCAGCCCGGAAGAAGCCCGCGACACCATCATCCCGATGATCATGGCCGAACGTGGTTCTTTGAACTGGTACTGCACCGACTACTGGAGCGACCGGCTGGACATGGACATCACCGGGCTCAAGGCCGAAGTGGGCGAACGCATTGGCTACCGCCCGCATGTGACGGATTTTCTCGATGCCGTCCGTGATACCGGTTTGCGCTCCGTGATTGTCACCAACTGCCATCCGGACCCGCTCAGTTTGAAGCTTCAGCGCACCGGCCTGGACAGCCGGGTGGACAACATCATCTCGAGCCACCAGCTGGGCAAACCCAAGGAAGATCCCGCCTTCTGGCAGGACCTCGCCGGGCTGGAAGCCTATCAGGCCGCCGCAACATTGATGGTGGACGACAGCTTCCCGGTACTGGAAAGCGCCCGCACCGCCGGCATCGCCCAGTGCCTTGCCATTCTGGCACCAGACAGCAGGCAGCCCGCCCGCGACCGGCACCCCGACATCCCCTCGATTCATCATTTTGATGAAATCCTGCCGGCACTGCGTCAGCGCCAACCCCTGCCATCCGGCCAGTGAGCCAGCTATACTATGGGTATACGCTCATCAGGTGAGGAGACATGACGGCAACCACCACTGACGACACCCGCGTAAGACTCGACAAATGGCTGTGGGCAGCACGCTTCTACAAAACCCGCAACCTCGCCAAGCAAGCCATCGAAGGGGGCAAGGTTCACTACAACAGCCAGCGAACCAAACCCGGAAAACTGGTGGAGCCCGGCGCCAAAGTGACCCTGCGGCTGGGCTGGCAGGAATGCATTGTGGTGGTGGACGACATCAGTGACCGGCGCCGGGGCGCCCCCGAAGCCCAGAAGCTCTATCACGAAACCGACGACAGCGTGAAACGCCGGGAAGAACTCTCGTGGCAGCGCAAAACCATGCAGGCGGCGCAGCTACCCCCGGCCAGACGGCCTTCCAAGAAAGACCGACGGGATATACAACGCTTCCGGGAACAGAACGGGCTCTAGCATTCCTGTTTCCCGCCCCAATGATTACCGTTTCCGACTTTAACGCTCAGGAGAAATACCAATGGCATCCCGGGACCAGTTCCAGCGATTTATTTTTGAAGACAGCCAGGTCCGGGGAGCCTGGGTGAAATTGAACGACAGCTATAGTGAAATTGGCAACCAGGCTCCCTACCCCGCGTCCGTGCGGCGCATGCTGGGGGAATCCCTGGTGGCCAGCGTGCTGATGAGCAGCACCCTCAAGTTTGAAGGCACCCTATCCCTGCAAGCCCAGGGCGACGGCCCGCTGCGCACACTGATGGCGGAGTGCAGCCATGATCGTTTCATCCGCGGCCTGGCCCGCTACGACGAACACGCCGTGACCGAGGACTCCCTGAATGCGCTGCTGGGCGAGGGCCGCATGGCCATCACCATCTCCCCGGACAAAGGCCAGCGTTACCAGGGCGTGGTGCCCCGGGAAGAGGAAAGCCTGGCCGGCTGCCTGGAAGAATACTTCGAACGCTCCGAGCAGATCCCCACCAGCTTTTTCCTGTTTGCCGATGAAAACTGCAGCGCCGGCCTGATGCTGCAGAAACTGCCCGGCGACACCGAACAGGATTCCGACCTGTGGGATCGCCTTAACCACCTGGCCAGCACCGTCGAAGCCGAAGAACTACTGACCCTGGACAGCGAAACCGTGCTCCATCGCCTGTTCAACGAAGAAACTGTGCGCCTGTTCGATGCCGAGCCCGTCGCCTTCCGTTGCAGCTGCTCGCGGGAGCGAACGCTGGGCGCCCTGGAATCCATCGGCAAGGAGGAGTGCTACAGTATCCTCGACGAGCAGGGGTCCATCGAAATGGACTGCCAGTTCTGTCATCAACACTATCGCTTCGATAGAAATGATATTGATCACCTTTTCACCGGCCATACGTTACACTGAACACCCGGCTGAACGGCCCGGAAGCCAGTCGTAGAGCGGTTTCCGGGGCAGTCGTTTTTTACCGGCGTCTCTGGCATAATAGCGCGCCTGAATTGACCCGATTGCTCAGATTTCCGTCAATTTTTAGGGGGGACGGCCTGAGTAATCACGATCACATCCCGAGGGCGAGGTCGAAGTGAGTAACACTTATAATGATCTGAGTGCAGCACAACTGGTTGAGCTGGCACTGGAAAGACGCGAAGGCCAACTGGCCGCAAATGGTTCCCTGGTGGTCAAAACCGGTGAACGTACAGGCCGGTCCCCGAAAGACCGCTACATCGTCGAAGAGCCCAGTACCTCTGACGATATCCATTGGGGCCCCATCAACCGCCCGTTCGATGCGGACAAGTTTGATGCCCTCTGGGATCGCGTTGAAGCCTACATCGCCGAGAAAGACAGCTTTGTAAGCCAGGTACACGTTGGCTCCGACCCGGAACACTACCTGCCAGTGCGCATGACCACCGAAACCGCCTGGCAGAACCTCTTCGGCCAGAACCTGTTTATTCGCCCTGACAGCTTCAACCCGGCCGACAAGCAGGAGTGGCAGATCCTCAACGCCGCCAATTTTGAGTGCGTGCCCGAGCGCGATGGCACCAACAGCAACGGCTGTGTGATCATCAACTTTGCCAAGCGCAAGGTACTGCTGGCAGGCATGCACTACGCCGGCGAAATGAAAAAGGCGATGTTCTCCGTACAGAACTTCCTGCTGCCGGAAAAAGACGTGCTGCCCATGCACTGCTCCGCCAACGTTGGTGAAGACGGCGAAACATGCCTGTTCTTTGGCCTTTCCGGCACCGGCAAGACCACCCTCTCCGCCGACCCTGATCGCTTCCTGATCGGCGACGACGAGCATGGCTGGGGCCCCGGCACCGTCTTCAACATTGAAGGCGGCTGCTACGCCAAGTGCATCGACCTGAGCCAGAAGAACGAACCTATTATCTGGGACGCCATCCGCTTCGGTGCCATCGTTGAAAACGTCACCATCGACCCGGAAACCCGCGAACCGGACTACACCGACGTCTCCCTCACCGAAAACTCCCGCTGCGCCTACCCGCTGGAGCACGTTGAGAAACGCGTTATTGAGAACCGCGCCGGCGAGCCGTCACACATCGTCTTCCTGACCTGCGACATGACTGGCGTACTGCCGCCCGTGTCCATCCTCAGCAAGGAAGCCGCGGCCTACCACTTCCTGAGTGGCTACACCGCGCTGGTGGGCTCCACCGAAATGGGCTCTTCGTCCAAGCTGAAAGCCACTTTCTCCACCTGCTTCGGCGCGCCTTTCTTCCCGCGCCCGGCCGGCGTCTACGCCGAGCTGCTGATGAAGCGCATGGATGAGTTTGGCAGCAAGGTCTTCCTGGTGAACACTGGCTGGACCGGCGGCCCCTACGGCGTGGGCGAGCGTTTCAGCATCCCCACCACCCGTGGCATCATCGCTGCCATCCAGAATGGCGACCTGGACGATGCCGAAACCGAGCACCTGCCCACCCTGAACGTGGACGTGCCGGTTGACGTACCGGGCGTAGACAACAACCTGCTGAACCCCCGCAACACCTGGGCCAGCAAGGAAGACTACGACGCCAAGGCCGCCGAGCTGATTGGCCAGTTCGTGGAAAACTTCAAGAAGTTTGATGTTTCCGACGCCATCGTGGAGGCCGGGCCGAAAGCGTAAGCCCGCCTTTACTGAAGAAAGCGCCCTGCTCTATGAGCACGGCGCTTTTTTTGTGCCCGGGCAACCAACCTGCTGCGAAACGACTACCTCGATACTATATGGCGATGGCGGCATAGTGAGGTGTAGGCTAAGCTGTTGTTTACCTTGATCGTCGGCGCACGAATACACTGTGATTGGATGGAATCATGATGTGGTCAAATCTGTGTGATCTATTTGAGCGCTATCCAACTGCTGTTATGAAGTGAATAGGAGTGGAAGTGGATTTTTTGAAGCAAATTAAAGTCTCTGCAATCCAGAAATCGATGCAGCTAACATGGCTTTTTGCATTACTTGCAGGCATTACTTTTGTCGATTGCACATTGATGATCCAGTACGGCGAAGGTGTCACGCTAGTTTCATGGGGATGGATTAAGAACAGACTTGATATTCAGGATTTGCTTCTCGGCGTTGGAGTTTTCTCGTTTATATTCGCAGCAGTTTTGCCGGGGTTTTGGTTCGGCGTGTGGCCTTTTATTTTGATCGGGATTTCGTATTTCGTTAAGGATCCTAATTTTCTGGACGAGAACCCCGGAAAAGGATATCAGCGAGTAGACTCGCTTTTGGTTAAGGCTGCTAAAGATAACAATAGCGCGCTCATGAAATATTGTGAAAGACATGAACATGAAGTGGAGCTAAAAAACGTCTTATCACTGTGCTCCCAGGGAATGATTATTTTTACAGTCGGCGCTTGGTTTTTTTCTGCCGAAGGCAATCAACCAATAATCCTGAATTTTTATGATTCTTGGGCGTCTCAGCCTTGGTATATCGAGAGGCCGCTGAACTTTGTCGCAGGTATTTTCTGTTTCGCAGCAGTGATGATGGTTGGGCTAAAGAAATCTCCCGGCTCAGAATTTGTCCGTTTCCCCGACGATATGCATAACAATCGGCTGCACGGCGACCGGGTTTTCGCCGCTGCGCAGCTCCCGCCCGGCGCATGAGCCGGGCGTTGGGCGGCGAGAACATGATGCAAGTTCAGTGATCGTTGTTTTTCATACTTTAAGGAGAATCAGAGTTTGAAGAGCCTGCTGTCATTAGTGGTGTTGTTGGCTGTAGGAGCCTGTTTTTTGGGCGCGGTCGTTAGCCTGTTCTCTGGTCAAATATTGGTAGCTATTGGTTTATTTTTCTCGTCAGCCATACTAAATGGGGTCGCTCGGGGAATGGGAGCCTAAGTTTTTCGGTGGCAGTTACCAATGCGCCTATGGCAGGTGGGAGGGCTAGCTATCTTCCGGACGCTATATATATCTTTCGCTTGGCATTTTCGTTCTTTCGAAAATGACAGAGGGCATCTGTTTTGTCCGCAAATTTAATAGCTTGACTTACCAATAAAGGGGTAGGGTTGTGATCAGATGGCTTTTCGAAATGGCATTGGGTTTGATTCTGCTCCCTTTTAAAATCACTAGGATAATTTTGTATGTATCAACCGGTCATCGTCGATGCTGGATGTGTGAAAATCATCGAGATGTAAGGGGGAAGCCAGACCCAACGTGCCTTGGTTGTAATGGATCAGGTTTTAAGAAAGAGGCATAACGGCATGAGTATCTCCCATTTTTAGAGCTTGGGGGATGAAAGAATTGATTTGGTAGGCGGTCATCAAAAGCGGTGAGAAACCGGAGGGTTCCGCCCAACAAATAGTTCCAGTTCGTACCGGGCCGGATCGCCCTCCACCGGACGCCCTTTTCTCAGCTTCGCTACAAAAAGGTCGCCGCTGAACAAAAGCCTTATGCGATCAAATCTTCCAATAAATAGCGGTGGTATAGATATTGAGATTAATCGGAAGTATCTAAACGACAATAGGTGAGAATTACTAATGCGAATTCAGTCGGTCGTCATCGAGAATTTTAGAGCAATAGAGTCTGTTGAGATGCGAAACCTCTCTGATGCAGTCGTAGTCGCGGGTCCAAATGGTTGCGGTAAGTCTAGTATTTTCGACGCAGTTCGGCTGGTTAAATCTGCTTATGGGCAATATAGTAATAATGAATTTGGAAGTTGGTTTAGTGAGTTTCAGATAAACATAAACAAGCTCCAAAACGAGTCGAAGCGAATACTAAACAATCCAAGCAAACCTCTTAAAATCGAAATCGAGTTCAATCTTGATAAGAATGAGAAGGATTATATTCGATCGAACGCCGTGGACATTTTCAAGAAAATGAGATGGTCCCAAATTACCAGGCAGAGAAGTTTAGACGGTGATATTCAAATACGTGATCCACGTACTAAGCTTCAGGACGGTGCAATTGTAGATCGAGACGCTAAAAGTATGGCGGATGCAGTGTTGGAATTAATTGACAGAGAATCACACTTGGCATCGTTGACTATGTCCCCAGGTGACTCTCCATCGGTCATAGGTTCCCCAGTACTTGAACTGATTTTTTCTATTTATCAGCCGCAAGATATTGGCGTTATCGACTATCAATCGCCATCGAGAACATATTCAAGGGAGCAGGTAAGCAATCTAAATCTACAGATTCAAGATGCTTCGGCCAGCAAAGGTGCTCAACACGCATTGTACAATACGCAGAATAAATACACAGGCGTCAAAACAGAAATGGCGCAGTCTTATGTTCGGGAGCTGCTAGCTGAAAAAGCTGGCGTGCCAGTTCCTGATGAAAACACACTTAAATCTACCCTGGATGAGCTTTTCTCGATATTTTTTCCTGGTAAAAAATTCTTAGGTGCGATACCCACCAAGGAAGGGGGGCTTGAGTTTCCGGTTGAGCTTGATAACGGAAGAAGGCATGACATTAACGAACTCAGTTCCGGTGAGAAAGAGGTGCTTTTGGGTTATCTGCGACTAAGAAATAATGCGCCAAAAAACTCGATAATCCTGCTTGATGAACCCGAGCTTCACCTAAACCCTCGTTTAGCTATGGGCCTTCCCAGATTCTACCAAAAGCATCTAGGTGAAATGTTAAATAACCAAATATGGCTGGTTACTCATTCTGATGCAATTCTTAGGGAGGCGGTACAAGACCCATCATATAGCGTCTTTCATATGCAGCCCTCGGCACAAACCCCGGACGGTTCCAATCAAGCTGAAAAAATCAGTGCCTCTATCGACTTGGAGCATGCAATCATAAGTCTTGTTGGCGATCTAGCAACGTATAACCCTCGATCAAAAATCGTGCTTCTGGAAGGTGAAAATTCTGAAATCGATGCCAGGATTATTTCCGAGCTCCTTCCATCTTTTTCTGAAAGAGTTAACTTGGTATCCGTTGGAAGTAAAAGAAATGTTCGAAATGCTCATACCTTTTTGCAGAAGGCCGCTGATAAAGGCCGTTTGGACGCTAGGTTTTATTCTGTAGTGGATCGAGATTTCGAAAGTGAAGAAATTGTTCAATCAAACAGGCAGTTCCAATGGTGTGTATATCATGTAGAAAACTTTTTGCTCGAGCCAAAATTCATTAAAGAATCTCTGACTAGCATGAGCTTAGGAGAAATTGAATTAAGTGAAGAAGATATAAAGGATGAATTGAAAGAGTGTGCCGTCGAGACCGCAGATGAAATAGTTAGAATCAGAATGGATAAAATTGTTAATTCACAATTTATTAACGCAATTTCGTTCTCTTTTGATCCAAAGTTAAGTAACTCAGAAGGCTTTAGTGAGGCGGTTTTGAGGTCGCATACAAAAATATCTAATCTTGTCGAGAGCTCTTTAGGTTATTCCGAATTAGAGAAGGTAGAGATCGAGTTGAGGAGAGAGTTAGATATCGCTTTATCTGGTGACGAATGGCTTAAGGTATTTAGAGGTCGAAATGTCCTGAAAAGGTATGCTGGAAAAAAAGGGGTATCTTATGAGGTTCTCAGAAATTTGATCGTTAGTAGAATGAGATTGGCGCAGTACTGCCCAGAGAACATGAGATATATTTCGGAGGCTATTTTAAATGGCTAACTATGTGAGATGGATTGTATACCAGAGCGGGCATTACGTGTAACAGTCAAAAGCACTCGGACCTCGCTACGCTCGTCCGGTGTTTGGGTCGTTGGAACAAAATGGAGGGTCTCTATGCTCCAAATAGGAAACACTAGCGTTTGTCTTTCGGGGGAGACCATAGTTTGTGAGGCCTCTACAGGTGACGTTCATGGAAGCATACGAACCAAGCACAAATTGAAGTCTGTAATTCCTAAATCTGAGTCGTTGTATCTCCTACGTACCAATAAGGGCGAAGGTTATATTTCTTTCCATGAAGTAGGAAATGGCAATTTCACCGTTGAGTTGAAGCTCCCGAGGCGCTTCTTCGGAGTTCATCGGTTTTATGGTGGCAGTTCCAAGCATGGTGTAGCGCAGACATTAAAGCTGCTCAAAAGTTCTAACTAGTAGTTCAAGTTCAGCATGCATCTTCGGGGACTCTGCGCAGTGTCGTCATTGATACTCATTGCCAGGCATCCCACTCAACCGTTCCTGCAACGGCCCCACCACCGCATCCAGAAATTGCCGCACTCGCGGTGACAGCAAACGGCTGTGCGGAAACACGAACTGCACCGGCAACGCCGGGGCATTGTATTCCGCCAACACCGGTACCAGGGTGCCGCGCTCAAAATCCTCCTGCGCCTGGTAGCCCAGGACCCGGCAAATGCCCAGGCCATCCCGGGCGGCGGCCAGTTCGGTGTCAATCTGGTTGGCGCTGACTACGGGATGAATGCGCTGCTCCCACAGCTCCCCCTCTACCTGAAACTGCCACACCTCGCCGGCAGGCGTGAACCCCACGGTCGGCCAGTCTGATAGCTGTTCGGGATGGCTGGGCTGTCCTCGCTGTTCGATAAGCTCAGGGCTCGCACAGAGTACATAGGGTGTACTGCCGAGCTGTCTCGCCACCAGTGAGCTATCAGCCAGTTGACCAATACGCAGGGCCAGGTCAAAACCTTCTTCTATCACGTAAGCGTTCATTCCAAGACGTCCTGCCACCCTGCTGAAATTCGCCCTACAGTAACCTCACAATTTCCAACACGAGGTTACTCCCATGAGAAAGCACCGCACACCCGAACAGTGGCAGGCCCTGGTT
>Ga0209757_10000010_pt1 | contig 190000 bp, 190 predicted proteins | sample ETNvirome_6_1000_FD_185472 | JGI IMG/M metagenome (GOLD analysis project Ga0209757, IMG submission 185472) | Marine viral communities from the Pacific Ocean - ETNP_6_1000 (SPAdes) (version 2) | ecosystem: Environmental > Aquatic > Marine > Oceanic | place: Pacific Ocean | collected 2013-06-19 | reverse complement strand
TCTGTCTCTGGTAAGCTTGCTGGATACGATGACTCGGCTTCAGAGCCGACCATGAACCGCCGTGGTACGGAACCGTATGCCCGGTGGTGTGAGAGGACGGGGGAGGTAACTCCCCCTCCTACTCGATTCAGGACACGCTTTTCCCGTATCGGCCACGAAAGCTTGCATTGCCACCATCCCCTGGGGTTATCATTAGCCGTCGCCTTTGCATTAGTTAGGCAACTACTAACACGGTGAAATGATGCCCCGTCGCTCCGTACACACATTCAGTCTGTCTGGCAACCTCGTTGCGTTGCTGGCACTGATATTTGTTGTCTGGACATCGGTTACCGTTGCGCTCCCCACCCTGGATGACCCTGTTGCCACCACTGTCGCGCTGAGCGATTGGCAAGGCAGTTCCGAATCCTCAGAAGGGGCCTCGTCACCCGGCGATGTGTCGTCGCTGTCGCCCACATTCGTTTATCCACCGTCGGCGTTGACGTCCCGCGCCCTTCATCAGTTGGCCTTTGACGGCCCCCCCAGAAGAATTCTCAGTTACCCAGGCCAGTCACAGGCACCTCCCTACCAGCTATAGACATTCGAACTGATTCAGGCGCTGCTGCCCCTGCGTGGGTGCCCCGCGCCTGGAGAAATGGTCTTTAGCCAGGAGAATTGCCATGGGCAATCAATCAAGCGTTCAAGCGTCCCTGTCTGCCGGAGCCAGATACCGGCTTGTTTCACCGGAAGACGAGGACACCCTCACCAATGACGCCGCCGCGTCGGAGCTGTTGAAGGACTTCACCAGGCAAGCCCCGGTGATCGTCCGGTCATCGCGAGAGATCCAGGAGGTCAAGAAGACACTGGATGTTTCCGGAGAAACCTTTTGTGTGGTTATCAATCGAAATGATGAGGTGGTCGGAATATTGACCCTGAAGGATCTGATCGGTTCCTGGCCCATGAGTCTCGCCAACCAGCGTGGAAGTAGCATCGCCGATATTGTTGCGCGGGACATCATGCGGTCGGTATGGCGCTTGCCAACGATAGAGCTCGGTAAGCTTCAGGACCTGAAAATTGATGAATTAATCACCATTTTCAAGGGGCTTCATTCGGACTATCTTTTGGTAATGGACACTGTCGCCGTTGGGGCAGAGGAGCAGGTCATTTGCGGGCTGCTGTCCGCTGACGAGCTTAGCCGGCGCCTTGGTATTCGAGTGACCCCTGATCCCGGCCCGGGATCTTTTTCCGACATCGTTCATGCGGTGCGGAAAAACCCCGGGTAGAAGAACGCAACGCTGCAGCCTGCCGTTGCGGGTTGCAGCTTTCTTCCGTTAATGACTATTACTTGAAGGAAGCTTCCATGGCCATTAAAAAAGTGCTCATCGCCAATCGCGGCGAAATTGCCGTTCGCATTGCGCGGGCCTGCAAGGAGTTGGGCATTCGGTCTGTCGCTGTTTATTCAGAGGCGGACCAGTACTCCTTGCATGTCAAGAAAGCGGATGAGTCCTATCAGATCAGTAAGGACCCGCTCAGCGGTTACCTGAATCCCCATCATCTCGTGAACCTGGCGGTCGAAACTGGCTGTGATGCTCTGCATCCGGGTTACGGCTTTCTTTCCGAGAATGCCGAGTTAGCAGCCATCTGCCAGCAGCGGGGGGTAACGTTTGTCGGCCCGTCATCCGAGGCGATCAGTGCCATGGGCGACAAGACCCAGGCCCGCAAGACCGCCATTGCCGCAGGTGTCCCCGTTACACCGGGTTCGGAAGGCAACCTGGATGACGTCGAAGATGCCGTACGCCAGGCGGAGGACGTTGGCTACCCGGTTATGCTCAAAGCCACGTCCGGTGGTGGTGGCCGGGGCATTCGTCGTTGCGATAATGAGAAAGAATTGCGGCAGAACTACGAGCGAGTGATTTCCGAGGCCACCAAGGCCTTTGGCAGTGCCGAGGTTTTCCTGGAGAAGTGCATCATTGAGCCTCGTCATATTGAAGTGCAGGTATTAGCGGATCATCACGGCAATGTGGTGCACCTGTATGAGCGAGACTGCTCCATCCAGCGCCGTAACCAGAAGCTGATCGAAGTGGCACCATCGCCACAGTTAAGTGAGGAGCAGCGAGAAACTATTGGTAACCTGGCCATCCAGGTTACCCGCCAATGCGGTTACGTGAATGCTGGCACGGTAGAGTTCCTGCTCGACCACGACGACAGCTTCTATTTTATGGAGATGAACACGCGGGTGCAGGTGGAGCACACGATCACCGAGGAAATCACCGGCATCGACATCATCAAATCGCAGATCCGAATCGCGGCGGGCGAGCCGCTGGAGTTTTCCCAGGCCGACATCAGTTATCGCGGTTTCGCCGCTCAATTTCGCATTAACGCGGAAGACCCGAAAAACGGGTTTCTGCCCAGCTTTGGTCGCATCAGTCGCTATTATTCCGCCGGCGGCCCGGGTGTGCGCACAGATGCCGCCATGTACACCGGCTACGAGATTCCCCCTTACTACGATTCCATGTGCGCCAAGCTGATTGTCTGGGCGCGGGAATGGCCGGAACTGGTGGCCCGTTCCCGCAGAGCGCTCAGCGACATGGCTATCTACGGGGTACACACCACGATTCCTTACTACCAGCAGATCCTGAACCACCCGGATTTCCAGGCCGGCACGTTTAATACCGGTTTCGTGGAGCGCAATCCGCAGTTGTTGGAGTACAGCGACAAGTCCCGACCGGAATCCATTGCCACGGCCGTTGCTGCCGCCATCGCAGCCCAGGCTGGCCTGTAACACGAATATTGGAGAGCACCATGAGTAAGAGAAAAATTCACATCACCGACGTCATCCTGCGGGATGCCCATCAGTCCCTGATCGCCACGCGTATGCGCACCGAGGACATGCTGCCGGCCTGTGAATGGCTGGATCAGGCCGGCTACTGGTCACTGGAATGCTGGGGCGGCGCCACGTTTGATGCCTGTGTGCGATTCCTTAAGGAAGACCCATGGGAGCGCCTGCGTACCCTGCGTAAGGCTCTGCCCAACACCCGTCTGCAAATGCTGTTGCGCGGTCAGAATCTGCTCGGGTACCGCCACTACGGCGACGATGTGGTGGAGGCGTTTGTTGAAAAGGCCGCGGAAAACGGCATCGATGTGTTCCGTATTTTTGATGCGCTGAATGACGTGCGCAATCTGGAGACCAGCATTAAAGCCGTGAAGAAGGCCGGCAAGCATGCCCAGGGTACGCTGTGCTACACGGTCAGCCCGGTGCACGACGTGAAAACCTTCCTGGCTCAGGCCGAGACCATGGCAGACATGGGTGCTGACAGTATCGCTATCAAGGATATGGCGGGCCTGCTGACGCCAGCGGTGACCGCCGAGCTGGTCAGCGGCCTGAAGAAGAACCTCAAACTGCCGGTATTCCTGCACTCCCATGCCACGTCGGGCATGGCGCCCATGTGCCAGTGGGCGGCATTGGAGGCCGGTGTGGATCATATCGATACCGCGCTGTCGGCGTTTGCGGGCGGGACCAGCCATCCGCCGACCGAATCGTTGGTGGCTGCGTTGCATGATGCTGGCTGTGAAACCGGCCTCAACCTCGAGTTGCTGGACAAGGCCACCCGCCATTTCCGCGAAGTTCGCAAGAAATACCATCAGTTCGAGAGTGACTACAATGGGGTGGATACTTCCGTACTCCTGTCCCAGGTGCCCGGTGGCATGATGTCCAACCTGGCGAATCAGCTAAAAGAGCAGGGCGCCCTCGACCGGATTCAGGATGTGTTCGAGGAAATCCCCCGGGTGCGTAAAGACCTGGGATACCCTCCGCTGGTGACGCCCACTTCACAGATCGTTGGCACCCAGGCAGTGATCAATGTGCTGGGTGGCAAGCGTTACGACACCATCACCAATGAGGTGAAGAAATACATGCAGGGCTGGTATGGCAAGGCGCCTGCAGAGGTGGACGCACAGCTGCAACGCCGCGCTGTGGGCAAGGAAGAGTTGATTGAAGAGCGCCCGGCCAACCTGATTCCAAAGGAGTTTTCCGAACTGCGCAAGGAGCTGGGTGATCTCGCCGAGAGCGAGGAAGACGTACTGACCTACGCCATGTTCCCGGACCAGGCCCGCACGTACCTGGAGCAACGCCGCGACGGCACCTTGCAGCCGGAAGCCCTGGAGCCCATCGCCAACGGTAAGACCGGCGGCAGTGTGTCCACTGAATTCCGGATCACGGTGCACGGTGAAAGTTACGATATTCATGTGACCGGTGCCAATCCGGTGAGCGAGACCGAGCGCCGGTTCTACATGACAGTGGACGGCGTGCCCGAGGAAATTCAGTTGGAATCCCAGGGCGAAGCTTCTGAAAATACCCGCAAGGGTGGTCGTGCCAGAGCCACCGGAGAAGGCCAGGTGACCACCACCATGCCGGGCAACATCGTTGATGTGCTGGTGAGCGAGGGTGACGAGGTATCCGCCGGTGACGCGGTGCTGATCATCGAAGCCATGAAAATGGAAACCGAGGTTAAAGCCACCAAGTCTGGTATCGTCAAGGCGGTGAATATCTCGAAAGGCGACCGGGTAGCGCCTGGTGAGAGCCTGATCGAAATCGAATAACCAAACCCCCCGGGACGATCGTCCCGGGCACTCCATCGCAGTTGGGAGCACCCCCTCGAATGAAGTCGATCTTGCTGTCGTTAGCGGCCGTGTTGTCGCTGGCGCCCGGACCGGTGTGGGCAAATGCCGACCGGGCCGTGGATCTTATTTCCCACCCTGTGGGCTACATTGCCATCGCGATTTTCGTAGTCGCGTATCTATTGGTCATTCTGGAAGAACGGATTCACCTGGCCAAATCCAAGCCGATGCTGATCGCGGCAGGGTTGATCTGGATACTCGTGGCCCTGGCATACCGCGCCGCGGGCGCCAATGGCGAAGTGGAAGAAGCCATACGGCATAATTTCCTGGAATACGCGGAACTGTTCTTCTTCCTCCTGGTGGCGATGACGTACATCAATGCCATGCTGGAGCGCGGTGTCTTCGACCAGTTGCGGATATGGCTGCTTGGCAAGGGCTTTGGTTACCGGCGTCTGTTCTGGATCACCGGTATCCTGGCGTTCTGTCTGTCACCGGTCGCGGACAACCTGACCACGGCTCTGATCATGTGTGCCGTGGTGATGGCCGTGGGCCGGGACAGCGCCAAATTTGTGTCCCTGTCCTGTATCAATATTGTGGTGGGCGCCAACGCGGGCGGGGCGTTTAGCCCGTTCGGCGACATCACTACACTGATGGTCTGGCAGAAAGGCATACTCCCGTTCCAGGACTTCTTCCAGCTGTTGCTGCCTTCCATCGTCAACTTCCTGGTGCCGGCGGCGTTGATGCATCTGGCTTTGCCGAAGGGCCAGCCGTCATCACCTGAGTCGTTCGGGAACGTTATTCGCCCGGGCGGGCTCGTCATCTGCGCTCTGTTCCTGCTGACCATCGCCACCGCCATCAGTTTTCATCAGTTCCTGCACATTCCACCGGTGTTCGGCATGATGACGGGGCTCGGTTACCTGAAGATTTTTGGGTTCTATCTCAAACGCCATGAGGAATATCACTGGAACGAGGGCTTTGAGTCCCCACCGGGAGATAGCTCGGGTGACCGGACCCAGGGACGTCGTGCTTTTGACGTCTTTTCCCACATTGCCCGGTCGGAGTGGGACACTCTGTTCTTCTTCTACGGGGTGATTATGGCGGTCGGCGGCCTGGGCTTCATTGGTTATCTCGGCATGATATCGGCCACGCTGTACGGCGATCTGGGGCCCACCGTTGCTAATGTCATGATCGGAGTGATCTCTGCGCTGGTCGACAACATTCCGGTGATGTTTGCGGTGCTGACCATGAACCCGGCCATGCCGGATTATCAATGGCTGCTGGTTACGCTGACTGCTGGCGTTGGTGGCAGCCTCTTGTCCATAGGCTCTGCTGCGGGCGTCGCACTGATGGGACAGGCCAGGGGGCAGTATACGTTTCTCAGTCACCTGAAATGGACACCGGCAATTGCGCTGGGTTACGGGGCCAGTATCTGGGTGCACTTTATGGTCAATGGCTGAGGTCCGGCGGCTGCTGGAAGCCGGCAAGTCCGCTGGCTTCCAGCAGCTCTGCGAATCGGATCGTCGTCAGGTCCATCCCCGGCGCACCGATGACCTGCACATTGAACGGCAACCCATCCGCTGTTTTTCCAATAGGAACGGAGGTAGCGGGCAGCCCGAGCAAGGTAGCCAGGGCAATCCAGCAGAACTGGTCCATGTACGCCCTGGGCTGACCTGCAACGGTGATCTGCCGCTTGAACACCGGATTGCTGTGATCGTGGCGAATGGCCGTGGTTGGGGTGATCGGCGTTAATAGCACATCGAATTCGTCGAACAGGGTAGTGATTTCGGCCCTCATCTTCTCCCGCATTTCGCTCCAGGCCATCCACTGGTGTACCGGCTGGTTCACGCCGCGGCCGTATTCTCCGATGAAGGCCGTGACAGGGCCAAACAGGTGTAGCCAGCGTTCAAGCCGGGAGATCCACATCATTTGCCGGCGTTGGGCCGGTTTCATGGACGTGCTGAGAAGGCTGCCCAGTAAGTTGAAATAGGCAGGCAGGATGTGTTCCAGGTTGAGTAGTTGATGCTGGGCTTCGGCAACCAGTGCTCCATTGCTTTCCAGTGTCCGCCCGAGCTGTTGGTAGCCGTTCAGTAATTCGTCGTCGATGGGGCACAGCGGGTCTTTCAGCCAAAGGCCCACGCGTGTCTGTTCCAGAGAATGAATGGTGGCCGGTGCCATGGCCAGTTGCCAGCTGTTGCGTTCCCGTTCTGCGGGGCCGGCAATCACGTTCAGCAGCAGTTCCAGATCCTTTGCCGAGCGCGCCAATGGCCCGCCTTCGGCCAGGTCCGGCCGCGACTCTGTGCCCGGAGGCCCTGGAATGTGACCACGGAAGGAGACCAGGGCACGGGAAGGCTTGTGCCCGAAAACGCCGCAGAAATGCGCCGGTGTGCGGATGGAACCCGCGAGATCACTGCCCACTTCCAACGGTGTCATGCCTGCCGCAAGCGCTGCGGCAGCGCCCCCGGATGAGCCGCCGGGGGTATGTGCCAGGTTGTGGGGGTTGTTGGTGACACCGAAGAGCTTGTTGTAACTTTGGAGGTCGGTGGCGTAAATGGGGACGTTGGTCTTCCCCAGGATGATCGCACCGGCGTCTTCCAGGCGCTGGACCACGTCGGCGTGTTTTGTCGGGATGTAGTCTTTCAGCGCGGGTGCACCGGCGGTACAGGCCATGCCGGCAACCTCCCAGGTGTCTTTCAGGGTGAGTGGCAGCCCATGCAAAGCGCCCAGTGTCTCACCTTGTGCCTGTACCTCATCGGCTTGCCGGGCTTTCTCCAGGGCTTTCTCTTCATCGAGCGTCACCACGGCATTGATGGTGTCATTGCACTGGCGAATTCTGTTCAGGAAGGCCTGAGTGACGTCCACACTGGTTAGCTCCCCGTTTTTAAGGTCGCTAATCAATTCGGCGGCAGAACGGTAGTGCAGTGGTTCCATGAAAACCTCGATGTTGTTGGCAGGTTCAGCTCAGGTCAGTTCGCTACGCCAGTGTTTGACCCTGACCTGGCTTTTGACGGCATCCAGCACTTCGACAATCAGGTTGATCAGGGCTTCGTTGTGTTCGTCGTTCTCGTCTTCGTTATCGGGCGATGGCAGGAATACGTTGACGATGTCTTCGATGAACGCGTGGTTGGATGCGGAAGCAAGGTCTTCCAGAATCTGGTGAATCACGTTGGCGACGATGTCCCCCACGGCTTCTTCCAGGGTTTCCTGGATGGTTGGGCCGACGACGGGCAGGTACTTCAGCCTCGACAACTCCAGGTTCTGTTTGAGGGCGTTGTCGACGCGGGTTTCCAGGTAGCTTCGCAGGGCGCCGCGATTGGGGATGTACCCTTCCCGTGCTGCTTCCGCAACCCGTTGTGATACCCAGTCGGATAGCATTTCCCGCCTTGGGTAGAGGATGTCGTTCTGAATGCGCTCGAACAAGGGTGAGCCCTTGCGAATCTCGTCTTGAGCACCGGTGAGCACTTTGATGACGATGCGGTCGGAGAGCTCTTCCATGAAGGCTTCGTAGTAGAAGTTGAAGAACTGGAAGGCTCGGGTCTGGGTGACGTCGATCACTTTGTACTGGTGCAGCCGGTAGATGATGGAGATAACCCGCAGTATCCGCAGGAAGCGGAAGCTGCCAACGGGGATGCAGCCGATGATGTCGTACCAGTGGATGAACGGGTAGAAGTACCAGCGGTCGTAGACTTTGGCCTTGATGGCGTAGCCCCAGCGCACGACGAACTCGGTCAGGAAGATGCTGACGAAGATGAGGTCGTAGAACAGGAAGTTTTCGTGGATGGGCTGGTAGAGTTCTTTGACAAGCGGTGCGTGTTCAGCGAGCAGGTTCTGGACACCGGTGAAGTTGTAGATGGAGTCGAAGATGATGAAGGCCAGGTTGATGATAAGCAGGCCTAGCATCAGGAAGTCTATGATGAACCAGATGAGTTGGTGGCTGGTTTTCAGGTTTTCTCGGTTTATCTTCAGCATTCATCAATCCAGGACTTCGAGTTTGGAGTCTGCAGCGGATGTATCGCTTCTCCCCAGACACGCCGTTAACCCATCCATGGGGGCTCGGCATTGCCATCCTTGGCAATGCACGGTCTGGGGAGAAGCGATACATCCGCTGCGATCAGGCTCTGAGATGCCCGCCCTCCTGTTGAGAAAAACGGGTTGCACCTGCCTGATTTTTCGACGCTTTCGTACAGGTTAGCTTATTTCAGCTCTGCCGACGACTTACCGAGCAGTCTCCTGGCGATGATCAGTAGCTGGATCTGTTGGGTGCCTTCAAAGATGTCGAGAATCTTTGAGTCCCTGGCCCATTTTTCCAGTAGTTCAGTTTCGCCATAGCCAAGGCTGCCGCAGAGTTCGACGCAGCGCAGGGTGACCATGTTGCCCACGCGGCCAGCTTTGGCTTTGGCGATGGAGGCTTCCTTGGAGTTGGGCAGGCCGTTGTCGGCCATCCAGGCGGCGCGGAGGGTTAGGAGCCGGGCTGCTTCGAGTTCGGCTTCCATTAGTTGCAGTTCGCGGGTGACGGCGGGTTGGGTCCAGGTCTGGTGGTGGTATTCCAGGTCGGTGCCGGTTAATGCGATGAGTTCGCGGGTTTTCTGCAGGGCGGCGCTGGCGACGCCTATGGCCATGCCGGCGACGACGGGGCGGGTGTTGTCGAAGGTTTGCATGGCACCGGCGAAGCCTTTTTCGACGCTGACGTCGGGGTCGCCCAGGAGGTTTTCTTTGGGAATGCGGCAGTTGTCGAAGCGGATGGCGGCGGTGTCGGAAGCGCGGATGCCAAGTTTTTTCTCCAGGCGTTCGACGGTCATGCCGGCGGTACCTTTTTCCACCACGAAGGATTTGATGGCGGCGCGGCCTTTATTGCGATCAAGGGTGGCCCAGACCACGACGGCGTCGGCACGTTCTCCGGCGGTGACGTAGATTTTTTCGCCGTTTAGGATGTATCCGTCGCCGTCTTCGGTAGCGGTGGTGCGGATGGCGGCGGAGTCGGAGCCGGCGCTGGGTTCGGTGATGGCCATGGCGGCCCAGGTGTTGCCCAGGCGGGCGAGTTGTTCTTCGTTGGCAACGGCGGCAATGGCTGAGTTGCCGAGGCCCTGTCGGGGGATGGACAGGGCCAGGCCGACGTCGCCCCAGCACAGTTCGGTCAGCCCCAGAACGGTTTTCATGTTGGTGCCGTTACGATTACCACCCCCGCCGTTGCTTTCGGAACGGGCCAGTTTTCCGGCGCCGGTGCCACCGTCGGCCGCGCCGTCGTTCATGCCGTCCATGATGGAGGCAAACAGGTCGAGTTCTTTTGGGTATTCGTGTTCCGCCCGATCGTATTTGCGGGATATTGGGCGAAACACCTCCCGGGCCACTTGTTGTGCCTGATTGATCAGAGGCGAAAATTTCTTCGGTATCTCGAGATTCATCAGAGGTGTCCTTACGTTTTGATCAGGCGTGAAGGCCGCCGCTCAGGGTGGAGATGGAGCGAAGGTCGCGATACCAGCGCTCGACCGGATGTTCCTTGACGAAGCCGTGCCCGCCCAGCAGTTGAACGCCGTTGGTGCCGATCTCCATGGCTTTTTCGTTGCACAGTAACCGGGCCAGGGATGTTTCACGGTGCGTTGATAAGCCTTGCTCCAGTCGGCTGGCGGCGCGCCAGGTGAGCATGCGCATGCTGTCGGTTTCTATGGCGAGGTTGCTGATCATGAACGCCACGGACTGGCGGTGGCTGATGGGTTCTCCGAACGCCTCCCGTTCGTTGCAGTAGGGGATAACATAGTCGAGAACGGCCTGTGATGTGCCGATGGCAAGTCCGCAGCGGAGCAACGAGCCGCAGTCCAGAAACGCCTCGTAGTTGAAATCGTCGTCGCCCAGCAGGGCGTCAGGAGACAGTTCAACGTTGTCGAGCCGCAACTGGACAGGCGCGGAGGCTCTCAGCCCCATGCCCGGGTCGGGTTTGGTCTGGATGCCTGTCACGCCGGCTTCCACGATGAACAGCCGCGGTCGGCCGTGCAGTTCCGCGGCAATCAATAGCAGGTCTGCACTGGCGCCGAGGACCACGCTGCTTTTCAGGCCGTTGAGGGTGTAGCCGGTTGCGGTTTCGCTGGCGGTGGTCCGCAGCCTGTTCGGGTCAAACAGGGGTATGGGCTCGTCAAGGGCAATGGTGGCTGTGGGCGGCGCGTCGTCGCAGAACGCTGGCAGGTATCGGCTCTGCTGTTCCCCGGTGCCCCAGCGGGTGATGGCCTGGGCGACACTGAACGGCGACAGGAGTGCGGTTGCGATGCCCATGTCGCCCCAGGCCAGTTGTTCGGCAATCGGCACGCTGGTCACGGGAGACTGATGTTCCGCCACGCCGCCAAAGGCTTCCGGTACTGCGTACAGGCCAAGGCCAAGCTCGGATGTGGCCGCTGTGACGGTTTCCGGTATTTCCCCGGCTTCATCCGCGTCTGAGGCCGCCGGTCTGATCCGATCCTCTGCCAGTCTGCGGAGCATGTCGGTGATCATCTGTTGGTCATCGGTCAGAGAGAGGTCGAACAGATCCTCGGGTATACGATTCGGCAATTGCTTGCGGGGCAGCCAGTTGTTCACGCGCTTGAACTCCCGGCCAGCGTAGGCAAGGGTGCGAAATCCGGCACGGGTGCCGTGATAGGCAGTTCTTTCCAAAGACTGACGCAGTCCCAGCCGGTCCAGCATGGGGTTGGCTGCAAGCCGATTCATCATCGACAGGGCGAGGCCGACGGGGGTGGGTGTCATACGTTCTCTCCTGGCCATACGTTCTCTCCTGGCTGGCGCCGCCCGTTTCCGGTTGTCCGGCGATCCGATGCAGTGGGTGTTACGCGATCATGGGGGCATCGGGCATCCTCGCCATTGGCATAGAGCGCATTACAGACAGGCAAGATGGTCAATTGCCATGGATTAAACGGACCGCTACCCGGTACACTCATACTGTCAACGCGCCTTTTCACCCACTTTCACTGAAGTAATGCTGCTTGATGTGTTCCCACATTAGACCTCTGTTTCTACGCCCTGTCGGGATCGTCTGGCTGATGATGCTGGCAACGCCAGGATTGACCTGGGCGCAGCAGGTGGAGGTCAACGTGGAGGGGGACTATCCGCAGCTTCAGGATAATGCGGAAGCCTTTCTGGGTGAGGTTGAGGGCCGCAGTGCCGGAAGCCTTAGACGATACGCCAGCACCGCCGAAGCACAAGTGGAAGAGGCGCTCCGTGCGCTGGGCTACTACAGCCCGATGATTCAGTGGGAAGTGGTCGAACAGCCCGGCGATGACGAAATACCCGCTCGCCTGGTATTGACCGTGCAGCCCGGCGAACCCATTCGCGTCCGTTCCCGGCAGGTGTCCATCGAAGGCCCGGCCAGTCGGGATTCCGATTTCGTGGGAACCCTGCCGGAAAAGCCATCAGAGGGGGATGTGCTGAATCACGGCCAGTACAGCACGTTGCGGCAGACCATCCAGAACCGAGCCACCCGGCTGGGGTATTTTGATGGTGAGTTCACCACCCGCCGGCTGGAAGTCAACCCGGAACAGCACACTGCGGATATTTCCCTGGTCTTTCGTAGTGGCGTGCGATATCGCCTGGGCGAAGTGAGCTTCAAGGAAGGGCATGGCTTCGAGGAGCAGTTGCTTGAGCAATTCGTACGTTTTGAGCCCGGTGAGATCTATCACGCCGACAAGGTTGCGAGGCTAAGCGGCGACCTCTCCAACAGCGGTTATTTTTCCGGTGTGGACATTGACGCATCGCCTGGTAAAGCCGAGGACGGAGTGATACCCGTGTCGGTGGACCTGACCACTCGTCCTCCGCGCTCGGTTGCTGCCGGTGTCGGTTTCTCCACGGATGTGGGACCGCGTTTCAGCGGTAACTGGCGGGAGCACTGGATCAACCCCATGGGCCATCGCCGTGGCGCGCAGACGGAACTTTCGGCGCCGCGTCAAAACGTGGGCGCCTGGTACGAGTTGCCCCTTGATCCTCCCATGACCGATTCCATTCGCCTTTCCGCCGGCTATCAGCGGGAGGATATTGAGGACGTCGAGTCTGAGCTGCTTACCCTTGGCCAGCAGTGGAAACACCAGCTCGATAACGGCTGGTTGCAGGTTGCCTCGATCCGCTGGGAAGGTGAGCGTTTTCGCATCGGCGATGATGATCCCGAGCAGAGCAGTCTGTTGCTGCCGGGGCTTGGGTATTCGAAACTGCAGGCGGACTCGCCGTTGGATCCATCCCGGGGATATCGTATCCAGTTCGATGTGACCGGCTCTCACCGTGCCGTCATCTCCGATGTGGATATTCTCCATGCCAATGTTCTGGTAAAAGGCCTCTACACCCTGGCGGACAACCACCGTTTTCTGTCCCGGTTCCAGTTTGGTGGCGTGGCCACCAATCGCTTCTCGGATGTGCCGCCGTCATTGCGGTTCTTTGCCGGTGGCGACCAGACGGTGCGGGGGTATGGCTATGAGACGCTGTCACCCCGGAACAGCGAGGACGTGGCCATTGGTGGCCGTTACCTGATGGTAGGCAGTGTCGAGTATCAGTACGAGTTTACCGAAAACTGGCGGGTCGCGGCGTTTGTTGACGAAGGCAACGCCATGGATGACCTGTCGGACCCACTGGCGACGGGTGTCGGCCTGGGCATTCGCTGGATCAGCCCGGTCGGGCCGCTGCGCCTGGACGTCGCCAAAGGCCTGGATCCCGAGTTTGGCGGTGAATGGCGCATTCACTTTTCCATGGGGCCGGAGTTATGAGCGACGAAGCGAAAACTCCAACACCAAAACGGTCAAAACGCCTGAGAAACGGGTTGTTGGTGGCGCTGTCCGTTATTGTCCTGCTACCGCTGTTATTGATTGGGTTGTTGGTGCTGGCGCTGCGCTCGGAAACCGGCACCGCCTGGGTGATTGATCAGGTTCCCGGCCTCGAGGTTGAGCAGGGGCAGGGTTCGTTGCTGGGGCAGTGGCAGGCAGCCTCCCTGACATGGCAGGGCTACGGTGTTGGGCTACAGGTAGAGTCGCCGGTCGTTGACTGGTCGCCCACCTGCCTGTTCAACAAACAGCTCTGTCTGGAGCGGCTTCTGGCAGACAGCATTGATCTGACGCTGCAGCCATCCGGCGAGCCCAAAGAAGACAGCGGTGATATTAGTCTACCCAGCGTCGACCTTCCGTTGGGGCTGGTGGTCCGGGACGTGAACCTTGGCCCCTTTATGCTCAACGATGCCAAGGTCTGGGACCGGCTCCAGCTCAAAGCTCAGGGTTCCGGTTCGGACTGGCATCTGCAGAACCTGGCCTTTGTTCGGGATGATATCAGCATTGATGCCTCCGGCAGGCTCCAGACCCGGGGCGACTGGCCGCTGGATCTGGAGGTTGGGCTGATGCTCCCGCCCCCATATGGCGCTGATTGGCAATTGGCACTCAATCTGACCGGGAGTGCTGCTGACCTGAGAGTTCAGGGCCAGAGCAGCGGTTATCTTGATGCCACGCTGGCTGGCCGGGTGGCGCCGCTGGACAGCGCCCTGCCGGCGGAACTGACCGTTCGTTCCGGCCGGTTCGTCCCGGCGGAGGGGTTACCGAAAACCCTGGTGCTGACAGACACCGTGGTTGCCTTGAAAGGCAGCCTTGAGAACGGTTTCCGCTCGGACTCCCGCACCGTGCTGCCCGGATCGACAGGCGATATACCCTTGTCATTGAAGGGGTTGGTGACTACAGAGGGTCTCGATGGATTGGAGCTCGTGTTGACCGGCCCCGGGAATAATGAGGCTGAGACGGGCCGCCTCCTCGTCACCGGCAACGTGAGCTGGGAGCAGGCGCTTCAGGCAGACGCCAAGGTCAGTCTCGACGCTTTTCCCTGGTACAGCCTGATTCCGGATTTTGAACAGCCGCCGGTCACATTGCGCCAATTCAACGGCGACGTTCAATACCAGGGGGGAGCCTATCAGGCGAGCATTGACGCCAGTGTCAGCGGCCCCATGGGCGACGCCGATATGGCGGGAGATCTTGAGGGTGACCTGGAGTCTGTTGCGTTGACGAACCTGCGCGTCAATACCGGCGCGGGTTTTCTCGGCGGCCGTGCGGACGTGGCGTTCGCTGATCAGTTGTCGTGGGATGCAAGCCTGACGCTGGACAGTTTTAACCCCGGTTTCTGGCTCCCCGCCCTGGAAGCGAGCTTGAGCGGCGACGTGGGTACCAGCGGACGTCTGCAGGAGGAAGGAACGCCTACGCTGCAGGCAAAATGGGACCTTTCCGGGAGTTGGCAGGCCAATGACGCGCTGATACGAGGTGCGCTGGACAGTGATGCCGGTAACTGGACATTGTCGAACCTGGAGCTTGAGGTAGGGGACAACCGGGTGACCGGCCAGGGCCGATGGGGGCAACAGATTAACGGCAACCTGGAACTGAACCTGCCTGCGCCGGAAACCTTCCTGCCGGGGCTGGCAGGTTCGGTCAACGGTACGGCATCGGTTTCCGGCACCGTGGACCAACCCCGTGGCAAGGTAACACTCACTGGCAGCGACCTGGCATGGCAGGATCAATTGAGTCTGTCCAGCCTGGACCTGGCGGCCACGCTACGCGAAGGGTTCAACATCCAGGCGGATCTTCGGGGAAAGGAAGTTCGGTATGGCGAACAGCTACTGGAAGACTTGTCGCTGGCACTGACGGGAACTCGGGATGATCACCAACTCAGGCTAAACGCCCGCCACAAAGAGGCTGAGTTGTCGCTGTTGCTGGCCGGAGACGCCTCGGAAAGCTGGAATGCTTGGGTGGGTGCGCTTGAGCAGGGGCAAATCAGTGTGCCTGCCCAAGGCCAGCAATGGACCCTGTCAGAGTCCGCGGCCCTCGAGTATACCGAAGCGGGCAAGCTCACGTTGGGACAGCACTGCTGGCAGTGGCAACAGGCGTCTGTCTGTGCCGAGGACCAGACTCTGCTCCCGACTCAAGATATCGCCTATCGCATTGAAAACTTCCCGACCACGGCACTCTCCCCGCTGTTGCCGGACACCCTGCGTTGGGACGCAACGCTGAATGCTGACCTGCAAGTGGTCATGACGGAAGATGGGCCGGATGGTGAAGTATCCATCGATGCCGGTTCCGGTGAGTTTGAAGTGCAGGTGAGGGACGAATGGGAGAGCCTGAGCTACAACACCTTCACCACCCGCCTGAGTTTGAAGCCGAATGTGGCGGAGCTGGACCTGCAGTTGCAGGGGCCCGATATTGGTAATCTCTCTGTCGGCATGTCGGTCGACCCGGATAGTGATGCCCGTGAAGTCGATGGGCAATTCAGCATCGAAGGCCTGGATATCGCCATGGCTGGCATATTTGCCGGGCTGGAGGTTGTTGAGGGAGAGCTCAATGGCGAGGGGACACTGTCTGGGCCGCTAATGAAGCCAGCTGTAAACGGCGAGCTTGCGCTCTCTGGCGGTCACATTGCCGATCCGCGGTTACCGATTCCGCTTGAGGATCTGGTGGTCAGCCTGGAGTTGAAAGGATATAGCGCGGATTTGTCCGGACGTTGGCGCAGCAATGAACGCGGAAGCGGCAACATAGAAGGGTCGTTGGCCTGGGAGGCGGAACCGTCGGTGGAAGTGCGGCTGACCGGTGACCGTTTGCCCTTCAATTACGAGCCGTACGCCCAAGTGGAGCTGGTGCCGGATATCACTATCGCCTACGAAGGCGGCGATCTGTCGGTTTCCGGTAACCTGAACGTACCCCGGGGCACGATCGAAATTCGTGAGCTGCCCGCCCAGGCCGTGTCCGTATCCGAGGACGAGGTTATCGTCGGTGCTGAGGAGAAGGAAGGCGGGCTCCGCACTCTCAATATGGACGTCACTGTCGTGGTCGGTGAGGACGAGGTCAGCTTTAGTGGTTTCGGTGTCACCGGTAACCTTGAGGGGACACTGCGTATCGGCAACAACCTGGATACCCGAGGCGCCCTGCAGCTTGTTGAAGGCCGGTATGAGGCCTACGGTCAGGAGCTCGACCTGCGCCGGGCCAGGCTGGTGTTTGTGGGGCCACTGTCAGAACCGTACCTGGACATCGAGGCAGTGCGGCGTGTGGACAACGTGGTGGCCGGCATCCGCCTCAGCGGCCCGGTGAGCTCGCCCCGGACCGAAGTGTTTTCTGAACCGGAAATGCCTCAGACCGATGCGCTCTCATATGTGATCCTCGGCCGGGCACCGCAAAGTCGTGGTGATGAGGGGCAAATGAGCAGGGCAGCCATATCGCTGGGGCTGACTCAGGCTAACAAGGTAACCCAGGGTATTGGCGAGGAATTCGGGATACGCAATCTGACGCTGGAGGCGGAAGGTTCCGGGGATGAATCGGCAGTAGTGGCCAGTGGTTACCTGACGGATGAACTCAGCATCCGCTACGGTGTCGGCATCTTCCAGCCCATCACCACGGTGGCGCTACGTTACGATATCGGACGTTACTTCTATCTGGAGGCTGCCAGTGGCCTGGCAGCCTCCCTGGATATATTCTATACGCGGGACTTCTGAGCGGGTGATCTACTCCAGTTCAAAAGTCGCGCTAACCCGGGCCTCCAGTTCACGGGAACCGACCGCTGAGACAGCGTCCGAGGCGCCTCGCATTTCCGCCATCATTGGCATCGGGGGTTGATGGCCACCATCGACGTTAATGGTCATCACCTCTCCGCACTGTTTGTCCAGTTCCCGGGCGACAAATTCGCAGCGTGATTTCGCATCCGCAATGGCGCCCGCCAGGGCCTGTTTACGCAAACCGACTTCATCGGAATGAAAAAACTGATGGGGACCGACGTTGTAGTCCATACCCAGTGATTGCGCCTGTGCAAGAATCGGGTTGAGCAGAGAGAGGTCATCGATGGTGAAGCTGACCGTTTGTGAAGCCACGGCCACTCGTCGGGGCTCCTCGTGACGCTCTGGTGATGGAATCGAACGGCTGTAAAGGTTCAACGAGGCGTCGCTGTAGGATTTGAGCCGGTCGCGGAAGTCCTCGATGCTCTCCCTCCACTTCTCCATCTGCTCGTTGACTTCCTCAGTGGCCGTCTCGGGAAGCTTGTGCTCGGCGCGGGCGGTGAACTGCAGCCGTGCGCTGTCTGGCGTATACTTGACTGAGGCCTGACCGCTCAGGCTGACTTCTGCTGCTGATGCGCCCAGGGGAAACAGAATCAGGGCCGTGGAGGCCAGCAGGTATCGATGGACGTTGTGGAACATAGTTGGATCTCCATGTTATTGCACGAGAATCAGGTCAGGTTGACGCCCCGGGAGCGTGATATCCTGTTCAGGCTGACCGGGAGCGACCCCCATTATGTGACCACCCGCGAGCAACTGAAAGAGTGGGCGGCCCGTTATTTGACGGCTCTGCCCGACGATGCTCGGGAAATTCGTGAAATTAAGGCCGTGTTGCAGCGTTATCTGCCATTTTGAGCGGTATTCTCATCATCTTCTCCGGCGGCTTCGACGGGTTCATCCAGCCGAATCAGCTTCCTGTCTTCCGCAGCCTGCACGAAATGGCTGAAAATCCGCCGGTGGCCGCCATGATAAAGCAGGTACTCCGGGTGCCACTGGATGCCCATTAGCCATTGCCCACGTGTATTTTCTATCGCTTGTACAAACGAGTCGTTGTCCACGGCAACAACGCGGAGATGTGTGCCCAGTTTTTTGATGCTCTGGCTGTGGATGCGGTTCGCGCCAATGACCGGGCTGCGCATCACCTCTCCCAGGCGGCTGTCACTGACGACCCGAACAGTCTGTAGCGGTAACAGTAACGGCCGGTGGCGGGTGTTCACCCGCAGAGGTGTCACGTTCTGGCACAAAGATCCGCCGCGGAAAATATTGATAAACTGGGCGCCGCGGCAGATACCCAGTACCGGGATGTTCAATTCTTCAGCACGGGACAGCAGACGAACATCGGTTTCGTCGCGGCGCACGTCATACCGGGCGGTTACCTGGGGAGTCTGACCGTACCGCGAAGGGTGCACGTGGGTACCACCGGAGAGCACAAGGCCGTCGAGCAAGGAGACGTCCACCTTCGAACCCGGGCGGATAAAATGGGTACGCGCTCCATGGAGGCGCAGCGCGAAGGTGATCAGCCGGTGGGCGAGGCTGCGGCGTGCCGGGCCGCTGATGCCAATCGTAAGGCCCGGATGTTCAGGCTTATCTACCGGGCTTTCAGACATAGTTCCCGGACCGAAGCCACTGGTCAGACGTGTCTAACCAGCTGTGGGTCAGGTTATGGAGGCTCAGTTTGCGACTGTTGCGAAACTCCGTAACCAGTTTCGATAAGTCATCAGCGTTGGCCACCAGTTGTTCCAACACAATCCAGTCATTCCAAACCGTGGAAAAATGCCAGTCAGGGTTATCAATGTCGCAGTCGGGTAGCCGGTAATGAAGCGTTGGCCGGCTTTTGATGCGCTCATCCTCCACATATTCTGCGAGCAAATCGCTGTTCAGGTGTGCGAACAGCGGGAGCAGGTCCAGGGCCTTGTTGCGGGTTGGATTGTAATGCAGATAGTCCCGCATTAATTGCTCCATGTCCGGCGCATAATCCTCTGAAATCAGAAGGTCAATGTAGGTGCTGCTCCAGGGCTCAATGTAGCTGGTCAGCTTACGGCTGAAATCGATCTGGTGGCGTGCCTTCAGCCACTCGTAGAGCGCAGCGAAGGCCCGCAGGTAGCGCACCAGCGTTGTGGCTCTGAGGTCCGGTAGCTCCGGGTTCAATTGCAAACCAAAGGCATAATAGAGCGCCTCCCGGCTGCCGAGTGCGCCTGCTCTGCGCAGCTCATCGCAAAGTGTCTCTATGCGTTCCAGCTTACTGAAAGCCATCGGAGGGCTGACGATCTCCAGGGGCACGATTTTCTCGGCGGCTGCGTCGATCACGCTCATGGCCTGGCCGCCAAGCTCCCTGACAGATTCGGGAAGACGCTCGTCGGCCAGATCAAGGTCCTTTATCGGGTCCGAATCCAGTTCGATGGTAAAGTCACCGAGTTCCGTTTCAACCTCGGACACATAGCGCGCAACAGACTTTCCGGTGCCTCCCAGCAGTTTTGCGGACAGCGAGACGAGATCTTCGTAACCGAGGCCGGACAACTCAATTTCAACGCCAACTCTGCGTTCCTTGCCGTCATCCGTCTTGAGGATGTCCGGTAACCTACATCTGTTGCTCATTCAGGCGACTCCCTATTTTGGTTGCGATTACCTTAACACAGTCATACGTCAGGGCGTGGTGGACGGGCCACCCAGTGCGGCTCAAGAAAAAATTGCGTTTACAGGGTTTACACTGGATAAAACACTGTATATAGTCAAATCACTGTATATAAAAACAGGGCTAACCGGGGCAACCTAAATGAAGCTGACAGCTAGGCAGACACAGGTACTGGATATTATTCGTCGCTACCTTGACGAGACCGGGTATCCGCCGACCCGTGCAGAAATCGCGGCGGAACTTGGGTTTCGTTCTGCCAATGCCGCAGAAGAACATCTGCGGGCACTGGCCCGAAAAGGCGCCATCGAGATGGTGCCGGGAGCCAGCCGGGGAATACGTCTTCCCGATGTAGAGGCTGATCTTGGTTTGCCAGTGATCGGTCAGGTGGCGGCCGGTAGCCCCATATTGGCCCAGGAGCATATCGAAGACCATTGCACCCTGCAGCCTGAATTTTTCTCGCCCTCGGCGGATTATTTGCTCAGGGTGCGCGGCATGAGCATGAAGGACATTGGCATCCTTGACGGCGACCTGTTGGCGGTGCACCGCACCCACGATGTGCACAACGGACAAGTGGTTGTGGCGAGGGTAGGTGAGGAAGTCACGGTCAAACGGTTCCGTAAGGAAGGCTCGAAAGTGTACTTGATCGCCGAGAACGAGGAATTCGAACCCATAGAAGTGGATCTGACAGAACAGGAACTCTTCATTGAGGGGCTCGGCGTCGGGGTCATACGGCGCTCGGACCTTCACTGACACCCCCAGGGTGTCCGGACATATCCGGCTGTGTTTCGTTGAGTGTTGAACACCGCGGGCGCGGCTTAACGGCAGGTGAGGCTTATCATGGAACAACTCAGCTTTAATCAGAATCTGGCTTATGCTCACGGAGGCGGCAGGTTTGTCGGTTCAGAGGTTGCCGGTATGAGCGACCATGATACCGTCAGGGCGCCTGCTGTCAGGAGTCGCCCAGCCAAACCGGCAGGCAATGTGACCGAAATCATTTTGCCCGAAGGGCAGGTTGAGAACTTCCAGCTATTGCTACCGATGCTTACGCAGTTGAATCAGGAGAAGCGTTGGTTAGCCTGGATTGATCCGCCCCAAAGCCTTGTCAGTAAGTGGCAGACCATGCGTGGCATCGTTGCAGGCGAACTGTTGGTGTTGAGGTCTACTCCTGACTACCCAGCCGGGGAGCTTGCCGAGCGAGCACTGAGCGCAGGCACCTGTCACGCTGTGGTCATGTGGACCCACAAGCTCGGGCGCGAAGCGCTCGCGTCACTGGAGCAGGCTTCGGCTCGGGGTAACAGTCATGGTGTGGTGCTGCGCCAGCGCTGATCGTCAATGAAGTGTGTAGGAGGGCCGGATGTCCTGAGTGTCCGGCTCTTCGTCTTCCCAGTCGATATCATGGGCAACGTTACCGACGGCCTCAATACCGGCTGCAATCATGGCCTTGGCCACGTTCATGTCCCGGTCTTCCATCATCTCCCTGGCTTCCGTCGAAAATGATATCTGGACCAGTGGTGCACTGTCGTCGTCGATGCGGCGAAGCGCATAGTCTCCGTTGCTCAGTTGTACAATCTCGAAAAACGATGGTGACATTAAGTTAGCCTTTCAGTTCATTCCTGTTGGGTCCGGCAACGCCGTGGTTCATTACCATTCGCTGTGCCGATCCTCGAGGATATCGATAAAGTGTTTCATCGCGCCCAGAGTGGTTTCCAGAGCCTGCTTTGAGCGATCCGGGCCGGTGTCAGCTGCAACCGCAATCACGTTTTCATTGCTGACCGTTTTTCGGGTCACCGGGGGATTGCCCTGATGACGCTCAAGCTGCTCGAGATGACTCCACCAACTCCGCCCGTCACTGGCCAGCTGCTCCAGTTCTGTCATTTCCGGGCTGTGGGTTCCGATCAGCTCATCCAGTGCCTCAAGGTCATCAGGCTGGCTATGTTTGTGCTGATACACCCTGGCGATCATTACCAGCGTCAGTTTTCGAGCCCTCAGCCCCAGCTCTATGCTGCCTTGCAGCAGCGCTTCTTGCGTTGGAACGCTGTCGCTGTGCTCCAGCTGCCCCAACAGGTTGCGAGCCAGGAATATTTTCTGGGAAACCAACGAATGCCACTGTGAAGCCATGGTAGTACCTGAGAGTGGTTTCACTGCTGTGCGATGAATTAATCGCCAACTATAACATTTTTCATTGTGAATTTCTCCTCCCGCCGTTGGTTTGGTGGTTTTGACAAGAAACTACAAAGATTCACTTGAAACGGTCGTTTGAATTTGGCAAAAAGGCGCCCCGATTGAATAACATTTGATCGCCTGTTGTTGTTTCCGGCGTAGGCATGCCAAACCGCGAATGATACATGGGTTGATCGGTTACCTTGGAGGTAGAAGGGAATGCGGAACCAATGGGTCACGGGTTTTACAGTGGCATTGTTTGGGTTGTCAGGCGTTGCGTTGGCAAAGGTCAGTGAATCCGAAGCTCAGCGGCTGGCTAGCGAACTGACTCCAGTTGGAGCTGAGCGGCAGGGCAATGCCTCTGGCAGCATTCCTGCGTGGACAGGTGGGCTAACCAAGCCGCCCGCTAGTTGGAAACCGGGGCAGGTGGAAACCAACCCGTTTCCCGAGGATGAGCCTCTGTTTGTTATTACCGGCGCGAATGTGGATCTATATCGCGACAAGCTGACCGACGGACACATCCGTATGCTTGAGCAATATGGCCCGGAATTTGTGATGCCGGTGTACCAGACCCGTCGTACCGCGGCCTTCCCGGAAGATGTGTACGAAAAGTCCCGGGAGAATGCCCGCAGCGCGGAACTTCTGGCGAACGGAAACGGTGTGCGTGACACCATCATGACCAGCCCCTTCCCGATTCCAAAGAATGGCCTGGAGGTGATCTGGAACCACATCCTGCGTTATCGCGGAGAGGAACTGTCGTTCCGTAGCGCTTCAGCGACGCCCCAGGTGAACGGTTCCTACAACCAGGTTGTTAACCAGTACGACTATTACTTTGCCTACAGCCGCCGCGGCGCGAACCTCGCCGATATCGATAACAAGATTTTTTACCTGAAAACCGACACCATCGCGCCATCCAGTCTCGCGGGCACCATCACTCTGGTTCATGAAACCCTGGATCAGATTCGCTCACCCCGGCTGGCGTGGCGATACGATGCCGGCTCAAGGCGGCTGCGCCGGTCACCGAACCTGGCCTATGAAACCGATCTGCCGAACTCTTCATCCCTCCGCTCGGTTGATCAGAAAGACATGTACAATGGCGCCCCTAACCAGTACGACTGGGAGCTGAAAGGCAAGCGTGAGATCTTCGTGCCCTACAATGCCTACAAGCTTCACGACGCGGATGTCCAGCCGGACGATGTCATTCGGCCACAGCACATCAACCAGGAGTTGGCCCGATACGAGCTACATCGGGTATGGGTTGTCGAAGCGAAACTGCGGACCGGTATCAGCCATATCTATTCCCGCAGGGTGTTCTACGTCGACGAAGATAGCTGGCAGATTCTTGCCACGGAGGAGTACGACAGCAATGATGAACTCTGGCGGGTGTCCGAAGCTCACAACATCAGCTACTACAGTGAGCCGGTATTCTGGACTACCATGGAGATGACTTACGATCTGAACGCCCAGCGCTATTACATTGATGGTCTGGATAATGGCTTCCCCGCCTATGATTTCGAGCCTGGCTTCCGTGGTAATCAGTTTTCTGCCTCGGCAGCCCGGAGAGCAGCCCGCCGCTGATGACTGGCAGCCCCGGGCCGGTTGAGGCACGGGGCGCTACCGGACCGTTTTCAAGGAGATGCAATTATGTCGGTACCGGAACAGCTAGAGGCAGTGGATACCCTGGTTGAACACCTGAAGACCGCGCTTGCGGAGAAGAACTGGGACGAACTGTCCCGTCTGAATGAGCTGGTCAAACCGACGATCGAGCCGGTTATGGCGGCCCTTGAGGCCGGCGAGCTGAGCCCTGAGCCAGTCAGGGAAAGGCTGGCAGCCCTGCAGACATTCTGTGATCGTGCCAATATTTCGGCAAATGAAGCCAAGGCGGAAGCCCAGAAAGCGCTGAAAGGGGTGAACCAGAACCGCAGCGCGGCAAAAGCCTATCAAAACGTCTCGTTAAATCGGCCAAAATAGCGTCATAAAATTGACTCAGGCCCACTTACAGTCTTAAATACCGCACAAATCCCCGCAAGAGATTCGTTTGGATGTCGAAGAATAACAAGGTGCTGGTGCTCAGCGAGGACGATGCGAAAAGACGTGACATTTCTACCATTCTTGAGTTTATCGGCGAAGAGGGCATTGTCGTTGGGGCCGATGCCCATTCACTGCTGAGCAGCGGTGACGCTGAGGATCTGGAGTCAATTTCCGTTGCCGTTGTTAACGGCGAGGACGATGGCGTGACCGCAGTGATTTCAACCGTGTGCGAGGTCGCTCAGGGGGTGCCTTTGCTGTTGGTTGGCGACCCTGATCTGGCGGGCCTCTCCGACGACGAGACAAGCCGGGTAATTGCCCGCATGGAATGGCCGCTTAACTACACCAAATTCGTGGACTCGCTCTACCGTGCACAGATCTACCGGGATCAGTTTGCACGTTCCCGTGAACGGGGGCAGCAACGTGGTCTACAGCTTTTCCGTAGCCTTGTTGGTACGAGTCGAAAAGTGCAATCGGTACGCCAATTAATGGAGCAGGTGGCCGACAAGGATGTGAGTGTGCTGATTACTGGCGAGTCGGGAACGGGCAAGGAAGTGGTGGCGCGAAACCTCCATTACCATTCCTCTCGTCGCGACAAGCCCTTCGTGCCGGTCAACTGCGGTGCCATTCCAGCGGAATTACTGGAAAGCGAATTGTTCGGGCACGAGAAGGGCGCGTTCACCGGCGCTATCACCTCGCGGGTAGGTCGGTTTGAAATGGCCGAGGGGGGCACCCTGTTTCTGGACGAGATCGGCGACATGCCGTTGAACATGCAGGTCAAGATTCTGCGGGTTCTGCAGGAACGCACTTATGAGCGTGTTGGCAGTAACCGGACTCAGTCAGCCGACGTCAGGGTCATTGCCGCGACTCATAAACATCTCGAAGACATGATTGAAACGGGCGATTTCCGTGAAGATCTCTATTACCGCCTGAACGTTTTCCCCATTGAAATGCCCGCTTTACGTGACCGGGTGGAAGACATTCCGCTGTTGATCAATGAATTGATTTCGCGGATGGAGAAAGAAAAGCGGGGCTCCCTCAGGCTGAACTCGGCTGCGATCATGAGTCTTTGCCGCCACGACTGGCCCGGGAATGTTCGCGAACTGGCGAATCTGGTGGAGCGGTTGGCGATTATGCACCCCTACGGTGTCATTGGGGTTCAGGAGTTGCCCAAGAAGTTCCGTTACGTGGACGATTACGACGAGAACCGGCCAGTGGAAGACTCCGGTATGCCCTCTGGCATTCCCGGGCTGGTAGGGCTGGATGCGCCGGCTCTGCTGCCGGTGAACGGCATCGACCTGAAGGACTACCTGTCCAATCTTGAAAGGCAGTTGATTCAGCAGGCGCTGGATGAAGCCGGAGGAGTAGTGGCCCGGGCAGCCGAAAAGCTTCGGATTCGTCGAACGACGCTGGTTGAGAAGGTCCGGAAGTATGGACTTCGGGATGAGGAGTCCGAGGAGAGCTGATCAATCCCCCAAAAAACCGGTTTCTGATGGCGTCAAAGGTTCGTAACCTTCGGCGCCATCGCTGTTTTTAGGCGACGGAAACCCGTCGTATACCTTTCCTCTGTTTTTCCTTCCTGTTGAAAAATAAACAAAATTTAAAGTTGGCACAGTGCTGGCTTAGTCTCGTCCAAACGATCCATCCGATTGGTACGGGCCGGGGGTTAGTCCGGTCAGAGGGCGAGTTTATGAGTCAGTTACAGTTTGTGGGTTTGTCGTCAGCAAAGGCGTCTGCCAATGCGGCTGCCGATGTCAATGACAAGGTGACGGCGTTGTTCCCGGAGCAGGACGATGAGGCTGTGGGGACAGCGTTGGAGCTGTTTAATCAGATGTCCCGACAGATCACTGATTCCTACCGCACTCTTGAGTCCCGTGTTAATCAGTTGTCCGGGGAGCTGTCCGCGGAATCCCAGCAGCGCCAGGCGGAGCTGGAGCAGAAAGAGGAGCTGGCAGACCGGCTCTCGACGCTTCTGCATGCGCTACCGGCCGGGGTTGTGGTGCTCGACAGCCAGGGGGTGGTGACCCAGACCAATCCGGCGGCGATCACGTTGTTGGGGGAGCCTCTTGGTGGAGAGCGGTGGGTGGATGTTATCCGTCGCTGTTTTGCGCCCCGCCGCGACGATGGCCACGAAGTGTCACTCAAGGATGGCCGTCGTGTCAGTATTGAAATTCGTACCATGGAAAACCAGCCGGGGCAGTTGATCCTGCTGACCGACTTGACTGAAACCCGTCATTTGCAGTCTCAGCTCGCCCATGCCCAGCGGCTTTCCGCCATGGGCAAGATGGTGGCCTCCCTGGCTCATCAAATTCGCACACCGCTGTCGGCTGCCATTCTGTATGGCGGGCACCTCAGCCAGGAAGACCTGGACGAGGAGATGCGTCAGCGTTGTGCCTCACGGTTGATGTCCCGCTTGACGCACCTGGAGCAGCAGGTGCGTGACATGCTTATTTTCGCCCGGGGCGAGACGCGGTTGGCAGAGGAATTGTCTGCCGACACCCTGGTTCAGGCGCTGGCTTCCGCGCTGGAAGGACTGAAGCTCCCTGCCGGTGTGTCGGTGGAGTTGAGTGACCAGGTCAATAGCGCCGCGCTGATGTGCAATCGTGATGCTCTGGTGGGTGCCTGTACCAACCTAGTGAACAACAGCGTGGAGGCCGGGGCGACGAACGTTGAAGTTGCCGTTGTGTCCGTTGACGAGGAACTGGTGGTGCGCGTGAGTGATAACGGTCCTGGGTTTACCACGGAGCAGGCAAGTCAATTGCTGGAAGCGTTCTATACCACCAAATCCCACGGCACCGGCTTGGGCCTTGCCGTGGTCCAGGCGGTGGTGAAAGCGCACCAGGGTCGTTTCTCGATTGATGCGCCTGCCGCCGGAGGTGCTGTTGCCATCATTTCCCTGCCATTGATGCGTTCGTTGTCGACGGGTGACCGTCGGCAGCAGCCATCAAAGAATGACTGATCGGAGGCTATTATGGCCAAAGCCCAAATTCTGATTGTTGAGGATGACCAGGATCTTCGAGAAGCGCTGGTTACCACCCTTGAGCTGGCAAAGTTTCGCGTGCGTGAAGCCGCCAATGCGGAGCAGGCCCTGGCGAAGCTGGCTGAGTCGCCGGTGGATATGGTTGTCAGTGATGTGAACATGCCTGGAATGTCCGGTCACGATTTGCTGCATGAAATACAAAGACGGTACCCCGGCCTGCCGACCATGCTGATCACTGCCTATGGTCAGATCAGCCATGCGGTGTCCGCGATGCAGTCCGGTGCCATCGACTACCTGGTCAAACCGTTCGAGCCCTCAGTGCTTGTGGATGCGGTGACCAGAGTGGTCGGCGGCGGCCGCCAGAAAAGTGTCGACCAGCCCGTTGCGGAAGATCCGATCAGCAAACGGATGTTCCAACTGGCGGCGAAGGTGGCAGCCAGTGACTCGACGGTGATGATTTCCGGGGAAAGTGGAACTGGTAAAGAGGTGTTGGCGCGCTATATTCACCAGCAGTCTCCCAGGTCTGACCAGGCGTTCGTGGCGATCAACTGCGCGGCAATTCCCGAGAATATGCTGGAGGCCATCCTGTTTGGCCACGAGAAGGGCGCCTTTACCGGTGCGGTTGCATCCTCCCCGGGCAAGTTCGAGCAGGCCAACGGTGGCACCATCCTGCTGGATGAGATTTCGGAAATGGATCCTGGCCTGCAATCCAAGCTGTTGCGGGTGCTGCAGGAGCGCGAGGTTGAGCGGGTCGGTGGTCGCAAGACCATCGCCCTGGATGTACGGGTTATTGCCACCACCAACCGGGATCTGTCCGATTACGTGCGGGAAAACAAATTCCGTGAAGACCTGTACTACCGGCTGACAGTCTTCCCCATGCACTGGCAGCCACTGCGCGAACGTACACTGGATATCATGCCGCTGGCGAATGCGTTGCTGAAAAATCATTGCCGCAAGATGAAATTGACCGGCGTGACCTTCGCGCCCGACGCCAGAGATGCGCTGATGGGTCATCAATGGCCGGGCAACGTTCGCGAGCTGGACAACGCGATACAGCGGGCGCTGGTCTTGCACCAGGGGAATGTCATCCATGCTGGTGACCTTTGCCTGGAACTCGGAATTACCGGGCGTATGGAAAGTGGCCCCGCCGGCACGACATCTCCGGCCTCGCCACACCCAGTCGTTTCCGAATCCGGGGCTGAGTCACCTGATCGGGACGCTCAGGATACCTATGCCGAGGAAAGCCTGTCGGGTCTCGGAGCGCTATCTTCCACGTCACTGGGTGATGAAGTCCGACAGCGTGAATTCCGGATTATCATCCAAACGTTGAAAAAAGAGCGTGGTCGACGCAACCGGGCGGCGGAGCAGTTGGGTATCAGCCCGCGCACGCTCCGATACAAACTGGCCCAGATGCGCGATGCCGGCATCGATCTGGATGCAGAGCTGGCCGCCGCCTGACCACAGCCAACAGGCTCCTTCGTTCGGCACCCAAGGGTGCCGTTTTTTGTGCCCACGTCAAAAGACCGTCGCTGTCTTTCGCCTTTCTCTCCGATTGTTAATTAACATTATGAAAATTAACAAATAAATTATGTTGGCCTGCGGTTTGCTTTGACCTGTTCAGATATGTCCAGGTCAATGGCTTGCCCATTTATACGGCGGGCCGGGAGAGTGAATCATGGTTCAGCGTGCTGACATCAACAGTGTCCTTTCAGAAATTCGCAATATGCGCTCGCAGATGATGGAGAATCAGCGGGTTGAACAGGACAACAACATTCGCGGACGGATGGACGGGCCGTCCAAGGTCCAGGAAACCTCCGACACTCCCAAATTCAGCGACATGCTCAGCCAGGCTGTGGGTTCTGTGAACGAACTCCAGCAAACATCCAGTGATATGAAGACGGCGTATGAAATGGGCGATCCGAACATGGATATCTCCCGCGTCATGATCGCGTCTGAAAAAGCATCCATCTCCTTCGAGGCATTGACCCAGGTCCGTAACCGGGTGGTGAAGGCCTACGAAGACATCATGAATATGCCGGTTTGATAGCGGAGCGGACCCATGGCCAGCGTACCTGCTGAAACCTCATCCTCGAACATGCCCGCGGCGCGGGGAGACGATACCGGCGAGAGCCGTAGCGACCTGATTTTCGGCTTCAACCGGTTGAACCTGCTGCGACAGGTGGGCCTGATGGTGGGGCTTGCCGCCAGTGTTGCCCTTGGCGTTGCCGTGGTTCTCTGGGCCCAGGAGCCCAATTACCAGCCTGTGGTGGGGGATATGTCCGGCTACAACCCACAGGATGTCACGACCATTCTAGATGCCAACAACATCGACTACCGTATGGATCCACGCACAGGCGCATTGCTGGTGCCCTCCGATGAGGTCTATAACGCCCGCCTGAAACTTGCAGCAGAGGGCGTGACGGACGAGCAGACCATGGGCTACGAACTGCTGGACCAGGACCGTGGCCTTGGAACCTCCCAGTTTATGGAAACCATCAGTTTCCGCCGTGGCCTGGAAGGCGAGCTGGCACGAACGATTGGCAGCATGCGCACGGTTCGTGCCGCTCGGGTTCATCTGGCGATTCCGGAGCGCTCGGTGTTTGTCCGCGACGCGCGCACGCCGACAGCGTCCGTGTTCCTTGAAGTAATTGCCGGTCGTCGCCTGGAGCAGGAGCAGATTGCCTCGATCGTGAACCTGGTTGCCGGCAGCATTCCGGAAATGAGCAAGGACAATGTGACCGTGGTCGACCAGAGTGGAAACCTGCTCACCGGTCGTGAAGACGGCGGTGACAGCCAGCAGATTGAAGACCAGTACGATTACACCTCCCGCGTTGAGGATCGCCTGGCTCGTCGGGTTGCCTCCATGGTCAGGCCGGTGGTGGGCGACGGTCGTTTCCGTGCGGAAGTGACGGCTGATCTCGATTTCTCCTCGGTGGAACAGGCTGAGGAGCTGTTCAATCCCGAACAGCAAGCTGTGCGCAGCGAGCGCCAGATGTCCGAGCGGCGTGCCGGTGGCGGCGCCAGTGGAATCCCCGGCGCCCTGTCCAACCAGCCGCCCGCTCAGCCGACAGTTCCGGAACAGGCAACCGCCGATGACGAGGGCAACGTCCAGGCGCCGCCGGTGAACGTGCGTGAAGAGTCGACCCGAAACTACGAAATGGATCGCACCGTCAGCTATATCCGCCAGGAACTTGGCCGCATAAAACGTTTGTCGGTGGCTCTGGCGGTCGATGACCTGAAAGTGGTGGACCCCCAGACTGGCGAGGTCAGCTATGAACCCTGGCCGGAACAGGAACTGCAGCGCCTGACCATGCTGGTACGCGATGCCGTGGGGTATTCGGCCGCCCGGGGTGACAGTGTTACGGTGATGAACACTGCGTTCGCCGCCGAAGAGCAGATCGAGTTTGAAGCACCGGCGTTCTGGGAGCAGCCGTGGTTCTGGGACCTGATGAAGCAGGTGCTCGCAGGCCTGGTCATTCTGGTTCTGGTTCTGGGCCTGTTGCGACCCACCCTGAAAAGTCTGTCCGGCGGTGGCCGCAGCGAACGCAGGGGTGACTCCGACGACGGCTATGACGGCCTTGATGGCATCGAAGGCGGCGACGCTCTGCGCGAAGCCATGCATTCACAGGACGATCTGCTTTTGCCCGGCGCGACAGACAGCTATGATAGGCAATTGAATGCACTGAAAGGCCTGATTGCTGAAGACCCCGCAAGGGTCTCCCAGGTGATGCGCCAGTGGGTGAATGTCGATGACTGATGAGAACAACCGCCAGCCTGATGCGGCGCAAAAGCCCCAGCGCAAGATTCCGCGGGTGGAGCAGGCGGCAATCCTGCTGATGTCACTGGGCGAAAACGACGCTGCCGAAGTGCTCAAGCACATGGGGCCGAAAGAGGTCCAGCGGGTTGGCGTGGCCATGGCCCAGATGAAAGACGTCAGCAAGGACGATGTTACCTATGTCCTGAACCAGTTTGTCGAGGCTGTTGGCGGCCAGACCGGGCTGGGGGTTGGCAATGATGATTACATTCGCACCATGCTTACCCAGGCCCTGGGGGACGACAAGGCCTCCAGCCTGATCGACCGTATCCTTATTGGTGGCAACACCACCGGCCTGGATACCCTGAAGTGGATGGAACCCCGTGCGGTGGGCGATATTATCCGTTATGAGCACCCCCAGATTCAGGCCATCGTTATTTCCTACCTCGATCCGGACCAGGCCGCGGAGATCCTCGGCACTCTGGACGACAAGGTGCGCCTGGATGTAATGATGCGGGTGGCTTCGCTGGAAAGTATCCAGCCGCAGGCACTGCAGGAACTCAACGATATCCTCGAGAAGCAGTTCTCCGGTGGCTCAGCGGCCCAGACCAGCCGCATCGGCGGGGTCAAACGGGCGGCTGACATCATGAACTTCATGGACCGCAGCGTTGAAGGCGGCCTGATGGATTCCATCAAGGACATGGACCCGGACCTGGCGTCCACAATCGAGGACTTGATGTTTGTCTTCGATAACCTCAAGGACATTGACGACCGTGGTATTCAGGCGTTGCTGCGGGAAGTGTCTTCCGAGGTGCTGGTCGTCGCGCTCAAGGGCGCCGATGACGCCGTTCAGGAGAAAATTTTCAAGAACATGTCCAAGCGGGCCGCAGAACTTCTGCAGGATGACCTGGAGGCCAAGGGGCCGGTACGGGTCAGTGAAGTGGAGTCTGCCCAGAAGGACATTATTACCATTGCCCGTCGTATGGCTGAAGCTGGTGAGATCACCCTTGGTGGTGCTGGCGAAGAAATGATGTGATGAAAGATCCCCGTCGCAACCTCGATCGCATTCCCAAGGAAAACCTCACGGCCTACGAGCGTTGGGAGCTTCCGCTGTTGGATGCGCGCGGCAATGAAATCGCGCAGGAAGAAGACCGCGACGTAAAGCCGTTGACCGCCGCTGATATTGAGGAGATCCGCCAGGCGGCCCGTGAAGACGGTCATGCGGAAGGCCGTGACGCAGGGTATCAGGCGGGGCTGAGTGAAGGTCGTGAGCAGGGGCACCGGGAAGGCTTTGAAGCAGGGCTTGCCGAGGGCCGCGAGCAGGGCGCGGAGGAAGGCCTGGCGGACACCCGCAAGGAGGTGGATGCCAAGCTGGACCGACTGGAGCATTTGCTTGGCGAATTACTGGAACCAATCAAACGCCATGAAGACGAGGTGGAAACGGCGTTGGTCAATCTGACGACCGTTCTTGCGCGCTCCGTGGTGTTCCGGGAGCTTTCGTTGGATTCTTCCCACATTACCAACGTGGTCCGCAAGGCGATGACGGCGCTACCATCTACAACGGAAAACGTGCGCATCCATATTCATCCGGATGACTATCAATGGGTCAGTGAGGTTGCCGACAGGTTCGAGGCGGCGACCTCCATTGTCGAAGATGCTTCTGTTCTCCGGGGCGGTTGCAAGCTGGAAACCCGCCACAGCCTGGTGGACTTCACGGTGGAAAAACGCTTCCAGAAGGCCGTTCAGGGCATGCTGGACCGCCAACTGGACACCGAATCCGCCGGTGAGGGGGAAGAGCTTGATGCCATGATGGGCGATCTGACCGACTTCCGGCACGATGTGCTTGACTCCGACGAGGATGAAGGCCATGACAGCACACCTGGCTGAACGCCTGACACGACTGCAGGATTACTTTACCGAAGACCCCCAGCCGGAACTGTCCGGGCGGCTGACGCGCATGGTAGGCCTTACCCTGGAATGTGTGGGTTGCCCCATGGTGGTCGGCGACCGCTGCGTGATTACCGGGCAGGGCGCCGGCACCGTGGAAGCGGAAGTGGTGGGTTTTGAGGATGACCGTGTCTATCTGATGCCGCTTACGGCCATAGAGGGGTTGCGCCCTGGAGCCAGGGTGGTGCCGTTGTCGGTGGCCAGCCGGGTGCCGGTCGGCCCGGAGTTGCTGGGGCGGGTGGTCAACGGCAACGGCGAGCCACTGGACGGCAAGGGCCCGCTGCAGGCGGAAGCCCGCGTGTCTCTCAGTGGCGATATCATCAACCCGCTGGACCGTGCGCCGGTGCGTCAGTCCATGGATGTGGGTATCCGGGCTATCAATTCACTGATGACCGTCGGCCAGGGGCAGCGCCTGGGCCTGTTTGCCGGCAGCGGCGTTGGCAAGAGTGTTCTCTTGGGTATGATGACCCGCTTCACCAACGCGGATATCACGGTGGTTGGCCTGATCGGCGAACGGGGCCGTGAGGTTAAAGAGTTCATTGAGGATATCCTTGGGGACGAAGGGCTTGCCCGCTCTGTTGTGGTTGCTTCTCCCGCCGATGACTCACCACTGATGCGCCTGCGTGCTGCCATGCTGACCACCCGGATTGCGGAATACTACCGGGATCAGGGCAAGCGGGTATTGCTGTTGATGGATTCATTGACCCGCTATGCACAGGCCCAGCGGGAAATTGCCCTGGCCGTCGGCGAGCCTCCAGCCACCAAGGGCTATCCGCCTTCGGTCTTCGCCAAATTGCCGCAACTGGTGGAGCGTACCGGCAATGGCAGGCCTGGTGGTGGCTCTATTACTGCATTCTATACCGTACTGACGGAAGGCGATGACCAGCAGGATCCTATCGCGGACGCCGCGCGGGCGATCCTGGATGGCCACATTGTGCTGTCCCGGCGATTGGCGGAAGAAGGCCATTACCCCGCCATCGATGTGGAGGCGTCCATCAGCCGGGTAATGCCGCAGGTGACCGAGACCGAACATTTTGCCCGCGCCCAGCGCTTCAAACAGGTCTACTCCCGCTATCAGCAGGCCAGGGACCTGATCAGTGTCGGGGCCTATGTAAAAGGATCAGATCCTGAAACCGATTTTGCCATCACCCATATCGGCAACATGGGACAGTTCCTCCAGCAGGGGTTGAACGAAAGCGCACCGTTGGAGGACAGCATCCAGCAGTTGCTTGCGGTGGTGCCGGAAAGACGCTCTCCCGATCGCCCCAAGACCCCGCCACAGGCCGATGGAGGTGGTAGGTGATGCTCAGGTCCCAGCGCCTTTCGGTCGTGCTCACTCTGGAAGAACGTAAAGAAAAGGCCGCTTTGGAAAAAATGGCGGAAGCACAGCAGCATCATGAAGCCCAGCGCCAGCAGATAGAAAACCTTGAGCGGTATCAGCGGGAATACCGGGAACAGATCCGCAGTAGCCAGAAAGGTGTGGTGTCTGTTGCTCGCCTCCAGGGCTGGCAGGCGTTTATAGCCCAGTTGGATCAGGTGATTGTGCAACAGCAGAAACTGCTGACACAGGCGGCAGAACGGCTCCAGGCGTGCCGGGAAGAATGGCAGAGGGCCTGGGAGCGGCGCCGGGGAATGGAAAAGTACATTGAAACCTGTCGCCGGCACGAGCAGCGGGAGCAGGATGTCAGGGACCAGAAGCAAATGGACGAAGCCGCCGGGCGGATACTGGCGAGGCGGCGCTGAGCGGGTTGCCAAATGGCAAACGGCGGATGCAAATTCGGTGTTGTAAGCTATCCTTTATGTCAGGGTGCTCTGGGCACACCTGTCATTTCCCGTTACCCGGCACGCATACCATGGAGGCTCCGGAATGCCGATTCATACGCATCGCAGTGACGATGGCCAGACCCTGACCATAAAAATTGAAGGGCGTTTCGATTTCAGCACCCATCAGGCGTTTCGTGATGCGTACGAACATGGCGACGAAAAGGTGAGCTGCTTTGTCGTCGATCTTTCGGACACCACCTACCTCGACAGTTCCGCCCTAGGCATGTTGCTGTTGCTGCGTGACTACGCGGGGGGTGACCGTGCCCGGATTCGCATCGAAAACTGCAACAGCGATGTGCGTCGTATTCTGTCAATCTCCAACTTTGAACAATTGTTCGCGATTCGCTGAATCACCCGGGGAAGACGTCACGGAGGCCCGATGTGGATGATCCACTCCCAGAAAACCGGCCACTCCGGATTCTCATTGCCGATGACAGCCACAGTGATCGTCTGATACTCAAAACCCTGTTGCGCCGCCTTGGTCACGAGGTTGAAGACGCCGAAAACGGACTGGAAGCCGTCAATATTTTCCGCAAGTCTGCGCCAGACATCGTCCTGCTGGATGCATTGATGCCGGTTATGGATGGGATGGAGGCCGCCCGGCAGATCAAGGTGCTGGCGGGAGAGCAGTTGGTTCCCCTGATTTTCCTGACATCATTGTCGGACGCCGGCGCCCTGGCTCGTTGCCTGGAGGCTGGCGGCGACGATTTTCTGACCAAACCCTACAATCGCATCATCATTGAAGCCAAGATTAACGCCTTCAATCGCATGCGGTTGATGCACCGCACCCTGAGCCATCACCGGGATCTGATTCGCGAACGCAACAGCACGCTATTGGAAGAGCAGAAGGTTGCGAAGCGGGTGTTTGACAACGTTGCCCATACCGGTTGTCTGGACGCGCCCAATATCCGCTTTCATGCGTCGCCAATGTCAATTTTCAACGGCGACGTGCTGTTCGCCTGTCCACGCCCGGCTGGCGGCATGCAAATACTGATTGGGGATTTCACTGGTCATGGCCTGCCGGCCGCCATCGGCGCCATGCCCGTGGCGGAAATTTTCTACGGCATGACCAGCAAGGGATTCAGTGGCAGCGATGTACTCCGGGAGATCAACCAGAAACTGGGCCGGATACTGCCCACCGGAATGTTCTGTTGTGCAGCCATGATCCAGGCGGATTTTCACCTGAACCAGCTGCAGATCTGGAATGGAGGGCTCCCTGACGGAGTGTTACTGAGAAAGGATGGAGCGCGTGAAACCATTGTTTCACGGCACCTGCCCTTGGGGGTGCTCGGCAGTGCACGGTTTGATGCGGGTATGGATGTGTTCCATACCGAGCCGGGTGATACCTTGCTGATGATGACAGACGGTGTGATGGAGGCTGAGAACCATCAGGGTGAGATGTATGGAGAGCAGCGCCTTGCCCGCTCTCTCGACGAAATGAGCCGACAGGGGTCACCGTTTGAAACCATTATGGCCGGCATTCGTACCTTTACCGGAAATCAGCCTGAACAGGACGACCTGACGTTGATCAGCCTGCGAATGGCGGAAGACGCGGAACTGGTTGGTATTTCCGATCGACTGCCCCAGTCCGCACTGGAGGGGCCGTCGGAGTGGCGCTGTGTGTACGAGGTTCAGGATCGAACCCTGGGGCAGTTCAGCCCCCTGCCTTTGCTGCTGCATATCTGCATGGAGGTGCCGGGGCTGCGCCGGAAGAGTGGCGAGATATATACGCTGTTGTCTGAGCTGTACAGCAACGCACTGGAACACGGTGTGCTTGGCTTGTGCTCGGACTGGAAGGCGACACCCGACGGATTCGGGCACTACTACGCTGAACGTGAGCGGAGGCTGGCCGATGTGGCGGGCCACTTTATACGCTTTACGTTGACCCATACCATGACAGACAGGGGCGGGCAGCTGGTTATTGTCTGCGAAGACAGTGGCAGTGGCTTTGATTTCAGCAGTGTGCGTCCGGAGGCCGAAGATGAGCGCCGCTATTCAGGCAGAGGTTTGCTGTTGTTACAAAAAATTGGGCGTTCCCTGAATTACCGGGAACATGGCACCAAGGCTGAAATTGTATATGATTGGTATTTTTCTGAGGTTACTGGCCGTGAGGGCAGTATCACCCAACAACCAGGGGGTTGGTCATGACGGACAAACCACACCTTGATGAAGAAGCGTTGGCCGAGTTGCAGGAAGTCATGGAGAATGAGTTCGACATTCTGATCAATACTTACCTCCATGATTCCTCTGACCGTATTGCGCATCTGCGGTCGGCACTGGAAAAATCGGATGCTGACGCGTTCGCAAAATCCGCTCACAGCTTCAAAGGCAGTTGCATCAATATTGGTGCCCCTCGACTGGGCGAACTTTGTTTCGAGGCGGAGAAGGCGGGCCGCGACAATCAATTGTCACAGGCCGGAGCAATGCTCGACGACATCGAGAATGAATTCCGACAGGTTGAGGGCACACTCAAGCGTTTTATTGCGTGACGTGAACGAATGGCATCGCTTTTGCTTTGATACCGTACAGGTGCGCTGAAAAGCAGGATTAGCGCACTGAAAGGGCGTCTGCAGCGTTCAGATTCCACCGTCATCCAGTAAAAGCGGCAAGAGGTTGCCATGTCCCAAATGGTTCTTCCCCAGGCTTCCCCACAGGGTCCACAGGCCGATAACGGTTCGAAAAGCGTCTCAGGCAATCGGGAAAAAAACGGCGATAGTCCGTTTGATTCCGTGTCTCGTGAGGAGCAGCAACGAATCGATCGAAAACAGGCTGAAAAGCGTGATCAGGCTCGGGCCGAGGATACTGGCCGTGCCGACCAGGCCGGCCGGGACAAAAGCGAAAGCAAACCCGCCGATGACCCTGAGGAACCGCGAACCAATGCCCAGGCTGACAACTCGGAGGTTCAGGGCAAGGAAGGGGCTCCGGAAAAACCGACTGCAGAAAAAGAGGAGGCCGCTCCATCTGGGGAAGCTGAGTCTCCATCGTTAGCGGATCAGGAGGCGCCGAAGGAGGTTGTTCCCCTGACATTCGCTGAACTTCAGGCTCTGCTGATGCCGGCGGGGGGGAACACCACGGCAGTGTCGGGCGGCAACCCGGGTGCCGGTAGTGGCGCACTGCCGGGTGTGCAAGCATTTGCCGGAATGATTGCAGGCCTGCCTGGCAATACCGCAGGCAAACAGGCCCTGTCGACAGTGCAGGGAAGTGGTTCAGGCGCTGCGCCGGGCCTGGCATTGACCGACGCTTTGTTGTCGGGTGTGGCGGCAGACGCATCGCGTCCTCAGGAAACCCCATCGCTGCAAGGCGCGGTGCGCTTCCAGGCCGCTGCAGAGTTGGCTAACCAGCAGCTGGCCAATCCGAATACGGCAAAGCTGCCTGCAGAGGTCGCCAACTTGCGAGGGTATACCACCTCTATTGATGTACCGGTCAGTCACGCGGAGTGGGGGGACAAGCTCGTCGGAAAGCTGACCTGGCTGACAGCACGAAATATGTCTGTCGCCGAAATACATCTCACACCGCCTGATATGGGGCCCATGGAAGTCAGGGTTCAGGTTCAGCAGGAGCAGGCACACATTACCGTTCATTCTGCCAACCCGGCCGTGCGGGACCAGCTTGAACTGCACAGCCACCGTCTCAGGGACATGCTGAGTGAGCAGGGGCTGTCACTGGACCAGTTTGACGTCAGTGATTCATCGCAGCAGCAAGCCGGCGAGGACAATGCCGGGGAGGGCAGCAAGGATGAGAGGGCAGTACTTGCCGATGGCGGACTGGACGAACAGGATCTACCATCTGAATCCCTTGATCTGACCTGGAAAGGCGAAGTTGATATCTTCGCCTGACCTCGGCACCCCTTCACCTGATGATTCTGCATCACTCTCCCTTTGCCCATCCTCCCCAGCAACGCTAAACTGCTGTTCTGATAGGGAGGATGGGGTTATCTGGCCCGTCCTTTGCTTAAACCTCTTTATAACCGTTCCGGTTGACGGATTTCTGGCAGACCTACGTTATGGCTGAAAACAATGCGCCCCCTGAGGCGCCGGCAAAGAAAGGCAAGCTCAAACTGATACTGATGCTGACCGTGGTGATTGTTCTGGCGGTCGGGTTGTCAGTCGTTGGTACCATGTGGTTTCTGGGCGGTGGCATCCCGGGCATGGCTGATGCAGAACAGGAAGACAGCTCGGAGCAGGTTGAAGTGTTTGTGCCCAGCACCTACACGGTGCTGGAGAAGGCTCTGGTCACGACAGTGCAGGCCGAAGGGCGGCAACGCTATGCCCAGGTATATCTGGCTTTCGAGGCTCAGGACCCGGCAGCACTGGCTGCGGCCAACCAGCATATGCCGTTGCTTCGCAGCAAACTGATCGGCGTACTCGGTGGCAGGGACTTTAATGAGTTACAGACGCCGGAAGGCCGGAAGGCGCTGGCCGATGATATGCTGGCGACCGTTAACAGCGCGCTAGAACAGGAAGGGGAGTCGCCCTTGCTGGCCGTGCTGTTCAGGAACTTTGTCGTTCAGTAGAGAATGCGTTAGAAATGCATTAGCAATGTACTAGAGACAATCTAGGGCAAGCTAAAGAATGCAACAGCGCCCGGTAGGGCGGACATCACAGGCAGAGAAACGTATGCAGGACTTACTGTCACAGGACGAAATTGACGCGCTCCTCCATGGTGTGGATGACGGCGACATTGATACCTATGATGAAACCGACGAAGCCGGTATCAAGTCCTACGACCTTGCCAGCCAGGACCGCATTGTCCGTGGCAGGATGCCTACGCTGGAAATGATCAACGAGCGTTTCGCCCGCTATACCCGGATCAGCCTGTTCAATCTGTTGCGCCGCAACGCCGATGTGTCCACCGGTGGTGTTCAGATCATGAAGTTCGGCGAGTACATCCACACCCTGTACGTGCCCACCAGCCTCAACCTCTGCAAGGTTCGCCCGCTTCGGGGGACTTCGCTGTTTGTGCTGGATGCCAAGCTGGTTTTCAAGCTGGTGGACAACTTCTTCGGCGGGGAAGGCCGACACGCCAAAATCGAGGGCCGCGAATTTACCCCGACGGAAACCCGTATCGTACAGATGGTGCTTGACCAGGTGTTTCATGACATGCGGGAAGCCTGGCATGCGGTGTTGAAGGTGGATTTCGAGTACCTCAGTTCCGAAGTCAACCCGGCCATGGCCAACATCGTCAGCCCCAGTGAGGTGGTGGTTGTGAGCACCTTCCACATTGAGCTTGATGGTGGTGGTGGCGAGCTGCACATGGCGCTGCCGTACTCCATGATTGAACCCATAAGGGATGTGCTGGACGCTGGCGTCCAGAGCGACATTGACGACGTGGATGAACGCTGGGTCAGTGCGCTTCAGGAAGACATCAAGGACGTGAATGTTCCCATTAACACCACGGTTTGCCGCCGACGCATTTCTCTTCGCGACATTGCCAAACTGAAGGAAGGTGACATCATCCCCGTGGAAATCCCCGAGTTACTGACCCTGACTGCCAATGGCATTCCGGTCTACAAAGCCACGATGGGAACCCGTGATGGCAAGCTGGCGCTAAGGATTCATGACCGGGCGACGGTGCCCAAAGTGAAAAAACAACTGAAGGTGGGACGCAATGGCTGACGACGATAAGAAAGACGAGCAGGAACTCAGCGAAGACGAGAAGCTTGCCGCCGAGTGGGAATCCGCCATGGAAGAGTCGGGGGATGCCGACGAAGATGGCCGCGAGGACGAATGGGCTGCGGCCATGGCAGAGGCTGGAGAAACCGACGACGATGACGGCAGCGACGACGCCAAAGATAATGTCCGTGCGGCACCTATGGAAGAGTTTCCGGAGGGATCGAACTTCAGCCAGGGCACTGGTCCCGCACCGGACCTGGATGTCATCCTCGATATTCCCGTGACCATTTCCATGGAAGTGGGTAACACCCAGATTCCGATTCGCAACCTGTTGCAGTTGAATCAGGGCTCGGTCATTGAACTGGACCGGCTGGCGGGTGAGCCGCTGGACGTGCTGGTCAATGGCACCCTGATTGCCCACGGCGAAGTGGTCATGGTGAACGAGAAGTTCGGCATCCGCCTGACGGACGTCATCAGCCCCGGCGAACGCATTAAGCGGTTGCAGAAATAGGATGGTGCGGGTGCATCGTTTTGCTGTCCGTTATGGCGTTCCCGGCATGTTACTGGCGGCCTTTATGCCTGCCTTGACGCGCGCTCAGGAGCAGGAAGGGCCGGCCCGGGAAGTTGCCAGCGCACCGGATACCGTGGCCACCATGCTGACGCTGGGCGTGGGCCTGCTGGCGGTGATTGCCATTATCTTTGGTTGTGCCTGGATTGTGCGTCGCATGAGCGGGATGACGGGCGGCAACACCCGGGCTATCAAGGTGGTCTCGGTGATGCCCATGGGCACGCGTGAGCGGATTGCCCTGGTCGAAGTCGGTGGCAAACAGATTCTGATTGGTGTTACGCCTTCAGCCATTCGCACGTTGCATGTGTTTGATGAACCGGTCGTCAGTGCCGGTGATCCTGTGTCCAGTGATTTCGCCCGTAAACTCCAAGGCATGATCGGGAAATCCTGGGGCTCCGGTTCTTCATCGAAGGAAGGTTCCTGACATGGCGGTACCTGTGTCCGGGCGCATCCTGGCGTTACTGACCCTTTTCATTCTTACGGCCTGGGCGCCCACTGCGCTGGCGGATATACCCGGTATTCCGGCCTTTACGGTAACGCCGGGCGAGGAAGAGGGCGTTCAGGAATACTCCGTATCCCTGCAAATCCTGGCGCTGATGACGGCGCTGACGTTCCTGCCTGCCATGCTGATGATGATGACGTCGTTCACCCGCATCATCGTGGTGTTCGCAATCCTGCGTCAGGCTCTTGGGCTGCAGTCCACGCCTTCCAACCAGATCCTTCTCGGCCTGACACTGTTCCTGACCATCTTCATCATGAAGCCGGTCCTGGAAGAGGTGAACGAAGTGGCTCTGCAGCCGTACATGCAGGAAGAACTCAGCTCGTTGGAGGCGGTTGAGCAGGCCAGTCAGCCCTTCCGGAAGTTCATGCTGGCACAAACCCGGGAAAGTGACTTGGGCCTGTTCATGCGTATCGCCGACGAAGAATACGACACCGCTGAAGACGTTTCCTTTTGGGTGCTGCTGCCGGCCTTCGTGACCAGCGAACTGAAAACCGCGTTCCAGATCGGATTCATCCTGTTTATTCCGTTTCTGATTATCGACATGGTGGTCGCCAGCGTACTGATGGCGATGGGTATGATGATGTTGTCTCCGATCATCATTTCACTACCGTTCAAAATCATGCTGTTTGTGCTGGTGGACGGCTGGGCCCTGATCATGGGCACGCTGGCCGCCAGTTACGGGATATAGGGGAGAGCCGACCATGACACCCGAAACCGTTATCGACATTCTGCGTGAAGCTCTGTGGATGATCGTGCTGTTGGCAAGCCTGATTATTGGGCCAGGCCTGGTGATTGGTCTTGTGGTCAGTACCTTCCAGGCCGCCACCCAGATCAACGAACAGACCCTCAGCTTCCTGCCCCGGCTGCTGGTGACACTGATCACCATTATCGTTGCTGGTCCGTGGATGCTGACCCAGCTCCTTGATCATGCAAACCGGCTGATCACCAGCATTCCTTACCTGATCGGCTGACCCGGCATGCCCACGGAGATATCAGCCGACCTGATCAACCAGTGGGTAGGTCAACACCTGTGGCCGCTGTTCCGGCTGGCCAGCTTCATGATGGTCATTCCCTTTATCGGCACCCAGCTTGTCCCGGCACGGGTTCGTTTAGGGCTCGCTCTTATTATCACTATCCTGGTAGTGCCCATGATCCCGCCCGTGCCCCAGGTGGATGCATTCAGTGCTGACGGGGTTGTGATCACCTTGCAGCAGATCCTCATCGGTGTGGGTATGGGGTTTGCCCTGACGGCCCTGTTCCAGCTGTTTGTTGTGGCCGGCCAGATGATCGCCATGCAAATGGGGCTTGGTTTTGCCTCCATGGTTGATCCGGCCAACGGCGTGAGTGTGCCGGTGCTGGCGCAGATCTACACCATCACCATTACTTTGCTGTATCTGGCGATGAACGGGCACCTGGTGGCGTTCGAAGTTTTCATAGAGAGCTTCCGTACCATCCCCATTGGCCTGGAAGGTTTGGGGCAGACTGGTGTGTGGCAGCTTGCCCATCGCATCAGCTGGATATTTGTGTCCGCTATATTGCTGGCCCTTCCTGCTGTCACTGCCGTGTTTATCGTGAATATTTCCTTTGGGGTTATGACACGTGCTGCTCCCCAGATGAACATTTTTGCCCTGGGTTTTCCGATTGGCCTGATTTTTGGATTATTTGCCATATGGGTGCTGCACGCCAATTTTCTGCCACATTTCGAGCAGTACACCCGGGAGACGTTTGAGTTCATGCGCAACCTGCAAGGGCAGCCTTAGTAGCGACGGAAAACCATGGCCGAAGAAAACGACAACAGCCAGGAAAAAACCGAAGAGGCCACCCCCCGAAGGCTTGAGAAAGCCAGGGAGGACGGCCAGACTGCGCGTTCCAAGGAACTGGCGACCATGGCTGTTCTGTTGGCTGGTGCCGGCGGCCTGCTGATGTTTGGCGCGTCAATGGGCGCTTCCCTGGAAAGTATCATGCGCGACAGCTTCGTGTTGGAGCGCTCCGCCATCTTCGACACCCGGCATATGAGCGTCCAGCTGATTGCCTCCACCAAGGAGGCCGCCCTGTCCCTGGCGCCCTTGCTGATCCTCTTGCTCGTCGCTGCAGTCGCGGGCTCGATTGGTATTGGTGGTCTGCTGGTCAGCGGAAAAGCCATCGCCCCCAAGCTCAATAGAATGGACCCTCTCAAAGGTCTCAAGCGCATGTTCTCCATGCGTTCGCTGATTGAACTGGTCAAAGCCATCTTGAAAGTCGGCCTGGTGATGGCGGTAGCGATCCTGATATTGAACCTGCGTACGGATGACCTGCTTAGCATCGCTGAAGAGCCTGCGAGATCGGCCATGGAGCATGTTGTGTGGACCATGGCCTGGAGTTTTTTCATCCTTGCCTGTGCCACCATCGTCATTGCCGCGATCGACGTGCCGTTCCAGATCTTTGATCACCAGAAAAAGCTGCGCATGACCAAGCAGGAGGTGAAAGACGAATACAAGGATACGGAAGGCAAGCCGGAAGTGAAGGGCAAGATCCGTCAGTTGCAGCGTGAGATGGCTCAGCGTCGGATGATGCAGGATGTCCCGGGCGCGGATGTGGTGATCACTAACCCGACGCATTATGCGGTGGCGTTGAAGTACGATCAAAAGAAGATGGCGGCGCCGATTGTGGTGGCGAAAGGGTCGGACGAAACGGCTTTCAAGATCATGGAGATTGCCCGCGAGAACAAGGTGGAGATTCTCCGCACGCCGCCTTTGGCGCGGGCGGTTTACCACAACACTGACATCGGGGGTGAAATCCCGGATGGTCTGTACATGGCGATCGCCCAGGTGCTTGCCTATGTGTTCCAGCTTCGTCAATTCCGTAAGGGACGGGGCGAGAAGCCCCAGATGCCGAAGTTTCCGATTCCTTCGGATTTGCGGCGCGATGTTTAGCTTAGTGCTGGCCTGCTGTCCTTTGCCTGCTGCCTAGCCTGATGGTTTGGGGGAGGTGGCTCTGCGGGTGGGCTGCCCAAAACACGCTCCTTCGGCACATCCATGTGACGCTTGGACTCCGCCATCCATGGCTCCGTACAGTTCTGGGCAGCCCACCCGCAGAGCCACTTCTGTCATCACAGATATCGCAATAGGACCAATCTGATTACTTACTTTGCTTGCGATATCGATGTTGCCCGAGAGGGTGTGGGGAAGGGACTCCCAAAAACGTGGAGCGCCATGGATGGCGCGACCGAGCCCTACAGGGACGTATTCACGGGCGTTTTTTGGGAGTCCCTTTCGCACACCCGCTAACGCCAAACCGGAAGGCTGAAAGCAGGTTACACCGAGGCCTCAATAACCCGAACCATAGGATCACGGCGGCTCTCCGGAATTGGGAGTTGGCCGTAGAGGTCAGCAGGGTTGTGGACTGTAACGGAGGGAAAGCCGCAGGCACTGAAGTGCCCAGCCGCTTGTTGGTCGTCCAGGAAATGGAAGCTGACATCACTGCGGGTAATCGTGCTTAGCAGTCCGCCGAGGGATTTCAGGGCACCGCGTAACAGCGGTTGGTTCGGCATCAGGTAGCTTTCGGACAGATAGACCGAATCCGGGCGCTGTTGCAGCAGTGCCGCCAGGCGTTTCCAGAATTCGGAAATAACCGGCAAGGAAAAATAACTGGTCAGTCCTTCGGTGACGACAACCACCGGTTCTTTGCTGTCGAACGCTCTCGCGAAAACCGCCTCCAGTGTCTGTTCACCGGATTCCGCCAGGATATCGATGGGCATTACCTGATGGTGATCGCCCAGGCGGCCGGAGGCCAGGAGTCGTGCGGCTTTTTTGGTGGCCATGTCGGGGAGGTCGGCTTCCACCATATGGAGGTGTGGGTGTTTTTCCCGCAAGCGGATGCCCCTTGGAGACATTCCGCAGGCAATTTCCAGAACCTGGGTGACGCCACGCTCGAGGGCCTGTTCGATCAGGTGATCGATGATCAGGTGGCGCTGCAGCAGGAAGGTGCGGATGTTGCCGCCGATGAGTGTTTTGCTGCCGACCTCGAAGGGCGTCATCAGGTGATACAGCCAGCGCCCCTGATCCGTCGCAAGCACGTCGTCGGAAAGGCCGTACCGGTGCCATACGGCACCGGTATAGAGGGCGGTAAAGCTGATGCCGGAGCTGTCAGCCATTTTCATGGGTCGGCCGTCAGTGGGTGTCTTTCTCATGAATCCTTGCGCCCCATGCTTCGCCTTTGCCTGGCAGGATCAGGTTGAGGGCTATGGCAACCACCGCGCAAAGGGCGATGCCCTCCAGGTTACCAATCGCCATGCCACCAATCCCGAAGACCAGAGTGACGGCAACGATGACCAGGTTGCGTGCCTGCGACAGGTCGACCTGGTGACGAATCAGGGTATTCAGACCGACAACGGCAATAGAGCCGAACAGCAGGCACAGGATGCCGCCCATCACCGGCGCCGGGATGGTTTGCAATGCTGCGCCGAACTTGCCGATGAACGCCAGCACGATGGCAATGCACGCCGCCCAGATCATGACTTTGGGATTAAAGTTCTTGGTCAGCACCACCGCGCCCGTAACCTCTGAATAGGTGGTGTTGGGTGGGCCACCAAGGGCTGAGGCAGCACTGGTGGCAAGGCCATCGCCCAGCAGGGTGCGGTGCAGGCCGGGCTTCTCCAGATAGTTTTTGCGGGTAACGGTACCGATGGCGAGGATGTCGCCAATGTGTTCAATGGCCGGTGCGATGGCCACGGGAATCATGAACAGGATGGCTGCCCAGCTGAACTCCGGCGCCACAAAGTTGGGGATGGCGAACCAGGGCGCGTTGGTGATGGGTGACAGGTCCACGATGCCGGCAAAGGCCGACAGAATGTACCCGACAATAATGCCGAACATGATCGGGATCAGGCGGAAGATGCCGCTGGACCAGACCGCCATAATCACGGTCACGGCCAGGGAGATCATCGCAATCCAGATAGCGGTGTCGTAGGGCACCAGTTGTTGCGCGCCATCGCCGGTGCGGCCGGACGCCATGTGGACAGCCACCGGCGCCAGGCCAAGGCCGATGACCATGATCACCGGACCGATGACCACCGGGGGCAGCAGGCGGGTGATGAAACCGGTACCGCGCAGACGTACCGCGCCACTCAAAATGATATAGAGGATGCCCGCAGCCATCAGGCCACCGAGTGTCTCCTCAAGGCCGAAGCGCCCCTTGGCGGCAATGATCGGGGCGATAAAGGCGAAGGATGAAGCCAGGAAAATGGGAATCTGGCCGCCGGTGACGATGTGGAAAATCAGCGTGCCAATACCGGCGGTGAACAACGCAACGTTGGGGTCGAGGCCGGTAATCAGAGGCATCAGTACCAGTGCGCCAAAAGCCACCAGCAGCATCTGTGAGCCGGCAATGGCCTGTTTCCAGACCGGGTCGGTGCTATGGTCCTGCATGATTAAACGTCCTTCTGCTTGGTGCCGAAGATTTTGTCGCCGGCGTCGCCAAGCCCCGGAAGGATGTAGCCTTTTTCATTCAGCCTGTCATCGATTGATGCGGTGTAGATCGACACATCTGGATGTTTCTCCAGCACCTTTTCCACGCCTTCCGGCGCTGCAACCAGAACCAGGGCGCGGATCTCGTTGCTACCGGCTTTCTTCAGCAGGTCGATGGTAGAGATCATGGAACCGCCGGTGGCCAGCATGGGGTCGATGATCATCGCCATGCGCTCATCCAGTTCGCCTACCAGCTTTTCAAGATAGGTGCTGGCTTCCAGGGTTTCCTCGTTGCGTACCTGGCCCACGACGCTTACCCGGGCACCAGGAATCAGGGTGAGCACGCCGTCCAGCATACCCAGGCCGGCCCGCAGGATTGGCACGATGGTGATTTTCTTGCCCTGGATCTGTTCAATTTCCACCGGGCCCGCCCAGCCTTCAATAGTTTTCTTCTGCAGCGAGAAGTCTTTGGTGGCCTCGTACGTCAACAGGGCACCGACTTCCTGAGCCAGCTCCCGGAAATTCTTGGTGCTGATGTCTGAGCGGCGCATCAGGCCGAGTTTATGGCGGATAAGGGGGTGCTTGACCTCGTGAATTGGCATGGGCTCACCTTTGCGTCTGGGTCGATGATGTGGTTGTGGGCGCAGTAAAGACGCCAGCAAATGGCGCAAGGATACCGTATCTTGCCGAGTCCGTCAGGCGCGGTGACAAGAAAAGCCGTAAGGGGTGGTACGGATCTTGCGAATACCCCGTCAAACGATGCGTCTGCGTCAAAAAAACGACCCGCACACCCCTGCGGTTAACCGCCAATCGGAGAGTTTCCCGGCATGGACCGAGCGCTAGTCCTCAATAATGTCAAATCCCTGACGCGGGGTAATATCGGCATTCCCGTGATGTTGATGGGATTGCTGGGCATGATGATTCTGCCCATGCCGGCGTTCATGCTGGACGTTTTCTTCACCTTCAACATCACCTTGTCGATCGTGATCCTGCTGGTGTGTGTCTATGCCTTGCGGCCGATGGAGTTTGCCTCTTTTCCGACAGTGTTGTTGGTGGCAACACTGTTGAGGCTGGCGCTCAACGTTGCCTCCACGCGGATTGTTCTGCTCAACGGCCATGAGGGCGGTGATGCGGCCGGTAAGGTGATCGAATCGTTCGGCGCGGTCCTCATCGGCGGTAACTACGCGGTTGGCCTGGTGGTCTTCGCCATTCTCATGATCATCAACTTCCTGGTGGTCACCAAAGGTGCCGGCCGGGTGTCGGAAGTCAGCGCGCGTTTCACCCTGGATGCCATGCCGGGTAAGCAGATGGCTATCGATGCCGACCTTAATGCTGGTCTTATCAATCAGGAAGAAGCCAAGCATCGCCGGGCTGAAATCGCCCAGGAGGCCGATTTCTACGGCTCCATGGACGGCGCCAGTAAATTCGTCAAGGGCGACGCCATTGCCGGCCTGTTGATCCTGGCCATCAACCTGATCGGTGGCATTGCCATCGGTATGCTTCAGCACAGTCTCGATTTTGGTACCGCTACACAGAACTATGCACTACTGACCATTGGTGACGGCCTGGTGGCACAGATTCCGTCACTGCTGCTGTCGACGTCTGCAGCGATCATGGTTACCCGGGTAACGTCCAGCCAGGACATGGGCGGGCAGATACTGCAACAAATGTTTAACGCTCCCAAGGCGCTGGGTATCGCTGCCGTTATCCTCATCATCCTTGGCCTGATTCCTGGCATGCCGCACGTGGCATTCCTTGGTCTGGGCGCGATTGCCGGTGGTATTGCCTGGTACATATGGCAACAGGAGCGCCAGACCGTTGAGGAAGATGGTGTGTTCCCGGTCCGGGGCGGTGGTGCCCGTCCGGCAGGCCCGGGGCGCGACCTGTCGCCCGGTGGTGAGGGCGGTGAACACAGTGCCCAGCTGCCGCCGCCGGGGGAAACCCGGGAACTCGGTTGGGACGATGTGGCCACCGTGGATGTCGTGGGCCTGGAGGTGGGCTATCGCCTGATTCCCCTGGTGGATAAGTCCCAGGGTGGTCAGCTTCTCAGCCGCATCAAGGGCGTTCGCAAAAAGCTCTCACAGGATCTGGGCTTCCTGATGCCTTCGGTCCATATTCGCGACAACCTGGACCTGATGCCCAATGTTTATCGCATCACCCTGATGGGGGTGACCATTGCCGAGGCAGAAATCCATCCGGACCGTGAACTGGCGATAGACCCAGGTCAGGTGTTCGGCAAGATCGAGGGGATAGAGGGCAAAGACCCCGCCTTTGGCCTGGACGCCAGTTGGATCGAACCGGACAAGAAAGACCAGGCACAGACCCTCGGTTATACCGTCGTGGACGCCAGTACCGTAGTGGCAACACACCTCAACCAGATCCTCCAGAAACACGCCCACGAACTGCTTGGCCATGAGGAAGTCCAGAAGTGGCTGGAACAGCTCGAGAAAGTATCTCCAAAGCTGGCGGAAGAACTGGTACCCACCACCATTTCCATCAGCCTGCTGCTGAAGGTGCTGCAGAACCTGCTGAAAGAGGAAGTGCCGATCCGTGACATGCGGTCTATTGCCGAAGCGATCGTGAACGTTCATCCGAAGAGCCAGGACCCGAAGCTGCTGACCACGGTTGCCCGCCAGTCACTGCGCCGGATGATTGTCCAGAGTATCTGTGGCAACGACACAGAGATCCCGGTGATCACTCTGGATCCAGACTTGGAACAGTTATTGCTGAAGTCCATGCAGCAGAGTCAACAATCCGGCGGTCAGGAAGACATCGGGCTGGTGCTGGAGCCAAATATGGTTGAGAAGCTTCAGCGGTCGCTCCAGGACAGCGTTCAGCGCCAGGAGATGTTGGGCAAGCCGGCGATTCTATTGGTTTCAGGGCCCTTGCGCCCGGTACTGGCGAAGTTTGCCAGCTACGGAGTAGAGCGTCTGCATGTACTGTCGTACCAGGAAATTCCGGATAACAAACAGATCACTATTGTCGCATCCGTCGGTCAGTAAAGGCCGCGGCTGGAAAGGCGGAAGGCGCTGGAAAGCGCTGACCGGGGAGGAAGCATCATTATGAAAGTTAAGCGGTTTTTTGCCCAAAGCATGGCAGAGGCACTGCGTCAGGTGCGGGATCAGATGGGTCCCGATGCCGTAATCCTTTCCAATCGTCGTGTGGATGGTGGCGTCGAAATTGTGACAGCGCTCGATTATGACGAAAATATGGCGCGCCAACGCCTCGGTGACGCTGCGCGGGAAGCCACCAATGGCTCACGGCTAGCCGAAATGCAGGCGGAACAGCATCGCCGCCTGGAGGACGAACTCGGCCGCTCTCGCGATCGTATTCGGGAAGTGCGGGAAAAGCGCGCGACCTATGGTAATGCGGTTGCGGGTGGGGACTTTGGCCACGCTGGCTTGTCGAAAGAATCGCTGGCCGACGATGACATGGTGGTTGAAGAGCCTACCGCTGCCAGCGCTGCCTATTCCGGAGAACTGGCGCAAATGCGTGCGGAGATCAGTTCCCTCCGTGACCTGGTCAGTGCCCGGAATGGCGGTGAACCCGAACAAACAGCGGTGAACGCAGTACAGCAGAGGCTGTCTGAGAGGTTGCAGGAGTTTGGTCTCGGGCTGGAGCTCGCCAACTCTCTGTCCCGGCGCCACCGCGCAGGCCGGCTTGAGGATGGCTGGAAGCAGTCTCTGAAAATGCTGGCCGCCGGTGTGAAGACCGCGCGTACTGAATGGGCGGATGAGGGCGGTGTCTACGCCCTGGTGGGCCCAACCGGGTCCGGCAAGACGACGACCATCGGCAAGCTGGCCGCGCACTATGTGCTGCGCCACGGCGCCGACTCTCTGGCGCTGGTCACCACCGATCGCTATCGGGTCGCGGCCCATGAGCAACTATTTGTGTTCGGGCGCATACTGAACGTTCCGGTTCGGGTTGTGGACGAAACCCATTCCCTCGACGACATACTGAACGAACTGTCGGACCGGCACCTGGTGTTGATTGATACCGCTGGCCTGACCAGCACCGACAAGGGCTACGAGGAGCAGCTTATGGAGCTGGCTCGCAGTCACCATCGGATTCGAACCCATCTGGTGGTTTCGGCAACCAGTCAGCCGCGCATCATGAAATCCGTTTGGCATTGCTATAAGATGGCAAATCTTACGGGTTGTGTGATGACCAAAATCGATGAAGCACTGACCCTGGGTGAATCGCTGGGATTCGTCATGGAAACGGGATTGCCGGTGGCGTATTACACCGACGGGCAGAAAATCCCGGAAGACCTGCACCACGCTGAGTCCATTCCGCTGGTGCGGTTGGCCGTGGAGAGGCTGAAGAAACTCCAGCAGCAACAGGCAGTCGCTGTTTAAAAACAACACAGCCTGCGGTTAAACGCGGCAAGAGATCAGAGTCAGTATGAGCAAACCACATCCGGTACAGGTGATTGCCGTTTCCGGCGGGAAAGGGGGCGTTGGCAAGAGCAACGTATCAGTGAACCTTGGCATCGCCCTAGCACAAATGGGACGCCGGGTGGTGCTGCTCGATGCCGACCTGGGCCTTGCCAACATTGACGTTCTGCTTGGTATTACCGCCAATCGTAATATCCAGGACGTCATCGCCGGGGAATGTGACCTTCGGGATGTGTTGGTCAACGGCCCCGGTGGCATCAAAATCGTGCCCGCGTCCTCAGGTACCCAACGCATGACCCAGCTTTCCAATCTGGAGCACGCTGGCCTGATCAACGCGTTCAGCGAACTGGGTGACCAGATCGATGTGCTGATCGTTGATACCGCTGCGGGTATTTCCGAATCGGTGGTCAGTTTCCTCCGAGCCTCACAGGAACTATTACTGGTTGTCTGTGATGAACCTACCTCTATCACCGATGCCTACGCCCTTATAAAGCTTATGAACCGGGATTACGGCACCAACCGCTTCCGTATACTGGCCAATCAGGTCAGGAATGAGCAGGAAGGTCGCCATCTGTTTGAAAAACTGACCCGGGTTACCGAGCGCTTTCTTGATGTGGCACTACAATATGTGGGTATGGTGCCGTATGACGAGGCCGTAAAAAAAGCGGTACAGCGCCAGCGTGCCGTGCTGGACGCCTATCCGCGGGCAAAAGCATCGTTGGCGATCAAGAGCCTCGCGGAGAAAGTGGATAGCTGGCCGCTGCCATCATCGCCCCGGGGACATCTGGAATTCTTTGTGGAGCGGCTCGTCGAAGTCTGATTTTGATCCTGTCACTGAATAGCCGGATACATGACATTGGCGAAAGAACTTGGAACCTACAACCGGACGGGTACACGAGGACCTTCCCAGCTCGTTGAGGAGCAGGCCCCGCTGGTCAAAAAAATAGCGCTTCACCTCATGGCGCGGCTGCCGGCATCTGTCCAACTGGATGACCTTATGCAGGCAGGCATGATTGGCTTGTTGGAAGCTGCACAGCGATACAGTTCCGACAAGGGGGCTACCTTTGAGACATACGCCGGGATCCGGATTCGCGGAGCCATGGTAGATGAAATTCGCAAAGGTGACTGGGTACCTCGATCCGTCCACAGGAACTCCCGCCGCATTGCCAAAGCCATCAAGGCTGTCGAGGACCGCCTGGGTCGGGAAGCTCAAGACTCGGAAGTAGCCGAGGAGCTGGGGCTGGACCTCGACGAATACTATTCCTCCCTGAGCGATGCTAACAGTGGCCGACTTTTTAGCCTGGATGAGCTCAATGAATCCGGCGAGCTGCCGATAGAAGAAACAGAGGACAGTGATAACCCGTTGGATGGCTTGGCGTCTGACAACTTCCGGAAGAGCCTGGCAGCTGCGATTGGTGACCTGCCCGAGCGAGAAAAGCTGGTGCTCAGCCTTTACTATCAGGAAGAATTGAACCTGAAGGAAATTGGTGCTGTGTTGGGTGTCAGTGAAAGCCGGGTCAGCCAGATTCACAGCCAGGCCGCGCTCCGTCTGCGGGGGCGTCTTACTGGTTGGCAGAGCTGAACAGGCCGCCAGTCCCATTGAACGGCGTTACCAGGCATTCTTTACTGTAGCCTTTTGGTAACCGGTGCTTTACAACCGGCTCAAAGGCCACACAATAAGCGGTTAAACTACCGGCCTGCTAGACTGTGAGCCGGAAGCCAAAAACGAATTCCGGGCGTTTTTAACTGGAGGTCCCATTGGACAAGAACATGAAAATCCTGATTGTGGATGACTTCTCCACAATGCGACGGATCATTAAGAACCTGCTTCGCGATCTCGGTTTTACCAACACTGACGAAGCAGACGACGGCAATACAGCACTGCCTATGCTCAGGAGCGGCAAATACGATTTTCTGGTAACTGACTGGAATATGCCAGGGATGTCCGGACTCGATCTGCTCAAGGAAGTCCGTGCCGATGACAGCCTGAAAACCCTGCCTGTGCTCATGGTGACCGCCGAGGCGAAGCGCGACCAGATTGTCGCTGCTGCGCAGGCCGGTGTGAACGGCTACGTGGTCAAGCCCTTCACGGCAGCCGTACTCAAGGAGAAGATTGAGAAGATCTTCGAACGCATCCAGTAATTCAGAGGTCGGACGGCTCCCATGAGCAATAGAAAAAAAGACCCACAGGGGCTCGACCCGGAGGTCACGGAGAAACTCCGCAGCCAGGCGGCCGAGTTGGTTGAACAGGTCAACGCCGGGGACTATGGCCGCGCGATGACGCTGATCAATGAATTGAGCGAGGTGAGGGACCAGAGCCTGTATCGGGAAGTCGGCCGCTTGACCCGCAGCCTCCACGAGGCGATCCGCAATTTCCAGATCGATCCCCGTAACGCCGAACAGTCAGAAGCTCTGTCGAAGATGACCGATGCGTCGGATCGCCTTGAGTACGTGGTTCAGATGACCGGTAAAGCGGCCAATCGGACCATGGATCTGGTTGAGGAGGCTATGCCCAAGGCCAGCGCCCTCCGCGACGAAGCCGCCGAGCTGAGAGACCAGTGGCAGAAACTGCGTCGCCGCGAGATGGCGCCGGCTGAATTTCGTGAGCTCTATGCCCGTATCGACACGTTTTTCGTGACCCTGAATACCGATGCCGGGGCGATGTACGACAACTTGTCGGAAATTCTCCTGGCCCAGGATTTCCAGGACCTCACTGGGCAGGTGATCCAAAAGGTCACCACTCTGGTTAAAGAGGTGGAAGAGCATCTGTTGAGCCTTGTAGTGATGGCGAGTCATGTGGACCAGATGACCGGCACCGTGCATGAACTGGAAGAGCGGGAAAAGATATCGGCGGAACAGGGTGTTGGTCCACAGATCAAGGCCGAAGAACGCGAAGACGTAGTATCGGGACAGGACGATGTTGATGATCTTCTGTCCAGTCTCGGTTTCTGAGTAAGAGAGGGTAACGCATGGCGCTTGATGCCGATGAAGAGATCCTGCAGGACTTCCTTGTTGAGGCAGGCGAGATACTCGAAAAGCTGTCGGAGCAACTGGTCGACCTGGAACAAAACCCGGACGACAGCGATCTGCTCAACGCCATCTTCCGAGGCTTTCACACCGTAAAAGGCGGCGCTGGGTTTCTGCAACTCGATGCCCTGGTGAACTGCTGTCATTCCGCGGAGAACGTCTTCGATATCCTGCGCAACCACAAGCGCAAGGTGGACTCGGAACTGATGGACGTGGTGCTGGAAGCCCTGGATCACGTCAATGCCATGTTTGAACAGGTTCGCCACCACGAGGAACCGACGCCAGCTCCCGAGGAACTGATTGCCGCTCTGGACGCATTGGCGCAGCCGGCAGGGGAGTCGTTGCCAGCAAACGCAGCGGTCGCTCGCGAAGAACAGAACGAGAGCAACGAAGCCAGTTCTGGAGACGATGGCGGTGATATTACCGACGACGAATTCGAGCGGTTGCTGGATGCCCTGGAAGAGGAAAAGACCAGCGCTCCGGTTTCCAGTGACGACGGCAATGAATCTTCAGGCGGTGACGGAGGGAGCGGAGACGACATCTCCGATGATGAATTCGAGGCCCTGCTGGACCAATTGCATGGCAAGGGCCAGTTCTCAGGCCCGCCTGAAACCGGCAAGGCAGCCCCTGACAGCCAGGATGCCTCGGGCGACAAGGTTACCAGTGATGAGGCCAGTGACAGCAAGGGTGGCGACGACCTGATTTCGGACGACGAGTTCGAAAAGTTGCTGGATGACCTGCACGGCAAGGGTGGTAGCCCTACGGCAGAAACTGCCAAGCCGGCCCCTGGGCCTGCTGCAAAGCAGCCGTCGGCCACGTCTCCCAGTGCCAAGGCTGACAAGCCCGCGCAACCGACTGGTAAGCCCGAAAAAGCGCCTGCGGATAATGGCAAGGCAGGCGTAACGCCCGCGATGCCGGCACGGGATGCGAATGCACCAGTGGCTGAAACTTCGGTGCGGGTGGATACCAAGCGCCTGGACGACATCATGAACATGGTGGGTGAACTGGTGTTGGTGCGTAACCGGTTGCAGCGTCTGGGCGCCCAGAGTGAAGACGAGCATATGCACAAAGCCGTCTCCAACCTGGACGTGGTGACCACCGATCTTCAGTCAGCGGTGATGGCAACGCGGATGCAGCCCATCAAGAAAGTATTTGGCCGCTTCCCGCGGGTGGTTCGCGACCTGGCACGCAGCCTGAAGAAAGAAATCAACCTTGAGATGCACGGCGAAGAGACCGACCTGGACAAAAACCTGGTCGAGGCGCTGTCCGATCCTCTGGTCCATCTTGTTCGCAACTCGGTTGATCACGGTATAGAGGCACCCGATGTTCGTGAAAAGGCGGGCAAGCCTCGTCAGGGTCGTGTGACGCTGTCGGCTGAGCAGGAAGGCGACCACATCCTGTTGTCCATCGAAGACGACGGTGCTGGTATGGATCCGGATGTACTGCGCCGAAAAGCGGTCGAAAAGGGCATCTACGAACAGGATGCCGCTGACCGACTGACCAACACCGAGTGCTACAACCTGATTTTCTCCGCCGGGTTCTCCACCAAGGATCAGATATCGGATGTGTCCGGTCGTGGCGTTGGCATGGACGTGGTGAAAACCAAGATCAGTCAGCTCAACGGGCAGCTGAGCGTCGAGTCGGAGCTGGGCAAAGGGTCTCGCATCGTCATCAAGGTGCCGCTGACCCTGGCCATCATGCCTACCCTGATGATCATGCTTGGCGACCAATCCTTCGCGCTGCCACTGGTGAACGTGGTCGAGATTTTCCATCTGGACCTCAGCAAGAAGAACATTGTGGATGGCCGTGAATGCATCGTGGTTCGAGACAAAGTCTTCCCGTTGTTCCACATCAAGCGATGGCTGGTCAAAGGCGCCGCTGGGCAGCCGGAACCAGAAAACGCCCACGTGGTTATCGTGGCGATGGGAACGCGGCGCGTCGGTTTTGTGGTGGATCAGCTGATCGGGCAGGAAGAGGTGGTGATCAAGCCCTTGGGCCGGGCCCTTCAGGGAACGCCGGGTATGGCGGGTGCGACCATCACTGGCGACGGTCGTATTGCACTCATTATTGATGTTCCGAGCCTGCTGCAAAACTACGGCAAATAACGTTGCGGCGGGCCCAGGTTTAGGAGAAATGGATGACGGTTTCTGTCCTGGTCGTTGATGATTCAGGTTTTTTCCGCAAGCGACTGACGGAAATCCTGACCGCTTCCGGTCAGATCAAGGTGGTTGGCGTGGCCACCAATGGGCGCGAAGGTGTCGAGCTGGCTGAAAAGTTGAGGCCTGACGTCATCACCATGGACTACGAGATGCCCGTCATGGACGGTATCAGCGCCGTCCGTGAGATCATGAAGCGACATCCGGCGCCGGTATTGATGTTCTCCTCTCTCACCTACGAGGGTGCCAGGGTGACCCTGGATGCCCTTGAGGCAGGTGCCGTTGATTTCCTGCCCAAGAATTTTGAGGAAATTGCCCGGGATTCCAGTCAGCTTCAAAAAATACTCATTGAGCGTGTACTGGATGTCGCTGGCAGTCGCCCTGGTGCAAAACCGTCGGCGCCGCCTCCCACCGCTCCGCCGCCTTCGCCCCGTAGCCCTTCACCGGCAAGGCGCAGCGTCCCCGAGCGGCCGGCGGTACCGGACAGGTCCTCTCGCCCCAGCGCCCCAGAGCCTGAAGCACCGGCCCGTCGTTCGATTCGCCGCGGGCCGGCGAAACACTACAGTGTGGTTGCCATCGGCACGTCCACCGGCGGCCCGGTGGCCTTGCAACGTGTACTAATGGCGTTACCGGCCGGGTTTCCCGCGCCTGTGGTGCTCGTTCAGCATATGCCGGCCAGTTTTACCCCGGCGTTTGCCGAGCGCCTGAACAAGCTGTGCCAGATTCAGGTACGCCAGGCTGAAGACGGCGAAATGCTGAAGCCGGGCGTTGCGTTGCTTGCCCCCGGGGGCAAGCAGATGATGATTGAAAACCGGGGTGGCCAGGGCAGGGTCAGGATTCTTCCCGGAGATGACCGGCTTAACTACAAGCCCTGTGTGGATGTGACGTTCGGCTCCCTGGCCAGGAGTTTTCCCGGCAAGACCCTGGGCCTGATCCTGACGGGTATGGGCTCGGATGGAAAGGAAGGCTGTCGCCTGATGAAGCAGTCAGGCTCCGATATCTGGTCCCAGGACGAAAAAACCTCGGTGATCTACGGTATGCCCATGGCCGTGGCCAAGGCCGGGTTGTCTGACGAAATCCTTGCGCTCGATGACATTGGTCCCCGCCTGGCGGATGGGGTGAGCTGATGGATATTCTCAGCCTGCTGGGCGTCATTCTTGCCTTTGTGGCGATTCTCGGTGGAAACCTGCTGGAAGGTGGCGCCATCAGCTCGCTGTTCAATGGCCCGGCCGCGCTGATCGTGATTGGTGGTACGCTTGCAGCCACTATTCTCCAGACCTCCTGGCCGCTGTTAAAGCGGGCCTTTTCCCAGGTGCGCTGGGTGTTCTTTCCCCCCTACATCAGCCTGGAAGATGGTATCGGCAAAGTCATCGACTGGAGCGTCAAGGCCCGTAAGCAGGGTTTGCTGGGGCTGGAAGGGTTGGCTGAGAAGGAATCTGAGCGCTTTGCCCGTAAAGGGCTGCAACTGCTGGTGGACGGCGCTGAGACAGAAACCATCCGTAGCATTATGGAGGTGGACCTGGAGTCCCGTGAACAGCGGGATCTGGAGTCCGCCCGGGTGTTTGAGGCCATGGGTGGCTATTCGCCGACCATTGGCATCATTGGCGCGGTGATGGGGCTTATTCAGGTGATGACCAACCTCGAAGACCCCCAGTCACTTGGCAGCGGTATCGCCACTGCGTTCGTGGCCACCATCTACGGTGTTGCTCTGGCGAACCTGCTGTTCTTCCCGGTTGCCAACAAGTTGCGAGGCATTCTGCGGGAACGCACCCGTTATGAAGACATGATGATCGACGGCATCATCGCCATTGCCGATGGCGAGAACCCTAAATCCATCGAGCTGCGCCTGCGGGGCTTCCTGTAGTGCCGGCACCTGGCTGAGGGGTAAGCTGATGAGACGACGCAGGCAGCAGGATGACGATCTTCACAACAAGGAACGCTGGCTGATTTCCTACGCCGACTTCATCACCTTGTTGTTCGCGTTCTTTGTCGTGATGTATTCCGTGTCGTCGGTGAACGAGGGCAAGTACAAGGTGCTCTCTGAAACTCTGACTGGCGTCTTCAATGCCCCCCAGCGCTCCTTTCAGCCTATCGAAGTGGGTGATCAGCCCCGACGTTCGACGCCGCAGGCGGCCGAGGATGTGATTAACCCGCCGGTGACCGAAGCTCCGCAAAATCCCTCCATGAGTGCAGAAGGGCGCACCGAGGCGCTGCGTGCCATGGCGGACCAGTTGGCTTTGGAGTTTGACGAACTGATCAATCAGGGTGTGGTTACACTGGAAACCAGCGACGAGTGGTTGGAGCTCAGTCTCCGCAACAGCCTGCTATTTGGTAGTGGTGATGCCGAGCCCCATTACGATGCCTTCGACGTGGTGGAGAAAATCGCTGCTGTACTCCGCAACCGGGATAACGCGATCCGGGTTGAGGGCTTCACGGATAACCGCCCGATAAACACCAGTGCCTTCCCCTCCAACTGGGAGCTGTCCGCTGCGCGATCAGCGGCGGTTGTGCGCATGTTGTCGATGGAGGGTGTTGAGGCCGAACGGCTGGCCGCTGTTGGTTACGGTGAGCACCAACCGGTGGCCCGCAACGATACCGAGGAAGGCCGCCGTCGCAATCGACGCGTGGTCCTGCTGATCTCCCGCGACGCCAGTATCCGTGGCGCGATGCGATAACACCTTTCTGATCATCACGTTGCGGAGTCATGGCGGAAGGTGCCTATAGGCGAGTTGGCACAATATCTGTATTAACGTCTATACATCTTTAGATCCCGGCAAGCTCTTGCCGGATTGTTTTCAAGTTGAACGGATCGTGGCCGATAACTCGGTATGCGTGCGACGTTTCCGGAACGGGTATTTCTGGAGAATCAGTGTGGTGACGAGGTTGGCGATGAATTTGGTGACGGATATGGAGTGCACAGCGTGCGCATCTGGGCAGTAGCCAATCAAAAAGGCGGTGTGGGCAAAACCACATCGGTTGTCGCCCTGGGTGGCCTCTTGGCCGAGAGCGGCAAGCGCGTTCTGGTGGTCGACCTGGACCCTCACGGATCATTGACCAGCTGGTTCGGGTACGACCCGGATACCATTGCCCACAGTGTGTTCGATCTGTTCCAGCACCAGGGTAAAGTACCGGATGGTTTGCCGGCCCAGTTGATTACCGAAACCAGCTGTCCGGGGCTATCCCTGTTGCCGGCCAGCACAGCGCTGGCAACTCTCGAACGGAGAATGGTCGGTGTTGAAGGCATGGGACTGATTGTATCCCGGGCCCTGACCCAGTTGTGGGACGATTTCGACTACGTCCTGCTGGACAACACCCCATCGCTCGGCGTGCTGATGGTGAACGCGCTTGCCGCCGCACAACACCTGATCATTCCGGTTCAGACCGAGTTTCTTGCCATCAAAGGCCTTGAGCGAATGCTGCACACGCTCACCATGATCATGCGCTCCCAGAAGAACCAGCTTTCCTACACCATTGTACCGACGCTGTTTGACCGGCGAACGCAGGCATCGGTAAAAAGTCTTAACCAGTTGAGAAAGACCCACAGCGATACGCTATGGCGCTTCGCCATTCCAGTGGACACCAAGTTCCGCGATTCCAGCCAGGCCGGGATTACCCCATCATCCATGGATGCTGAAACCCATGGTGTTCGGGGATATGCCCGCCTGCTGAGTGATCTACAGGAAATAACACGCTCGGTGGCGGAGCGTCGGCATGGCTGACAAAAAAATGACACAGGTGGCGGACCCTGGCTCCGCCATTGCCAGCTATCTGGACGAACTGCTGCATACGGCGACAGATAGCGCTCTGCATGAGGAACCGGAACCGCCAAAACCGGTGGCTCGTGAACGCACTCGCATCGCGCCGAAGCCTGCGCCCATTGTGGCCCGTCCGGTCGCGGAGGCGAAGTCTGAGTTGCAAAAGCCGGTAACACCGGCCCCGGTGGCGGAAAAAGCACCGGAGGTGGAGTCGCCCCCGGTTGAGCACAAACAGGCCGCCGATATTCCGTTGCCTCCTGAGGTGGAGCCCCCGGGGCGGCCGGAATGGTCAGACAAACCGTTCGAATGCCTGATCTTCACGGTGGCAGGGCTGCAACTGGCGGTGCCGTTGATACTGCTCGGCGCCATTCATCGAATAGAAGAGCCGGTGAAGCCGATCCCCGGCAGCCCCCGCTGGTATATGGGCATGCGCCCGGACCGGGAACGTAATCTCAGAGTGGTGGATACGGCGGAATGGATTATGGCGGGCCGGGCACCGGAGGACGCACGGGACAACTATCGCTTCGTGATCCGGCTGGACAGCAGTGAGTGGGGGTTGGCCTGTGACGATGTCGCGCAGTCGTTTACCCTGAAACCGGATGAAGTACGCTGGCGGACGGCCCGCAGCAAGCGGCCTTGGCTGGCGGGCACGGTCATCGACCACATGTGCGCACTGATTGATGTTAAAACCATGGCGGACATGCTGGTCCGGGCTGAGCGGGAACACCACCTCGACCTGAATTAGCAATTTCCGGTTACCGAATGAAACCGTGCTCTGCTGGCACGGTTTGTGCCCTGAACTATAGTATTGGGCACTGATGATGAATTTTTGACGATCAGGCTGCCCGCCGGGCAGCCGAACAGGAGATACAAGGCTATGGCATCCCCGAGCGGACAGCAAAATCAGGCCCAGGATGATCAGGTACTGCAGTACGTGACCTTCAGGCTGGATGACGAAACCTATGGCATTGACGTCATGCAGATTCAGGAAGTGTTGCGATACACCGAGATTGCGCCGGTTCCAGGTGCCCCGGATTACGTTCTGGGCATCATCAACCTGCGGGGCAATGTGGTCACCGTTATCGACACCCGCCGTCGCTTTGGCCTGGCGGATGCGGAAGTCACTGACGCGACACGCATTGTGGTCATGGAGTCGTCCAACCAGGTGATGGGTATCCTGGTGGATTCGGTTGCCGAGGTGGTGTACCTGAAAGCCAGTGAAATTGAGACCGCGCCCAATGTGGGGAACGAGGAAAGCGCCAAGTTCATCCAGGGGGTGTGTAACAAGAACGGCGAACTGATCATATTGGTCGAGTTCGACAAGATGTTGTCAGACCACGAATGGGCTGAAATCTCCTCACTGTAATGCCGGCTTTGGCCGGACAGCAGGCTGGATGGACGCCCCGTGGTTTCAGCTAACCGAGGACGTCCATCATGTTTGCAGAAATCTCTTCCCTGGCCCCGTGGCTTCTGACAGCCGCTGCCCTGTGCCTACTGTTCGCCCAGGGTATGATGCTCCGCCGTGAAAACCGAAAACTTCGGGAGCAAATGAAAGAGCGCTGCGAAACCCTTGGCCGCGAGCTCCACGCAACAGCCAGTGGCAGTATGGGGGTTGGGCAGCGAGTGGTCACCTGCGAGCGCCAGCTTCATGAATTGCGTGGTATGCTTGACGAAATGCGCCAGAACGATCCGTTAAGGATTTCCTACGATGAGGCCTCAAGGTTAGTGGACCTGGGGGCGGATATCGACGACCTGATGAATACCTGTGGCATTTCACGGCCGGAAGCCGAACTGGTATCAGCGCTCCGCAAGCGCCAGGCGGCCTGACCTAAGGGTTTATCTGTCTAATCTTCACGGGGCCGTCCGGCGTCCTCTGGCGTACGGCCCTGAAGATTGAAGGCAAAGGCAAGAATTTCAGCCACCACCCGGTAGAGTGTCTCCGGGATTTCGTCGTTCAGTTCCAGTCGCGCCAGTATGCTGGCCAGCTCCGGATTTTCGTACAGCGGCACATTATGCTCACGGGCAATGCGGATGATTTCCTCCGCCAGTTCGTGGGTACCGCTCGCCGCAATGACTGGAGCCCGTTCGCCATCGTATTTCAGTGCCACCGCCGCCGGTGAATCTGTGTTCTGATGATCTTTGCTCATACCCGCGTGTCCACCAGCCGGTGCTCAAGACGGGTGTTTGCACCCCTTGGTGTCCCTCTCCGGCACTCCAGGTCCACCACATCCAGGCCGATATCCGAAAGGCCCTTTCGTAATTGCGGCAGATCTTCCCGCACCTGACGCAGCGTGGACTGCTTCTCCGCCCACACCTGCGCAGACACCTGATCCTGCCGCAGCGATACATCAAAATGCAAAGGCCCGGCCTCATCCAGATCCATGGCCAGTGAAAGACGCCATTCCGTTGCCCGGGGGGTGCCAGAGGTTTTCTGGCCGCTGTCTGCCGGATCCTGTTCGATTCGCAACTGGGCGATCCGTGGTTCGTTGTTGGGGTTCAGCCAGGGGAGCTCAAGCAGCATGGTTGATACCGGTGATGGCGCCTCGGCGGTGGTCCGTGTGGAGAGTATCTGGCTGTGTAACTGATTCACGGTAATACGATTGAGCATGCCAGCCAGCAGCCTGAGCATTTGCCCAGCTGTGGGTTCGGCAGACCCCTGTGGTGGCGGAGGTGGAAACGTATTGGGGAACTGAAGCGGTGCCTGCACCAGTTCCGGACTTGCCAGCGGTGTAAAGCGGTTGAAGGCGTCGGGGCCGCTCCCCTGTTGTGCGAGCAAGGCGGTAATCACCCGGCCGATAGCCAGCTTGAGATCGGGTAGGGCGGCCTGGGGCGCCCTCGCCAGCCGCGATTCGGCGAACAGCCCGCTTTCCTCGACCCACTGCCGCAACTGGCCGGCCGCACCGGGTTGAGTTCCGGCACCTGGCGTCAGTGACTGGCTGGACGGCAGCCGTGATATCAGTTGTTCAATAGCCTGCCTCACCGGTTGGGGAAGTGGCTGTGGTGGATTGTTGATGGGGGTTCCAGTGGGCGCAACGCTGTCGGGTCTCGCACCGCCGGTCAGCGTTGTCAGAATTCTGGCAAGGCCGGCATCAACGGACTGTTGCCAGGGCAGGCGCTGCGCCAGCGCCCGGGAGATCGTGGTTTCCGGCGCCTGGGCCAGCTTCCCCATCAGTTGCAGTTCATTGCCCGCGCGCATGATCTTGACCCAGTCACCGGTTTCCAGGGATGTGTCTCCAATAGCCGCCTGAACGGTCAGCGACTGGCCGCGAACTTCCAGCAACAACTGCGCGCCAGCAGAGGATTGTCGGTTGATCACGTCTGCCACCCGAGCGAGTGTTGCCTCGCGATTGGCAAGCTTGAGCTGGTCGAGCTGCACACGGGCAGAGGCCGCGTCCAGTACCGCCGAAGGTTGTCCGCTGGCTGGCCGCTGAGCGATCGGCGCCGGTGACTCGGTTTTGGGTGGTGGTGTGGGGTTACCGTTTGGTAATTTCATTGCCACTGATTTGATGTCAGACAAGAGTATTCCTGAGGCGCTTTCGCTATAATACGCCCCGCCGGTAAGTATTGCCTTTCCGAACGTCTGAACCCTCCGGGTCAGTAAAGTGTACACCAGCTCTGGGGCCCCGATGTCTGAGCCGTTACTACAGGCTGTCAATCTGCAATGTGAGCGTGATGACCGGATACTGTTCCGGGATCTCTCTGTCTCCATACTGCCCGGTACTCTGACCCGTGTCGAGGGGCCTAACGGCTCTGGCAAGACTACGTTGCTTAGAATTCTTGCCGGACTGAACGACAGTTACAGCGGTGACCTGCTCTGGCGAGGAAGGCCTCGTCATACCTACCGGGAGGAATTCCTCCGCAATATGCTCTACCTTGGCCATCGCCCGGGTATCAAACCGTTGCTTACCCCCATGGAAAATCTCCGCGCCCTGATGGCCGGGCGTCGGTATGTGACTGATAAGGTGCTCTGGCAGGCATTGGAAGGCACCGGCCTGGGTGGTTTCCAGAACGTACCCAGTCGTAACCTTTCCGCCGGGCAGCAACGTCGGGTGGCACTCGCCAGATTACTGGTTGCAGATGAACCCCTGTGGATTCTGGATGAGATATTTACCGCCATTGATGCCCACGGTGTGGCTGCTCTCGAGCGATTGCTGGTGGACCGGGTCGCAAGTGGTGGCGCGATCGTAGTGACCACACACCACGACCTTAATCTGCCCTCGATGCACCGAATTACCCTGGGGGGCAGTCATGACCATGGTCTCTGAAGCCAGGCTTCCTGTTCGTACACCGGAGGAGTCGGTAAGCGTATTGTCGGCCATGAAAGCCGTATTCTCGCGGGATCTGAAAACCGCCTTTCGCCAGCCCCAGGATTTGCTCAATCCGCTACTGTTTTTCGTCATGGTCGTAACGCTTTTCCCCCTCGGGGTTAGCCCCGAAGTATCATTCCTGCGGGAGGCGGGTAGCGGTATCCTGTGGGTTGCGGCCTTGCTGTCCGTGTTATTGTCACTGGATCATCTTTTCCGTCATGATTTCGACGACGGCACGCTTGAGCAACTGGTATTGCAGCCCCAGCCGCTGTTTTTGCTGGTACTGGCGAAGTCACTGGCCCATTGGGTACTCACTGGCCTGCCACTGGTGATGCTGGCGCCTGTTCTGGGGGTGATGGTGCATCTTGAGGGGAACTCTGTTGCCATTCTGTGTCTAACGCTGCTGATCGGAACACCGGTCCTCAGCTTGATCGGTTCCATTGGTGCGGCATTGACCCTCGGACTGAGATCGGCAGGCGTGCTCTTGTCCCTGCTGATCATTCCGCTGTACATTCCGGTGCTGATTTTTGGCACAGGCACGGTAATGGCTGCGTCTGAGAGCGCGCCGGTGGGTGGACAGCTCGCGTTGATGGGGGCGTTTCTGGTGTTGGCGCTGACACTGGCGCCGTTTGCATCGGCGGCGGCCCTGAGGATCAGTCTGTCCAACAGTTAAAGGTAAAAAGGTAACAACCTGATGTGGCAAATCTTTCACAAGCTGGGGTCGCCAAAATGGTTCTTCGGCATTGCCTCAACACTGATGCCCTGGCTGCTTGTGGTGGGGGCAGCCCTGTTGTTGACCGGTATTGTCTGGGGGTTGGGGTTTGCGCCACAGGATTACCTGCAGGGTAATAGTTATCGCATCATTTTCATTCACGTACCGTCTGCGTTTCTGGCCCAGTCGGTGTATATCATGATGTCCGTTGCGGCGTTGGTTACGCTGGTTTGGCGTATGAAACTGGCCGATGTTTTCGTCAAGGCCGTGGCACCGGTTGGTGCAGTGTTGACCTTCCTGGCTCTGTTTACCGGTGCGGTTTGGGGTAAGCCCACCTGGGGAACCTGGTGGATCTGGGATGCCCGGCTTACCTCGATGCTGATCTTGCTGTTTCTTTATTTTGGGGTGATGGCGTTGGGAGCGGCCATCTCCGATGAGAAATCCTCGGCACGTGCCGTTGCCGTGCTGGTACTGGTGGGAGTGGTCAATATACCGATCATCAAGTATTCCGTGGAGTGGTGGAATACCCTGCACCAGCCAGCGACGTTCAAGCTCACGGAAAAGCCCAGTATGCCCGCGGAAATGTGGGTGCCCCTGTTGCTCTCGGTATTGGGGCTTTATCTGATATTTGGCTGGCTCGCCTGTCTGCGTATGCAGACCAACATTTTGGCGCGTGAAGGCCGCACCCGCTGGGTAAAAGAACTGGTTCAGGCACGGGAGAACTGACGCAATGGCCTTCGACTCTTTTGGTGCTTTTCTGGCGATGGGCGGCCACGGCCCGTATGTCTGGGCATGCTATGCAGTGTTTTTCCTGCTGATGGGAGTCATGACGTGGTGGTCGCTGCGTCAGCAGCGGGTCGTAATCGCGCAACAGCGACGCCGTATGGCCCCCGCTCCGTCGGTCGACGAGCGCCCGGCGGCGGCCAGCTTTACCCGAATCGAATCTTCTCAAGACTGACTGGTAGATCAAACATGCACCCGATCCGAAAAAAACGGCTTACCATTGTCCTTTTTCTCCTTGTCGGGGTGTCGGTGGCCGTGGCCCTGACGACCTACGCGCTGCGGCAGAATATCAACCTGTTTTACGACCCAAGCCAAATTGCCGCTGGCGAAGCGCCGGTGGACGTCCGCATCCGTGCCGGCGGCATGGTGGAAGAAGGGACTGTGCAGCGTGATTCGGAAAGCCTGAAAGTGGAGTTCAAGGTAACGGACTTTACCTCATCGGTATTGGTGGAATACACCGGGATCCTGCCGGACCTGTTTGCCGAAGGGCAGGGCGTTGTCGCCATGGGGCGCATGGACGGCAATGGCCGTTTTGTCGCGGACCAGGTGCTGGCAAAGCACGACGAGAATTATATGCCACCGGAAGTGAACGACGCCCTGGAAAAGGCCGCCGGCAAGCGGGCCGCCATGCCTGCGACAGCCGGTGAATCCAGCGCCGGTTACTAGCGTTGCTGGCCCACGTTTAAGAGAGTTGGAGAATCCTGATGTATCCGGAACTCGGACAGATCGCCCTGATACTCGCGCTGTTGCTGGCAGTGCTCCTTTCCGTGGTCCCCCTGGTGGGCTCGGTGACGGGTCGTGACCAGTTGCTGGCCTTCGCCCGGCCGCTGTCAGCGGGCCTGTTCGTCTTCGTTGCCCTGGCCTTTGGTCTTCTGACTCACGCGTTTGTGACCGATGACTTTTCCGTGGCCTATGTCGCCAACAACAGCAATAGCATGCTGCCCTGGTACTACAAATTCAGCGCGGTGTGGGGCGGCCATGAAGGCTCGCTGCTGCTCTGGGTGCTGATGCTTGTTGGCTGGACGCTGGCGGTCGCCATATTCAGCCGGCGCCTGCCGTCGGTGATGGTGTCCCAGGTGTTGTCGGTGCTTGGTATGGTCACGGTGGGCTTCCTGTTGTTTACCATCATGACCTCCAATCCTTTCGATCGTACGCTCCCCAATGTGCCGGCCGATGGCGCCGACCTGAACCCGCTGTTGCAGGATTTCGGGCTGATCGTGCATCCACCCATGTTGTACATGGGTTATGTGGGCTTCTCCGTGGCTTTTGCCTTTGCCATTGCCGCGCTGATCAATGGCAAACTGGATGCGGCCTGGGCTCGTTGGTCCCGCCCCTGGACCACAGTGGCCTGGGCTTTCCTTTCCCTGGGCATTGCCCTGGGTAGCTGGTGGGCCTATTACGAACTGGGTTGGGGCGGCTGGTGGTTCTGGGACCCGGTCGAGAACGCCTCGCTGCTGCCCTGGTTGTCCGGAACGGCGCTGATGCACAGTCTGGCCGTCACCGAGAAGCGCGGCGTATTCAAGAGTTGGACCGTGCTGCTGGCCATCGTAACCTTCGCCCTGAGCCTGCTGGGAACCTTCCTGGTGCGTTCCGGGGTGCTGACCTCTGTCCACGCCTTCGCCTCAGACCCCGACCGGGGGACATTCCTGCTGGCGCTACTGGCGATTACGATTGTTTCGAGCCTGACCCTGTACGCGTTCAGGGCGCCGGTGGTGCATGTGCGCTCCCGTTACGGCAGCCTGTCCCGTGAAATCTTCCTGCTGATGAACAATGTGTTGTTGGTTGCCGCAACCCTGTTGGTGTTGGTGGGGACTCTTTATCCATTGGTTCTGGACTACCTGGACATGGGGCGGCTATCCATCGGTGAACCCTTCTTCAACCTGACCTTCAGCCCCCTTGGAATTGCCGCCGGCTTGCTGTTGGGGGCAGGTATATTCTCCCGCTGGAAGAAAACCGACGGCGGCTGGCTGGGCCGCAAACTGCTGTGGCCGTTGGCTGTCAGTATGATTGGGACCAGTGCTGTGCTGGTTGGGTACGGCACGTTTGAGCCCTGGGCGTTTGGGGGCCTGTTCTCAGCGATGTGGATTACGGTGGCCACCTTTTGGGATCTCTGGGAAAAGTCCGGGTCACGGAAGGGGCGCCTCCACGGCCTCAGGCGTCAATCCCGCAGTTACTACGGCATGGTGTTCGGGCATCTGGGGCTGGCCATCACCATGGCGGGTGCGACGGTCGCGTCCAACTACGGTATCGAGCGGGACGTACGCATGTCGCCCGGGGACACCGCGATGGTCGGTGATTATCGGGTTGCGTTTGCCGAAATTGGCAACCGAAGAGGGCAGAACTTCACCGCGGAATACGGTCGTTTTGAGGTTTACGATTCGGATGGCGGTCTGATATCCACGCTATACCCGGAGAAGCGCCGATACATGGTTCAACGTAACACCATGACCGAGGCTGGTATTGACGGCGGACTGTTCCGGGATATTTTTGTGGCCATCGGTGAACGGGTGTCTGACGATGCCTGGGCGATCCGGCTTCAATACAAACCGCTGGTCCGCTGGTTGTGGTTGGGGGCGCTGTTTATGGCCGCTGGTGGCTTCCTGGCCATTTCGGACCGCCGCTATCGCATTCGCGACAAGGTTGCGGAAAACGGTAAGGCCAAGGCACCGAACGCAGGCGGTGAGCGCGGAGCAGACCCGCTAGGAGCGGCGTCATGAAGCGGCTGCTGCTGTTCACGCCGTTGATCCTCGCTGTGGTACTCGGAGTGGTCCTGTTCGCCGGTATTGGCAAAGACCCCAACAAACTCGAGTCGGCGTTGATCGGCAAACCGGTGCCCGAGTTTTTGTTGACGGATCTCCACAACGAAAGTCGCGAGCTGACTCGTGAGGTTTTTGAAGGGCATGTGTCCCTGCTGAATGTCTGGGGTACCTGGTGCCCGGCCTGCCGGGATGAGCATGGTGATCTGGTCTGGCTGGCGGAAGAGAAAGGCGTGCGTATCGTTGGCCTTAACTATAAGGACAACCGGGATGATGCCCTGGTCTGGCTTGATCGGTTGGGCGACCCGTATCAGGTGTCGATCTACGATCCCCGTGGCAGCCTCGGGTTTGACCTGGGGGTTTATGGCGCGCCGGAAACCTATGTCATTGATGCCGAAGGTATTGTGCGTTACCGCCATGTTGGCGTGGTTAACGAAAAAGTATGGAAGCAGGACATCAAGCCCATCGTCGATCGGTTCAGGGAGAAGATCTGATGTGGCGCCTGGTGTTTGCATGGCTGTTACTGATGACAATTGCGCCGATGTCGGTAGCGGATGCCCGTGACGTTTACGGATTTGATACGCAGGCGCAGGAGCAGAGGTTCCAGACCCTGATTTCGGAGTTGCGTTGCCCGAAGTGCCAGAACCAGAACATCGCCGATTCCAATGCGCCGATTTCCAAGGACATGCGCGACGAGGTGTACCGGATGATGTCTGATGGCGCCAGCAACGAGGAAATTGTCGGAGCACTGGTCGACCGCTTTGGTGAATTCGTGCGATACAAGCCGGAGGTGGATAGCCGCACCATCCTGCTGTGGGCAACGCCAGCCATTGTGGTCCTGGGTGGCCTGATGGTGGTGGCCGGGATTGTCATCCGTTCCCGCAGGGCCGGCCAGGACGAGCCAGCCCTAACCGACGAAGAGCGTGCACGGGCATCCAGAATGCTCGATGGCGATGACTCCAACCGCACCTGACTTCAAACAACACTCTTTCTCAACCGGATTAATGACCGTTCTATGACACAGACCTTCTGGCTGACGGCCGCTGTATTAATCGTACTTGCCCTGGCGTTTGTGGTGGCGCCGTTGTTCCTGCACCGTTCCGGCCGGCGCGCGGAAATGGATCTGCGCAACCAGAACCTGTTGGCATATCGCAGCCGAATGGCGGAACTGGATCGCGAGTTTGAAGCCGGCGCGCTGGACGAGGAAAGCTATCAACAGCTCCGGGAAGAGCTGGCCGGCAGCATGCTTGATGATGTCCCGGATGCTGAGCGTGGTGTTATTGCTTCACCGGATCGGGCCAGGGGCGGGAAAAGCGCCATCGTCATTGCGATTGCCAGCCTCGCGGTTATTCCCGCCGCTGCGGTATACCTGTACGGACAGTGGGGCGCCATGGACGACGTCGAGCAGTTCCGCGCCATGCAGGAAATGATGGCAGCCGACAGCGATCGCCTGGGCCAGATGCAGGAACTGACGGCCCAGCTTCGCGAGCGGTTGGAGGACAATCCGGAGAACACCGAGGGCTGGGCCATGCTGGGGCGTAGCTATATGCGCATCGAGCAGTATGAGGATGCGGCGTGGGCCTTCGAACGGCTGGCAGAGAGTATTGAGGACGATGAGAGCGGTAAAGCTGTCGCCTGGGGATTGTCAGCCCAGGCTGCATTTTTCCTGAGTGAGGGTGATCTCAACCCAGAGGTGTCGAACGCCATTGAAAAAGCCAGGTCGCTGAATCCCGACGAGGTCAATTCCCTCGGCCTGCTCGGCATCCATGCCTTCAGCCAGCAGAACTTTGAGGAGGCGATCCGGTATTGGGAGCGCATTGTGTCGGTGGCGCCCAATCATCCCCAGATTACGTCCATCCGCCAGGGCATTGAACAGGCCTATCAGCGCCTGGGTCGGGAGATGCCGCAGGAGCAGCCGTCAGAGGTATCCGGGGCCGGCGTAACCGTCCAGGTGGAAATAGACGAAGCATTCCAGGGCGAGATTCCTGACGACACCACCCTGTTTGTTCTGGCGCGTCGCGCGAATGTTCAGGGCGGGCCACCTCTGGCTGTGGCACGGCTGAGTGCGGGCCAGTTACCGATGGAGATCCGATTGGACGACCGCTTCAATATGTCCGCGAATGCAAAGCTGTCGGAGGCGGGTGAAGTGCGCCTGCAAGCGCGCCTGTCGCGCTCTGGCAACGCCAGGCCCCAGGCGGGTGACTGGCAGGGCGAGGTGGATCAGCCGGTGCCAGTGGGTGAAGGCGAAAACGAGCCTGTCACTCTGGTGATTGACACTCAATTAGTGCAGTAATCTTTTATCGGCTGGTGTTCAGGCCCTGCGGGTAGAGCGGCGGCAGCTGATCCCCGGGAGCTGACTCACTGGCGGTTCCGCGCACGCGGATCAGCGCTGCCACAAGCCGTTCTCCCTGCCAGGGCTCCGACGTAGCCGATTCACCGGGTGTCCCGAACAATCGCTGCTGAAGCTGTTCGATCTCGGCGGCCAGTTCCGTGTCGTCCAGAAACCGGTTCACATCCGTTACGCTTTGGAAAGTGCGTTCCGGATGCCTTTGAGACATCCAGCGTACAAGCAGGTCGGTCGTTTTGGGCGATCCCGCCTGCGCTGCCTCGCACAGATCCCGGAATAGCACCTTTTCCCGGTTGTCTCCCTGACTCGCCACGACCTTGCCAGCACTGGTGCGACGCCTGCTGTACCACCAGGCCGCCAGTGTGATCAGCCAACCCACCAGAGCGGCCAGTGTGGCCAACGGCCAGAAGCCAGCGCCGGATTCCCCGTCAGTCTCACCTGATACCGGGTCATTGTTGGTCCTGGTGTCCGTTTCCGCTGCGTCTTCCGGATTACTAGGCACCGAGTCGATCTGGCCGGGTATCCCCTCAACGACCAGTGTATGTGGCGGAATAACCGCTACTTTTTCGCTGTCGCTTTCAGTATCCCACCAGGGGATCCGGATCTCGGGCAAGGTTAATTTTCCAGGCTGCACTGGCACCAGTGCCGTGGTCTGGGTCAGTGTCGAAGTCAGCCCTTCGGTGCCGGGTGTGGTCGTGCGCTCGGGCTTTTCCGGGTAAGCCCGTATGCTATCGGGCGTCTGTTCCGGGAACGGCGGCAGCGATTCGGCAGGCAGGCCCTCCGTCCTCATGGTGAGGCTTCTGGTAAGGTTCTGGCCCGCTGTCAGGTTCTGGTTTCGTGGCAGTCCGGACTGGGTCAGCTCCAGCGTGCGGGCGGGCAACCAGGTGTCTCCGCTGAATTCCGCTGGCACACCCTTGACGGTGATATCAAACAGGTTGGCGCTGTCGCGGAGAAACTTCAATTGGCCCTGTTCATTCCGGGCCTGGCCCTCAAAGCGGATGGGCTGCAGACTGAGTTGTCCTTCTCTTTGGGGAAACAATGCGTAACGGCGCTCAACCACACGATAGCGAACACCGTCCCGGTAGCGGGTGTACTCGTTCTGCTTGCCCAGCGATTCGACAATGGCATTCGGGTGCTCCGGTTCGGAGAGCTCGCCGCGAATGAGGTTGCCGGTGAAAAACAGCTTGATGGTGAGCACCAGCTGTTCCTGAACGTACACTTCGTCCTTGTCCGCGGCCAGCTCGATAAAGCTGTCTCTCTGGGCCTCGGTCTCCTGATCGGGTGGGGTGCCGCTGATAACCTCAATGGTGACGGGGGTTGAACGGGAATCCCGGAAGCTCAGGGGCGGAATGGTCAATTCACCGGTCTTTTTGGGCGCGAGCTGGTACGTCCATGTGATCTCGCCCACCATTTCATTGTTGACGGTGCGAATGGAGTATTGCTGGTTGCGGGCGAGAATTTCGAAGTCGTCTTCTACCTTTTCGATGTCCGGTTTTGGCAGACTCGACAAGTCGAAATCGAACAGGTTTCCCAGATTGATATCGATTTTGGTGCTGCCCTTGACGCTCAGGGTAAGCACTTCGCCCTCGTAAAGACGGGTTCTGTCGGGTTCGACGGTCAGATCGTTGGTTGCCATGGCCGGTCCTGCCATGGTGACAAGCAGCAGTATCAGAATAAACGGACCGGTCAGCCGGCTTACCATGGTGTATCGCCCTCGTCAGATGGTGTTTCTCGTTCCTGGTATTGTTGCAGGAATTTGCGCCTCAACAGTCCGCCCGGATTATCGGGCACGCGCCGGAGCCATTGTTCCTGTCCCTGGGTCAGCGGGGAAGTATCAAGCTCCGCCGGTGCCCTGGATGTTTGTCCGTCGCTCTCTGAAGCGTCGGCATCACGCTGGCGTTGTTGAGCGCTCTCCTCCTGCTTTTCCTGTTGGTCGCTTTGGCCGTTCTGTTGGCTATCCTCTGGCTCGTTCTTTTGCTGTCCATTGTGTTGATTATCCGGCTGGTTCTGCCCGGCCTGATCTGACGGGTCGCCGTCCTGGTTCTGAGTATCCGACCCATTCTGTGAGTTCTGCTGGTTACCCTGCTGCTGTTGATTGCCGTCCTGATCTGACGATTCACTGCCGTCCCCGCTGGATTGGTTCTGTTGCTGCTCCAGCAGCTGTTTCACCAGGTCACGGTTGAACAAGGCGTCTTCATGTCCAGGTTGCTTCGCCAGCACATTCTCGTAGGCCTCGAGGGCTTCTTCCAGCTTGCCGGCACGGGCCAGGGCGTTGCCGCGGTTGTAGCTTGCCCTGGGTGTGTCTTCGCTGGCGAACGCGCCCGCTGCGGACTCATAGTCACCTGAGCGATAGAGTGCACTACCACGCCACTGCGGATTGTCGAGAATCCTGGCTGCCTGTTCCGGGTCTTCTTCGATCAGCGCGGGCGCACGCTGATCCTCCCGGGACCAAAGGGCGTCCCAGTCCATGGCCATTGCGGGACGTGGGGTGAGGGGCAAAAGTGTTAGCAGTACCGCCACCATGGCACCGCGACGCCAGCCGAGCAATGCCAGTGGCGCGGCCAGCCACAATAGCCAGTAGCCATCATCCTGCCAGCGGTTGACCGTCAGGTCGCGCTCGCTGTCTTGCCAGTTGTCCGAGTCAATGGGGCGCAGCTCCAGGCTGCGGATGTCCTCGTCCGTAATGGTCAGGCTATGGCTGTCTCCACCATTGCTTTTCGCCAGTTCCGCCATGCCTGCGGGGTCCGCACGGGTAATCACGATGTCGCCGCCATCACGAATGAATCCTTGGCGTGCCAGCGGTATTGGACCACCCTCTGACGTACCAACGGTCAGGGTGCTGAGCGCGAACCGACTGCCCGTCAGGGTATCGCTGATGCGAGGAAGGTAACGCTCGTCCACATTGTCTGCAATCAGTAACAGTCGCCCCGTCCCCGGGGCGCCCTGTTCCAGCAGGTCAAGGCCACGTTGTATGCCGAGATCGGTTCGGTTTCCTGCAGCTGGCATGATCACCGGTTCGAGTACCTCCAGCATGCCCTCGATGGTATTGCTGTCATCCGTCAGCGGTGTGACCGCATGAGCGTCCGCGGCATAGACCACCAGGGCGGTCAGGCTTCCCTCCCGTGCTTTCAGAATATCGCGAATCTTGCGCTTGGCCACAGTCAGGCGGTCGGGCGTTACATCGGTGGCAAGCATTGACAGCGACAGGTCCAGCACGATAACAAGGCTGTCATTCTGTTGTTGCAGTGGCGTGGGCGCCTTGCGCCACGACGGGCCGGCGAGGGCAACGGCAAGCGCCACGAGGGCGGCAACGACCGGCAATACGGGCGAGCGTTTTTGACCGCCCGCTGCGCCAGACTGACTGATCAGTGGGCGCAGCAGTTGCGGCGGTATCACGCGGCTCCAGCCACTGTCGCTCTGGCGGACGCGTTTGAATACCAGCGGCAGGACAAGGGCGACAAGAAGTAACAGCAGCCACAGTGGGCGCAGGAAGTGAAAATCAGCCATGGTTCCCTCCCCGTGCGTTGTTTCTGGTCTCAAGCCGGTTGCTGGCCACTCTGGCGCCCTGGAGTAGCAGCCAGATCAGGACGGCAATCCCGGCGGGCCAGACGTACAGTTCAGTCACCGGTCGATAGTGCTTGCCTTCCAGTTCGATGGGTTCGAGCTGGTTGATGCTTTCGTAGATCAGTTCCAGCTCGGGCAGACTGCGGGCCCGGAAATACTCACCGCCGGTCTGCTGGGCAATTCGCGTCAGCAAACCCTCATCGAGGTCGCGGGATGGGTTGACCCGGCGCGAGCCGAGCAGCCCACGCTGGACCATGGTTTCGGCACCAATCCCGATGGTGTAGATGCGTACGCCGGCGGCTTTTGCAATCTCCGCTGCCTTGTCCGGCGCGATCTCACCAGCGGTATTGGCACCATCGGTCAGCAGGATCACCACGCGTTGTTCCTGGGGGCGATCACGAAGGCGCTTTACCGCCAGACCAAGGGCGTCGCCGATGGCCGTGGCCCGCCCGGCCATGCCGATACCGGCTTCATGCAACAGCGTGCGAACGGTGGCGAGGTCAAAGGTCAGCGGCGCCTGGATATAGGGTTCCGTACCGAACAACAGCAGCCCCAGGCGGTCACCTTCACGGCGCTGGATAAAGTCATCCAGCACGCGTTTCACCGCCTGTAGTCGGTTAATGCTGCGGCCCTGGATGACCATGTCCTGTTCGTCCATTGACGGGGAAATATCCACTGCCAAAAGCAGGTCACGACCGCTGACCGGCAACTGTACCTGTTCGCCGACGTGTTGGGGGCGTGCCAGGGCCACGACCAGCAGCAGCCAGATCAGCAACAGTGCCAGTTGCTGCCAAAGGGGGGCGTGGCTGCCGCTACGGCTGACACCCGGCAGGTCCGACAACCAATGCCCGACCGGAAAAACAGGTGCCTCCACAGCCTGAGCACTGCGTTTGCGTAAACGGATTATCAGGGGCACCAGAGCCAGTAACAGGGCCCATGGAAACGCAAGGCTCAGCATTTCTGACCTCCCAACCAAACACGGGCGAACGCGACAGCATCACTGGTATGGCACTCGGGGGTCGGTTGCCAACTGCTGTTCACCATGGCTTCCACCACCGGGCGAGAGGCAATGCGATCCTTCGGGCTGGTTTCCAGAAGAAAGCGAACCCAGGGTTCGCCGGACAGGGATTCCGGGAGGCGTTCAGGGTAGCGGATACGCGCGGCTTGTTTCAGTAGAGCGTTCAGCGCGCCGAACCATTGGCTGTTGGGTGTTGCGGCCTGCTCCAGTCGGTTCAATTCTGTAATGGCGGTTTTCAGCCAGCGGTTTTTGCGCCGTTTTCGTCGGATCAGCACAAACGCCAGAATGCCCAGGGCAATTGCGATAGCCATCAGCAGCCACCAACCGGGCGCCGGTGGCCAGAAGCCTCCGGATTGTGGCAGGTGAATGTCTCTGAGCTGGCTCAGTGGATCCTGTTGCATCATGGGGTCTTTGCGGTTCCTGTCATCCGATGTGCCCCCGGGGGCCAAGCAGTGCCTGCAACGCCAACGCTGGCTGATCGCCGGTCATGACGCTGGCGGGCTGTACCCCCGCCGTTCGAAAGCACTCCTCAAGGGCCTCTGTATGCAGGCGAACCTTGTCCGCATAGGCCCTCTGGAAGCGGGGGTTGCTGCTATCGAACCACACCGGTCCGTCTTCGCCGGCAATGGCGAAACGACCGCTTTCAGGTAACTTCAGCTCCAATGGGTCAACAACTCTCAGTGCGCTGACCGTGTTGTGACGTGCCAGTGAACCGAGTAGCCGCGACGTTTCTGAGGTAATGGTCAGGAAGTCACTGATGACGAAAATGCGGCTACCGGTGTGGGCCACACGGCGAGCTTCCCGCAGGGCGGTATCCAGGGTGGCGTTTTCCACGCCGGCGGCCGCAACGGCGCTTGAGTGGTGCGTGCTTCTTTGCTGTCTTGCCACGGTTTCGAGGAACTGCAGTACCGATTTCTTGCGCCGCGCTGGGCGCTGTACGGTGAGTTCGTTGCCGTTGAAAACGATTCCTCCCACCTGATCGCCAGACCAGAGGGCAAGCCAGGCCAGGATACCGGCAATCTGGGCGCCGCGGACCTGTTTGTAGGCACCGGTGCTGGCGAAAAACAGTGAAGGCCCGAGGTCGCAAAGCAGGAGCACGGGGCGCTCGCGCTCTTCCTCGTAGAGCTTTGTGTGCGGCGACTGCCGTCGGGCGGTCACCCGCCAGTCGATGCTGCGGATATCGTCCCCGGGCTGATACTGGCGCACTTCAGCAAAGGCCATGCCCCGCCCGCGCCGGGGAGAGCGTTGCAGGCCGGCCTGCCGGGATCTTACCGGGCGCGCAGCAGGCAACTTCAATGCGCGGGCATCTGCCTGCAGGCGAATGAGACCGGAAAGGGGAATATGAGTCGCTGGCTCTTCGGGCGTCATGGTCACGGTGTCAGGCTGTTACCGGAACGCGGTCTATCAGGCGCTGGATAATAGCATCTGCAGTCAGGCCTTCGGCTTCGGCTTCGAAGGTCAGCAAAATACGATGGCGAAGAACGTCGAAGGCAATGTTCCGCACATCGTCCGGGCTGACGTAGTCCCGTCCTTCCAGCCACGCCATGGCTCTGGCGCAGCGGTCCAGCGCGATGGTGCCTCGTGGGCTGGCTCCGAAGGCAGTCCAGCGGGCCAGTTCCGGGTCGAGTGACGCCGGGTCACGGGTGGCCAGCACCAGGGCAAGCAGGTATTGCTCGACGGGCTCTGACATATAGATGTCGGAAACCGCATGCCGGGCTTCGAAAACCTGTTCGGCCGTCAGGCGGACTTCAGCGGCCACCTGCCCACGGCGGTAGTCGTTGCGCGCCAGGTGAAGAATCTCTTTTTCGGCCACGGCGGACGGATAGTCAATCACCACATGCATCAGGAACCGGTCGAGCTGGGCTTCAGGCAGGGGGTAGGTGCCTTCCTGTTCGATGGGGTTCTGGGTGGCCATTACCATGAACAGGCGATCCAGCGGGAAGGTGCGCATGCCGACACTGACCTGGCGTTCGCCCATGGCTTCGAGCAACGCTGACTGTACCTTGGCCGGCGCCCGGTTAATTTCATCGGCCAGCACCAGGTTATGGAAGATCGGGCCATGCTGGAACTCGAATTGCCCGGTTTCGGCTCGGTAGATCTCACTGCCGGTGACGTCGGATGGCAGCAGGTCCGGGGTGAACTGGATACGGTGAAAGTCGCCTTCGAGGTGGTCGGCGAGGGCCTTGATGGCGGTGGTTTTTGCCAGGCCGGGAGCGCCCTCAACCAGCAGGTGGCCATCGGCCAACAGGGCAATCAGCAAACGGTCCACCAGTTTTTCCTGGCCAATAATCCTTTTTGCTAACTGAGACCTGAGCTCTCCAAACGTATGCTGTAATGCCATGGGGGGTGTCCACTCCTACTGCAGAGACGGTTCGCGTAAGTAGATGCCGCAGTTTTCGCATCTGTGGGGCAAAAATCAAGGCTTTGACTATGCTTATGTGACGGTACACCGATTACGTTTATTTCACACTCACAGAGGTCGACTATGAATGCGCTGACGATCGCCAGCAAGGAACAGTTTTTCCAACAGCTGGACGAAGCTTTCGCTGAAAAAATAGCGAAAACCGAAGCGAAAAAGATCAGTGAATTCGCGAAGCAGCATTATGCTCACATTCCTCTTGAAGAACTTATAAGTCGACGATTTTCCGATACCTATGGGGCTATCCTCGCGGCCTGGCAATTTCTTCAGAAACGGTCCGCCGAGGAAACCCCTGTGTCCGTGTTCAATCCGGACCTCGAAAGTGATGGCTGGCAGTCAACGCATACTGTCATTTTTATTCTTCATCCGAACATGCCGTTTCTAATCGATTCCCTGCGAATTGCCATTAACCAGCGGGAAATCGGTACCCACTCGATTCAGCACTCCATACTTCAGGTGGAGCGGGACACTCAGGGCAAACTGAAAAAACTGCATCCTCCGAAAAAGAAGTCCGCCAATGCCAGCTACGAGGCGTTCATTGTGCTGGAGATTGACCGGCATAGCAGCCCGGAAGACCTGAGATCGCTTGAAGAGGTGCTGCAAACCATTCTTCATGAAGTCCGAATAGCGGTCAGTGACTTTCCGATTGTGACTGAAAAAGTCAATGAAATCAGCCGGGAGCTGGATAATACCACGGCCGGTATCGACGAGGAGGAAAAGGAAGAGGCGAAGGCCTTCCTGGCGTGGCTGGTCAAGGACCACTTCACCTTCCTCGGCTACGACGAATACGATTTTGCCAAGGACAAGAGCGGGCTGGTGGTCCGCCGTGTGGAGAATTCCGAACTGGGCATCCTGCGGGTGAACAACGAGCGCCCGGATCGTGTTCGGCTCAATGAATTGCCACAGCGCACCCGGCATGAAATGACCCGCACCGATGATATCTTCATTTTCGCGAAGTCGGCCCAGCGTTCACGGGTTCACCGTCCGGCCTATCCGGACTACATCGCCGTCAAGAAGTTCAACAGCAAGGGCGAGGTGGTCGGCGAGCGCCGTTTCCTGGGGTTGTATACCTCACGGGTCTACAACGAGCGCCCGGATGAAATTCCCCTGCTGCGCCGCAAGTTCCAGACGGTCATGCGGCGGTCGGGGTTCCTGCGTGATGACTACGCGGGCAAGGAACTGGATCAGATCCTCACGGTGTATCCCCGGGACGAACTGTTCCAGATAGAGCCGGGCGAGCTGCTGTCCGTCGCCAAGAGCATTCTCTATATTCAGGAACGTCGTCGTATCGAGCTGTTCATGCGGGAAGACGTGTATGGCCAGTTCGTGACCTGCCTGGCGTTCTTCCCCCGGGATATCTACAACACCGAGTTGCGCCTGAAGGTCGAACAGGAGTTGCTGGAGACCCTGGGTGCCGAAGACATCGAATTTGTGACCCACTTTTCCGAATCGGTTCTGGCGCGGGTGCAGTTCACGATACGGGTGCCCCAGGTGGAAAACCGGCAGCTTCCGATTTCCGAGATTCGTGACAAGGTGATCGGGCTGGCACAGTCCTGGCGTGATGGCCTGCTGGAAGCGCTGACCGAGGCCTATGGCGAAGAGCAGGGTAACGAGATGTTCCGCGTGTACTCTGGCGGTTTCCCTGCCAGTTACAAAGACATGTTCTCGCCCCGGCGTGCTGCCATTGATCTTGAGCATATCTCCGGCGCAGCTGAGGAAAAGCATCTCACCATGAGCTTCTATCGGGCTCTGGAAGAGGATGAGAGTACGCTTCACTTTAAGCTTTTCTACCCGGATGAGCCGCTACCGCTGTCCGATGTGATGCCCATATTCGACAATCTGGGTTTCCGGGTGATCGGCGAGCACCCCTTTGAAGTCAGTGACCGGAAAGGCAAGACCGTATGGATACACGACTTCACCCTGCAGGCGCACAGTGGGAAAGTGGTGGATATCCATCGTATCCGGCCTATTTTCGAGGATCTGTTCCGTCGCGTGTGGTACGGCGATGCCGAGAATGACGCCTTCAACAGGCTGCTGCTGTCCTCCTACATGAGCTGGCGGGAGATCGCCTTGCTGCGGACCTTCGCCCGTTACATGCGTCAGATCCGCTTTTCCAACAGCCAGACCTTTATCTCCAACACCCTGGTCAACCATGTGGACCTGACGCGGTTGTTGCTGGAATTCTTTGAGGTGCGCTTCAATCCGGAGCGTTACCAGAGCGAGGGCAAAAGTGCGGCTGCGCAACAGAAGCTTGAGATCGAGTTCAACGCCGGGCTGGATGAGGTAGAGAACCTGAGTGAAGACCGGGTCCTGCGCCTGTTCCTGGAGCTGATGCAGGCTACCCTGCGTACCAACTATTACCAGCCCGACGGCGAAGGTAAGACAAAGCCGTATATCAGTGTGAAATTCGACCCCTCCCGCATTCCGGATATGCCGCTGCCCATGCCCATGTTCGAGATTTTCGTCTACTCACCTCGGGTTGAGGGCGTGCATCTGCGTGGTGGCAAGGTGGCCCGAGGGGGCTTGCGCTGGTCCGACCGTTTCGAGGACTATCGCACCGAGATTCTCGGGCTGGTGAAAGCCCAGCAGGTCAAGAACGCGGTGATCGTGCCAGTCGGTGCCAAGGGCGGTTTCGTGGCCAAACGCCTTCCGGACATGTCGGATCGCGAGGCCTTCCAGGCCGAGGGTATCGAGGCCTATAAAACGTTCATCCGTGGCCTGCTGGACATTACCGACAACCTGGTGGACGCCGGTATCCAGCCGCCAGCGTCGGTGATTCGTCACGATGAGGATGACCATTACCTGGTTGTGGCTGCGGACAAGGGGACTGCAACTTTCTCGGACATCGCCAATGGTCTGGCCGCGGAGTATGGCTTCTGGATGGGGGATGCTTTTGCCTCCGGTGGCAGCAACGGTTATGACCACAAGAAAATGGGCATAACCGCCCGTGGTGCCTGGGTGTCCGTGGAACGCCATTTTCGCGAGCTGGGCATCAACCCGGCCCTGGATGAGTTCACCGCCATCGGTATCGGTGATATGGCGGGAGACGTGTTCGGCAACGGCCTGCTTTCATCGGAAAAGACAAAGTTGGTCGCCGCCTTCAACCATGTGCATATTTTTATCGATCCGGCGCCGGACGCGGCGAAAAGCTACAAAGAGCGTAAGCGTTTGTTCGAGCTACCACGCTCGTCCTGGACTGATTACGACACCAGCCTGATTTCCAAAGGTGGTGGCATCTTTAATCGCAGCGCCAAATCCATTCCAGTCAGCCCGGAAATGAAGAAACTACTGGGGATTAAATCCGACCGGGTGCCGCCCAACATGTTGATTACCCACATTCTGAAGGCCCAGGCTGACCTGCTTTGGGTGGGTGGCATTGGAACCTACGTCAAGGGTCAGGGCGAGTCCCACGGGGACGTTGGGGACAAGGCCAACGATGCGGTTCGTATCAACGGTTCTGAGCTGCGCTGCAAGATTGTGGGCGAAGGTGGGAACCTGGGCCTGACGCAGTTCGGGCGTATCGAGTTCGCGCTACGCGGCGGCCGGCTCAATACCGACTTCATCGACAACTCCGGCGGTGTGGATTGCTCCGACCACGAAGTGAACATGAAGATCCTCCTGAACCAGGCGGTTGCGATGGGGGATCTAACGGATAAACAGCGCAACATCATGCTGGAGGAAATGACGGATGATGTGGCCGCCCTGGTGCTCAAGAACAATTATCGGCAGACCCAGGCCATCAGTATTGCCAGTGTGGGGGCCATTACCCGGCTCGAAGAATACCGCCGGCTGATGAACACCATGGAAAGCGAGGGCAAGCTGAATCGCAGTCTGGAATTCCTGCCTGACGACGAAACCCTGTCCGAGCGTAAGCTGGACAAGAAAGGGTTAACCCGTCCGGAACTGTCCGTGCTGATTTCCTACGTCAAGGGGGATCTGAAGCAGACCCTGATCGACAGCAGTTTGCCGGATGAGCCCCTGTTGGCTGGGGAAATGTACAAGGTGTTTCCTCAGGACCTGACCCGCAAGTTCTCCAAAGAGCTGGGTGAGCACCAATTGCGCCGTGAGATCATTGCGACGCAGATTGCCAACGACATGGTCAACCACATGGGGATCACCTTCGTGGAGCGGTTGAAGCAGTCAACCGGGGCCGACGCGGCGTCGATTGCGTTGGCCTGGATCATCGCTCGTGATGTCTTCCGGCTGGACACTTGGTGGGACAAGGTGGAATACCTGGATTACTTTATCCCGGCCAAGGTTCAGATGGATCTGATGGGTGACCTGATGCGACTGATTCGCCGAGCTGTTCGCTGGCTGCTGCGCAACCGCCGGGCAGAACTGGGTATTCAGAGCCATATGGAGCGTTTCGCCGACAGCGTCTGGAAGATCACGGCCGACCTGCCGGATTATCTCGGCGAACAGGCCTGTGCTGATTGGAAAAAACGCCATGACGAACTGGTCGAGTCTGGCTTGCCGGAAGATCTGGCCTCTGTGGCGGCAGGTACCAGCTACCTCTATTCGTCTCTCGGCATCATCGAGGCCCGCGAGGCAACGGGCATGCCTCTGAAAACCGTCGCCAACCTCTATTACGATCTCGGCGACAAGCTGGATCTGAACTGGTTTGCCAACGCCATTGCAGCCCTGGTGCCCGCGTCTCACTGGCAGGCCCTTGCGAGGGAGAGTTTCCGTGAGGATCTGGATTGGCAACAGAGGGCGTTGACCACGGGTGTACTCAGGCTGGCTGCAAAGCCTGGGGATGTCAGCGGTGCTGTTGATAACTGGATGGCGCGGCACAGCACCATGATAAGCCGCTGGAAGTCCATGCTGACGGAACTCAAAGGGGTGCGTGAACCGGAATATGCGATGTTTTCCGTGGCGTTGCGAGAGCTACTGGATCTGGCTCAGAGCACCATGCACGAACATCACGACTCCGACCTGACTCAGACCAGTTGATGATTGATTTATGTCGCGGATTGCCGTTCAATTCTGGGCAATGTTGATCATTGGGAGGAGGTTTGATGGGGCAGCTTGATCATTTGCTGGACAATAACAAGGCCTGGGCCGATGGCATCAAGAGCCAGGACCCTCAGTTTTTTGACCGCCTGTCCAACCAGCAGGCACCAGAGTACCTCTGGATTGGCTGCGCGGACAGTCGGGTACCGGCCAATCAGATTGTTGACCTGATGCCTGGTGAGCTGTTTGTGCACCGAAACGTGGCCAATGTGGTGGTACACACAGACTTCAATTGCCTGTCGGTACTTCAGTTCGCCGTTGACGTGCTTAAGGTCAAGCATGTCCTCGTCGTTGGTCATTATGGCTGCGGGGGAGTTAAGGCGGCCCTGAACAATGAGGGCTTTGGCGTGATTTCGAACTGGCTGCGGCATGTTCAGGACGTTCGAGACAAACACCAGGGCATTCTTGATGGCCTGGCGACCGATCAGGACCGCGTGGACCGCCTGTGCGAGTTGAACGTGGTGGAGCAGGTTGGCCATGTCTGTCAAAACAACATTGTGCAGGAGGCCTGGCGTCGTGGGCAGGCGTTGACCGTGCACGGATTCGTCTACGACGTGGCCGACGGCATCCTTCGGGATATGGGGCTGTCCATTAGCTCCGAGGCCGATCACGAGGCCGTCAAACAAAACAGCATTGATGAACTGGTGTTGAGGCCGGTCCGTGCAGGTCGCCATAAAAATTGACGCAAAAAATGTCAAATTGTGTCAATTATTCGTGACAGGCGTCACTTTCTGACCCGGCACGTCATCACAGTTAACCTCCTGAAGGATTGTTACACTGAATTCGTAACATATCAGGAGGTTAACCATGCGAGAGATCGTTCAAAAAGCGCTCAGTGCCATGAGTCAGCGCAAAACGACGCAGTCCACCCAGGCTCGTCGCCGCACCAGTGAAACGACGCCGCAGCCGGAATCAGTGGAAGATTGGGGTATGTCGCCAGAAGACGCTTTGCGAGCCAACACGGTTGCCCGCTACAAGTAGGAGGCCGGAGTTGTAATCTGCCGGTTTCTGACCGCCCGGGCCAAGACTCAGGGCTCAATTCCGGTTAGAGTATCCCGCCTGATACGAACGCCGGGATACGCTGATCAATGTCTGCACTGCCTAATTCCCACGAAGTCCTGCTCAAGAACCAGAATCTGTTGCGTGGTCGCCTGGCCATTATTGGCATGGTCGATCCCGCGTTGCTTCCCCGGTTGCCGGACCGGGGACTGACGATTTCCGAACACTTTGGCAATTACCAACAACTGCTGGCCGTCAGTGGCTGGACGGCGGCTTTTGGCTATGATGCGCCGGAGTTGTCATCGGGCATGGCCGATACCCTGGTGGTGTTCCTCCCCAAGGCCCGAGTTGAGTTGTCGGTAAGGCTTGAGTTGGCACTTTGGCTGGCGGCCGAAGGTGCTCGACTGGTCTTGGTGGGCGAAAAGAAAGAAGGTATTGCAGGCGCTGTGAAGCAGCTGAAGGAGTTTGCACCGCAAGCATCGAAGGCAGACAGTGCCCGCCACTGCCAGGTCTGGCAAGCCGATAGCCTGCCCAGGCGCCCAGTGTTTGACCTTCAACGTTGGCTTCAGTGGCATCCGGTTGAGTGCGAGGGAGTTGGCTTCAGGATGGCCGGCTTGCCGGGTATATTCAGTGACGGTGAGCTGGATGATGGTACCGCCATGCTGTTGCAAACCCTTGCTGACTCACCGCTGGAAAAAGGACCCGTGCTGGATTTTGCCTGCGGCGCAGGTGTTATCGGCACCTGGTTGCAGTTGCACCAACGAGCCACGGAGCAGGGCGTTTTTCCGGTCGACGGCGTAGACGTGCAGTTCCAGGCCGTTGCCTGTGCTCGTGCGACCTACCGGGAGGCGGGCGTGGATGGCTTGATTCACGCCTCCGACGGGTTGTCCGGCGTCGACGGCCGCTACGCTGCAGTTGTCACTAATCCGCCATTCCATACCGGTATCCGTACCGATACATCCATGACTGAGCGGTTCCTGCAGGGTGTGGCAAAGCACCTGGAGCCCGGCGGTGAGTTGCGCCTGGTGGCGAACACGTTTCTTCCCTATGAAGCACTGATCCGTCGTCACGTCGGGCCGGTCAAGACGATCGCCGGCGACCGACGCTTCACGGTGTGGAGCGCCCGCCGTCACTGAATTGTCGTCTGGCTGTCATACGGTCGTCATTGCCATCGGACAAGGTATGAATAATCCTTGAGCAGGCCGGTGGGGGAAGCCGATGCATCAGTACCGGAGCGTTTTCATTTCCGATGTTCACCTGGGATCCGCCGATTGTCAGGCGGACTACCTTCTGGATTTTCTCGACAACGTCAGCTGCGAGACCCTGTACCTGGTCGGGGATATCGTTGATCTGATCGCTATGCAACGGCGGGTGCACTTCCCGGAAAGCCATCAGGCGGTTGTGAGGCGGTTTATGGCTATTGCCGCTGCCGGCACGCGGGTGGTTTATGTGCCTGGCAATCACGATGAATTTCTGCGGCACTTCTGCGGCCAGACGTTGGCAGGTATCGAGTTGAAGCAAAAAGCCATTCACACGACGGCGGACGGTCGCCGGTTCGTGGTCTGCCATGGCGACCAGTTTGATCAGGTGGTGCGCTGCAGCCCCTTGATGCTGCTGGTAGGCGATAGGGCTCATGGCCTTCTGCTGCGCCTGAACCGCTGGTTCAATGCCTGGCGGCGCTTACGCCGCAAGCCATACTGGTCCCTGGCGGCCTGGGTCAAAAGCCGTATCGGCAAGGCGCGGTCATTCATTCGACGCTTCGAACTGGCTGCTCTGACGGCGGCAGAACGCGGACACTATGACGGTTTTATCTGTGGTCACATCCACTCAGCAGGCTTTCTGCGCAGCCAGGAAGGACTCTACTGCAACGACGGTGACTGGGTAGAGCACTGCACGGCGCTGGTGGAGCGGCACGATGGTAAGCTGGATATCCTGCACTGGTCCGAACAGCCGGGCATCCTTGCTTCGGAGCCTGCACAGCCCGCCCCTGAGTTCAGCGGCGGCCAACGCCCCGTCATCGACGTTCTGTCGCCTGCGTTTATCGAAAGCATCAATGCGACGCCAAAATAGCGGTTTTTTTCGGGCATAAAAAAGCCCCTGGGGTGAGGGGCAAGAAGGTTTGCTACCACAACAAACGGAGCAACCTGAAATCGTTCTTTCAGAGTAGGGTTAATTTCTAGAGTAATCAGCCTAGAATGTCCGCAGTTTTCTGAATGACGATGCGGATGCCTAAAATGACAAGTGAGGTTCTAACATTCAGTGGCGGGCGCTTGCCCCTGAAACGCCCCGGTGGAGGCCACACCCTTCGGGCCTGGGACGCCGCTGATGAGCAGTTGCTGGAGCAGGTTCTGGAGCGTTGCACGCCGCAGAGCCACCCACGGGTGTTGATCATTGACGACCAGTTTGGGGCTTTGACCCTGGGTCTGGCGCCTTTCTCCCCTGTTTCCTTTGCCGATAGCTGTCTCCTCTCTGAATCCCTGGTTATTAATGCTCCGGCCGATCTGTCTATTCCGGCACCAAAGAGCTGGCTGGAGCCGCCGGAAGGGCCCTTCGATCTTGTTGTTATGAGGATTCCCCGGCAACTGGACTACCTGGCGTGCCTGTTGCGGTGGGTGAACAGCGTTCTGGCACCCGAAGGCAAGCTGATTGCCGGTGGCATGATCAAGCACCTGCCGTCACACAGTGCTGATGTGTTTGGGGAGCTGGTCAACACCCGGGAAGTCTGTCCCGCGCGCAAAAAAGCGAGGGTGGTGGTTGCCGCCCGGGGTGAGGATACGTTGCGGGAGTGGCCGGATTTCTGGCGAGGATACAGGTTGTCGTCCCGGTACGAGCTATCGGGTATGCCAGCGGTGTTCGCCAGAGCAAAGCTGGATATCGGTTCGCGGTTGCTGCTGCCGGTCATTGAGCGGAAGATTGCGGATCTCGCCCCTGGAGCACGGGTACTGGATCTGGCATGCGGAAACGGTGTGCTTGGGCTGACGGCCCTGGCCCGCAATCCGGCGCTTGAGATTGCGTTCGCGGACGTTTCCAGTCAGGCGGTTGCCAGCGCACGTCAAAATATCCTGACGGCTTTCCCGGACGCTGTCGCGAGCTTTTACCACAGTGATGGTATTCCGGAGGCGGCTGACCGTTATGATCTGGTGCTGTTAAACCCGCCATTTCATGAAGGCGGTGTGGTCGGTGACCATATTGCCCTTCGTCTCTTCAGTCAGGTGGCTCGGCACCTGTCCCCTGGCGGATGTATGTTGCTGGTGGGGAATCGGCACCTGGGTTATCACCGCAGTCTCCGTCACTACTTTGGCCAGGTGCGACAACTCGATGCAGACCCAAAGTTTGTGGTGTTCGAAGCCTCTGTTCAGGAGGGTGGCCGGTCGTAACCCATGCGTGCCAGCGTATCAACGATGGTCTGGGTCTGACTGTCGATCTCGATGTTAACCCGGTCGCCGACCGTCATATCGGCAAAGGTGGTTGCCCGCAGGGTCTCGGGGATCAGGTGAACGTTGAAGCGATTATCATTGACGTCGCCAATGGTCAGGCTGGCGCCGTTGATGGCGATGTAGCCTTTGGGAAAGATATAGCGAGCCCATGCCTGCGGCACCTCGAATTCGATGGTGCAATTGTTCTCGGGGCGGTCGATCGCGACGATATCGGCCGTGGTGTGCACGTGGCCGGAGAGGAGGTGCCCGCCGATTTCGTCGCCTATCCGGGCCGCACGTTCGAAATTGATGCGATCCCCTGGCTTCAGCTTTCCCAGGGTGGTCAGGCGCAGCGTTTCCTGCATGGCATCGAAATAAAGATTTTGGCCTTCCTGTCGCGTTACCGTCAGGCAGGTGCCGTCGATGGACACTGACGCACCAATGGTCACGTTGTGAGCCTGATTTTCCGGAAAGCGGATGCTGAAGGTGCTCAGACCGGGCACGGCAGAAATCTCGTCAACGATGGCAATACCCTGAACAATGCCTGTAAACATGTCTCAACCTCGACGACTGGTGTCTGTAGCCGTATAGGGCCACACTTGATGGTCGCAAGGATAGCGATCCTGTGGGTCGGTGCCAAGCCATCGTGACCATCTCAGGCACGCTCAGGCACGCTCAGGCACGCTCAGGCATGTCTCTGTGACTCAAGGATCCGGGCCGTTGGCCGATAAACGGTAAGGGCAGGGTGTCGATGACAGCTATTGGCCCGGTGATCCATGACGGACAATCAACCATGGCAGAGAACGAAAACGTACGTCAGAGAACCATCGATACCGCGCGTGGAGGAGAGCCCTTGCTGCGTAGGGGGAGGCCCGCGGACCCTCATCCGGAAACGGGTGATGCGGGGCGGGTGGCCGGTGCTGCTACTGCTACTGGTGCTGAAGTTCCTGCCAACCGCCCCGAGCGGGGTGCAACGGCCTCTGCTGGCCGGCTTGAGACTGACGACATTCCAGCGAGCGATGAGTCTGTTAAGGAATCGTCGACGGGTGAGAGCCCTCAGAACATCGAAAAAACCCTGGCGGAGTCGCGTCAACGTAAGCTTCGTTTGATGCTGCGCCAGTGCGACCGTGTGTTGCTGCTGGATTTCGACTTGTTGGCTCTGCCTGACTGGCCGGATAATTACACGCTTGCTGCGGCCCGGCGCAATCGTGACATCTGGCTGTTTGGTGCGTTGTTGGCGGCGGTGGTTTTTCTCAGCGGTATGACCGGCTTTGTGCCAGCGTGGATTGCCGGCGGTGGTTTTGGTGCCTTTGTCATCATCCTGCTACTGGGGGTGCCAGGTGTTCGCCGCCTTTATACGTCGCGGCCCTCGTATCTGGATCTGGTCATCCGCCGTCAGAGGATGATTCGCGACGCACGCAAGCACATCGAACACCTGGAAGGGAAAGAGGGGCTGGTGTGGCAGTGTGCTCGTATGGCTGAGTTTAACTCGGCTCTGAAAGCGACCCGGTTCAGTGAACTGCTGGCATTATCCGAACGGCGGGTATTGGCTCGGAACCTGACCCGGCGGGAACATATCCGTCTTTATCTGATCTATCTTCTGGAGGCTGAGAAAGCTTACGGCCGGGCTCAGCAGGCTTTTTTCGAGGGGCACCAGCAGGCCATTGACCGGGGCTGGTCATCGGTAGCTGCAGAGCCGGGGGACAGAGCTTGACATAGCTGCCGGTCAAACGTATGTTTCAAACAGACGTTTGCTTAGAGGCACTGATAATAAAATGGCTCAGTCTGATACGGTTGACCGAATTCTTGATGCAGCGGAAGAGCTCTTCGCCGAGCGGGGTTTCTCCGAAACTTCCCTTCGCATGATTACCAGTAAGGCTAAGGTAAATCTCGCTGCTGTCAATTACCACTTTGGTTCTAAAAACGCCCTGATCCATGCGGTGTTTGCCCGCTTCCTGACGCCATTCTCCGCCACGCTGGAGGATGCGTTCGATGATCTGGAGGCGAAATGCGACGGCGAACCGCCAACGTTGAACCAGACTCTATGGGCGCTAACTGAAAGCGCAGTACGCATGCCGCAGCGCAATGAAAAAGGTATTTCCATATTCATGCGTTTGCTCGGCCTGGCCTATACGCAGTCCCAAGGCCATCTTCGGAAATTTCTTGAGCAGGAATATAGCCAGCCGTTCAGCCGCTTTATGCGCCTGCTCAAGGAAGCGACGCCGCAATTGTCCGCGGTCGACCGCTACTGGCGCATTCAGTTCATGCTTGGTGCGACAGCGTTTACCATGTCCAGCAGTGATGCCCTGCGGGATATTCTGCAGAACAAGCTGGGTGTGGAAACCACGGTCCAGGAAATTGCAGCACGACTTGTGCCCTTCCTGGCGGCAGGTATGCAGGCTGATGACGCCATGCTGGTGCCACCTGCCCATAAAACCTCGGTTGCCTGAGTCGCTCGCTCTCGGTTAGGCTTCCGGTTGGTTTGTTCACCGGGAGCCTGACGCCGCATGCCACGTAATCCTGTTTCCATACCTGTTCCCGGAATCGAGATCAGTCTCAATGCGCAAACGCTGACACTGTTTCCTGGTGACACATCAAAGCCTCTCTCCTATCCCGTTTCGACGGCACTTAATGGCCCCGGTGAGCGCCAGAGCAGTGGGTGCACGCCCACGGGCCGGCATTACGTGCGCGCGATGGTGGGTGATGGCCTTCCCCTGAATACCGTATTCATCGCCCGCCGGCCCACCGGGGAGGTTTATTCCGAACGATTGGCGTGTCAGTTTCCCGAACGTGACTGGATACTGTCCAGAATTATCTGGTTATGTGGGCTTGAGTCGGGGAGAAATCGGGGCTCCGGGGTCGATAGTTTTCGTCGGTTCATATACATTCACGGCACACCGGATACCGAACCCATGGGCGTTCCGCGCTCACATGGTTGCATACGCATGAGGAATGCCGACGTTGCTGACCTATACGACCGTGTCTCGCCGGGCCTGCCCGTCACGATACGATAGCGCCGGCGGTTGTCACTAAACCGGTTGTCATCAAACCGAGGGAAACGATGATCGAAGAAGCACCTTCCATACTCAATACCTGGATTCAGGACTGGAATCTGCTGTCAGAGAGCTGGCGAGTGGGGCTCGTGGTTTTCGCTCTGGTGGCTGGCACCGCGGTGGTGGCCTACATTGCGAGTTTCATCGTGGGCGCCGTCGAACGACGTTTCCAGAAAACCGACAACCTCTGGGACGACGCACTGCTTCACGCTGCGCGGAAGCCAGTGGTCGCGTTCGTCTGGCTGCAGGGTGTGTATTGGGCGGCAGAGGTTGCTCACCACTACTCGGAAGCCGAAATCTTTTCAGTCAATCAAACCATTTTGCAGATTGGCTTTGTTTTCCTGCTGGTCTGGACGCTGCTTCGGCTGATCAAACAGGGGGAACAGATTCTCGCTTCTCCGCTGAAGATGAAAAAGCCGATGGATTACACCACGGTCAATGCGGTGAGCAAGCTGTCCCGGACCGTTGTTATCATCACCGCGGTATTGATTGCCATGCAATCCCTTGGTTACAGCATATCCGGGGTGCTGGCCTTTGGTGGTGTTGGTGGTATCGCTGTGGGCTTTGCCGCCAAGGATCTGCTGGCCAACTTCTTTGGTGGGTTCATTATCCATCTGGACCGGCCATTCAAGGTCGGCGACTGGGTTCGCTCCCCCGATCGTAATATCGAGGGCGTGGTGGAGCACATCGGCTGGCGGCTGACTACGATTCGCACCTTTGACAAGCGCCCGCTCTACGTGCCGAATGCTGCCTTTACGACCATTGCCGTAGAAAACCCCTCGCGCATGCACAACCGCCGTATCTCTGAAACCATTGGTATACGCTACGTGGATGTCAGTGGCATGGCTGAGGTTGTGGCGGACATCCGGTCCATGCTGGAGAACCACGAGGACATCGACCAGGACCAGACCCTGATCGTGAATTTCCTGGCCTTTAACGACTCGTCGCTGGATATCATGGTTTATACCTTTACCAAGACCATCGAATGGGTGAGGTTTCATGAGGTCAAGCAGGACGTACTGCTGAGGATCAGCGAGATCATTGAAAGCCATGGTGCCGAAGTTGCCTTTCCGACCCGCACGCTTCACCTGCCTGACGGGGTGCGTGTCGCGTCGAACGGCAAGCCGGCAAAAGGTCGTAGCGATTCGGAATCGTCAGATGAGGCCGTTGACGAAGATGTTGAACAGGGACGTGCGCCTGTTTCTGGAAGCGAACACTCTTCGGAAACACGTGGCGATAGTAACCAGGCGGACGGGGACTGATCATGGGTGTGAATAACCAAGTTGCCCCCGTGGGAATCATCGGGGGAACCGGGCTCACGACGTTGTCGGGGCTGGAAATCACGGGTGAGCGGGTTGTCGACACGCCCTGGGGTGAGCCGTCGTCGGTTTTGGTGGACGGCCTGCTCGGGGATCAGCCGGTGGTGTTCCTGTCTCGCCACGGAAACCCTCACCGTATTCCTCCGCATCAAGTGAACTATCGCGCCAATCTCCATGCGCTCCAGCAGGCGGGAGTACGTACGGTGGTCGGTGTTAATGCTGTTGGCGGGATCCATGCCGATATGGGGCCTGCCCATATCGTGATTCCCGATCAGATCATTGACTACACCTGGGGCAGGGCGAGTACGTTCTTTGAGGGCGAGTTGGAGGAAACCACGCACATTGACTTCACCTTCCCATATTCAGAGTTGGCCCGGGCGCTGTTGATTGATGCAGCTCGTACAGTGGGTTGTTCGTTCTCGGATTTCGGTGTTTACGGTGCAACACAGGGGCCCAGACTGGAGACCGCAGCGGAAGTACGTCGCCTTGAGCGGGACGGCTGTGACCTTGTCGGTATGACGGGAATGCCGGAAGCGGCTCTGGCGGCTGAACTGAAGATGAATTACGTGTGCCTGGCGCTGGTGGTTAACCGCGCGGCAGGGAAGTCGGATCACATCATAACGATGACTGAGATCGAGGTCGCTATCGACCAGGGCATGTCCGGCGTCAAGCGGATCCTCGAAATCGCCATTGGCGGGCTTGGAGCCCTTACTCCTCAACCTTCTTGAAAAACACCAGCACGCCAATGGTGGGGGAGTCGAGGAAATGGACTTCCTCGCTGCGCATGCGGCGTGTTTCCCGTATCCAGGTGATTAACTCCGCCTTTGGCTGACTGGCGCTGGAAACCTGCGTCTGATCTGCTCTTGCAATGTCGCCACCCGTTGCCATTGAGGCCAGCGAGTCCCGGGCTTCATTGTTTTCGAGGGCAGGCTGGTCATTGCCCGTAGCTTCCTGCCCAGCACCGTCGTCCATTGGCTGATTGTTACCGCTTGCCGTCGCTGCTTCGTCTGAACTCTGGCTGAGCGTGGTCTGTTGCAATGACAGGGGCTGCCAGTGGTTGAGGTGGACATCCACGTGGAGATAGCGTTGTCGATCGATGGTGATATGGCCTTCCACTTCGCGGAGCCCGGCATCGGCCAGCCAATCGCCAATAGCGACCTTCAGGGGGGCTCCGTCAAAGTCAGGGGGGAAAGACTGGTACCACCCTGTGGCCAGGAGTATGCGGAAGCGGCCACTGTTTTCCAGTCGGTTGGCGGCTGTCCGCAGGTGAAGCTGGCTTCGCGGGACCAACTGTCGGGTGGTTTCCGCGGTTCCGTTGCGATCCACGGCTCGAAGTATTTCGGTGATGTCCAGGTTGGTCGGCTCTGGAATTCGGCTGGCCATTTTCTCGTTGACATCGGCCGGATCGACGATCCTTTCGAGGATTACGATCTCAGCCCGGTAGTAGTCTTCACGGGGAGGCTGGGCCTGTGATGCAGCGTTGTCGCTTCCCTGTTCTTCGGATGTTGCGCCTGCGGCGGGCCCGGATGATTCCTGGGCTGACACCCAGGGTGACAGGGTCAGCAGGGCCGCCAGAAATAGGGCGCGTGTTCCGTACAACGGTTTACCGGGCGTTCGCAAGGGCATTGCTCCAATGTTCCTGTGATCATCAGGGGGCGCTGAACCGGTTGTTTCAGGAGGCCAGCTGCCCCAGCATGTCGGAAATGCCGTCGAGTTTACCACTGGTTGAGGCATCCTTCAGCCGGAAACGGAAACTGTTGGCGCCTTCCAGCCGATACTGGTCTGGCGAGGATTGCACTTTTTTAACCAGAACCAGCGGATCCACTGGCGTAGAACTGCCGAATTCCAGCCTGGCCCATTCTTTTCCGGCGTCCACCTTCACGATTCCCAGGGCTTCCGCGTGGATTCGGAGCTCGGACTGTCGAATCAGGTTTTTTGCCGGTTCCGGTAATAGTCCGAAGCGGTCGATCATTTCAACCTGAAGTTCTTTTAATCCATCTTTGTCGTTCACGCTGGCGATTCGCTTGTAAAGCATGAGCCGGTTGTGGACATCGGGCAGGTAATCCTCGGGGATCAGCGCTGGTATGCGAAGGTTCATTTCCGTGCCGTGGCTCAGCGGCAACTCGGCATTAGGCGTTCTGCCGTCGCGTATTGCTTCCACGGCTTCGTCCAGTAGCTGCATGTAAAGCGTAAAACCAATGCTTTCGATCTGGCCGCTTTGCTCTTCTCCCAGCAACTCCCCGGCGCCGCGAATTTCGAGGTCGTGGGTGGCCAGCATGAAGCCGGCACCCAGGTCCTGCGCTTCCGAGATGGCTTCAAGGCGCTTTTTCGCGTCGGCGGTGATGGACCGGGGTGGTGGTGTCAGCAGATAGGCGTAGGCCTGATGGTGAGAGCGCCCGACACGGCCGCGGAGCTGGTGCAGCTGTGCCAGCCCGAACTTGTCCGCGCGCTCGATGATAATGGTGTTGGCGCTGGGAATGTCGATGCCGGTTTCGATAATGGTGGTGCACACCAGCACGTTGAAGCGCTTGTGATAGAAGTCCGACATGATCTGTTCCAGCTCGCGCTCGCGCATCTGGCCATGGGCAACGCCCACGCGTGCTTCCGGGATCAGTTGGCGCAGATCCTCGGCGGTTTTCTCGATGGTGGCCACATCGTTGTGCAGGAAGTACACCTGGCCGCCTCGCAGTACCTCCCGCAGGATGGCTTCTTTGACCATGGCCTCGTCCCGCTGTCGCACAAAGGTTTTTACCGACAGGCGTCGCGCGGGGGGCGTGGCGATGATCGACAGATCCCGCAGGTGCCCCATGGCCATGTTGAGGGTGCGGGGGATCGGCGTGGCGGTCAGGTTCAGCATGTCCACCTCGGCACGCAGGGCCTTCAGACGTTCTTTCTGCTGGACGCCGAACCGGTGTTCTTCATCGATGATCACCAGGCCCAGATTCTTGAACTTGATGTCACCCTGGAGCAGCTTGTGTGTGCCGATAACAATATCGGCTTTGCCGGCTTCGATGGCGGCCATCGCTTTGGTGGTTTGCCCGCCGCTCCGGAAACGGCTGAGTAGCTCGACATGGACGGCGGTATCCGAGAAGCGGTCGCGGAAGGATTCGTAATGCTGCTGCGCCAGCAGGGTGGTAGGCACCAGCACAGCGACCTGCTTGCCGGAGTATGTCGCCATGAAGGCAGCGCGCATGGCCACTTCGGTCTTGCCGAAGCCAACATCGCCACAGACCAGGCGGTCCATGGGTTTTTCACTGACCATGTCCTCGAACACAGCCTCAATGGCCGCCTGCTGGTCCGGGGTTTCCTCAAAGGGGAAACCGGCGGCGAAGGCACGGTAGGCTTCTTTGGGGTCTTCAAAGGCAAAGCCCTTGCGGGCCTCCCGGCGCGCGTAGACATCCAGTAGTTCCGCCGCAGTATCGCGGATTTTCTCCAGAGCCTTTTGTTTGGCGTTGCTCCAGCGATCCGTGCCCAACTTGTGCAAAGGCGCGTGATCAGTATCCGAACCGGTATAGCGGGAAATCAGATGCAGGCTGGAAACCGGTACATAAAGTTTCGAGCCGCCGGCGTACTCCAGCATCAGGAATTCGCTGGCTTCGCCTTCAACGGTAATGGTTTCCAGGCCCTGGTAGCGGCCAACGCCATGATCTATATGAACCACCGGTGCGCCAATGCGCAGCTCGGACAGGTCCCGGTAGCCAGCATCGTCGGCCTCGGTTGGTTTCTCCCGACGCCGCCGCTGCAGCACCCGTTCACCGAAGAGGGCTGTTTCCGTGATCAGAGCGAGGTGATGGTCAGGCAATAGCAACCCATATTCCATGGGTGCGACGGTAATGCCGAGGGTGGCGGAGGGGTCGCTGACAAAGGCCTGCCAGTTTTCCAGAGTCGACAGCTTGAGGCCATGGTCGGCCAGGTTCTCAATCAGTGCCTCGCGTCGGCCAGAGGACTCCGCACAGATCAGGACCCGACCGTTGAACTCACTGATAAAGCGCTTGAGGCGCCCAGCCGGGTCTGCGGCACGGCCATCCATCGCAACATCGGGCATGACGTCGGTCTGGCAATTGCGGCCGCCGCTGGACTCGGTGGCTTCCGTGGTCATTGTTACCCGGGGAAATCCCTTGAGCAGGCCGAACAGCTCGTCCTTCTGGAGAAACAGTTCTGCTGGCGGCAGGATAGGACGCATCCGGTCGTGGCGACGGTCCTCGTAGCGTGCACGGGTGTCGGCGTCGAAGGCGCTGGCGGCCTCGTTAAGTCCGGATGCTGTGAATACCAGGGTTTCGCCGGGCAGGTAGTCAAAGAGCGTTGCGGTCTGGTCGAAGAACAGGGGCAGGTAGTACTCGATCCCCGGCGGTGTAATGCTGTGGGTGACGTCCTGGTAGATCGGGGCGTCTTTATCGGCATGGGGAAACTGCTCAAACCACCGGTTACGGAACCCTGATCGGGCTTCTTTGTGCCAGGGAAACTCGTTGGCGGGCAACAGCTCAATGCGTTCAATTCGGTCGATCGAGCGCTGGGTTTCCGGATCAAAGGTTCGCAGTGTTTCAATTTCGTCATCGAACAGGTCGATGCGGTAGGGACGGGTGGCGCCCATGGGGAAGATGTCCAGGATAGCCCCGCGCACCGCGTACTCGCCGTGTTCATAGACATTATCGGCGTGCCGGTATCCGGCCGATTCCAGCTGCATGCGCCAGTTGTCGATATCCAGTGACTGGCCAACCTCAAGAAGCAGGGTGTTGCCTTGCAGGTAACTGACCGGCGGCAACCGGTGCATCAAGGTGCGGGCCGGCACCACCAGGACGCCGTGGTTTGTGGTTGGCAACCGGTGTAGAGCCCGGATTCGACGGGAGGTAATGTCCTGGTGTGGTGAAAACAGATCGTAGGGCAGGGTTTCCCAGTCGGGCAGCGACAGTAGCTCGAGTCCATCCGGTGTGATGGCCGGTTGGTCTTCATCGGTGGGCAGGCCCAGATAGAATCGCATGGACTGCTCGAGGCGGATGGACTCCTCGGTGCTGCGGGTTATTACCAGTGTCAGGCCCTGATGGGCCCTGGCGCTCTCGCAGATGGCCAGGGCGTCGCTGCTGCCATGCAGTTGCCCCCAGATGCGGTGATCCGCAGCCTTGACAGGTGCGACCGGCGCAACCAGTGCGGTGTGTCTGTCGGAGTGGGCGGCGGCTTGCGTCATGGGCTGGTTCTTTCTCCTGGATGCATTGGGAGCCGGGGAGTGGCGAGGCGCGTATTCTACCGGCCAGAAGTGTCGCTGTCATGACAGCGGTCCAACAGTTACGAAAGGATTAACGGGGTGTATTTGCTGTCTGAGAAATAACGTTGGATAATACTGCCCCAATTTTCCAGGTTCCAACTGCAGAGGTTCAAGCGTGAGTCACGAACAGATCAACCAGCACCTGTCTAACTGGACGGAAAGAGAATCCACTGCGGAAGCCATGATTCCGCTGATCGGTCGCCTCTACCGTAAAAACAATGTGGTCACGTCCGTGTATGGCCGGTCCATTATCAACCAGTCGGTCATCGACATCATCCGCGCACACCGCTTCGTGCGTCAGGTTGAAGACAGCGAACTGTCCGTTCACAACACCCTGCCTATTCTGCAGGCGATGGACAAGATGGATCTCGGGCGTGGCCATGTCGATATTGGCAAGCTTGCGGTGAAGTTCAAGGAAGAAGGCGGGGCTCTTGACGACTTCCTCAAACGTGAGATTGGCCCGATTATCGGCGAGTACCAGACCCAGTCTCAGGAAGATGCCGAAAACGACACCAAGGATGTGGTGCTGTACGGTTTCGGACGGATCGGGCGGCTGCTGGCGCGGATCATGATCGAAAAGGCCGGTGGCGGCAACAATCTGCGCCTGCGCGCCATCGTGGTCCGTCAGGGTGGGGCAAGCAATGACCTCGAAAAGCGTGCCAGCCTGCTGCGCCGTGATTCGGTTCACGGTCCTTTCAACGGTACGATTACCGTGGATGAAGAGAACTCTGCGCTGATCGCCAATGGCAACTTTATCAAGGTGATCTACTCGCCGGGCCCTGATCAGGTGGATTACACCCAATACGGTATCAACAATGCGATCGTCATTGATAACACGGGTATCTGGCGTGACGAGGCTGGTCTTGGGCTGCACCTGAAATCCAAGGGCGTCAGCCGGGTTTTGCTGACTGCGCCGGGCAAGGGCGACATCAAGAATATTGTTCACGGCATTAACAACGACTGGATCACCCGTGAAGACAGGATCCTGTCAGCGGCGTCCTGTACCACCAACGCCATTACGCCGGTGCTCAAGGCCATTTATGATGAGTATGGTGTTGAGGACGGTCATGTCGAGACGGTTCACTCCTACACTAACGACCAGAACCTGATCGATAACTACCACAAGGGTAGCCGTCGTGGTCGCAGTGCCCCACTAAACATGGTTATTACCGAAACCGGTGCTGCGAAGGCCGTCGCCAAGGCGCTTCCGGAGTTGAAGGGCAAGCTTTCCGGTAACGCCATTCGCGTTCCCACTCCGAACGTGTCCATGGCAATCCTCAATCTCAACCTGGAAAAAGACGTAACGGTGGAGGGTGTTAACGAATACCTTCGCGATATGGCGCTGCACTCCGAGCTGCAGAAGCAGATTGACTTCGTCAACTCGCCGGAAGTGGTTTCCACCGATTTTGTCGGTTCCCGCCATGCCGGCATTGTGGATGCGCAGGCCACCATCGCCAATGGCAAGCGCCTGATCCTCTACGTTTGGTATGACAATGAGGCTGGTTACAGCGCTCAGGTGATTCGCGTGGTTAATCAGATGGCGGGTGTTACCTATCCGATCTTCCCGAAGCGGGTTAGAGGCTGACGAGCCCAAAAGTGCTCTGAGGCAATTAAGAAACCCCGGTCGTTTTCGCGACCGGGGTTTCTTTTTGGGCCCATGTAAACCACTCTCTGATTACGTTAAGGCACAAACTCCGTAGGGTTTCTGGTGGAAATAGTATTCCTTAATCTCTATAATTGGCGCGATTTTGGGTACGTCTGACACCCGCTTCCCATCGCTTTTCCTTAACCGGATGCCTGGCTGTGATTAACGCCGGTGGATCCGTTGCCCTGGCGCCATCATTCGGTTCAGGCCGGATTGGCACAACTGGGCGGCACGCGTCGGGCGTTACAAATCCATCGAATAGTTTCTGATGATTGGATGAGGCTAATGATCAAGATCAAAAAAGGCCTGGATCTTCCCATCAGCGGCGCTCCTGAACAGACCATTACAGACGGCAAACCCGTTCGCCATGTGGCGTTGATCGGTTTTGACTACGTAGGCATGAAGCCAACGATGGCTGTGAAAGAAGGTGACCGTGTAAAGCGCGGCACGCTGCTGTTTACGGACAAGAAGACCGAAGGCGTTCGTTATACTTCACCGGCAGCCGGTGTGGTCAAGGAAATCAACCGCGGCGAGCGCCGTGTGTTTCAGTCGGTTGTCGTTGAAATCGACGGCGACGAAGCTGAGACCTTTGCGCGTTACGATGCGTCTGATGTTGCTGGTCTGGAGCGTCAGCAAGTCGTCGATAACCTGGTCGAGTCCGGGTTGTGGACAACCTTCAAGACCCGTCCCTACAGTAAGGTGCCTGCCATTGATACGGCGCCGCATTCCATCTTCGTGTCCGTCATGGACACTAACCCGCTGGCAGCAGATCCCACAGTGATCATCCGTGAAAACGGTGCGGCCTTCGAACAGGGGCTGAAGATTCTCTCCAAGCTGACCACCGGTAAGGTGTTTGTGACCGGCAAGCCGGGCTCTGATGTGCCGGTTCCGTCTGACGACAGCGTGGAAGTTCAGCAGTTTGAGGGTGTTCATCCGGCGGGTAACGTAGGTACTCATATTCATTACCTCGATCCCATTGCCGGGGACAAAGTGGTATGGAGTATCGGCTACCAGGACGTCATTGATATCGCAAAACTGTTCGAGACCGGCGAGCTGTCGGTGAACCGTATTGTTGCGGTCGGTGGTCCGAAGGCCCTCAAGCCGCGCCTGATTCGTACCCGTGTCGGCGCCAACCTTGATGAACTTCTTGATGGTGAAATCGCCACGGACTGCGAGGTTCGCAAAATTTCCGGCTCTGTGTTCGGTGGTCGTCGTGGTGACGGGCCCTGTAACTACCTTGGTCGTTTCGCCAACCAGATCTCGGTTCTGGAAGAGGGCAACAAACGAGAGTTTATGGGCTGGCTGTCGCCGGGAGCCAACAAGTTCTCGGTTATGAACATCTACCTGTCCAAACTGGTCGGCGGAAAGCGGTTTGATATGACGACCACGACCAACGGCAGTGAGCGGGCGATGGTGCCAGTAGGGATGTACGAAAAGGTCATGCCTCTGGACATTCTGCCTACCCAGTTGTTGCGGTCTTTGATCGTGGGCGACACTGAAATGGCACAAAAACTGGGTGCGTTGGAGCTGGATGAAGAAGATCTGGCGCTGTGTACCTTCGTGTGCCCGGGTAAATACGAGTACGGTCCGATTCTCCGTGAGAACCTGACCAGAATCGAGATCGAGGGCTAAAACGATGGCAATCCGACAGTTTCTCGATGGTATCGAGCATCATTTCGAAAAAGGTGGCAAGTACGAGCGCTGGTATGCGCTTTACGAAGCGGTGGATACGATTTTCTATTCACCGGCTAGCGTGACATCCACTACCTCTCATGTGCGTGATGGTATTGATCTTAAACGCATCATGATTACGGTATGGCTGTGTACCTTTCCCGCAATGTTCTTCGGTATGTGGAACATTGGCTTCCAGGCCAACAGCTTCCTGGCTGAGAATCCTGACGCGCTGATGGGTGACGGTGGTCTGCGTACTGCCTTTATCAGTGCCCTGGCCGGCAATAATGCCGCCAGCATCTGGGACAACTTTGTCTACGGCATGGCGTACTTCGTACCCATTTACTTCGTCACCTTCGTGGTGGGCGGTTTCTGGGAAGTGCTATTTGCCACGGTACGTCGTCACGAAGTGAACGAAGGCTTCTTCGTGACATCCGTGCTGTTCGCGTTGATATGCCCGCCAACCATTCCGCTGTGGCAGGTTGCCCTTGGTATCACCTTCGGTGTGGTCATTGGCAAGGAAGTGTTTGGCGGCACCGGCAAGAACTTCCTGAACCCGGCCCTCACCGGTCGTGCGTTCCTGTATTTTGCCTATCCGGCCCAGATTTCCGGTGACACGGTATGGACGGCCGTCGACGGTTTCAGTGGCGCGACCGCGCTGAGCTGGGCTGCCAGTGGTGGCCTGGAAGCACTGGAAACCCAGATTGGCTGGATGTCAGCCTTTATGGGTTCGATTCAGGGCTCTATGGGTGAGACCTCAACGCTGGCGGTGTTGATCGGCGGCATTATCCTGCTGGTGATGAAAATCGCGTCCTATCGCATCGTCGGTGGCGTGTTGATCGGTATGATTGCCATGTCGCTGCTGCTGAACGTGATTGGCTCGGATACCAACCCAATGTTTGACGTGCCGGCTCACTGGCATCTGGTGATGGGTGGCTTTGCCTTTGGCATGATGTTCATGGCGACCGATCCGGTGTCGGCGGCGATGACCAACACGGGTCGCTGGTGCTTCGGTATCCTGGTCGGCGTGATGACCGTACTGATTCGCGTGATCAACCCGGCATTCCCGGAAGGCATCATGCTGGCAATTCTGTTTGCCAACCTCTTTGCACCGCTGATGGACCATTATGTGGTTCAGGCCAACATCAAACGGAGGCTTGCCCGTGGCTAAAGCTAAAGAAACTGTCTCCAGAACACTGATGGTTGCTCTGGTGCTGAGCGTTGCGTTTTCTGTCGTGGTATCGACAGCGGCGGTAATGCTTCGACCGGCGCAGATCCAGAACCAGAACCTGGACATTCGTTCCAACATCCTGGCGGCTGCCGGAATGCTGAAAGAGGGCGCAACGGCTGAAGAGATTGAGGAGACCTTCTCTCGCTTCGACGTTCGGTTGGTTGACCTCGAGTCTGGTGATTACGTTGATCCCGGGGCCGTTGGTGTGAAGGAGCCGATGAAGTACGACATGTACAAGGCGGCTTCTGATCCGTCCATGTCGGTCAATATTCCTGCATCGGAAGACAAGGCCGGCATCAAGCGCCGTCCGAACGTTGCCAAGATCTACACCCTGAGTGAAAACGGTGAACTGGTCAGGGTAGTCCTTCCGATTCATGGCTACGGTCTGTGGTCCACCCTTTACGGGTTCGTATCGCTTGAGGGCGATGCCAACACCATTGAGGGCCTGGGCTTCTATGACCACGCTGAAACTCCGGGGCTTGGTGGCGAGGTGGATAACCCCCGCTGGAAAAGCCAATGGGTCGGCAAGGAAGTGTACGGCGATGAGTTGGAAGAGCCGCAGATTCGCCTGGTCAAGGGTGGCGTGGGCGCCGGTGCATCCGACAAGGAGCACAAGGTGGATGCCCTGTCCGGTGCGACCCTGACGAGCCGAGGTGTTGAGCAGTTGGTCAACTACTGGATGGGTGACCGGGGCTTCGCACCGTACCTGAAAAAACTTCGTGAAGGGGAGGTCTGATCATGGCAGACGCTTCAGCCAAACAGGTTCTCTTCGAGCCGATATTCAGTAACAACCCTATTGCCTTGCAGATTCTCGGTATCTGCTCGGCACTGGCGGTGACCACCAGCATGAACGTAACTCTGGTTATGTGCATGGCGGTTATCGCGGTAACGGCCTTCTCTAACCTGGCCGTGTCGCTGGTTCGCACGCAGATTCCCGGTAGTATCCGGATTATCGTGCAAATGACCATTATCGCCTCCCTGGTTATCGTTGTTGATCAGGTCCTCAAGGCGTATGCCTACGAAATCAGTAAGCAGCTGTCGGTATTCGTTGGTTTGATCATCACCAACTGTATCGTCATGGGCCGTGCTGAGGGTTTCGCCATGAAGAACGGCCCCTGGCTGAGCTTCCTGGATGGCGTTGGTAACGGCATGGGCTATTCCGTTCTGCTTATTTTCGTGGCGTTCTTCCGGGAGCTGCTGGGCGCGGGATCGCTGTTCGGCGTGTCTCTGATGCCGGTCGTCAACGAGGGTGGTTGGTACATTCCCAACGGTCTGTTGCTGCTGCCGCCGAGTGCGTTCTTTATCATCGGCCTGGCGATCTGGGGTCTGCGTACCTGGAAGCCTGAGCAGGTAGAAGAAGCGGACTTCAAAATGTCCCGCCACACCGTTAAGGAGGCCTTCTGATGGAGCATTATATCAGCCTGATCCTGAAGGCCATCTTTGTTGAAAACATGGCGTTGGCCTTCTTCCTGGGGATGTGTACCTTCCTGGCGATCTCCAAGAAGATTGAAGCGGCCGCTGGCCTCGGTATTGCCGTTGTCGTGGTACTGACGATCACGGTGCCGGTGAACAACCTGCTCTACAACACTATCCTCAGGGAAGGTGCGTTGGACTGGGCGGGTCTACCGAATGTTGACCTGAGCTTTTTGGGCCTTATTACGTACATTGGTGTCATTGCGGCACTTATCCAGATCATGGAGATGGTTCTGGACAAGTATATGCCGGCTTTGTATGCCGCTCTTGGGGTGTTTTTGCCGCTGATTACCGTGAACTGCGCCATCCTGGGTGCATCACTGTTCATGGTCGAGCGGGACTACACCTTCAGTGAAAGCGTGGTTTACGGGTTTGGTGCCGGTGTCGGCTGGGCGTTGGCCATACTCGCATTGGCCGGTATCCGCGAAAAGCTCAAATACAGCGATGTTCCCGAAGGGCTACGAGGCCTGGGTATCACCTTCATTACGGTTGGTTTGATGTCCCTCGGTTTTATGTCGTTCTCAGGTATTTCACTGTAATCAACCCGGTGATTCGGTTTAACGAAAAGGCGAGACCATGAATACAGAAATTATTCTCGGCGTGGTCATGTTCACCGTTATCGTGCTGGCCCTTGTCGCGGTCATTCTCGCGGCACGGTCCAGACTCGTAAGCACCGGTGATGTGACCATTGAAGTCAACGACGACCCAGAGCATACGCTGACAACGGAAGCCGGCGGCAAGTTGCTCGGAACCCTGGCCGGAAGTGGCATATTCCTGTCCTCCGCCTGTGGCGGCGGCGGTACTTGCGCCCAGTGTAAGTGCAAGGTCCTGGAGGGTGGCGGTGCCATGTTGCCCACCGAAAAGACCCACTTCACCAATCGCGAGGAAAAGGAAGGCTGGCGCCTGTCCTGTCAGGTTCCGGTGAAGCAGGACATGAAAGTGGAAGTGCCAGAGGAGTTCTTTGGCGTCAAGAAGTGGGAATGTGAGGTTATCTCCAACCATAACGTGGCCACGTTCATCAAGGAACTGGTACTGAAGCTTCCCGAAGGTGAAGAAGTCGACTTCCGTGCCGGTGGTTACGTGCAGCTTGAGTGCCCCCCCTACGAAATCCCGTTCAAGGATTTCAAGATTGAGGAGGAGTTCCATGAAGATTGGGACAAGCACGATATCTGGCGTTACAAGGCCATCAACAAGGAGGAGACCATTCGCGCCTACTCCATGGCCAACTACCCGGAAGAGAAGGGTGTTCTCAAGTTCAACATCCGTATTGCCACGCCGCCTCCGGGCACGGATCATCCGCCGGGCATCATGTCATCCTACGTCTTCAACCTGAAGGCCGGTGACAAGGTGACGGTTATGGGGCCATTCGGTGAGTTCTTCGCCAAGAAGACCGAAGCTGAAATGGTGTTCATCGGCGGCGGTGCCGGTATGGCGCCCATGCGGTCCCATATCTTTGATCAGCTCAAGCGCCTGGAGTCCAAGCGTAAGATCAGTTTCTGGTACGGCGCACGAAGCGTCCGGGAGATGTTCTACGTCGAGGATTTCGACCAGCTGTCGGAAGAAAACGACAACTTCGAGTGGCATGTGGCTCTATCAGACCCGCAGCCAACCGATAACTGGGAAGGCGAGACCGGCTTCATCCATAACGTGCTCTATGAAAAATACCTGAAGGAGCACCCGGCTCCGGAGGACTGCGAGTACTATATGTGTGGGCCCCCAATCATGAACGCCTCGTGCATCAAGATGCTCAAGGATCTGGGTGTTGAGGACGAAAACATCATGCTGGATGACTTCGGGGGTTAATTAGCTCACATGACATTCAGCATGTTCCGACCCGTCAGGGTGGTTGCGGCCGGCGCCTTACTGGTGCTGGCCCTGGCCGCGCTGGCGGGTTGTTCGTTTGAGGAAGAGGAAAAAGTCTGGGAAATCGCCGGGCCGGTGTTTGGTACGCGTTATCATATCAACGTCGTATTGACGGACAATCCGGAGCGGCTGGAGAATCTGGCGCAAGGCATTGAAAAGGTTCTGGAAGGCGTGGACGCGTCGATGTCCACATGGCGTGAAGATTCCGAGCTTTCGCGCTTTAACCGTCTGGACGATCAGTCTGAGTGGGTGGAGATCTCAACGCCGCTCTACGAAGTGCTTGCAACAGCTGATCAGGTTTCCGAACTGACCGGTGGCGCTTTCGATGTCACCATTGGCCCGGTGGTCAATCTGTGGGGTTTTGGGCCGGATGCCCGTCCGGAGACGATCCCCAGCGACGATGAGCTCGCGGCCAGGATGGCAGTCACCGGTTACGGTAAACTGGACCTTCAGGCGGATCCTCCGGCACTGAGAGCGAGTCCCAATCAATACATCGATCTGTCAGCCATTGCCAAGGGCTACGGCGTGGACGCGGTGGCCCGTTACCTGAAAGATGAAGGTATCGCCGCGTATCTTGTCGAAATAGGTGGCGAAGTTCAGGCTCATGGGCATAAGCCGGATGGTGAAGCATGGCGCCTGGCCATTGAGCAGCCGGTGTCGGAAATGCGTGAAATCAACCGTGTGGTTGCCCTTGACCGACATGCAATGGCAACCTCGGGTGACTATCGTAACTACTACGAATCGGATGGCCGCCGGTTTTCGCATACAATAGACCCGAAAGACGGTCGACCGATTAGCCATACATTGGCATCGGTAACGGTCATTTCGGATGACTGCATGACGGCAGATGCCCTCGCCACGGCCTTTAATGTGATGGGGCATGATCGGGCAAAGGCGCTTGCCACGCGTGAGAACATAGCCGCGTATTTTATTGTGCGGGGTGACAACGGGTTTGAAACGGATTACACGCCTGCGTTTTCCTCGTTCCTGACACATTGACGGAGAGACCTTATGGGTACTTTTCTGCTGGTCCTGATGATTGTCGTGCTGCTGGTTGCAGCGATGTCCGTCGGGGTAATTTTCGGCCGCAAGCCGATCAGTGGCACTTGCGGTGGCATTGGTGCCATGGGTATCAGCAAGTCCTGTGATATCTGTGGCGGCAACACCCAGAAGTGTGAAGAAGAAAACGAACGCCTTGCCAACGACGGCAAGTCCGCGGAGGCACTGACGTATGACGCCTCCCGCTCAGACGACCGCTGATCCGGCGTCCACCAACCTATAAAAATTCCGGGAGCTTCTGAAAAGCGCCTGCGCCCTGCCAGTGCGTGCCTGCAGGGTCTTTTCAGAGGCTCCCTCACGACGTAGATAAGGAGTCACTGCAGAATGGCAGAACATCATTACGACGTCGTCGTTATCGGCGCAGGCCCTTCGGGAGAAGGTGCAGCGATGAATGCGACGAAACACGGCAAGCGTGTCGCAATCATCGAAGATAAACCCACGGTTGGCGGTAACTGCACCCACTGGGGCACTATTCCTTCCAAAGCGTTGCGTCACTCGGTCAAGCAGATCATCACCTTTAATACCAACCAGATGTTCCGTGATATCGGCGAGCCACGCTGGTTTTCTTTTCCCCGTGTTTTGCAGAATGCACAGAAGGTGATCGGCAAGCAGGTCAAGTTGAGAACCCAGTTCTATGCACGGAACCGCGTGGATCTGATTAACGGCCGTGCCAGTTTTATCGATAGCAACCGGCTCGAGATACGGGGTAATAAATCCCATGAAGTCCTGCATTTCAAGCAGGCGATTATTGCAACGGGCTCTCGTCCGTACCTTCCGCCGGATGTAGACTTCCGTCACCATCGCATCTACAACTCAGATACCATTCTGAATCTGTCCCACACGCCCCGCACGCTGATTATTTATGGAGCGGGCGTCATTGGTTCGGAATACGCCTCGATTTTCGCCGGCCTGGGTGTGAAGGTGGACCTGATCAACCCGGGAAGCCGCTTGCTCACGTTCCTGGACGATGAGATTTCGGATGCTCTGAGTTATCACCTGCGCAATAACGGTGTGCTGGTTCGACACAACGAGGAGTATGAATCGGTCGATGGTGATGATCACGGGGTCGTGCTGTCGCTGAAGTCCGGCAAGAAAATCCGTGCGGATGCGTTTCTCTGGTGCAATGGCCGTAGCGGCAACACCGAAAAGCTGGGCCTGGACAACATCGGTCTGACGCCCAACGGCCGTGGACAGTTGGCGGTTGACGACCATTATCGGACTGAAGTGGAGAATGTCTACGCGGCCGGTGATGTGATTGGCTGGCCAAGCCTCGCCAGCGCCGCCTACGATCAGGGGCGCTCTGCATCCTCCGACATCGTGAAGGACGACTATTTCCGGCTGGTATCGGATGTGCCGACGGGTATCTATACCCTGCCGGAGATCAGCTCGGTGGGTAAAACCGAGCGGGAACTAACCGAAGCCAAGGTTCCCTACGAAGTGGGGCAGGCGTTCTTCAAGGACCTGGCGCGGGCCCAGATCACCGGGGACCCGGTGGGCATGCTCAAGATCTTGTTTCACCGCGAATCCCGTCAACTGCTGGGGATTCACTGTTTTGGCGACCAGGCCGCAGAAATCGTTCACATCGGCCAGGCCATCATGAATCAGGAAGGCGAGGCCAACTCCCTGAACTATTTCATCAATACGACCTTTAACTACCCGACCATGGCTGAGGCTTATCGGGTAGCGGCGCTCAACGGTCTCAATCGGATTTTCTAGCTGCTGATTGCGGGCCGAGTGCTGTCCGTGCTTTCCGCGCTCTCTTGGGGCGTTGGAAGGTGGAGAGCTGCTTTCGCGCGGTTGTCGAAGAACATCCGCGTGCTTGTCGGATAGTCGGTGATGATGCTATCGACGCCCTTGGCTTCAAGCTGAACCATGTCGTGAATGCGGTTTACCGTCCAGGTGGATACGTGCATGCCGCGCCTGTGGGCATCGTCAACGATGGCACTGGTGCAGATACGCCAGCCGATACAGAGAAAATCGCAGTGCAAACGGGCTGCGGTATTGACCGGTCTCGGAAACTTCCGGTCCGTTACGAGTCCGATCCGCACCTTGCGGTCCCGGCGGCGGGCTTCCTGCAGGAACCAGCTGTCGGAGGAGGTAATGACCACCCGCTTGTAAAGATCGCGACGTTGAATGATTTCTGTCAGGCGATTGCACAGAATATTCAGTCGGTGACGGTTGTCTTTCTTTACCTCCAGTTGCAGGTGCTCGAAATCCGGGAATTCGTTGAGCAACGCCTCCAGAGTGGGAATGCCTGCTTTCCGCGGCCAGGCTGTGGTGTTGCGCCGGGCGTCCATGTCTGCCAGTTCGGATGCCGTGTAGTTGGCAACGTTGCCTTCCTGTCCGGTTGTGCGATCAACGGTCAGGTCGTGAATGACCATTGGCATACCATCTTTTGATAGAACCAGGTCAAGCTCAAAGTGCCGAACCCCGTGGCGGTAGGCGTGGGTAAAACCGGCCAGGGTATTTTCGGGGGCTTCCCCCTTAGCGCCCCTGTGTCCATACACGATCATTCTGGAGAAGATTCCTTCAGACGGTTATAGATTTGCTGGCGTTGCTTCCAGGTGTCGTGGCACAGCTGAATGTCTTCCAGATACGCCGGTAGTTCCCGCATCAGCAGGGCCTGAGGGCCATCCACCAAGGCTTTCTCCGGCTTCGGGTGGAAGTCCACCAGTACCATGTTGGCGCCCGCTATCACGCCCTGTGCGGTTGCGTGCATGACATCCAGGACGCCGTCGGGTGCGCGTTCGCGGCTGCCGACTGAGTGGGATGGGTCAACGCATACCGGCATGCGGGTAAGGCGCTTTACCGCCGGGACATGGGCGAAGTCCACCATGTTGCGGTGGGGTTGCCCAGCCTCGGTCTTCATACCACGCAGGCAGAAAATCACATTGGCGTTGCCTTCGCTGGCCAGGTATTCGGCCGCGTTCAGAGATTCATTCAGGGTGATGCCGAAGCCGCGTTTAAGCAACACCGGGTAAGTGCTCTGGCGGCCAATGGCTTTGAGCAACTCAAAGTTTTGCGTGTTGCGCGTGCCTACCTGCAGCATGACACCGGTAGGGCGCCCCAGTTGCTCAAGGCAATGGTCGATCTCTTCAATGTGGCTCTCGTGGGTGATCTCCATGGCAATCACCTTGATGCCATGTTTGCCGGCTTTCTCAAACACCCAGGGCAGGCAACCCTTGCCGTGGCCCTGAAAGGAATACGGGTTGGTCCGGGGCTTGTAGGCGCCCATGCGGGTGCAAACCTGGCCATTGTCCTCAAGGGCCTGCATCATCTGCTCCACGTGCTCAGGCACGTCGACGGCGCACAGGCCGGCGAAAATGTTCAGGTTGGACTGGTCGAAGGTCACGCCGTTATAGGTAAAGCCACTCTGGCGCTTGTCGTCCTTGTGCCGCCCCAGAATCCGGTAGTCGTCGGAGATGCGTATCGCGCGCTCCACGGCAGGCAGGGCCTCGATCTCGTCCTTGTCCAGGGATTTGGTGTCGCCCAACAGGTACACCTCTGTCAGGCGCTGCTTGGCACCCTGGACTTCATGCACCCTGACCGATACCCCTGGCAGGTTCTCCAGAAAATGCATGGTTTGGCGATAGGCTTCACTGTCCAGCGCGGTATCCGGGTGGAGAATGGCTAACATACTTGCTCCTTGAGGTTCAGTCAGCGCCTTCAGCACGATGGCGGGCCTGCATGAACTCCCTGTGGTTAAGATGCAGCAGATCCGACATGCGGCGAATAAGGTGTTCCTCGTACTTGTCAATTCGGCCGTCAGCAAATGCAACCCGCCAGATGCTTTCAAGAAGTGCCTGTTTTTCTTCCTGACTCAACTGCTCGTTGATAAGGCCGGTAAACTCATAAAGGGAAGTGGCGTCGTCTGCCTGGTTGAGCGCATCCTGAAGGATCTCTTCGGCTTCGTCACGGGTGACCTGGTGCGCTTCAACCGCAAAGTTGACAATCGTCTTCAGTTCTTCGTCATCCTGATCGTTGTCGACCCTGGACAGCTGCACCATCAGCGCCGTGGCGGCCACCGCAAGCTGGTGGCTGTCAGGTTGTGTCGGTTCATCTTCGGGCGAGCCAAACAGGCTTTTCAGGCGCTCAATCATGGTGTCAGGAATCTCCTCCCGGTGGTGGCTGGCGTCAGGCGGCCTGGGACAGCCGGCGGACGCGGTTTTCAAGCTCTATCTGGTCGTTGGTAAAACGACGTATGCCATCGGCCAGTTTTTCCGTGGCCATGGCATCTTCATTGGACTCCCAGCGGAACAGGCGCTCATCAATGTCGCCTGGCCTGTCTGAGCTCTTTGCGCCCTCTGCGGACAACTGGCGTGTCAGCGCGCCGGAGTCGTTCTCCAGCTCCTGAAGCAGGGCCGGACTGATGGTCAGGCGGTCACAACCAGCCAGCATTTCGATTTCGCCGGTGTTGCGGAAACTGGCCCCCATCACCACCGTCTTGTAGCCATTGGCCTTGTAGTAGTTGTAGATGCGGGTTACCGACTGGACCCCGGGGTCTTCTGCCGCCGGGAAGGCATCACGCCCCGTGGCAGCCAGATGCCAGTCCAGGATACGGCCCACGAACGGCGAGATCAGGAAGGCGCCGGCATCGGCGCAGGCAGCGGCCTGGATATAAGAGAACAGCAGTGTGAGGTTGCAGTGTATACCCTCTTTCTCCAGCTGTTCAGCGGCGCGAATGCCTTCCCAGGTGGACGCAATCTTGATCAGCACCCGGCTGGTATCCATGCCGAGGTGGTCATACAGCTCGACCAGGCGACGTGCGCGGGTGAGGGTGGCATCGGTATCGAAGGACAACCGGGCATCCACTTCGGTTGAAACCACGCCAGGTATGCGCCCGAGAATCTGCTTGCCTGCGAGTACGGCCAGCATGTCAGTCGCGTAGGTCAGCTGCTCCGCATCGGAACCGCCGTGTTTGCGGGCGGCTGCCACGGCTTCGTCCAGCATCGGGCGGTAGGCCTCGGATGCCGCGGCCTTGAGAAGAAGCGACGGATTGGTGGTGGCGTCTTCCGGCTTCCACTGGGCAATGGCCTCCAGGTCCCCGGTGTCTGCAACCACCGTGGTCATGGCTTTCAGTTGTTCGAGCTTGCTGGTCATTCGTCCTGTCATCCTGATCGATTTGTTATTGATCGCCCGTTTGGCGGGCGCTTTGGGTCATACGCCTACAATAACGGGCCGCTCTGACAGGAACAAGGCAGTATTAAGGTAACAAGGTGCTCAGGCTGGCACTACCGTGGCCTCGGCAGGCTCGGGAACTTTCGCCATGGCCCGTTCGATGACTTCAATGCCGGACCCGGGCTTGTGGGCGTTCTCACTGATGTAGCGCCGGAACTGGCGACCCCCGGGCTGCCCGTGGAACAGGCCCATCAGGTGACGAGAGATGTGACTGAGGTAAACGCCACGGTCCAGTTCACTCTGAATGAATGGTAATACAGCTCGTAATGCTTCGTGCCGTGAAGAAATCGGCATGGGCTGCCCGAAAAACTCGGTATCCACGCCAGCCAGCAGCCAGGGGTTATGGTAGGCCTCGCGCCCCAGCATGACGCCGTCGGTATGTTCGAGGTGCTCCCGGCATTCGGCAAAGGTCTTGATACCACCGTTAATGATGATCTCAAGATGCGGGTAGCGGGCTTTAAGGCGATAGACCCAGTCGTATTTCAGCGGGGGTATGTCCCGGTTCTCTTTTGGGCTTAGACCTTCGAGAACGGCAATCCGGGCATGCACGATAAAGGTACGACAACCGGCCTGGGATACCTTCTCGATAAACTCACAAAGGTCATCCCAGGATTCACGGCCATCAATCCCGATACGGTGTTTGACGGTTACCGGCAGGCTGGTGGCGGCGATCATTGCCTGCACGCCCTCAGCCACTTTATCGGGGTGTGCCATCAGGCAGGCACCGATCATGTTGTTCTGCACCCGGTCGCTGGGGCAGCCCACGTTCAGGTTTACTTCATCAAACCCGTACTGTTCAGCCAGTTTGGCGCAATGGGCCAGTTCCTGCGGATTGCTGCCACCCAGTTGCAGCGCCAGCGGGTATTCCGTCGGGTCGTGCCGCAGAAATCGAGCGGTATCACCGTGGATCAGTGCGCCGGTCGTGACCATTTCGGTGTAGAGCAGGGTGTGCCGGCTGAGTTGGCGCGCCAGATAGCGATAGTGGCTGGTGGTCCAGTCCATCATCGGGGCCACACAGAAGCGGCGGGAGGGCTTCAGAGTGGGAGTTTCCTGGGGCGCGTTCATGTTCATTGACTGCTCAGTTATACCGCTCACAAGTGATTCGAGGGGGCACAGTTTATCAGGAAAACGCACCTTTTGGCGTGAGGGGGTGTGCGAAAGGTAGTGTAAACACGGATGTCGCGATGTGTGCAGCCATTAAGTATGAGACATCCGGGATAAAATGGGATTGAATGGGACAATGTGAGATGGAGCGAGGCGTGGTGCGGCGTTTGGGCTTAACCAGGGGCACCGAAGCCATGCGCTCGCAAAATGAGACGCCCGGACTCTTTGAGGGTGTCAGGTCAATAGAATTGAGACAAGCCCCGGGGTCGGGTAAATCGTCTTTAAAACTTTCCGAACCATTCTTTAAAAACAACTTGGTGATCAACTGAACCAGGTCTCTAACCTGGGATCGGAGTTGCCTCAGTTCGTCGCGGATCGCGTGGTCTGACTCCCTTCTTCCATAACACCTGGTGTTTTCGCCCTGCCCTTGCTGGTGGTCGCTCTCTCGCCGACCTATGTTGCTGTTTCCGTTCCCTATCACCACAGTGCTGTCGTTGCCTACGCTTATATTTACGCCAGACTTGTTTTTGTCCTGGCTGGATCCGTCCTCCTCAATTACATCTCCAATTTGTTTCAGAAGATCATCAATCATGTTGCCCCTCAAAATGCCTATCAGCGAAATGCAGCCAGCTCTATCACATTGTTTAGACTGGCTTCGTCCATAGGCTCTCCCTGCCTCAAGTAAAACTCGTAAACCAAGCGCACGATGCGTGCGCATGCCTTCGGCGACAGATCGGGCCTGCGCTCATCCAGGAGCTGCAGGACTTTCATCGTCACTTCTTCCAGAGAGCTTAGATCCACCTCACGCAATAGCTCCTGGTGGCTGACAGTATCTGCATTTGCTTCGCGTTCACCGGTGGCAAGCCAAGTAACTGACACATTGGCCGCCACAGACAGCGCCACTAGCTTGTCCGTTCCCGGAACAGACTTCCCGCTCAAATATTTCCTAATCAGACTCTGAGCGATTCCCGTTTCGCGCTCTAAAGAGTACGGCGTTTTCCCATTTAAGGCCTGCCTAAGTCGCTCACTGAATGCGTCAATGTTCCAGCCTGGAACATTGACCTCAGAAGCTGTAGAAGGTTGACGCGTCATACTTGCCCCCAAGTCCCTGATAAGGCTAAAAAAAGAATCATACGATCACCAAAAAGCATCAAAATAGAACATTGACGTGCTTCCTGTGCTTGCAATGATCTCTATAGAGCACTATTATTTGTTCATGTTCAAAACTCACAGGCAAAAAAATCCTGCAAGGGCGTTAGCACATGAACAAACAAATTGAGCCTAAAAAAGCGGCACCAGAGAACTGGCACCGCGCCGATATCGTCGCCGCACTGCACAAGGCCGGATGGAGTCTTCGCAAGCTGGCAATCCACCATGATTACTCATCGCCCACAACGCTGGCTCACGCCTTAGACCGGCCTTGGCCAAAAGGTGAGCGACTGATCGCGACGGCCATCGGTGTCGATCCTGAGACCATCTGGCCCACCAGGTACACACAGAACTACACCCAACCAAAGGCAAAGGATAGCACCTTGCAAGGTGTATTAAACCCACGGTCAAAACAGTGCAAATCACAGGCTGCATAACGCGCCTCCTAAGGTGCTCAGTTATCGCCAGTTTAGGCACGTGGATGTTGAGGCAGCTAGGCCAACAGCAGGCTTTGTTTGGAACAGGTAATCAAGAGGTTTTCTAATGCGCCGTCGGAATTGGAAACGGGTAAACCCAACGTCACTCAGGCATGCCATGGAGCTTTGCCTGGAGCATGGCCGTGAGAAAAAGAACCTGTCGGTTGACCGGGTGGCCGACCTGATGGGCATGGCCTCTAAGTACACCCTCTATAAATGGCTGGAAAATGGCCGCATGCCAGCCGTGATGATCCGGCCCTTTGAACACGCCTGCGGAGCAACCTTTATCACCCAGTACATTGGGACCTCCGCGCAGAAGCTGCTGATTGATATCCCTGCCGGACAGCCTGCCAGCCAGGACGACTTGTTAACCCTTCAGTCCACCTTGAATGACGCGGTAACTCTGCTGGCTCAGTTCTACAAAGGGAACCTGGAAAGTGAGGAAGTGATGGCCGGCCTGACCACTGCCATGGGCCAGTTGGCTGGACATCGTTGTAACGTCGAAAAAGCGCCGGCACCAGAGCTGGGCTTGTTTGTTGGAGGTGACGAATGAGCCAAGACTGGTTTACGGCGAAAGAGTTGGCTGGGCTGAGTGGTATGCCTGGCACTCACAGTGCAGTAGTTCGTCGAGCCAAGCGTGACGGCTGGAAGAGTCGCCAGCGCCGGGCACAGGGCGGTGGCCGTGAATATGCGTTCTCTTCGCTGCCCCTCGAAACCCAGGCGGCCGTCCTAAAGAAATTCGGCTCCAGCGCCAAGGCCGCCACCAAAATCAAGCCAGAAAAGGCCACCAAAACCACTGGCCGAGAGGAGCTCTGGGATCTGTACGAAGCGGCACCCAACACCATGAAGGAAGCCGCGCAGCATCGCCTGGTGGTCATTGAGTCCATCGAGCGCCTGCAGGACAACGGCGCCAGCAAAACCCAGGCGATCCACCAGGCGATGATCACTTACCGGGAGTCACGGGCCACGCTCTACCGCTGGTTGCAGATCGCCAACTCCGTGGAGCCGGAGGACCGGTTGGCCGCACTGGCACCGTCCTACAAACCAGGTCGCCCCCGTGCCGCCTGCGACGAACGGGCATGGGACCACTTCAAGGCCCTGTACCTGGCACCCGAGCAACGCACCGTTGCCCACTGTTATGAGCTGACAGAACAGGCGGCCAAGGCCGAGGGCTGGGACTGGCCACCGCTGCGCACCATAAACCGCCGCGTGAAGGACATACCCCGCCACATCCGGGTGCTGGAGCGTGAGGGCGAGAACGCGCTGCTCCGGTTGTACCCCTCCATGAAACGAACCGTGCGGGACATACACGCGCTGTTCTGGATCAACGGCGACGGCTACCAGCACAACGTATTCGTGCGCATGCCGAATGGCGAGATTGGCCGGCCAAAGACCTGGTTCTGGCAGGACATCTACAGCCGGCAAATCGTTGGCTTCCGCACTGACCAGAGCGAAAACACGGACATGATCCGCCTAGCCCTGGGCGATGTCATCGAGCAGTACGGAATCCCCGAGCACGTCACCATCGACAACACCCGCGCCGCCGCCAACAAGTGGCTGACAGGCGGCGTCAGCAACCGGTACCGCTTTAAGGTCAAGGAAACCGACCCATTGGGCCTGCTGCCGCAACTCGGCATCAAGGTGCACTGGACATCGGTAGTCGCCGGAAAGGGCTGGGGCCAGGCCAAGCCAGTGGAGCGCGCTTTCGGTGTCGGTGGTTTGGGTGACTACGTCGACAAGCACCCGAAATTCGAGGGCGCCTACACCGGCCCCAACGTTACCGCCAAGCCTGACAACTACGGCGAGAAGGCCGTGGACTGGGATGTGTTCGTGAAGACCCTACGCCAGGCCATCACCCAGTGGAACGAAAAGGAGAAGCGCCGCACAGAGATATGCGCCGGCGTGCATTCCTTCAAACAGGCCTTCGAGGACAGCTACCAGCGCAATGCCGAGCACATCCGCCGTGCCACGGCCGCACAGCGCCGGCTCTGGCTGATGCAGGCCGAGTCAGTCCTCGTCCAGCGGGACGCCAGTGTCAGCCTCACGATCGGCAACGGCCCGAACGGCAAGAACCGCTATGGCGCGGACTTCCTGGTGGATTACGCCGGCGAGCGAGTGGTTGTCCGGTTCGATCCAGACAGCCTCCACAACGCAGTGCACGTGTACCGCAATGACGGCCGCTACCTGGGTGAAGCGGAGTGTCTGCACGCTGCTGGCTTTGGCGATACCAGCGCCGGCCGCGAGTGGAACCGCGAGAACAAACGCCGCAGCAAGGCCAGCAAGCAGGCTGCCAAGGCCGAGAAGCGCATGAGCGTTCTGGAAGCCACGGAGTACCTGCCGGAGCCGGAAGACTCGGCACCGGAGGACCAAAGCAACGTGCGCCGGGGCGACTTTGGCCGGGTTCAGAAGGCAGTGGCAGGCAGTGACATCGTCGACCAGCCCTACCAGTCACCGGCGGACAAGTACGGATTCAACGACGCGATGGAGAGACACCTGAAGAAGTTCAAAGGCGAGGCATGAAAAAACCCGGGAGCGGCAACTCCCGGGCTCAAAGTGGCCAAAAGGCCAATCACTTTCAAAGCAAGGCAAGGATAACACATGACACGAGAGCAGCGAAAAAACATGAAAGCCAAACGCAACGAAGCCCTGGCGGATGCCGTCGAACAGATCATTGCCGATGAGAGCTTGACCCAGGCCTCGGTTTCCAAGCTGACCAACATCAACGCTGCCCGCCTTAACCAGTGGTTAAAGGGCACTTACCTGGGCGATAACGAAAAGATCGAACAGGCCATTCAGCGTTGGTTGGACTCCCGCGAGTCCGAGGCAGAGCTGGAAGGCAAGCTGCCGGCGGACGCTTGCTGGGTGCGCACTCCCAGCGCATCCTCCGTGATGTCCGCGCTGAGCTTTGCCCAGATGGCGGGCTCTATCAGTGTTGTGTACGGCGGTGCCGGCATCGGCAAGACCACTGCCATCCGCACCTATCAGAACCAGGCACCCAACGTCTGGCTGGTCACTGCCACACCGACCGTGGCACGGCCGGGCCCGATCCTCACCCGGATTGCCCAGTCCCTCAACCTGCGCACCACCGGTGCCGTCCACGTTGTTGAGAGCAACATCATTGAGCGTGTCCAGGGGACTCGTGGCCTGATCGTTATCGACGAGGCGCAGCACCTGTGCCACCGCGCCCTGGACTCCATCCGCGCCATTCACGACGCCACCGGCGTGGGCATCTGCCTGTCTGGCAATGAAATCGTCTATGCCCAGCTGACCGGTGGTACCCGGGCGATCGGCTTTGCCCAGCTGTTCAGCCGCGTATCCAAGCGGGTTCGCCTGAGCAAGCCACAGGATGCCGATATCGCCGCCATCCTGGATGCCTGGGGCATCACCGACAAACAAAGCCGCAAGTTCTGCCTGGCCATTGGTAAGCGCCCCGGCGCACTGCGTGGCCTGAGCCAAACGCTGCGCCTTGCCACCCTGTTTGCCAACAACGTGGGCGAGCCCCTGAGCCTACAGATTATCCGCGATGCCTGGACTGACCTTGGAGGTGACCTGTGAGCCGCATGCACCCAACTGCCTACCTGGAACACCACGCCGACGTTTACGCGGCGCACCTGATGCACAAGCACGGAGTCACGCTGGATCAGTATCTGGCGGATCCGGCCAGGTACGAGCACCTGCTGGGTGCTCCATTCCCCCTCACGCCGGCGCAGACGAAGGTGCGTGTGCGGCTGATCCGTCAAGAAGTCCTCCAGGAGCAAGCGGAGGAAATTGCCCAGCAGCTGGACGGCCTGCCACGGAACAACGTGCGGCCTTTCGAGCCGCTGCACCACAAGCGCCACCCTAAACGCCGTGGCATTGCGAGCTGCCGTAATCGCTCGCTGCAACCGACCAAACCACAAACCACATGAGGCAGAGCCCTATGAACATGCAAGCCAACAACCAGGACCAGTTCCGCCGCAACGCCAAGGGTCACCTGGTGCCCGTGGAACAAATCAAGGATATCGACCGGCTGCGTGATGACGTCGTGCAGAAAGTCATCGGCAGGGTCGAGTCTTTGCAGGAAATCATGCGTGATACGAAAGCGAAAATCGCCAGTGAGGTGGAGGCCTTTCTGGAGCTAAGCGCCATGGAGTACGACACCAACTACGGCGGCAAGAAAGGCAACGTCACCCTGACATCATTCGATGGCCAGTACCGAATCGTCCGCGCCGTAGCAGATCACCTGGCGTTCGACGAGCGCCTGCAGGTGGCAAAGGAGTTGATTGACCAGTGCATCCATGAATGGACCGCCGGCAGCAGCTCCGAGGTGCAGGCGCTTGTGGAGCATGCCTTTCAAACCGACAGCGCCGGCAAGATCAGTACCGCACGCGTGCTCGGCCTGCGCAGCCTGAACATCAAGAACGAAAAATGGCAGCAAGCCATGCAGGCGATCATGGATTCCATCCAGGTGACCGGCAGCAAGAGCTACCTGCGCTTCTATGAACGCCAGGGCGAGGATGGCGCTTACCGCCAGATCTCGCTGGACGTGGCCGCGCTTTAGGGGGGCGAGCAATGAAAACGCTTCATATCGAGGACCACGGCCAGGACTTCCTGGAGTGGGACATAGACAACGATGGAATAGTCGTCGAATGCCGCCCTTTTCAAAACGATATCTGGAAGGGAACGCGAGTGATGAGATACCGGCAGGGAGATTGTCCACTGATTCTTCCGGTTGGTTTCGAGGTACCCGTTCTTCTCAATTACCAGATAACGGCGGTTCAGGAGCGCGACTAGTGAACTACTACGAGGCGAAGTTTGCGAGAGAGCGAAAGGAGCGGCCAACCGACTGGCTGATTGTCGAGTCTGGCGCGAACGCTTTCCGGTTACTTGAGATAAAGAGGATTTAGTTATGGCTGACCATGATGAAACGGACACCAATCAGAGCATGAAGGATGAGATGGGCACTAAGGCCACTATAACGATTACGACAGGCCCGGAAGGGTTCGATATCGGCCTCGACTTCCAGGGCGAGAAGATGGATCAAGACCCTACAGCGGTTCAAGCATTGGCTGTCGTTGGCCTCAGCGCCATCAAAGACGCCATCCGTGATCACTTCAATGTAACGGAAGAAATAACACACCGAAAGAAACGCGGATAAGCGAAACGCCCTGCGGGGCGTCTGCCAGGCGTGGTTGCCTGGCACTGATGAGCAGCCGAACCGGAGGGAGCTATGGGCCCCAGGACACAGACCACAGAGCTAGGCACCGAACGGCGCTGCACCAAGTGTGACGAGTTCTGGCCGGATGACGCCGAGTTCTTCTACACCAAAAATGGAAAGACACAGCAGCCCTGCAAGGCCTGCTATGCGCAGCTGCCATCCAGGCAGGCCCGGAGGGCGGGAGCGAGAGTATGACGGTCTACGTCGACGATATGTACAAGCACGCCCTGGGGCGCTACGGCCGAATGAAGATGAGCCACATGATTGCAGACACCTCCGAGGAACTGCATGCCATGGCTGCGAGGATCGGGGTTGAGAAACGGTGGTACCAAGGTGACCACTACGATATTGCGCTGAGCAAGAGGGCGCTGGCCGTTGAAGCCGGAGCGGTAGAGGTCTCAATGGTCGAGCTTTCCAGCATGTGCCGGAGGCAGAAGGTTGAGGGCCACTGTGGAGCCCCGAACGATGCCCGCGATTGGTGGGCTCGATATCGCCAGAAACACAGAGAAACCAAAAGCGCTGGAGCGAGAGCATGAGTAAGTGGGAAACACTCGAAGAAAGTCTGTCGGGCGTCTTTTGCCACGCCGCCGCTGTCGCCGATGGCCACCAACTGAAGTTCGTTAAGACGCTCCACAAGGAACGTTTGGTTGTAGAGGTTTACGTTGATGGATGGATCAAGGGCGAATGGACTACAGCCACCGCTGATGGCGAACCGAAGCACCCAGAAGGTCGATTCTGGCGGCCGTACCGTCACCGAGTCTACAAGCTAAGTCAGTACAAAAATCTTAGGAGGGTGTTTGGCAAAAAACGGGCCGACGAAATGACAGCCCTGAAAACGTGCGCCTTCATGCCTTACTGGAACACGCCGAAGAGCCTAGTGAGGCACCTGAAAAAGAACTTCCCGGATCTGGAGATCCTGGACCAGACCGAGGAGGGCCAACTGTGAGGTCTCAGCGCGCACCCTATGAACCGACAGTGGATGAATGGCCAGAAATCTGGGTGATGCTATGCGGCCATTGCGCAAATGCAGGCGGTTGCCAAGTTGTCGAGGGAATGATCGAAATGAAGGAAGGCGGGGAATGGCCCCAGGGCGGCTGGGTTACTGATCCTGGCGCTGGCGTAACTTGCCTGAGCTATACGCCTAAACCTTTGAGGCAGCTGACTGGTCAGCAGCTCGAAGAAGCCAAAGGCCAAGCGGTGCCAATGTGTTCCGGGTGCGCAGCCCAAAAAGGCAGTGAAGCGTCTGTGAGCCTTCACACGCGGCGGGATTTCAAGGCTGCTGTCGAGAGTCGAGCGCTCTTTGTCTGCCACGAGCAGGGCCAAGAAGGCAAGCCATGCGGCGGCTGGTGCAACGCAGTGCAACATGGAAACGGAGATTAAGTGTGAAACACGACAACCGCAAAAAGGTCCAGGCCCAGATCCACATCGCCCGCAAGCAACTGGCCCTGGACGAAGACACCTACCGCCAGATGCTGGCCACGGTTACCGGTGGCAAGCGTTCCTGCTCGGACTGCAATGTGGCGGAGCTGTACAAGGTGCTTCAGCACATGAAGGATCGCGGCTTCAAGGCCCGACCAAAGAAGCGTGTGGCGCAGCACCCAGGCACACCCCACAACCTGGGCCGGGAGCCCATGCTCCAGAAAGTGGAGGCCCTGCTCGCCGAGATGAGAGCGCCGTGGAGCTATGCCGATGCGATCGCAAAGCAGCAAACCGGCATTCCCAAGGTGGCCTGGCTGAAGAAGCCAGAACACCTGCGTGGGCTGATCGCTGCCCTGGACGTGGAACTGGAGAAGCGCCGGCTGCTGGGCTCACTGGAAACGGCCATGAAGGCACGGGCGATGTCGCTCGACGATATCGACAGGTTGCACCCTGAGTTGCCTCAGAACTGGCACAGAACCCGGAAGGTCCTGGTCCGCCTGTGTAATCACTACATGATGCCGGATGCTTGGCTGGAAGCGCACCGGGAGGGTAACAGCCAATGAAGCTAGGCCGCTGCCCCATCTGCCATAGCCACATCCAGCTGGAAGCGTTGATCCAGGACGACGCCGGCAGTGAGCTGCTTGGTGTATTGGCTGGGCTCGGCCGCCCACTGGCCCGGCCACTGGTCCAATACCTGGGCCTGTTCCGTCCGGCCAAGTCGGATCTCAGCAATGCCCGTGCGCTGCGGCTTGCCCAGGAAACCTTGGAGCTGGCAGACCGTGACAGCCTGGTCGCCGCCCTGCAGGACACCATTCGCAGTATTCACGACAAGCGCACCAGAGGACAGGTCCAGCCCCTTAAGAATCACAACTATCTGAAGCAGGTACTGGCCACCGTGGCACCCGAAGCCCGGAAGCCAGCGGCCGAGGCCGACAACCACCGGCCAAACGTGATTGAAAAGAAGCAGGGCCTGGAAGAAACACCGGAGCAGGCGCAGGCCGCCTGGCGCCGTGACTTGATAAAGCGGGGCATCGACCCGGACCAGTTCACCACCAACCGGAAAACCGGAGTTTGACATGACCACCTGGGACACCGACTACTTGCCGCCCTCCCTGTGCGAACTGGTCGACGTGATCGGGCTGCAGGCAGCGCAAAGCCTCGTCAGCGAATACGGTGGCGTGCGGCTGACAGTGCCTACCAAGATGCCGGAGGACCACCCGCTGGCAGAGCTGCTGGGATTGGATATCGCCCGCAAGCTCTCCCACCACTACGCCCAGGAGCGCCTGGACGTGCCCAACGCCAAGGCTGCGATCATGGCTGTGCGCAACCAGAACATGCGCCAGGAACACGCGGACGGCGATTCTGCCCGGGTGCTGGCTCGCCGGTACCGGCTCACCGAGCGCCGGGTTTGGGAGATCCTGTCTGAAGGTGTGCCTGACGATCGGCAGACAGATATGTTTTCGGTGGAATAACTTGAACCCACGTTTTTGAAGGTTGACAATTGCGCCTTCCCTAAACAAAGGATAAGTAATTGTGAAATCAGGAATATATCGTCTTTACTTTCTTGCAATCCATATCGCCTTAGCGCTAGTCCTTTTGAAAAGTGATTTCCTAGAGAAGGTGGACCGAAAATACGATTTTGGTTTCACGCAGAACGAGATAACCGACCACTACCACCGAATGCTGACTTACCATTCACGCATGGACAGTAACGTACCCGAGGGATCGGTAATCTTTATAGGTGATAGTCTTACCCAGGGCTTGCCAGTCTCGGCAGTCGCCGTTCCGTCAGTAAACTACGGGATCGGCAGTGACACTACACTTGGCGTATTGAAGCGAATTCCTGAATATCTTTCCATCAACGAATCAGCCGCAGTAGTTGTTGCAGCCGGGATCAATGACATGAGGCGGAGATCTAACGAGGAAATAATCTCTAACATGGGTGAGATATCAGAGGCTGTGCCCGACTCAATCCCATTGATTTTTAGCGCTGTGCTTCCAATTGATGAGCAACAGAAGGGGCCAGAGAGAGAGGGATGGAACCAAAGAATTGATTCTTTGAACGAGCAGCTGAGTGTTTTTGTGGAGGACGAAGATAATAGATATTTTGTCGACGCAGGTGATGATCTTATCGACTCAGAGCGCAATCTTGCGGACCAATTCCACATTGGCGACGGTGTGCACTTGAGTTCGGAGGGAAACTCTATTTGGATCGAACATCTTAAAGACACCTTGCGATCCAGTATTTAGGTTTTCTGCTTTGAAACGTTAAACGAATACTTTCCTACGCGCGCAAGAAAATTATCAGTTCCTAATAGTTCAGAAAGCCGCCGCAGGAAATCCTCAAAAACCTCAATTTTCACATTCCCAAATGTCTACTCCTGGGGTTGCAGTTTGAAAATCGGCTGTATCCTAATTTTTGAAATACCGAAAGAGAGATGGATACGGCGCGAAATTCGGGCATTGGAAGGGCCTAGAATATTCCCCATTCCGATTCTGAAAAAACGCACTATCCTCTTTTCAAACCGTCAATCACAGGAGAAGTCTATGCCAAAGAACCCAACCCTTCGGGAACTGATGGACCAGCTGCGCGAGCTGCAAGCAGGCCGGAGTGCAGTGACCGATCTGGTTACACCAGGCAGCGACCTGCACGCGGTAGACCGCGACAAGTTCACCGTGCTGCTCAACATTCTGGACCGGGATACTGAACGAGTGTTGGAAGATGTTGACCGCGTTTTACACCCGGATTAGGCGCTGGATAAACGCTGCTCAATCTGTAGTGCTTGCCATGTGCTGGCGTCCTGAGTAATCTTTGGACATTCGTCTTTCAGGGGTGGGCCGCCGCCCCTGAAGGGCTTCAGGCCTAAACCTGACCCTTCCCGCCGCTAATCTGCGGCCATGGATAAACAAACCTTTCTCGACAAATTCCGCGCTGGCCCCTGGCTGATCTTCACCATCGTGATGGCTGCCATCGTCGGCTTCCTGTACCCACACCAACTTGGCGTTCTGCTCTGGAGCCTGACCAAGCTGTCAGCCGGTGCCTACCTCGGCTACTGGATTGACCGCACGATCTTTTACTACGGCCGTCCCGGTGATATCAGGCACGAAGACCTTGAGACGGCGTTACTGATCATCGGCAGCATGATCCGCCGATCACTCATCATGGCCGCAGCCATCCTTGCCCTTGGGTTGGGGGTCTGAACGTGCGTCTGTTCCTGGTGTTAATGCTGCCAATGCTGCTGTTGTCATGCGCCCCGGCGAATGCCCAGCAGGTGCCGGATACCGCCGAGCGTTACCAGCGTGAGCTGACCCGCATAGTGCAACAGGAGCGTGGGTTGGATGGCTCCGTAGCCGTCCACGCAGCACAGATACACCAGGAAAGCGGATGGCGCCCCGGCGTCGACAGCCCGGTGGGTGCCCAGGGTATGGCGCAGTTCATGCCAGCCACTGCCACCTGGATCTCTGAAATATATCCCGACCTTGGCCAGGCCGCGCCCTATTCCCCCGGCTGGGCGATGCGAGCGATGGTCCGCTATGACCTTCACATTATGGAGCGCGTAAAGCCGTGGTACGCGCGCGACATGCCTGAATGCGACCTCTGGGCTTTCACCCTCAGTGGCTACAACGGTGGCCCAGGGTGGGTAAGCCGTGACCGGCGACTGGCCAAGGCCGCCGGTCACAACCCTGATCTCTGGTGGAACCACGTTGAGCACTTCACCAATCGCGCCGACTGGGCAAAGCGGGAGAACCGCCATTACCCACGGCGAATACTCCTGGAACTGACACCGCTCTACACCAGGGCTGGCTGGCAAGGGGGTGATCCATGTTCAAGATAATCGGCAGTGTGGTTATGCGCTGGCTGGGAGGTGGCACGTTGGCCGCCTTGTTGGCTTTGGGCGGTGGCTGGTTGTGGCACGACTGGCAAACCGGCCGGCTGGAAGAGCGCCTGGCCGAAGCGCGCGGAGAATCAATCGACCTGCGCACCAGCGTGAGCCAATGGCAGGCCGAGGCCGAGCGACGAAAGCAGGCATTGGACCAGTTGCGTGAAGACGCCAGAGCCTCGGAGGCGGCACGGCGTGAACTGGAGTACCGCCTGGAAGAGCAGGACGCCGCCTATGAGGCATTGCTTAAGAAGATATCGGCCGCCCCGGAAAGCGAAGACGGGCCGGTGGCCCCAGTGCTACGACAGACACTGGAGGATCTGCCATGAAAATCCTTTCGTTGTTGGCATTGGCGTTTGTCCTGACCGGTTGCGGAACCACGCCCGAGCGGATCCCTGCGCCTGAGCGTATGCCGGCTCCCATCGTCTGTGACCTGAAGCAAGGCATGGTAGAGCCCGAGCCACAACCCGTGCGACCAACCGGCGACTACAGCCAGCGACATGTGAGCGATTACCTGGCCCGCCTGCACCGCTGGGGCTCCCGAGGCTGGGAAAAACTGGCTGCAGCCAGGCAGCGAAACGAACGTTGTAAAGAACAGCACCAACCAAATACCGCCGATTCAGAACGTGAGGATCAGTAGTGGCGATGGATGAGAAAGTGTACGAGCAAGCCCAGGCGCTGACGGAGCGCCTGACGCGGGCCGGTGTTGAGCAGGCCCTGCAGTGTCACCTGGAAGCACCGCTGGAGTCTCATGGCCAGCGCCTTTGCCTTGGTTGCCACGATCACCTGAGCGTTGCGCGCCTGCAGGCAAACCCTAATGCCGTGCGTTGTGTAGAGTGCCAAACCGACCATGACCGCAGGGGGAAGTGATGGATTTGTCGCAGTTTGATTACGACGCTGCTCGGTTCTGGATGGGCTTCATCCAGATTGTTGGCCTAGTGGCGCTGTTTGCTTACACCCACATAAGTAACAAGTCCAAAGCCAATGCCAGTGCAATCAATACCGTACGGGGCGACATGGAAGCCACATACGACCACCTGGAAGAACGGGTGGTCCGCTGCGAGCGCCGGCAGGATGTATTCGAAAGCCGCATGGATGGCGCCCCCACGCATCATGACCTTTCGAAGGTCTATGACCGTTTGAATGATGTGGCAGAGGATCTCTCGGGCGTCAGCGGCCAGATGCGGGCTTTGTCACACCAGCTGTCGATGGTCAACAGCTACCTTCTTAACGCCAAGGGAGACCAGCCTAAATGAGCTACCAGGACTTTCAAACCGAAGGCCGCCGTCTGGGGATTCTCCGCATCCTGTCACGGCGCAACCAGTTCACCACCAACGAGTACAGCCTGAACGATGAACTGGCCGGCAATTATGGCCACATGATCAGCAAGGACCAGTTGCACACCGATCTGGCGTGGCTGGAAGAACAGGGTCTGGTGATCTGTCAGCAGCCCCGTGCAGGCTGGATTGTCACCTCCACCAGCCGGGGCGTCGACGTCGCCGAAGGCCGGGCCCGCGTGCCAGGCATCGCCCGCCCTCAGCCGGGAGTGTAAGCCATGCCGCCGCGCTCAAAGATTTACGATCTGCCCCAGGATCTCCGGGAGGAGCTGAACGAACGGCTGGTCAACACCGGCTTCCAGGATTACGACGGCCTGACCGACTGGCTGGAAGAGCGCGGCTTCAAGTTCTCGAAATCCGCTGTTCACCGCTACGGCCGTGGCCTCCAGGAAGAGTTCGAGGAAGCTATGGGCGACGTGCGCAAAACCACGGAGCTGGCCAAGGCGATGACCGCCGAGAACGAAGACGAGAGCGGCCATTTGATCGACGCCACCGCTCGGATCGTGCAGGACCAGCTGCTACGCATCACCATCGCCATGCGCAAGGCCGAGCACGAACCGGAGAAGGCCGCCAAACACCTGAGCAGTGTGACTCGTGCCCTGGCCGATATCGGCCGGGTGTCCCTCGGGCAGAAGAAGTGGGCCCGGGAACTGCGACAGGAAGTGGCCAAGGAAGCGGCCGACGCGGCGGAAACCAGCATGGCCAGCCAGGGCATGACCCGCGAGTCCATCGACGCAATCAAGCGTGACATCCTGGGGATTGCCCGATGACCACCGCACTGCCGGACTCTGTTCTACTGCCGTACCAAAAGGCCTGGATTGAAGACGATTCAGAACTCAAGATCGCCGAGAAGAGCCGGCGCACCGGCCTGACCTGGGGCGAAGCGGCAGACGCCGTGCTGACGGCCAGCGCCTCCAAGGCCGCTGACGGTACCAACCATTTCTACGTTGGCTCTAACAAAGAGATGGCCATCGAATTCATCGACGCCTGCGCGATGTGGGCGCGGGCCTTCAATAAGGCCGCCTCCACCGTCCAAGAGGAGGTTCTGAAAGACGACGACAAGGACATCCTCACGTTCAATATCCACTTCGCCAGCGGCTTCAAGATCCAGGCGCTGTCCAGCCGGCCCAGCAACCTGCGGGGCCGCCAGGGTAACGTCACCATCGACGAGGCCGCTTTCCATGCGGAGCTGGCCGAAGTGCTCAAGGCCGCTCTGGCGCTGACCATGTGGGGCGCCAAGGTGCGCCTGATCAGCACCCACAACGGGGTGGAAAACCTCTTTAACGAACTGATCCAGGACAGCCGGGCCGGCAAGAAACGCTACAGCGTGCACCGGCTCACCCTGGACGACGCCTGTGACCAGGGGCTGTATAAACGCATCTGCCAGGTGCGCGGAAAGGAATGGAGCGCGGTCGCCGAGAAACAGTGGAAAGAGAACCTGCTGAAGGACACCGCCACCCGCGAGGACGCCCTTGAGGAATACTACTGTGTTCCGAAATCCGGCGGCGGCGCCTACATCTCCCGGGCCCTGATTGAGGCCCGCATGGTGGAAGCCCCCGTGGTGCGGTACGAAGGCACGGTCGAATTCAACGCCTGGCCGGAACATCTGCGCAAGGCCGAGGTGCACGACTGGTGCGAGAGCGTGTTGCTCCCGCTGCTGGAATCGCTGAACCCGGAAAGCCGCCACTGCTTTGGCGAGGACTTCGGCCGCAGTGGCGACCTGACCAGCATCGCGCCGATGGAAGTCACCCAGCAGCTGAAGCGCTGCGTGCCGTTCCTGGTGGAGCTGCGCAATGTGCCCTTTAAGCAACAGGAACAGATCCTGTTCTACATCGTCGACCGGCTGCCGAATCTTCAATACGGCGCCCTGGACGCCCGGGGCAATGGCCAGTACTTGGCGGAACAGGCGCAGTATGAATACGGCTCTCAACGTGTCGAAGCGGTGATGCTCTCGCAGTCCTGGTACCTGGAGACCATGCCCAAATTCAAGGCCGCCTTTGAAGATGACGGCATAGAGATCCCCCGCGACAGCGACGTGCTCGATGACTTGCGAGCCCTACAGGTGATCAAGGGTATCCCCAAACTGCCCGACGCTAAGACCGGCGATGACAAGAAACGCCACGGTGACACGGCCATCGCTCTGGCCATGGCGTATTACGCCAGCTTCCAACAGGGCGCCCTGGAGTACGGCTACGAGGCCATCCGCTCCGGCCCTGACCACAAACACCACCGGCCGGTGCGTGCCACCGCCGGGTTCCGTAACCGAGGAGGACTGCTGTAATGGCCGAATCATCCATTGTGGACGCACACGGCCGTCCGATCCGGAAGGCCGAACTGAAGAAGGAATTGGCCGCGCCCTCGCTGACCGGTGTACGCCAGGTGTGGCACAACGGCATTGCCAGCCACCTGACACCGGACCGCCTGGGAATGATCCTGCGGGCGGCCGAAAACAACGATGGCCACGACTACCTCACCCTGGCCGAGGAAATGGAAGAGCGCGAACCGCACTACGCCTCGGTGCTTGGCACCCGCAAGCGGGCGGTCAGCGGCCTGGACGTGGTGGTGGAATCAGCCAGTGATGAGCCGGCAGACGTGCGCCTGGCAGATGCGGTGCGTGACCTGGTGCGGGATGCCGTGTTCGGGGATCTGATTGAAGATCTGCTGGACGCCCTGGGCAAGGGCTATTCAGTCGCCGAAATCATGTGGAACACCAAGGGTGGCCAGTGGTGGCCACGGGAATACGTGTGGCGAGATCCGCGTTTCTTCCGTTTCGACCAGGCCACCGGGCGAGAGCTGCGGCTGATCGATCCGGACAACGTGGCCCAGGGTGTGCCGCTGGCCCCGTACAAGTTCATCGTGCACCGCCCCAGACTGAAGGCGGGCATCCCCCTGCGCGGTGGCTTGGCCCGCCTGGTGGCGGTGTCATACATGGCGAAGAGCTACACGCTCACCGACTGGCTGGCATTCGCCGAGGTGTTCGGAATGCCCCTGCGCCTGGGTCGTTACAACGACAGCGCCAAGTCGGAGGAAGTGGACATCCTCCGGGCGGCCGTGGCCAACCTGGGCTCTGATGCGGCCGCCATCCTGCCCGAAGGCATGAAGATCGAATTCCAGGAAATCGCCAACACCCAGGGCGGTGCCGATCTGTTCAAGGGCCTGGCCGAGTGGATCGACAAACAGACCAGCAAGGCTGTGCTGGGCCAGACCATGACCACGGATGACGGCTCCAGCCAGGCACAGGCCACCGTGCACAACGACGTGCGGGAAGACATCCAACGGGCCGATGCACGCCACCTGGGCGTGAGCCTTAACCGCGACCTGGTCAAGCCGTTTATCGACCTGAACTACGGCGTGCAGCGCCGGTACCCCAACGTGCGTATCCATGTGCCGGAGCCGGAAGATCTCAAGCAGCTCGTTGCAGCATTGAAAGATCTGGTACCGCTCGGCCTGAAAGTGGAAAGCTCGGTGATCTCCGACAAACTGGGTCTGCCGGATCCCGCAAAGGATGCCGACATCCTGATGCCCGAACAGCAGGTGTTAAGTACCGTTCAATCTGCCAGTAACCAGTCTTTAAAGACCGCTCAAAACCGCGAATCCGTGGTCAACGAAAGCGAGCCGGACTTTGATGCAATCGCCGAGGCGGAGGATGACTGGGAAGTGCAGCTCGCACCGCTGATCGACCCGATCGAACGCCTGGCGCAGCGCGTGACCGAGGAAGGCGGAAACGAGGAAGACTTCCTGGCACGCCTGGGTGAAGTACTCGACGAGATGGACGAGACCGAATTGGTCCGCCGTCTGGCCTCCAGCACCTTCAAGGCCCGGGGCCTGGGCGATGCGAGGGATGACTGATGGCCAACTTTAAGGCCGGCCCGGTACCGCGTGACGCCCTGGCGTATTTCCGCGACAAGGATCTGCGCGTTGGTTTTGACTTCCAGGATGTGTGGGGCCAGGAACACGCCCATTCGTTCACCGTAGCCAAGGCCATGAAGATGGACATCCTGGACGATGTCCGCGCCGGTCTGGACGAAGCGCTGGCCGAGGGTAAGACGTTCCGGGATTTCTCCCGGGAACTGAAGCCCAAGCTCCAGGAGAAAGGCTGGTGGGGCATCAAGGATGAGATCGACCCGAGCACCGGCGAGCGCCGCCGCGTGCAGCTGGGCTCACCCCGCCGGCTGAAAACCATCTACCAATCCAACCTGCGCAGCGCCCGATCGGCCGGCCAGTGGCAGCGCATCCAGCGCACCAAGGAAACCCAGCCCTTCCTGCTCTATGAGCTGGGCCCCAGCGAGAACCACCGGGAAGAGCACGTGTCCTGGGCGGGTACTCTGTTGCCGGTGGACCACCCCTGGTGGCGCGACCACATGACGCCCAATGGCTACGGCTGCAAGTGCCGGGTACGCCAGGTGTCTGAGGTTGAAGCAGAACGCATGGAACGCGAAGGCATCCAGGACCCACAGGCGGAGCTGGAGACAGACCCGGAAACCGGCCTGCCCACCGGCCGGCGCCAACGCCGAACCATGCCAGTGCGCCGTGAGCCACCGCCCACCCGCACGGTCAGCTTCACCAATCAGCGCACCGGGGAGATCATCCAGGTGGACCAGGGCCTACATCCGGCCTGGGCCACCAACCCGGGGCAGGATCGCGTGCGTGTACTCCGGGACCGCATGACTGGCAAGCTGGATACAGCAGACCAACGCCTGGCCCAGGCGACCACAAGAGACGTGATGGACAGCCCCATACTCACCGACTGGGTGCGCCGCCCGGACGGCGAGCTACCCGCCGGCGTCATCGAGCGCCGGGCGCAGACAGCCCTGGGTGCGGACACGCAAGTGGTACGCCTGGCACCTGGTCGCCTGCCAGATCCGGACAGCCTGGCCGTTGAGGATTACCGGCAGCTGCCGGACGTGATCAACCGGGGTATACTGATCGCCCAGGACAATGAACGCCTGTCGGTGTTCCGAAGCCGTGAGGGCGACACCGGTAATCCTTGGTGGCTGGCAACAGTCCGGCGCAGCGGTGACAGCCAGCGCCTATACCTCACCGACTACCGTGGGGCCACCGATGAAGACCTGGAACAGGCCCGCAGCCGTGGCCAGGTGATTCGAGCCTCGGAACAGCCCTGATCTGGTCAACTTTTGTTCACGCCGTAGAACGCCCTCAGAAGCGCCAGAAGGCCGCTAACTGGCATAGAGCTACCATGGCCGGGGTCAAACCCCGTTCGTCGTTTTTAAATGGGCGTTAAATGCGGTTGTGGCGATTGCCAACCAGTGGCCGAGTCCGATAACCTGTTTCCACCGGTACCGCCCTGGTTCCGTTTTCGCTCCCCCTCCTGATTGATTATCCCCCTGAAGCCCTTCAGGCCCGTATCCGCCATGGGCTGTCGCTAGTCTGGCGGCATGGAAAAAACAAACGCACTCCGCTCCGGCCTTGCCAAGGCCCTGAACACCGAACCGACACCGGGCCAACGCCTGGCGCTGAACGTTGAGCTGCCGGCCGGCGAAGTCCCGGAGTGGGTAGAGCTGTTGCCCGCCGGTGAAGTGGTGATGGGCCGTGACGGCCGCGCCTGGCGCAACAGAAACCCCCAGGCCCTCGTAAGCGAGTTTGATAGCCGCAACATGGACCTGGTCATCGACTGGGAGCACGCGACAGAGCACCGCGCCCCGAATGGCCAGGACGCCCCGGCTGCCGGCTGGGTCAAGGAATTGGCAGTACGTGACGGTGCCGTTTGGGGCCGCGTGGAATGGACCGAGAAGGCCACCGCCCAGCTGCAGCGCAAGGAATACCGCTACCTATCCCCAGTCTTTCTGTTTACCCGCGATGAAAACCAGATCGTTCGGCTGACCAGCGCGGGCCTGACCAATCAACCCAACCTGGAGCTAACCGCTCTGAACCAGCAAACCCACCAGGAGGAATTCCCCGTGTGGAAAGATCTGCTTAAAAAGCTGGGTCTGCCAGAGGATGCGACTGAGGCGCAGGCTATTGCCGCCCTCAATCAAATCCAGGCCGACCTGGACACCGCGAAAAATCGGGAGGCCAACCCGAGTCTCGACAAGTACGTGCCTCGTGCCGACTTCGACCAGGCCCAGCAGCGCGCTGCCAATGCGGAGCAAACGCTGAACACCCTGAAGAAGGAGCGCGAGGACGAGGCGATCGAGACAGCCATCAACCAGGCCCTGGAAGACGGCAAGATCGCACCGGCCACCGTGGACTACCACAAGGCACAGTGCCGCAGCGAAGGTGGCCTGGAGCGTTTCAAGACATTTGTTGAAAGCTCCCCGGCCATTACCGGCGACTCCGGCCTGGGTGACCGCAAGGTGCCTGGCGCTGACAAGGCGCTCAACGCAGAGACCCTCAAGATTGCCGGCATGATGGGCAACTCTGAAGAGGACCTCAAGAAATACGGAGAGGTGAACTAATGGCGCTTACTCAAGATCGTATGACCCCGGTTCGCGACGGTGAGGTAATGCCGTACGCGGTCGCGGCCGGGGTGGAAATCTTCCTGGGGGCCCAGGTGGCCGTGAACGCCACCGGCTATCTGGTGCCGGGCTCTGAAGCCACAACCCTGACCTACATCGGCCGGGCGGATGCCCATGTCGACAATAGCGATGGTGCCGATGGCGACGAGACGTGTCTGGTCCGCCGCAATAAGGCGTTCCTGTTCAAGAACGATGACGCCGATCCCGTCGACCAGAGCCTGGTCGGTCAACCCTGTTACATCCTGGACGACGAGACCGTCGCCGGCACGGATGGCACTGGCACTCGCTCAGAGTCCGGTACCGTTCTGGCTGTCGAGTCTGCTGGCGTCTGGGTCGAGTAAGGAGAGCATCAGTGATTGTTAATAAAAGTGCACTCGATGGCGTGTTCTTCAACCTGAAGACCACGTACAACCGCGCCCTCCAGGCCGCCGAGCCGGAGTGGAACAAGATCGCCATGCTGGTGACCTCGACCTCCTCCGAAAACCGCTACAAGTGGATGGAGCGGTTCCCGGCCATGCGCAAGTGGGCGGGTGAGAAGGTGGTTAAACAGCTCAAAGGCCAGGGCTACACCATCATCAACGATGACTTTGAGGCCACCATCGAGGTGGACCGCAACGACATCGAGGACGACACCCTGGGCATCTATGGGCCGGAAGCCGAAATGGCCGGCTACAGTGCCGCCCACTTGCCAGATGAACTGGTGTACGAGGTGGTGAACCTGAGCTTTGTTGAGCTGGGTTACGACGGCCAGCCATTCGTTGACACCGATCATCCGGTGAAGAAGAAAGACGGCACTACCGTCAGCGTGTCCAACAAAGGAACGGCGGCACTGAGCTTCGCCACTCTGGCTGCGGCTCAAGCAAGTTTCGGTGCGGCCCGTACCGCCCTGCGCAAGATGAAGGATGACGAAGAGCGCCCGCTCAACATCAAACCTAACATCCTGCTGGTGCCGCCGGCTCTCGAAGATACGGCCAACGCTTTGATGAGCGTGGAGCGCCTGGAGGACGGCAAGCCGAACCCTTACCGCAACGCGGCGGAAGTGGTGGTGTCGTCTCGCCTGACCTCCGACACGGCCTGGTTCCTGATGGATACCACTAAGCCAGTCAAGCCCTACATCTTCCAGGAACGCAAGAAGCCTGTGTTCGTTTCCCAGACCAACATGGAAAGCGAAAGCGTCTTCATGCAGAAGAAGTTCCGCTATGGCGCCGAAGCGCGCGGCGCGGCTGGCTTCAGCTTCTGGCAAATGGTGTACGGCTCCACCGGCGCGGGCTAAGGCCTGGGCTTAACGTGACCTGAAAATGGCCGGGCCTGTGCCTGGCCATTTTTAAAACCGAACAAGCATTGGGAGGGCACCGTTATGGCTGCCAAAAAAACCAGCACAACGAAGACCACCGAGTCCACCAAGACAGCCACCAAGGCTGCCGAGGGTACGGCGCCCGGGAAGGACAACACACAGACCCAGGCTGCAGACGCGGCTCAGGACACCAACCAGGTGAAGGACGGCGCCGCCGTTAAGGACAGCACCGAGGTGAAGGAAAACACCGAGGTCAAGGACACAGCAGGCAGTGAGCAGGCCACGCCGGCGGATAACGGGGGCGACAATGACAACACCCAGCATCCGCAAGCGCAACCGGAGAACCAGGCAAGCCCGGAGACGCAAACACCGAGCGAGGCAGAAGAGGTCAAGCGCATCGCGGTGAAGGCGATGACGCCCCGGTTCCGCCGTGCCGGCTTCGAGTTTAGCCCACGGGAGCAGGTCCTCGATGTTCGCAAGCTGACCGAAGAGCAGCTCAAGGCCATCATGGAAGAGCCGCGCCTGGCCGTTCGCCCGGTAGGCCAGGAAGACTGATATGGCTGTCTACGCCACGCTCCAGGATCTGATCGACCGCTTCGGTAACGACGCCGTTCTCGTGGCGTCCGATCGGGACCGGGACGGCCAGATGGATACGGACGTTGTCGACAAGGCCCTGCTGGATGCAGACGCCGAGATCGACACCTACGTGGGCCAGCAGTACAAGCTGCCGCTGCCCAAGGTGCCGCGCATCCTCACCAAGCTGGCTGTAGACATCGCCTTTCACGTGCTGTCACCGGAGGCGGACACCGCCACCGAACACCGGCGCGGACGCTACGACAATGCCATTTCCTTGCTGCGCCGGATCGCCAAGGGCGAAGTCAGCCTGGGCATCCAGGAGCAGAGCCCGGTGAGCATCAAGCCACAGATCACCTCACGCACCCGGCGCTGGGGCCGTGACAGGAGGCTGACATGAGCATCAGCCTTCAGTTCAGCCTGGCCAGCGTTGCCCGGCTGCAAGAACGCATTAACCGGCTGGGCGACGTTAACCGGAAGGAACTGCTGGAGCAGCTGGCAGGTGTGGCAGAAAGCCAGACGCGCCGGCGGATCAGCGAAGACAAGGAATCGCCGGACGGCGAACCCTGGCAGGCCTGGAGCGCGGACTATGCCGCCACCCGCCACGGTGGTCATTCTTTACTGGAAGGTGAAGGCGACCTGATCGACAGCGTAACCAGCGAGATTGAGGGCGACGAAGCCCTGATCGGTTCCAACCTGGTGTATTTCGCCATCCACAACTTTGGCGGCACGCCAGACATGGCCCCCGGGCCAGCCGCCATTCCCGCCAGGCAGTCCCTCGGCTTCTCTCCGGACAACCTTGACGAGATTGAAGCGGTAGCCGATCGCTGGCTGGACAAACACCTGGAGGCAGCATGAGCGGCGACATAAAGCTGACGCGGGACGCGATCGTTAACGCCATCAAGACCGCACTGCCGGATCTTTACACCGTCGAGGCTCACGGCGGCCGCTTTGACCTTAAAGAACTGACTCGCTGGAGCAAGCAGGCCCCGGCCGTGTTGGTTGCGGCCGTCTCGGTACCGGCCATCGCAGATGGCCCCACCAACATTGCAGAGGTGCGCTGGGTAGCTTACCTGGTTACGCGGGACACGCCCCAGGCTACCCGGGATGTGGCTGCCCTGGACTTCTCCGAGGCGCTGTTACGCCTGGTACGGAAGAACACCTGGAATCTCGACAACACACAGAACCCTACCCGCGTGGCCGCCGAGAACCTGTACAGCGGCCAGCTCGACCGCCACGGCATCGCCTTGTGGGCCGTGAGCTGGCAGCAAGGCATCAGCCTGCGCACCGCCGACATCGCCGAACTGGCGGACTTCACCTTTTACACCGCCACCCATGAAGTGGGTGACGGCCCGGTCGCCGAAGACCGGGTTGAACTGCCCCAGGAGTAATGACTTTGAGCGCTTTGAAAAAAGAAACCATCTACGTGAAACCCCGTGAAGGCCTGCGCATCCGCCAGGAGAACGGCAAGCCGCTGCCAGCGGACGGTGGCCAGGTGACGTTGAATTCATTCTGGCGCCGCCGCCTGAGGGACCAGGACGTGGTTGCGGCCCAGCCGCCGCGCAAGCCGAAGGCGAAAGCCAAATCCACTGACACAAAGGAGGCATAAGGTATGTCCATCAGTGCCGGTATCTTCAACCAAATCCCCGCTGCCTTGCGGGTGCCTGGTGTGTACATCGAATTCGATGACCGCCTGGCTGGCAACTCGGCCTTTCAGGGCCGCCTCCTGGTGATTGGCCAGCGCCTGGACTCGGGAGAGCGCGAAGCCCTGGAACTGGAGCGTGTTACCAACGCCGAACAGGCCGAGCGCTATTACGGCCGTGGCTCCATGTTGGCCGAAATGCTGCGCCATTCCCTCAACGCTCAGCCGTACCTGGAAACCTGGGCACTGCCGCTGGACGATGTGGAGGAAGGCTCCGGCGGTGTAAAGTCAACCGGCAAGATTGCCCTGGCAGGTAGTGCAAGCGCCGCTGGCGCGATGGTTCTTTACCTTGCTGGGTATCGCGTTCGTATCGGCGTGGCCGTGGGTGACGATGGCGATGGCATCGCCCAGGCCCTGGTCGATGCCATCAACGCCGACAGCCGTTTGCCAGTAACCGCCACCGTCAACGCCACGGTGGCCTCCGAAGTGGACCTGGAATGTCGCTGGGCCGGTGAAACGGGTGACGATATCGATATCCGCTTTGCCGCCCTGGGCGAGGACCGCATTGCCGGTGTCACGCCCACCATCACAGAAATGACCGGTGGCGCGAGCAACCCGGACCTGGTCGACGCCATCGCAGCCCTGGGCCCCGAGCAGTACAACTGGATTGCCTGCCCCTACACGGACACGGCGAACCTGACAGCGCTCAAGGATGAACTGGATGATCGCTTCGGCCCCATGCGCCAGATCGGCGGCCGCGCTTTCGCCGCTTTCCGTGGTACCCACGGCGAGACTGGCACCTTCGGTGGCAACCACAACAGCCCGCACCTCACCGTGATGGGAACCGGCAAAGCAGTCAGTCCCACCTGGTTGTGGTGCGCGGTGAACGCGGCCGTTGCCGGCCAGGCGTTGGCCACGGATCCCGCCCGGCCGCTGCAGACACTTCAATTGCCGCTGATCCTGGGCCCGAAGGAAGCCGATCGCTTCACCGACACCGAGCGCAACTTGCTGCTGTACGACGGCATCGCTACCTTCAAGGTGGCCAATGACGGTACCGTGAGCATCGAGCGCCAGGTGACCACCTTCCAGGAAACCGACAGCGGCGTGCCGAGCGACTCTTACCTGGACATCAACGTGGCCGAAACCCTGGAGCGGATCCGATACGACCAGCGCGCCCGCATCCTGCAGCGCTTCCCACGGCACAAGCTGGCAGAAGACGCGGATGCCGGTAACTTTGGTGCGGGCCAACCGATCGTCACGCCCAACGTGGCCAAGGCGGAGCTGCTGAGCCTGTACCGGGATTTCCTCAGCCGTGGTTGGGCACAGGATTACGAAGGCTATGCCGAATCCCTGGATGCTGCGATCGACACGGAGAACCCAGGCCGGTTGAACGTCATCGATTCACCCAAGCTGGTTGGCCAGTACCGCATCCACGCCATGCAGACACAGTTCCGGAAGTGAGCCTTTAAGGGCTCCATAAAACCGGTTTGAGACAGGAGTAAACCCGTTATGAAGATCACCGGCAACGTTAATATCCGGGAAGGTGGTGAAGAGCTGCTGACCGACGGCAAGGGCACCCTCAACCCGGGCGGGTTCGAGCGTGAAGCCAAGATGAACGGCCGCAAACCGGTGGGCTATACCGAGAACCCGGTCGCGCCCACCCTGAGCGTGGTGGTGCACCACACGGCAGACACCGACATCGTGCGTCTGTCAAGCCTGACCGAAGCAACCATCCTCCTGGAGACCGACACCGGTCAGACATGGATGTTGCGTGGTGCATTCACCACCTCGCCAACCCCATTGGACGTTGGTAACGGATCGGTGCAGCTTGAGATGTCCGGCCTGGCACTGGAGCGTGTGTAATGGCTGAAGTAACCGTGGAACTGGAGATGGGCCTGGTGGTTGGCGAGAAGACCTTTAAAACCGCCACCATCCGAGAGCTGACCGCCGGGGATATCTTCGACGCTCAGGCAGATTCGGAGCGCGTGGTGGCCACCGAGGAAGGTCCTCAGCTGGTGGCCAGCCCCAGCGCCGTGGGCATTCACACGCTGCGTCGGCAGATCGCCAAAATCGGGGATGTGGAAGGCCCGCTTTCGCTGGGCGAGATGCGCAAGCTGCACCCGGTGGACCTGGAGCTGTTGCACGAAGAGTGCAGCAAACTGGAACAGGCGGTCATCACCTCCATCGCGTCCCGCGAGGTGGCGCAGCGGGGGCGAACTGATAAGGGCCAGGCCGAATCTTGAACGCGTAACTGTGCGGGTCGCCCGGGCCGTTGGCTGGGCCCCGCACGACATTGACCGCCTGCCCCTTCGCCGCCTGATTACCACCCTCAACATCGCGAGCGAATCCCATGAGTGAAATGAAGGCCAGTGTCGCCCTCAACCTAACCGGCAATTTTGAACAACGGGCCGAACGCTACGGCAGGGCCGTGGGGTCGTTCAGCCGCACCAGTGAGCGTCACTTGGGCCGAGTGCGCAGGTCCGCCCAGATGGTCGGGCGCGGCTTGGATGCCATGGGTAACCGCTATACCGCCCTGATAACCGGTGCTGCTGGCATCGGCACGCTGCGTTCGCTCAGCCGCATGGAAGAGCGCTTCACTCGGCTGGGCATCCAGGCCCAAAAGTCTGAAGAGGAAATGGAAGGCCTGCGCCGCAAGATTTTCGAGACGGCCCGGGCCCCGGATATACGCGTTGATCCTTCCCAGATCACCAGCGCCATCGAATCCATCGTTGAAAAAACCGGTGACCTGGAATTCGCTCAGGAGAACATCCGCAACATCGGCCTGGCCATCTCGGCCACTGGCGCGGCCGGCCAGAACATCGGCGAAATCATGGCCGAATTCCAGAAGATGGATATCAGGGATTCGGGCGAGATCCTCCGCGTGCTGGACACGCTCAACCAGCAAGGTAAGCAAGGTGCTTTCACCCTGCAGAACCTTGCATCTCTCGGCCCCCGGGTGGTCACAGCCTACACCGCCATGGGCCGAGAAGGTGCCGGCGCGATCAGGGAAATGGGCGCGGCCCTGCAGGTTATCCGCATGGGTACCGGCTCATCTGAAATGGCTGCTACGGCGTTTGAGGCGTTGCTCCGGACACTTCAGAACGCTGACAAGGTCAAGGCGCTTCAGAAAGGTGGCATCCAGATATTCGACCCGAAGGAACTGGAGAAAGGCCGCCAGGTGTTACGACCCATCAACGAACTGATGGTGGAAATTATCCAGGCGGTGGACGGTCGAACCACTCGGCTTTCTTCAGTGTTCGATGCTGAAGCGATGCGGGCATTTAACGCCGCTGCCGGGGAATTCCAGCGCACAGGCTCTGTGAGCAGCCTGGCGAAATTTATGGAAGTTCAGGGTGATGGCGCCACCACCATGAATGATTCAGCCAGGGCTGCAGACACCATGGCCGGCGCTATGAGAAACCTCACCTCGGCCTGGACCAATTTTGCAGACGACAACATGACTGGCGCTGTGCAGTCGGCGGCAGACGCACTTAATAGCCTGGACCAGGAAACGGTGGACCGTTGGCTCAAGATTGGCGGCATCGCGCTTGGAGGCCTTGGTGTTGCAATCGGTGGGCGGTTCCTCGGAAAGCTTGGCTCCGACTATTTGAGTGCCGGTAGGAAGGTGCTAGGACGTGGCCGTGGAGGTGTTGGCGGAGCACTCGGAGGCGCCGTTTCTGGCGTCTCCCCGATTCCTGTTTACGTTGTTAATAACCCAGGCATGGGCGGCCCGTCTGGAAGTGGCAGGCGTGGCCCACGCGGTGGCGGCGCAGCTGCTCGCTCTCGGCGGATCTTCAACCCCATGCGGAACCTGGGCCGTGCCCCTGTTGGTTCTATAGGTGCGCTTGGCGCGGGCGCGATCGGTACTGCCGGCCTGGCGGTTGGTGCTGCAGGAGCCGCTGGCTACGGCGTGGGAACTTTGATCAACAAGACGCTGATCGACGGCACGGAAACTGGAAGGAAGATTGGCGATTCGATTGGTGAGGCAGTCGCCAGGACGCTTGCATTCTTCGGTAATGATGAGGCTCAGAGGGCTGTCGAATACAACGACAGACGGGATGCCGGCACCCTGAAAATAGAGGTTAACCAGGAAGGCCGAGTTACTTCTGTCACGCCCGCGCGGGGTGACAACGGTCCTGACATGGATGTCGACCTCGGCATGTCCTACGTGATGCCTTGATGTCCACCGCACAACATAAGCAAAGAGGTTCCCATGCCTTGGTCTGATCGTATCGGCGAAGCCGTCGCCACCTTTCGCGGCATAGAGATTTACCTGGAACGCACAAGCCAGGTACCGGGCAGGCGTGTTGAGGTCCACGAGTATCCACTGCGGGACCAGCCCTACGCGGAAGATCTCGGCCGCAACAAACGCGAATGGCAGATTGAAGGGTTTCTGATCGGCCCGGATTACGATCTGTCCCGGCAACGCCTTGTCGACGCAGCCGAAACACCAGGTGCAGGTGAGCTGGTGCATCCGTACTACGGCACACACCAGGTGGTCCTGGTTGGTGGAATGCGGATCCGCGAGAGCACCCGCGAAGGCGGTATCGCCCGTGTATCGTTCACTGTCGTTCGTGCTGATGACGAGCCGCGTCTGCCTCGTGTCACCCAGGATACTCAACGCCAGGTGCAACGTACCGTTGCCGAGGCTGAACAGGCTGCCCTGGATGACTTCGAGGAAAACTTCAACGTGCTGGAGCTGGCCACCGATCGGGTGGCTGCCATCGAGACCGGCCTTCAGAACGCCCTGCGTGGCATCGAAAGCACCGTGGGCGATGTCACCCGCCCGATATCGGAACTGATCCGCAGCCCGGCCGAGCTGGGCGCCCAGATTCTGGAAAGCATTGCCACGGTTCGTGACCTGGTGAACGAGCCGGGCCGCGCCCTGGGTGTTTACGATGACCTGTTCAGTGCCGGCGACGAACCGCCCGTGACGTCCCCACTGGATCCGGTACCGCGTCAGCTGCAGATGGCGGCCATCCGTGCCGGCAACAACCTGGTGCGCCGTGCGGCCGTTCTACAGTCTGCTCAAGTGGCAGCCGCCACGGACTGGCTGGCAGCGGATGATGCCATTGCCGCCAGGGACACCATCACGGCCGGCATCGAGCTGCAGCTGACCTCGGACAACATCCCTGCCAATGACGTCTATGCAAGCCTAACGGCCGTGCGTGCGGCGGTTGTCCGGGATCTGGAGCAGCGCGGGGCCCAGCTTCCCCGCCTGCGATCGGTGACCCTGCAGCAGCCCCTGCCAGCCCTGGTGGTGGCACAGAAACTCTACGGGGACGCAAGCCGGGCCGATGCAATTATCAGCCGCAATCGGGTAGCACACCCGGGCCGGGTACCGGCGGGTGAGGCGTTGGAAGTACTGGGGGAGTAAGGAAACAAGGCTGAAGGGCTTCAGGCCCAAGGCTACTGCGTGATCAGGCCACCATTAAACCTACTCTACGGGCTGATTACCAGAGTTTTTTGAAGGCCCCCGGCGACCAGCCCGCGCCGGGGGTCATATGCAAGCGGGCCTTATGTCTTCACTGGTTGAACTTCTCATTGACGGTAATCGACACGGCGGCTGGACCTCCGTGAATATTCGCCGTGGCCTCAACCAGGTGGCGGACCGTTTCGAGCTTTCCCTGACTGAAAAGTGGAGCGAATCCGCGGAGCCCGCACCGGTCCGCAGCGGCGCTGAATGCCAGGTGTTTATCGATGACGATCTGGTGATCACCGGCTACGTCGATGAAGTACTTCCCGCCTACGATGGCAATCAGCACAGCCTGGTGGTCAGCGGCCGGTCAAAGACCGCCGACCTGGTGGACTGTTCCGCACGGCGCAAGACCTGGAGCAAACCCCGCAAGCTGGAAGCCATTGCCCGTGAGCTGGCCGAGCCGTTCGGTATTGAGGTGGTGGTGGAGGCAGATACCGGTGCGCCCATAAAGGCACCCGCCGTTGAGGCTGGCCAGCCGTTTTACGAAGCCCTGGAACAAATGGGCCGGTACCGGGCGGTGATCTTTGTGTGTGATCCCCAGGGCCGCCTGGTGATTACCAAGCCACCCCGTGGCCGCATCGACACAGCGTTGGCCCTGGGTGAGAACATCCGCAAGGGTTCCGGCCGCTTCTCGGTTCGTGACCGTTTCTCCGAGATCATCGTCCAGGGCCAACAACCTGGTGATGACCTGCTTTCAGGTGAACAGGCCTCCAGCCCGGAAGGCACGGCCACCGACCCCGTTATCCGATTTCGCACCCAGGTGATCGTTGCCGATACGCCAGTCGATAAGGCCGGCTGCCGGCAGCGAGCCGAAACCGAAACCCGCCGCCGTCGCGGCCGTGGCCGTGGGCTGACCTACACCGTGGCCGGCTGGCGACATGATAGCGGTCTGTGGACGCCTGGCTTTGAGGTGTCCGTGCGCGACCGTTGGCTGGGCATCCAGGACGACATGATCATTGAAGGCGTTCAGCTTGTGCTGGATGGCCAGGGTGAGCGCGCCGAGGCCCAGGTGGTTCCGCCATCTGCCTGGGATCTGACCGCAGAGCCGGAGCCGGAAGAGGAGGAATCTGTATGGGGATGAGAGACATCGTCCGCCTGCTGGCTCCCGTCTGGCGCCGCCTGCGCCTGATCGTTTCCCGGGGTGTTGTGCGGCTGTCTGACGACGGCCGCAAGCTCCAGGTGGTGCAGCTGGACCTGCTGGCCGGTGAGGCAGCCGCAATGGAACGGTTCCAGCAATACGGTTTCACCTGCCGGCCGCTGGACGGTGCCGAGGCGATCGCCCTGGCCGTCGGCGGATCCCGTGGCCACCTGGTGGCCATCGCGGTGGACGATCGCCGGTACCGGATGAAGAACCTGCAGAACGGCGAGGTGGCCCTCTACACCGACGAGGGGGATTACATCCACATGAAGCGCGGCCGCATCGTGAAGGTGAACGTCGGCCAGGACCTGGAAGTGGTTGTGGGCAACAACGCCAACGTGACCGCCGGCGGATCCGTCAACGTCGATGCCGCCACCAAGATTGCGGCCACTGCGCCGCAGATTACTGGCCAGTGTGATAACGCCACGGTGGCCGCGACTCAGACGGTCACCCTGGACACGCCACAGGTCACCATCACCGGTGCACTGACTGTGCAAGGGGCAATCGTAGGACAAGGCGGAATGGCAGTCAGCGGCGGCTCCGGCGCTTCGGTTGCCGGCAACCTCGGCGTTACGGGGGGCGATGTCACGGCAGACACCATTTCCCTGAAAGGTCACACCCACCCTGGTGATTCAGGCGGAACCACGGGGCCGGCGCAATGACCGATATCGCACTTCAGCCAGGCTTTGACGGCCGCATCGACATCCAATTGAACAATGGCGACCTGGTCGCAGACGACGGCCTACGCACTGCTGTGGTCCTGTCCCTGCTCACCGATCGGCGAGCGAATCCCGGCGATGTCCTACCAGACGGCAGTGATGATCGGCGCGGCTGGTGGGCAGACATGCTGGCCCGGGCCGGTGGCGATCGCTTTGGATCCCGCCTGTGGCTCCTCTCTCGTGAGAAGAACCTGGCCGAGGTTCGGCGCCGGGCAGAAACCTACGCCGCCGAATCCCTGGAATGGCTCCGCGAAGACGGAATCGCCAACAGCATCGAGGTGGGAGCAGAAACGGTGGCCACCGATCGCCTGGGTTTGAAGATCCGAATTATCCGCACCAATGGCCAAGCCATTGAAGAGCGCTTTAACAACCTTTGGGAGAGCCTTTAAATGCCGTTTGAACGTCCGTCACTGAGTGAACTCCAGGAGCGCATCCGTGCCGATATCCGCGCACGTCTGCCTGGCGCTCAGCCGGAACTCCGGCGCTCCCTGCTCGGCGTGTTGGCCGACATCGAGGCCGGCGGCATCCACGGGCTTTATGGTTACCTGGATTTCCTTGCCACCCAGCTGTTCCCAGACACCGCTGAGTCCGAATACCTGCAGCGCTGGGCACGTATCTGGCGCGTGCCAGCAGTCGACCCAACAGCGGCTACTGGCGATGTGACCTTTGCAGGCAATGATGATGTCGTCATTCCCCAGGACACCCGCCTGCAGGCCAAGAGCGGCGCCGAGTACCTGACCGATGAAGCGGTAACCATCGCCGGCGGTACCGCCACGGTTTCAGTGACGGCCGCAGAGACTGGAGAAGACGGCAACCAGGACGCCGGCACCGAGCTGGAGTTGGTCAGTAGCCCCTCAGGCGTTGAAGGTACCGCTACTGTTGGTGCTGAAGGCCTGACCGGAGGTACCAACCCGGAGACGGAAGAGCGGCTGCGTGAGCGACTCCTGGCCCGCATACAGCGTCCGCCGCATGGCGGCAGCAAAGATGATTACATCCAGTGGGCACTGGAGGGCCACCCGGACGTTACCCGGGCGTGGGTCTATCCCAACGAACTGGAGAACGGATCCGTCACCACCCGGATCATGACCGATGAGGCCACGGCCGATGGTACACCGACAACTGAGGTTGTCGACGCAGTACTGGCATACATCGAATCAGTGCGGCCGGTGGCATCGGTGCCTTATGTGATCGCGCCGGTAGCGGTACCGCTGGACCTAGAAATAACGATCGTCCCGGATACCCAGATCGTCCGTGACCGGGTCGAACTGGCCGTTCGGGACTACCTCCGCCGTGATCCAGAACCAGGCGCCACCATCTACCTCAGTCAGCTGAACGGGATCATCTACGTGGCTGCTGGTGAGAGCCGACACACTCTTGTTAGCCCGGCGGTTAATGTCACTCACCAAACCAATGAAATCGCGACGCCAGGGGTGTTCACATGGACCGCCTAAGTGCTGACCAGTACCGCAATCAGCTGACGTCACTGGCTCCGCCCGGCAAGGCCCTTCCGGAGCAATCGGATAGCAATTGGCAGCAGTTGCTGCAGGCTCTGGCGGAAGAGTATTCCCGCCTGGACAGTCGTCTCCACGAACTGGTCAAAGAAGGCAATCCAGAAAGCACCAATGAACTGCTCACTGACTGGGAGCGCCTCCTGGATCTGCCGGGCCCGTGCGACACCTTGCCCGAAACTATCCAGGAACGACGGCTGGCAGCCCACGGCAAACTCATCCGAGTAGGTGGGGCCAGCCCGGCCTATTTCATCGAGCTGGCCGAAAGCCTCGGCTACCAGGTAACGATCACCGAATACCGTCCCTTCAGGGCAGGATTCTCAGCTGCAGGCGATAGCCTGACCAACGATGAATGGCTTCACCACTGGATGGTAAATGCGACGGAAACCGCCGTAGTCGAATTCAGCGCCGGCCAAAGCGCCGCCGGCGAACCAGTGCGCAGCTGGGGCGAAGACCAGTTGGAGTGCCCAGTAGAGCAACTCAAGCCAGCGCATACCGTTGTTAACTTCAGTTATGGGGAATAAAAATGTTTCGTATTGATGGTCCAGGAGCTACGAATGACAACAAGTTCACCGAGGGCGATCCTTCAGAAGGCGCTCGCGCAACGGTTGTTTCAGCTGAGTGGCTCAATGCGGTCCAGGAAGAAATCGCTAATGCTATCGAGGCGGGAGGTCGAGAGCTAGATAAACAGGACCCATTTCAGTTGGCGGATCTTCTTTCTGGTCGCGTCATTGCTGTTGATAGTGTCGCGGCAATGACAGCGATTTCTTCACCGGTTGACGGGTGGCATGTAAGCCAGGCGGGCAATGAGCCTGCTATTTGGGCATTTGATTCCCAGGACCTTTCAGCTGAAGTCGTGAGTGAGCCGGAGATATACAAAGCTCCTGACGGAGAGGACGGCGAATCAGGTGCTTGGGTGCGGCAATGGGGCTATGAGGCCAGTCTAGCGATCGAACCCAACAGCGGTACCGATTTTAATGATGTGGATGAAACAGGTTTCTATAAAGTTCCCGCAGGTTCCACAAATGTTTACTACGAGCCCGGCACTGTCATCCATGTTGAACGAGAAACCAGCGGCGCCTCTCAGCTCAATTTCGCGCTGGAATCTAGCGATCTAGCAGTTCGCTCTCGAAACTCCGCCGGCGTTTGGCAGCCTTGGGTTTCCTTGACGGGGTCTGGTCCTTCAGGCGGTTTCAGTGTTCAGTTGGACGAAAACGCTTATGGGATCAGCAACGGCGATTCGATCTCTCCGTTCAGTGGCGATACGGGCAGCCTGTCATTAGGCACGGGCGAACTGGAGCTAACCGGCGCCGGTTCTTCGGTTTACTTGCCCATTCGTGCCGTGGGTAACGAAACGCTTGTTTGTTACGGGTCTGTTCGCTCCGATGTCACGACAAACTGGACGTCGGTTCGCCTGAACTACGAAGATGGCGGCAACGCCATACTGTTTTTTAATTACAACGGCGACACAGAAAGCCGAGAGGCCGGTACCCTGTCCATAATCACCCGAGATGCTGGGGGCACCATTGTTTCATCTAGCGTGCTTCTTACGGGTCAAGACTTCACAGGCGATTTTAAGTTCGTAATCGACTGGTTCAAAGCCACCTCGACGGGTTCGGCGTATGTCAGCGTTTACGACGATAACGGCGCCGATCTTGTTTTGCTTGGTTCGGCAGCAGTTCATGACGGAACGACCCAGAGCCCGATAACCGAGCTGGCCGTCAGAACCGACAGCACCGCTTATAGCGGGACGGCCTTCATCCAATACCTGCAGGCAAGCCGCCCCAACTTTACTTCAATTGGTGATAGTGTTTGTGCGGGTCATAATGGCTACGACCCCGACCCTTCGTTCTATGCAGGCGTGGACAACTACCAGAGTTCGTGGCAGTCGCACCTTAGAGCCAGCTTGAAATCCAGCTTCCCGACGCTTCGCAACAATTTTGTGGCTAACCACGGCGTGGGCAGCGAGACTTCCACGGACATAGTAAATCGCGTTGACGAGGCGCTAGTTGACGGGGCTAAAGTGTTCATCAACGGGTCGGCACATAACGACTTCGGAGCCAATATTTCTTACGGCACGCGCAACGACAACATCGGCCAGACTTTAGCTCGTGCTAAGAACACCGCCGCCTTGGTTGTCAACCTGGGGTGCGTAGTGCCTAACACGCGCTCTGGCAACTATCCGTTTAGCGCGGAGTACTTCGACTACTGGAACCGGAAGTACAGCAACTTCAGGTCGGCTGATATTTTTGTCGACATTATGGAAAGTGGAATTCGTGAGCCCGGCGAGATATATGCGGCCCTGTCTTTCACGTTGGATCAGATTCACCCCAACGTTTCTGGTTATACGCTTATAGGGCAGTACATTGGAGAGCAAATTGCACCGCTGATCGAGATACAATAACTCTTTGAGATTCTAGTGGCGGAGCGTAAGGCGTGTACTCTGATTCTCCTCACCTGCCATGTCTCATTTATTTTGTTCTTCTGTCCCACGTCTTTTGGCGCGCTACACGCGACTGGATTCACGAGTCGTTGACGTGGCGATCAATGCGCGACAAAATACTGTATAAATAATCAGTATTGGGTCGAAGGCATGCTCGATTCGGCCTTTCAAAATTTCAACCAGGCAGGTGGATCCGTCATGACTGGACAAGGCCCGGTATCTTTTGTTGACGTTAGGCGCCGGTTCGAATTCCGGAGCATTGAAGTGGGTCGTTGGGTTACACCGCCTGAACGGGACCGGGCGGCAGGCAGGTTCTATGAGGCTTTGTGCGATCTTATGAGTATCCTCCAGGGCCCGGAACATCTGATCTCGTTGCGTGGATCACTGGGGTTGCAGTACGGGATCGGCGGCCGGCCGGGCGTTGCCGCGCACTACATCCCTGCAACCCGACAATTGGCGCTTGCGAAGAATGCGGGGGCAGGAAGCCTGGCCCACGAATGGTTTCACGCTTTCGATCATTACATGGGGCATAAGGCGTTCCGCCGCCTGGGGAGTGGCGGATTCGCGTCCAGTGGTTGGCTGGATAGCGCTGACCAGAAGGAGCATCCTCTCAACAAACGATTGGGCGCCTGTTTTCAGGCCATCTTGCTGAATGAGGATGGCACCAGCCCCAGTTCGTTGTTTCAGTGTTCGAAGCGGGCGGATACGCAGATGAAGGTGCTTTATTACGCGAGGCCTGAAGAACTCTGTGCCCGGGCATTTGAAGCGTTTGTTGAAGACAGTCGGCCGCAGAGCAATTTTCTGGTCAGGGGGACCGTCTACTCTGACGAGGCCAGGGCAGGTCTTTATCCGGAAGGAAAGCAGCGCCAGCGAATCAACGACGCGTTTGAAGGCTACTTTATGGCACTGGGTGGAGCACTTTATCGTGAGCATGCTGAAGATGGCCCTGTTGGCCAATCTTTGTCGTCAACTTCCTGAGATCATCCACATTCGATCGATAACAAAGACAGGGTTGCCTCATGAACAACTGCATTTTTATCACTGGCGCTGCCGCCGGTATTGGCCGGGAGACCGCCCGTCTTTTCGCCTCCAAGGGATGGTTTGTCGGTGCTGCTGACCGGGATGAGGCGGCCCTGGCATCGCTTGAGAGTGAACTTGGGGATGAGCGGTGCAGTACCCACATTATGGACGTGGTGGACGAGACATCGGTCAGGCAGGGCCTGGCAGACTTTGCCAGTCGTACGGGTGGCCGGTTGAGGTTGCTTCACAATAATGCCGGCATTCTGAAAGTCGGCCCGTTCGAGAAGATCAATTTGGCCGCGCATCGGGCCGTGGTAGAGGTCAATGTGATTGGGCTGATGACGGTTCTGCACGGCGCCTTCCCGTATCTGAAGGCAACGCCGGGTGCCCAGGTGGTGAACATGAGCTCGGCATCTGCCGCCTATGGGATTCCGGACTTCGCGTCTTACTCCGCCAGCAAGCACGCCGTACGTGCGATGACCGAGGCTCTGGATATTGAATGGGAGCCACACGATATCCGCGTGTGTGATCTGATGCCTCCGTTCGTGAATACCGGCATGGTGCAGCAGAACGAGCAGGGATCCCGTTTATTTGAGCGCCTGGGTGTTAACCTGACTCCGGACGTCGTTGCAGCACAGGTGTGGGCCCAGGTCGAGCAGCCACGTCTGCACCGACCAGTTTCCATGCAGTTCCGGGCATTGTGGCCCATCGCCAAATCCGCGCCCACGTCCCTGACCCGGCGTGTGTTGAGAAAACTCTGGCGTCAGTAGTTGCCATCCGGGCAGGGCGACAGACGGCTATCTTTGATACTCTTTCAGACCTCGTCCATGAGGTATTCGGGAGAACTGTGTAATGCCGGTCATGATTCAGGCGCTGTTGCCGGTGTTTGTGTTGATCCTGTTGGGTTATCTGTTCCGGCGCTGGCATTTTCCAGGGGGCGACTTTTGGCCCCAGGCGGAGCGCTTCACCTACTACGTCCTTTTCCCGGCGATGTTGATCTTCAAGTTGGGCCAGGCTCAGGTGCCAGCGTCAGCCTACGGCGATATCCTCATTTTGATCGTTGCCATGCTGGCCGCAATGACCCTGTTGCTCATTGCGCTGCAATGGCTCTGGCGTTGGCCGGGGCCGGTATTTTCCTCGGTATTTCAGGGCGGTATCCGTTTCAATTCCTACGTGGCCCTGGCAACAGCCGGTATGTTGCTTGGGGATGACGGCCTGTCGCTGATTGCCATTGCCGTGGCAGTGAAAGTACCGTTGCTGAACCTGCTTTGCATCCTGATGTTCTCCGTGGTGGCGGGGCAGGGTGCGGTGAAGCTGAAGCCCGTATTCAAGGCTGTCGTCTCCAACCCTCTGATCATTGGTTCGGTGGTTGGGATGTTCTGGAGCTATTTTCAGATTGGCTTCCATCCACTGGTGGCAGGTATTCTCGAGCCATTAAGTGACCTTGCGTTGCCGCTGGGTTTGATGACGGTGGGTGCTGGCCTGCAGCTAAAGGCGCTACGCGGCGCCTCCATGCCATTCCTGGTGTCCTCGATGGCAAAGCTGGTAGGTTTCCCGCTGCTTACGGCAGGGTTGGCACTGCTGCTGGGCCTGGAAGGGATGATGGTTCAGGTGGCCATACTGCTGGCAGCGCTGCCAACAGCCACTTCTTCATACATCCTGGCGCGCCAGCTTGGTGGTGACGCGCCCTTGATGGCGGGCATCATCAGTGGCCAGACCTTGCTGGCCATGGTGACTATTCCCCTTCTACTTGGCATCCTCTGGTAAGCACTTGAGCACAGCGTCTGCAAGGCTCTGTTGAAAAGTAATGTAGCCGTCTTGATCGGTTTCAATATCGGTGGCGAGCGGGTCCCAGGTACTGAATGTTATGTCCAGACCTTCGGTGATTGAGCGCCACCATTGACGGTTGAACTGAGGCTCAGTCAGCAGGCAGGGTTGATTGGCGTTGCGCAGTTTTTCCTGGACTTCTGCGATGTGGCCGGCACCTGGAGACAGTTCCGGGTTCAGCGTCAGAATGCCTTCCAGGTTCATGTTGTAGTGTCCCACGAAGCGGGTGAATGCGTCGTGGTATGTGAAGAGATCAATGTCGCGAGCAGGATCCAGGCGTTGATTGATCGCTGTCTCGGTCTCGGCCATAGCCCGCTCGAAACGCGCCAGATTGGCGTCAAGCACGTGGGTGTCTGCACTTTTCAGGGTTGCGAGTACCCGGTGAATATCCCGCGCCATCTCAACCGCCAGGGCCGGATCCAGCCAAATGTGCGGATCCTCTCCGGAGCCGTTGTCGTGGTGATGGTCGTCATGACCGCCTGATTCTTCATGGTCGTCATGGTGGTTGTGATGTTCATGTTCGTCATGGTCACCGTGATTGTTGTCTGACTGCACTTCCGGCACGTTTTCGCCGTGCATGAGTGAATAGGTGCGATCCCGGAACTCGCTTCCGCCGAGCAGCCGTGTCAGGAAGGTTTCCATCTCAGGGCCCACCCAGAAAATGGCGTCAGCAGCTTCCAGTGCCCTGCGTTGTGAGGGTTTCATTGAGTAGTTGTGCGGGCTGGCGCCAGGCTGAACCAGTGTGGTGATTTCCACATCGTCAGCGGCTATGGCTTTCACCAGCAGTTCGATGGGCTTGAGGGAGGTGACAACCTGGGTGCTTGCCAGGGTGCTAGTGGATGCCAGGAGTGTGGCGGCACCCAATGCGATGAGGCCTGTAAAGCGGCTAGTGGTCATGTGACTGAGACTCTGGAAAATTAATGGTACGTTATAATATAACAATACGAGCGGCGAATGAAGAGGGCAATCGCCTGACCATGCGAAATCCGGCTGTGGCCGGTATAATGCGTGGCTTTTAATGCATAGCCTTTTTCAGGCTGACACCATCAGGATGTTTTCATGACCGTACGTACCCGAATCGCACCGTCTCCCACCGGTGATCCCCACGTTGGCACCGCCTTCGTGGCGTTGTTTAACCTGTGCTTCGCCCGTCAGCACGGTGGCCAGTTCATCCTGCGGATTGAAGACACGGATCAGGTTCGCAGTACGCAGGAGTCTGAACAGGACATCCTGAAAGCCTTGCGCTGGCTTGGGCTGGAGTGGGACGAAGGCCCTGACGTAGGTGGCCCCCATGGTCCCTACAGGCAATCAGAGCGGAAGGATTCGTATCGTCAATACGCGTTGGACCTTGTCACCCAGGGGCATGCGTTTTATTGCTTCCGCACACCTGAAGAGCTGGATGCCATTCGCGAAGAGCGTAAGGCTCAGGGCCTGAATCCAGGTATCAAGGGCAATCTGGAGCTGACTGAGGAAGAGGTCAAGCGTCGCCTGGATGCTGGTGACCCCTATGTTATCCGGATGAAAGTACCGGAAGACGGCGTTTGTGAAATCGACGATATGCTACGCGGGACCATCGAAATCGACTGGTCCCAGGTAGATAGTCAGATCCTGCTGAAATCCGACGGCATGCCCACCTACCACCTGGCCAATGTGGTTGACGATCACCTGATGGAAATCACCCACGTGTTGCGTGGAGAAGAGTGGATCAACTCTGCGCCCAAGCACAAATTGCTGTACGAATACTTTGGCTGGGACATGCCGGTACTGTGCCACCTGCCGCTACTGCGCAATCCGGATAAGAGCAAGCTGTCCAAGCGCAAGAACCCCACCAGCATCAACTTCTACGAGCGCATGGGATTCCTGCCGGAAGCGGTTACCAACTACCTGGGCCGTATGGGCTGGTCCATGCCGGATGAGCGCGAGAAATTCACCCTGGATGAAATGATCGAAAACTTCGACATCCAGCGGGTTTCCCTGGGCGGCCCGGTTTTCGACGTGGAAAAGCTGCGCTGGCTCAACGGTCAGTGGATCCGTGACGAACTCAGCGACGACCAGTTCGTCGAGCGCATGCGCCACTGGTGGTTCAACGAGCAGGCGCTGCGGGATCTGGTGCCTCACATCAAGGGCCGGGCGGAAGTATTCAGTGATGTATCGCCGATGGCCTCGTTCATGTTCTCCGGCATGCTCAACCTCAAGCCGGAAGACTTCGGTCACAACAAGCTGGATGAAAGCCAGGTCAAGCGGGTGCTCCAGTTTACCCTGTGGAAGCTTGAAGCCCAGCGCCATTGGAGCAAAGAGAATATCTTTGCCGACGTTAAAGCTCTGGCCAAAGCCATGGAGCTGAAGATGGGTGATTTCATGTTCGCCATCTTCGTCGCTGTCGCCGGTACCCCTAACTCCTGGTCCGTTATGGACTCCATGGCTATCCTTGGTCCGGACATGACCCGGTCTCGCCTGCGCCATGCTCTTGAGGTAATGGGTGGATTCTCCAAGAAGGAAACCAAGCGGGTGGAAAAAGAATACGCGGCATTGCTGACGGAATAACCAATCTGTTGAATTAGTAAGCGACCAGAACAGGGATGTTCACGAAACTGAAAAAACGTTGGAAAAAAGGTTGACGCCCCAAGGGTCGATCCTTAATATACGCAGCCGTTGAGGGGCCATAGCTCAGCTGGGAGAGCGCAACACTGGCAGTGTTGAGGTCAGCGGTTCGATCCCGCTTGGCTCCACCAATTTCTAGTCCCCTTCGTCTAGTGGCCTAGGACTCCGCCCTTTCACGGCGGCAACAGGGGTTCGAACCCCCTAGGGGACGCCAATACGGCTCAACCGGTTTAGTCCGCCGGTAAGCCATCAAAAAAACCGCCTTCGGGCGGTTTTTTTGTGTCTGAAGGAAATGTCAGCGGGACGCTATAGCCCCTTTGCCGACGCCTTCATAGGCCTTGACACGAATGGCGTCCTCCGGAAACTCGGATTTCAACTGTCCGGCAATGTGCGCCGCAATAAGCTCCACTGTGGTGTCCGAATCCAGCATATAAACCCGGCTCTCCGGCAATGTCAGCGCAAATTCCCCCTGATTCGCCTCGTATTCAAAGGTGACGTACGCTGTGCCATCCTCGGCCACCCAGCGTTGGGTTACGTCCTCCTCGGAGCCCACATAGATATCCTGCCACCGCTTGGCCCATTGGTTCTCAAGATCCCGGTCTCTGTGCTCATTGCGGTCGATCCGAATAGGCGAGCGATGCCCATGGGCGATTCGCTGGCAATTACCCATGTGTTTCTTCAGGCCGTGAACATAGTGGTAGTAGGCCCCTTCAATCACATCTTCACGTAACTCAATATCCACATCCGTCACGTTTGCCGGCAAGACTGCCCGTAACTCCTGCTCCAACAGCCGGGCAACGGCAGATGGCACTACACGGTCAGACGACAGCCACACCACCGCTTGGTCCGGGGACCGATGAAGAATCCGGGTGCCGTCGGTCAGATGCCAGGTGAAGCTGTCTGGCTCATCCTCATTCCACTCAAGCCCCTTATAGGCTCTTGGGATCACCAGCCGGTGGTCCACGCGCTCGTCGATGACCCGTTTGATGGTGCGTTTGACGTTGCTGAAATCAAACACCATGCCTTGGTCATCCAGTTCGCCACCGAGCACCACATCCACAATCCAGCTTTCACCGACGAGCCCTCTGGAAGCATCCAGGTAGGCGAAGTCGATAACCGTTAGATTGTCTACGAAAAGGTGATTCATCGGAGGGGCCTGGCAAGAAAAGGTTGATTGATGCGCAGATTCTAGCAAAAATCCGCCAACGCTAGCAGCCTTGTATGACTTGCGTCAGGGGTAGCGAGGAGACCCAAGTACAAATGCACACTATTGCCGGTTCCGATTACCACGCTTTTCCTGTTCTACTCCTGGCGGCAGGAGCCTCCAGGCGTATGGGAAGGCCGAAGGCGCTACTTAAATTCAATGATGGCACGTTAATGGATCACGCTGTGTCCCAGGCCAAGCAATTGGGAGCGAACGTTACGGTTGTCTCTGGTTCTGGATACCCCTTGGTACGGTATCGATGTCGTAATCAGCCCTCTGCCTGGTGTTACACGCCTGATTGGGTATTTGGGATGGCTGCTTCATTGAAATCCGGGCTCCAGACTATAGGCCCACGAGCCAAGGGCGTATTTGTCACTCTTCTTGATCAACCGTTAGTTTCGGAGTCTGATCTTCGCTCTCTGGCATTTTGTGCGAGGCAAGAGGTGAGTGAGCCGTTTGCGGCAGATATCTACGGTAATCCCGGCGCTCCCGCCTACATACCCAGGCGCCTATGGAAAGAGATAATGATGCTGGAGGGTGATCGCGGTGCGGCTCGTATACTGACTCGTCATCAGGCCAAAACGCTTGCCATCAAGGGTGTTGAATCCGATGTGGATACGCCAGAGGATTGGAGGCGAATCCGCTACGATTAAGGCATTGCAGGTGCAGAGGATCTGTCTCTGGGCGGCCCAACGGTGTCAGGTTTTTATGCATATAGCGCTCGGATAGAAATCGAAAACACCCCTTACTCTATGAAACTCCGATGAATTGTGATTTTGGCGCGAGCTATGCTTTGGTCATGTGAGGAGGCTGGGGATTCGGCGTTGTCTCCGTGGTGGTTTGGGCATTGATCGAGCTCCCAGGCCAAAATCAAGCATGGAGGGTTAATCATGCATAACCTGACTAGAAACTCACTGACGCCTTGCCTGCTGGCATCGGCGTTACTCTTTTCCAGTGGCAACTCGTCTGCAGCGTTACTTGACGCTTTTGAAAACGGTGGATTCGAAGGTTATACCGGCAATACGAACTCATTCAACAGTGATGTGCCTCCCGGCTGGACTACAACAGAGGGTACGCCGGATGTGTTCAATGCTGGTACAACCATGAATAATTTCGCCTGGCAATCAAGCAGCACCGGCGGTGATTTTCTTCATGGTATTGGCTGGGATGGTCGAGCAGGATCGCCCTATGTGGAGAGTGCCTTGCAGGTTGGTCTCGAAGGGCTGGTTATTGGGCAGCAGTATGAGATTTCCTTTGAGCAGAGTATAAGCAATAGCGCGTTCTCCGAGGCAGGAGGTTATTGGGAGATCATCTTTGGGACAGAGAGTCAGAATTCCTCTGCTATGGAGATGCCCGACCTGGGCACAATCGCGGATTGGATGTGGGAAACCATGATTTTTACCGCGACTGCTGAGATCCAGACACTTGAAGTTATAGCGCATAGTACCTTTGGGCCAAGGGCCGACCTGGGCATAGACAGCTTTTTCCTGGGTGATCCGGGTACCAACCCGGACAATCCGGACACTCCAGATGTCCCTCCAACGGCATCTGTGCCGACTCCAGCAAGTCTTCCGTTGTTTGCGTTGGGGTTGACCGGGGTTCTGATAGCGGGATTGAGAAGACGTCGTCAGTGCTAAGAGCAGAAATACCGAGCCGGGTAACCCGGCTCGGTATTTCCGTCGTTTTGTTGTCCTGCCTTCAGGCGAACAACCCTGAAAGCCAGGCGATGCCCACCGCAAAAATACCAAGGCTGGCGGCCAGGCCGACGGTGTAGATGCGAGAGGTGGCGGAGCGCTGTTGTGCCACGAACAGGTCAATGGTGCGCTGGGCGATGTCCTCCGCGGTTTCCCGGGAAATTTCATGGGCCTGCTGGATGGCCTCGGATTGCAGGGTCTGCCAAAACTCGGTATCAATGGTTTGTACGCTGGTGATGTGATCCTTGAGTTCCGCCATGTGGTCACTGGTGAAGCCGGTATTGCGAGAGAGGTCTTTGCGCAGGTCAGCCAGTTCCCGGCCCAGGTTCAGGTTAACTTCCGCCGCCACGTCGTCACGCAGGTTGCGGGTGCGCTCTTCGATCATTTCGGTCACCGCGTTCAGGCGTTCCTCAACCGCGGTTTCCTGCTTTTTGCTGGATTCGTCCAGTACCCGCTTAAGATGGTCAAACTGCTCGTCGAACAGCGAGCTGAGTAACTCGTGCAGGCGGTTGTTAATGTGGGTTTTTACCGCTGAGCGGGCGATCTGTTCGATCAGATCGCTGGTCAGTGGGACAACCTGGGGGCCGCTGTTGTCGCTCGCGTGTAGCCCATCGTCGGCTTTTGGTGACATTTCCAGGGAGGCATCGGAGGGAATGTCGAGGATGTCATCGTCCAATTCATTTGGCTCAGCATCCAGTTCCGGCGGTTCGGGCAGATTGCCTTCGGTCACATCACTGTCGAGCTGGTCGAGAACGAGGCTAAGCCCCTCGGTGTGTGGGGGCTTGGTCAGAATGTTGTAAACGCCGAAGTTGCGGGCTTCCTCCATGAACGACGACGATTTCTTGGAGGTACACATAATGATGGGGATGGCGGCAGTGTCGGGGTTGCCCTTGATGGCCTTGGTGGCCTCCACACCGTTCATGCCCGGCATAAGGTGATCCATGAAAATCACGTCTGGACGTTGATGGGAGCTCAAAAAATCCAATGCCTCCTCTGCCGAGCCAGCCATGTTCACCTCCATGTCCCGGCCTTCCAGCAGTTTGCTTAGGGCAAATCGAGCCACTTTCGAGTCGTCTACCAGGAGTGCATTCTTGATCGCCATGTCACAACCTCAACCTTTACAGCGTGTGTGTTCATTATCGGGCCGGCGTTTACCAGCCTTCAAGTGTCGGGCACTGGGTGGCCCGGTAGCTTTTCTCCCGATAACAAACACCGGGTTCCTTGGTCCGGGCAGTAAATACCTCCCCGGCTGCCGTTGTCAGGCGTACCTGTCCATAGGGTTCGCCGTACCGGAAGGTCGCTTCAATCGAACTGCCATTGGGGTTCAGTAGCAGCCCTTTGCCGTGGAACGAGCCTTCAATATACTGGCCTTCGTATTTTTTTCCATCAGCGAAGACTTCCTTGCCGTTCCCGTGGAACTCGCCGTTGGAGAATTCCCCTTCGTAGTGGCGCCCGTCGGGGTAGGTAAGAGTGCCTTCACCATGGAATTCGTCATCCTTGAAGCCGCCGACATAGAGCATGCCGTCCGAGGTGGTGAGCGAGCCATGCCCGTTGAGCCTGCCGCCTGACCATTGTCCGGTGAGAATGTCGCCATTGGCCATGGTGAGCGTGCCCTGGCCGTCAAACTGGTCATTGCGGAACTGGCCGGTGTAGCGGGTGTCATCCGCGTCACGCCAGGTGCCTTCGCCATGACGCTGGCCTTTTTCCCAGTCGCCTTCATAGCGGCTGCCGTCCGGGAGCCAGGCGGTGCCCTTGCCGTCAAATTCGCCGTCCACGAAGTGCCCCTCATACCTGAGTCCGTCGGCGTCTTCGTAGGTGCCATCGCCGGTTTTGATGCCGCCAACCCAGGTACCGTCCCGGTACTCCACCCTCGTATAGGCCTCCAGTTTGCCCACCAGGGTTTTCTCATTGCCGGCGGCGATAGCCACGGTCTGTTGCCAGGGCTTGTAACCTTCCTTGCGGATGATGATGTCGTATTTGCCCGGCTCCAATTCCAGATCCAGCCGTGTGGCCCCGTGGTTCTTACCATTGATGGTGACGTTGTCGCCGACGACATTGGAGCGCAGGATCAGCAGCCCGGTTGTGGGAGGCTCTGGCGCATCGCTCCGAGCCTCCGTTTCCGGCATGGCAGACACTGGCTCTGCCATCGCCAGCATCTTGGGGTCTTCCGGCAGGTCGGGAACGGAAAAAGGCTCTGCGTTTATGCGGTTGGCGTCGGACGCGGTCTCGGAACCGTTGACTGGCGTCTCTCCGGATGCCGCCAGGGCATCGTTTTCCAAGGGCAGTTCGAGGTCGTTTTCGGCTACGTCTTCCCTGCTATTCGGCTGGTAAAGTTCGTCCGAACGCTGCGCGTCCACTGGGGTATCCATGGACGCACGGGCAATGGTCTCTTCGGTGTCCGGGGCGGTGGCTACCGGTTTCATGCCCCTGGACAGGTCATCGCGGACAGACGCAAAGCCTGCCGTCACCAGAAGCATCAGTGCCAGTGCGTTGACAAACAGGAGGGGTCTGAAATCGACCATGGACAACCTCTCAATTCTGCATTCGTGTAACTGCCAATGTTTCGCCCGTTTCATCGTCGTTGGTCAACGGGTATGAGGGATGGCACCGCTTCATCTTACCCAGTCGGGGCAATGTTATGTAACACAAAGTCACTGAAGTTCACGAGAATGCAGGACAAATCACACTTTGTCCGGAAGCTGGTCATGGTTGAGCTGTTCCCAGGAACGCATGTAGACGTCTGCTTCATATTCGTAGGGGGATTTGAACGGCGTTAGCACAAAATCGAAGACCAGAAAAAAGAACCCGATCGATGCCCAGGCGATGACCAGCGTGCTCAGGGTGTTTGCCTGAATTTCCGGGTTGGCGTCGACGAACCCTTCGAGCAACGGGATCAGGTCGGACGCCATGACCACCGGGTTGAAGCTGGAAAGTACAAAAGGTACCCAGAACGCGATGAAAACCGGAAAGAAACCAAAGGACCAGAGCACCCGGCGAAGCAGATACATACCGATGGCGCGCCAGTAACGCTGCCTTATTTCCGGAACGCGGCGTATGCGCTCCAGGTAGCGTCGGCGCTCGGCCCAATAGGCGGCCACCTCCGGAGCGTGGATGGCGCGGCGATTGCCGGCGGCCTGGTGGGCGGATCTGGCCGACTTTGGCGAAGCGTCCGATGTGTGGATTTCGTGGGGTTCGGTGGTCATGGCGTTGGGTACTGCCTTGTCGCTTCTGGTTAGTGCATGATAATAGAAAGTACGTGTTACCCTACAATCCCCATTTAGTTAAAGACAGGACAGTTTGAATGGCTGCAGTGATCGAAAACACCGTCCATCCGGCCTTTGAAAAGCTTCGCAGTCACCGGATCAGCACGCTGAACGTGACGGTCGAGGAATACCGTCACCGCAAAACCGGTGCCCGCCACTTGCACCTGGCGGCGGATAACGACGAAAACGTGTTCTTTGTGGCCCTGCGAACCTTTCCCATGGACTCCACCGGTGTTGCTCATATCCTGGAGCATACGGCGCTGTGTGGCAGCGAGCGTTTTCCGGTGCGCGATCCGTTTTTCATGATGATTCGCCGGTCCCTGAACACCTTTATGAATGCCTTTACCAGTAGTGACTGGACGGCTTATCCCTTCGCCAGCATGAACCGCAAGGATTTCGACAACCTGTTGACGGTTTATCTGGACTCGGTGTTCTTTTCCTCTCTGGACCCGCTGGACTTTGCCCAGGAAGGGCATCGCCTCGAATTCGATACGCCAGACGATCCGTCCACCGACCTGGTCTACCGCGGTGTGGTCTACAACGAAATGAAAGGCGCCATGAGTGCGCCCACGTCACAGCTGTGGCAGAACCTGTCCAGCCACCTGTTCCCGACCACCACCTACCACTACAACAGTGGTGGTGAGCCAGACCACATTGTAGATCTGAGCTACGACGACCTGTTGCGCTTCTACCGTCATCACTACCATCCCAGCAATGCGATCTTTGCGACCTACGGGGACATTCCAGCTCACGAGCATCATGAACGCTTCGAGGAGCTGGCTCTGAAGCGGTTTGATCGTCTGGATGTGGAGCTGCCGGTACGTGATGAGAAGCGGATGTTCTCGCCGGTGCGCGTCGACCAGAGTTACGCCGTCAGTGAGGGCGAGGAAACCGGCCACAAGACCCATATCGTGATGGGCTGGTTGCTGGGACACAGCTTTGACCTGCAGGAAAACCTGGAGGGGCAACTGCTGGCCAGTGTTCTTCTGGAAAACAGTGCGTCGCCCCTGATGCGGGCGCTGGAAACCACCGATATTGGTCATTCGCCGTCTCCGATGTGCGGCCTGGAAGACTCCAACCGTGAAATGACCTTTGTCTGCGGCATTGAGGGCAGTGACCCGGAGAGGCAGGACGACCTTGAAGCGCTGATTGAACAGACGTTGGCGAAGGTAGTGGAAGAGGGCGTCAGTGAGGATCGCCTGGAAGCCATTTTGCACCAGTTGGAATTGCATCAGCGCGAGATTGCCGGCGATAGCTTCCCGTATGGCCTGCAACTGATCATGACCGCGATTTCGCCGATGGTCCATGGCGGCGATCCGGTTGAGCTCCTGGATTTGGAGCCGGTCCTGGCTGATATGCGGGAAAAAATCCGTGATCCTCAGTATGTGCCCGGCCTGATCCGCCGCAAACTGCTGGAAAATCCGCACCGCGTTACCCTCACGCTGCGTCCGGATGACAAGCTGGAGAGTCGTCGCCAGGCGGCAATTCGCGATGCCCTTGCCCGCCGCAAGGCCTCGTTGACTGACGAAGAGGTTCGCCAGATTATCGAGCGCGCCCGGGCCCTGGAAGAACGGCAGACACGGAAAGACGACGATTCCATCCTGCCGAAGGTTGACCTGACCGACGTTCCCCTGCAGTTGCCGGAACCCGAGGCGCGGTTCGCCGGCGACATGCCTGCGACCATTTATGCCCGTGGCACCAATGGTCTGGTGTACGAGCAGGTGATCCTGCCGGTACCGAACCTGATCGAGGAAGAACTGTTGTTGCTGCCGTACTACACCACCCTGATTCCGGAAGTGGGTTGCGGCGACTTGGATTACCTGCAGATGCAGGATCGTATTTCGGCGGAATCCGGTGGCATCAGTGCGTCCTTCTCCGCCAAGGGAAAAATCGACGATGTTCAGGATCTTGAGGGTTATATCGTCTTTAATGGCAAGGCGCTGGCTCGAAACCGCGAGGCGTTGACTCGCCTCCTGAACGACGTCTTTGATGGCGCCCGCTTTGATGAGAAGGAGCGGGTGCGGGAGCTGATTGCCCAGATTCGTTCCCGCCGCGAGCAGGCGGTTACAGGCAGTGGCCATGCGTTGGCCATGGGGGCGGCATCGCAGGGAATCAGCCCGGGTGCGTGGCTGTCGTTCCGTCTTGGGGGATTGGAAGCTATCCGTGGCGTCAAGGCGCTGGATAAGTCCCTCAGCGAACCGGCCGAGCTCGACAGATTCTGTGAGCGGCTTGCAGCACTGCACGAACGTATTCGGAACCAGTCCCGTCAATTCCTGCTGATCGGTGAGGAAGAGCAGCTGGACCCGATGCTGACGGAAATGAAGACCGTTTGGGGCGACTCCGGTGCGGGAGAGCAAGCAGCCTGGAAGCTTGAGCCCGTCAGTTATCAGGCGCGTCAGGCGTGGTTAACGTCAACCCAGGTGAACTTCTGCGCCAAAGCCTACAGCACGGTTGCAATCGACCACCCGGACGCAGCGGCACTGACCGTTTTGGGTGGTTTCCTGCGCAACGGCTACTTGCACCGGGCGATCCGTGAAAAGGGTGGCGCCTATGGCGGTGGAGCTGGCCAGGACAGCGTGAACGGCACGTTCCGTTTCTTTTCATACCGCGATCCCCGGTTGGGCGAGACGTTGGAGGATTTTGACAACGCCCTGAAGTGGCTGCAGACCGAGCCGCACGATCCTCAGGAGCTGGAAGAATCCATTCTCGGCGTGATCGGGCAACTGGATCGCCCACGGTCACCAGCTGGTGCAGCCCGCCATGCTTTCCACAATCGCCTGTTCGGCCGGACGCCCGAGCAGCGTGCGCGTTTCCGGGAACGGGTGTTGGCGGTGACCCTGGATGATATGAAACGAGTGGCCCGCGAGTGGTTGAAGCCGGGCAGCGCCAGTGTAGCGGTTGTCACCAGCTTCGAAAATCGTGATACCGCTGAAAAACTGGGGCTGGAAATCCAGGAGCTATAAGGCACCTGAAAGCACCCGAAAACGGAAGGCCGACGCTCATTAAGGGAGAGGGCGTCGGCCTTTTTGTTATCTGCTCTATCGGTTCCGTTTAAGCCCGGTGCTGACCATGATGCGCGTAGAGATTTCCTCCACGGAATACGCGGTTGTGTTGAGGTAAGGAATTCGTTCCCGGCGGTACATCAGCTCAATTTCCTCAATTTCATGCATGCACTGCTTCATGGATGAATAACGGGAGTTCGGTCTGCGTTCGTTGCGGATGGTTGCCAGCCGCTCCGGCTCGATGGTCAGCCCAAAAATTTTCTCCTTGTGAGGCCGCAGCGCAGCTGGCATTTGCTGGTCGTCCAGATCTTCCTCGGTTATGGGATAGTTGGCCGCCTTTACACCATATTGCAGGGCCAGATACAGGCAGGTGGGCGTCTTGCCGCTGCGAGAGGCGCCGACGAGAATCAGGTCTGCCTCGTCGTAATGACGCGTGCGGGCGCCGTCATCGTTATCCAGCGCAAAATTAACAGCATGGATGCGCCGTTCGTAGCTGCCTTCGTTGTTGATGGCGTGTGATTTGCCAACGGTATAGGACGACGAGGACTGCAGCTCCTGTTCCAATGGATTCAGGAAGGTACCGAAGATATCCACCATGAAACCGTTTGCGCCGGCGATAACATCGCGGATATCGCTATTAACGATGGTGTCGAAAACCAGCGGCCGCATGCCATCGATTTCCTCCGCTTTATTGATGCGCTTGACCATCTCCCGGGCTTTGTCAGCGTCATCAATATATGGCACCGTAATGCGTTCAAACTCAATTTTCTCAAATTGTGCCAGAAGGCTGTGCCCCAAGGCCTCGGCGGTCAGGCCGGTGCCATCGGATATAAAGAAAGCGGTTCGTTTCATGGTGTGCGGTCCGGCTCCGTATTTGGCGGCTACCCTAGGTAAATTCCACAGGTTACAGTATCATACACGCCAAGTTCGAGAGCCCGCAGTGGAGAATGCAGTAATTGCAGGGTTGAAATCAGCTCCACCTGTCCGGTTTGGCTCTTTGCTACAATGAATCAAGGGAGACACGCTTTGGAAGATTACATTATCTGGTTTGATCACCTGGGAATGTCAGACGTTGACCGGGTCGGGGGAAAGAATGCCTCCCTCGGTGAAATGATCAGTAATCTTGCCAACGCAGGTGTTACCGTTCCGGGTGGCTTTGCTACAACCGCTCACGCCTACCGTGAATTCCTGGCCAAAGACGGTCTTCGTGAAAAGATCGACAACGCTTTGGACGCTCTGGACATCAATGATGTGAACGAGTTGGCTCGGGTCGGCTCCGAAATTCGCCAGTGGATTCTTGATACGCCATTTCCGGACGCGCTGGAAAAGCCACTTGCGGATGCCTACGCAAAGCTACGTGACGGCAACGACAACCTCGCGGTGGCGGTGCGTTCGTCAGCCACTGCGGAAGATCTTCCGGATGCGTCATTTGCTGGCCAGCAGGAGACTTTCCTTAACGTTGTGGGCCTGGAACAGGTGCGGACGTCAGTAAAGGAGGTCTTCGCCTCCTTGTTCAATGACCGCGCCATTTCCTATCGTGTCCACCACGGTTTTGATCACAAACAGGTAGCCTTGTCTGCTGGCATTCAGAAAATGGTGCGCAGTGAGACCGCTGCCAGTGGCGTTATGTTCACCCTGGACACGGAATCCGGTTTCCGGGATGTCGTGTTTATCACCGGCTCCTACGGCCTGGGTGAAACGGTGGTGCAGGGTGCTGTGAACCCCGATGAATTCTACGTTCACAAGCCCACCCTCACGGCGGGCAAGCCTGCCGTTCTGCGCCGCAACCTGGGTAGCAAGGCCATCAAGATGGTTTACCACACTGACCCCGCCGCAGAGCAGTTTGTGGAAACGGTCAAGGTTGAACAGGACGAACGTAATCGCTTCTGCATCACTGACGCGGAAGTGGAAGAACTGGCCAAGCAGGCCATGATCATCGAAAAGCATTACCAGCGCCCGATGGACATTGAATGGGCGAAAGATGGCGACGACGGCCGTATCTACATTGTGCAGGCCCGTCCGGAAACCGTTAAGAGCCGCGCTTCGGCCAACGTGATGGAGCGTTATCTGCTCAATGAGACCGGCACCATCCTGGTGGAGGGCCGCAGTATCGGCCACAAGATTGGCAGTGGCCCGGTCAAGATCATCACCAGTATCAAGGAGATGGACCGCGTACAGGCGGGCGATGTTCTCGTTACGGATATGACCGACCCGGACTGGGAGCCGGTGATGAAGCGGGCGTCCGCCATCGTAACCGACCGCGGTGGGCGTACCTGCCATGCTGCCATTATCGCGCGGGAGCTTGGTATTCCGGCCGTGGTGGGCTGTGGCGATGCCACGGAGATTCTGAAAGACGACCAGGAAGTGACGGTGTCCTGTGCCGAAGGCGACACCGGGATGATCTACGAGGGCAGCCTCGATTTTGAGCTGAAGGAAAACACGGTAGACTCCATGCCCGCCATACCGTTCAAAATCATGATGAACGTGGGTAACCCGGACCGGGCCTTCGACTTCCAGGCGCTACCCAATGAAGGTGTCGGCCTGGCGAGACTCGAGTTCATCATAAACCGCATGATTGGCGTTCACCCGAAGGCGCTGCTGAATTTTGACGGCCTGCCGCGGGATATTCGTCAGACGGTGGAGAAACGGATCTCCGGGTACAGCTCGCCGGTGGACTTCTACGTCGACAAGCTGGTCGAGGGAATATCCACCCTTGCCGCTGCCTTTGCGCCCAAGAAGGTGATTGTGCGGCTGTCCGACTTCAAGTCCAATGAATACGCCAACCTGATCGGCGGTACCCTTTACGAGCCCGATGAAGAAAACCCGATGCTGGGCTTCCGTGGTGCCTCTCGGTATATCTCCGAAACCTTCCGTGATTGTTTCGAGCTTGAATGCCGAGCGTTGAAGAAAGTCCGTAATGAAATGGGGCTGACCAACGTTGAGATCATGGTGCCTTTTGTCCGCACGGTGGGAGAAGCCGAGCAGGTGGTGAACCTGTTGGCGGAAAATGGTCTCAAGCGTGGCGAGAACGGATTGCGCGTGATCATGATGTGCGAGCTCCCCGCCAACGCCCTGTTGGCCGAGCAGTTCCTGGAGCACTTTGACGGCTTCTCGATTGGTTCTAACGACCTGACCCAGTTGACCCTGGGGCTGGACAGGGACTCCGGCATCATTGCCCACCTGTTTGACGAGCGGAATGACGCCGTCAAGGCGTTATTGGGCAGTGCTATCCAGGCCTGCAAGAAGGCGAATAAGTACATCGGTATCTGCGGCCAGGGGCCCTCGGATCATCCTGACCTGGCCAAATGGCTGATGGATCAGGGGATCGATTCCGTATCCCTGAATCCGGACTCGGTACTGGATACCTGGTTCTTCCTCGCGGACGAGAAAATCGACTGACCATTTCGAGAAAAGGAGCACGTGCGTGCCTATCGTAACCCCTGATCTGTGTGACGATTACCCCGAAATCCTGGTGGTAGAGCCGGGTTTCCGCAACTTTGGTGGCGTGGACGCCTTCGGGGGCGAGATCGTGACGGTGAAATGCTTTGAGGACAATTCCATCGTTAAGGAACAGGTTGCCCTGCCGGGTAACGGTCGTGTGATGGTTGTGGATGGTGGCGGATCAAAGCGGGCCGCTCTGCTGGGTGACATGCTGGCCGAGAAAGCGGCGGGTAATGGCTGGGCTGGCCTGGTGATCTATGGCTGTATCCGCGATGTAGATGTCATTGGAAAGACAGCCCTGGGAGTGCAGGCGCTGGGTACGCATCCGCGCAAGACCGAGAAGCGTGGAGTGGGTGATCTGGACGTGCCGGTCACCTTCGGAGGCGTGACCTTCCATCCTGGCCATTACATCTATGCCGATAACAACGGTATCGTGGTTTCCGAAAAGCCACTGAAGATCGACTGATACGGCCGTTTGCCCGGTAGTTCCCCCGTACTCTACCGGGCTACATTTCCCTTGACCGCACCGGTCAGCGTTTTACCTTTACAATCTCCATCCCCAGGAGAAACCCATCCCCGTCAGGAACACAGCGAAGCACGCGGCAGACCGTTTCGAATGGCGGGAATTGCTCGCTGGTGGAAGGTAGAAGGGTGTGGATTTCATCCCCTTCGGCAAACGCCCTTTCTACGTAAAGCTGCATGCCAGTGCCGCTGAGATCCCGGCAAATGCCTGGAATCGCGACGCCATTGCTGTCTGTGAGTTCGATTTCCGAGTTCATTGTCATGCGGTGGAAATCGCGTTTTTCTGAATAGTCCTTCATAGTTTCAGACATCCCGGCACCTCGCGGTTGTTGTTTTGTTAGTTATAAATGCTAAGGGCGGAAGCGTCAAAGAATTCATGGGAATAAAAATTCGGGAAGCCCTTATATTTAGTATTTAGGTTTCCCGAATGACACTATATGTGGGTTTTCGAAGAGGCGCTTCCTCCAACGTCTCCCGCGATGGAGAGGTGTTCTATGCCCAGTTGTCCGTTTTCCGTGAAGGCTTGAGCAGCGGGATAACAAGGGCCAAAATCACCCCGAGCAGCACAAGGGCTGCACCCAGTAGCATGAAATCGGATTCCTTTTTGGCTTCCAGGCGCTCCTTTTCAGCAGTGAGCACTTCCAGGTCGTTGCGCAGCTTCTGGTTCTCTTCGCGAAGCTCGCTATTCCGCCGATTCAGATTGATGGAGTCCGAAGCGACTTCCTTGATATTACGAAGCTCTTCGCTGAGTCTTCCTGCGCGGGCTTCCAGGGACTCTTCCGAGCTCCTGAGTTCGTTCCGTTCCGTTGTGACTTCCTCAAGCTGCGTCCTGAGATTATTCAGTTCATTGCGGGCTTGTTCCAGTTGCCGGTTGGTGGCTTCCAGACGTTGGCGCGCAATAGGAGTGTCGGTGAGATAGCGTGACACCATCCAGCCTTCGATGCCGTCCGGCGTGCGTACACGGCTATACCCTGATTCCGATGTTTCCAGCAGCTCAAGCGAGGTTCCGCTCCGGACTCCTGAGTGCAGGATTCGGTACTGTGTCCCTTCACCACTTCGGATCGGAGCGTAGAGCGTGTCATCGACATAAACGGTTTTGGCGTGGGTTGACGTTGCAGCCACCATCAAAACGATAATGCAGGTAATCAGACGTAAAGGCGTCACTGGTTTTATTCCCTGGAACAGCGATTTAAGGCGCAATTTTGTCATAGATGCCGGGTCATACAAGGTGGAGTTCATTACAAAAAGCTCATGGTGCCAGGTGCAGGCAACCGTGCGCCCTCAGGGCAGTACAGCCTTGAAGGGTTTGACGATCACTTTCTGGTACACACCGGCATCCACGTAGGGGTCGGCATCGGCCCAGGCCTGGGCCGATGCCAATGAATCAAATTCGGCTACAACCAGGCTGCCGGTGAACCCTGCGTCACCGGGTTCCGGTGTGTCCAGGGCCGGGTGGGGACCCGCGACCAGAAGGCGGCCTTCGTCTCTGAGCAGCTTTAGCCGTTCAATGTGGGCAGGACGGGCAGAAGACCTCAGCGGCAGGCTGTTCTCGACATCTTCGCTGATGATGGCGTAGTACATGATATTCTCCGGATATTTACTGACACAGTGTAATACCTGGCTGGTACACTGGCGTTGATGGTATTTACTCTGAAATCGGGAAAGATGTGACTATAACCCAAGAAGCTGACTTCTGCATTGATCTGCATTGCCACACGACGGCGTCCGACGGCGCGCTGCCACCGAAGGAATTGGTCGCACGTGCGCACGCCAGAGGTGTTACCCACCTTGCCATAACAGATCACGATACCATCGCCGGGCTTGAAGAAGCATCGGAGGCCGCACGGGAGGCTGGTCTTACGCTGATCGCCGGTACCGAGCTGTCCTGCCTCTGGAAAAGTCACACCATACACGTAGTCGGGCTTGATTTTGACGTTGATGACGACCGTCTGAAGCAGGCATTGGAGCGGCAGAACACGAACCGTTGGTCCCGAGCCCGCACCATTACCGACAAGCTTTCAAAGCTGAAAATTGAAAACCTGCTCGAGAAGGCAACGGATAAGGCGGGCGGCGACGTGCCCGGTCGGCCTCATTTTGCCAGGGTGCTGGTGGAAGAGGGGGTGGTAAAGGATATCGCCCAGGCGTTCAAGCGCTACCTTGGAGCTGGCAAGGCGGGGGATGTAAAGGGTTTCTGGCCTGAATTGCCGGAGGTAGTCCGGTGGATTACAGAGGCCGGAGGTGTGGCCGTGCTGGCTCACCCCAGGAAGTACAAGCTTACCGCAACCAAACTGCGCGCGCTCGTTGCCGACTTCCGTCAGGCGGGAGGCCGGAGTATTGAAGTCTCAACGTCGGGGCAGTCCAGCGGTGATCTGGGCTTTTTGGCGGAACTGTGTCGTCGGGAAAACCTGCTTGCCTCCCAGGGCAGCGATTTCCATTTTCCCGGTGCACCCTGGTGTGAGCTTGGGGTCATCATGAAAATGCCAGACGGGCTTGAGCCTGTCTGGCATCATTTCAAACAACCGGCAGGGGTTCCCGCAGCGGTTTAATCCGGTGCGTGGAACAGCAGGTATAGGTCGGTCAGCGAGTCGGGAATGGCGTCCGCCATTTGCCGGGACAGTTTCTCGCTGTTGCGGACATTCTGGAAGTCTTCATCCTCGAACAGCCCAGACAGCGTGAGCATCGGCACCAGCAGGTCTGCGGTTTCCTCCTCGCCGGCTTCCAGCCAGGCTTCCTCATTCTCGAGGAAGGTGTCCACGAACCCGGCACACCAGTTCTCCAATGCATTCATCGGATCGCCATCTTCAGGTTCCGGCAACTCAAGGGGCTGGCCCATGTCCAGTGCGTGTGCCATATCCCTGCCGAGTTGCTCAACGGCCTGGCGGAACACATCCGGAACCTGGCCGCTGGGCGCCTGTTCGGCGCCCGTGGCCAGCCTGAAGATGTCTTCAGTGCTCAAGGATGTCGGGCCTACCACGCTGGCGCAGACAACCCCATGCAAACCGAAGAAATCCAGGGCCTCGTCGCCCCAGGGTTCTGCGAAAAGGATGTCTTCCAGCGCTTCGATGTCCGAATCTGATAGCATTCGTCAGTTACTCCCTGCCTTTTTGGCCTCTTCGGCTGCCCGCTGACGCTTACGGACTTCCCTCGGATCATTGTAGGCACGGCCCGGGGTTACCGGTACATTCACCTGCTCACTCGGCTTTTCTTGCTCAGCCGCGGGCTCAACCGGCTTCTCTGCAGGTTTTTGCGTTTCCTCTGCCTCGGAGGCCTCGGCTTTCGGTTCCGCCGCTGGTTTGCTGGTCGTTTCCTGCGGTTCTTTCACCGTATCCGCTGCTGCCGGCTCGCTCGCCGGGGTGGCGGTATCGGGTTGTTCCGCTTTCTCGGTTTTGGTTGCCGTCGGCTCAGCGTCAGCAGTGCTGTCAGCCTTGGATTCCGCCTTGGGTTTGGTGTCAGCTTCTGTTGGTTGTGGCTTGGCATCCACTTCCTGCTTGGGGGTTTCGGCCTCTACCACGGCCTCTGGGGTTTCTTTGCCCGGAGTTGCCTTTTCAGCCTTGTCGGCCGTCGTCGCATCTGCGTCGGTGGTTTCAGCCTTCTTTTCAGCTGGTTTCCTGGATGACCGGCGTGGACGGGCAGGGCGTTTCGGCTTCTCCTCAGCAATAGTCTCGGACTCAGATTCAGATCTCACTGCCTCATTGCCCGCGGTGTCCGGCTGGTCGGGCTTCGCGGTGCCAGACGTTGCCGGCTGCGGCTGTTTTTCAGGCGCTTTATTGGGCTCCGCACTTTCGGCCGTTGGTTCCGCAGGTTTCGTCGCCGATTTCTCGACCGGTGCTTCCGTCGCGCTTTCCGCTGACGTCGCTTCGGCAGGCTTTTCAGCCACGCTTTCCGCCGGCTTGGGCTCTGCCGTATTGGCCGCGGCTACGTCCGGCTTTCCTGCGGGCTGAGTTGCAGGTTGCTTGTCGGTCTGCTCTTCCGGCTGAGTATCCTTCTGATGCCTTTCGCTGCGGGCGGACTTCCGATCTGCCGGTGTTGACGCCGGGTTTTCAGCAGGGGAGCCGTCGCGATTACGATTACGTCTTGGTTTGCGACGTTTTTCATCGGAGCCGGACTTGTCGGCGGCAGCGCTTTTCTGGGAACTGGTGTCCTGTTGTTCCTGGCGGTCCTTCTGGTCCCTGCTGGTCTGGGGCTTGTTGCGCCCCTGCCCGCGTCCCTGGCCCTGGCCGTCTTTGCGGTTGCCATCCCTGCGGCTATCGGCTGTCTTGTCGGCGCTCTTGTCAGCACTTCCCTGCTGGCCCTGGCCACTGCGGCCCTGGTCGTCTCCGCGATTGCGGTTTGCACCTCGGTTACGTCCCCGGTTGTCATCGCTGCGGCTGCTGTCGCCACGATTGGCGCCGGCCTGACGGCGGTCAGCACCACTGCGATTTCCGGAGCGGTTGTCGTCACGGGCCACCCTGGATTTACGACGGTCCTGGCGGTCCTGGGTGCGGCGGTCGTCGCGGTTGGAGCCGGCAGGCTGTTCCCGTTTCACTGGTGGTTCACCGATGACTTCCTCACCGCTGAAGAAATCCGCAATCTTGCGGCCAAGTTTGCGGAACAGGCCATCGGTCTGTTCGGCCGGGGTTTCTTGCGCTGCCTTTTCCGGGGCAGGTGCGGGCGCAACCGGGCGAATGGCTTTCACCGCTGCCTGTTCGCGGACCGGTGGCTGGGCAGCAGGGGCCTCGAAGATTTCTTCTTCCCGTTCACTGTATTCCTGAGCGACCTGGTAGCTCGATACATGCTCCACGCCGGTCTCATCGTCACGCATGCGCAGGATTTCGAAGTGAGGTGTTTCCATGTGAGGTGCGGGAACCACCACCACTTCCACTTCCTGGCGTGCTTCGATGTCGGCCAACTGCTTGCGCTTCTCGTTTAGCAGGAATGTGGCAACGGCGACGGGCACCACGGCACGGACCTGGCCGGTCTTTTCCTTGGAGGATTCCTCGTAGATCAGGCGCATGATGCTCAGGGCCAGAGACTCAATGCCCCTGATGGTGCCCTGGCCTTCACAGCGAGGGCAGACTTCGCTGCGGGTCTCGCCCAGGGATGGGCGCAAACGCTGGCGAGACATTTCAAGCAGGCCAAAGCGTGAAATCTTGCCCACTTGTACCCGGGCGCGGTCGATTTCCAGTGCTTCGCGCATCTTCTGCTCGACTTCGCGCTGGTGCTTGGCCGGGGTCATGTCGATAAAGTCGATCACGATCAAGCCGCCCATGTCCCTGAGACGCAGTTGGCGGGCAATCTCTTCCGCCGCTTCCAGGTTGGTCTGGAGCGCGGTTTCCTCAATGTCGTGGCCCTTGGTGGCACGGGAGGAGTTGATGTCAATGGACACCAGTGCCTCGGTGGGATCGATCACGATGGAGCCACCGGAGGGCAGCTTCACTTCACGCTGGAACGCGGTCTCGATCTGGCCTTCGATCTGGTAACGGCTGAACAGGGGGATTTCGTCCTTGTACAGCTTGATCTTGTTTTCGAACGAGGGCATGACGGCGCGAACGAAGTTCAATACATCCTCGTACACCGTTGCGGCGTCAATCAGTACCTCACCAATGTCCTGGCGAAGATAGTCGCGTACAGCGCGGATAATGACGTTGCTTTCCTGGTGAATAAGGAACGGCGCCTTGCGCTCACCGGCGGCCTGGGTAATGGCCTCCCAGAACTGGACGAGGTAGTCCAGGTCCCACTGCAGCTCTTCGGTGGTGCGGCCGATGCCGGCGGTACGAACGATGATGCCCATGGACTTGGGCACCTGTACATCGTTCATGGCCTCTTTCAGCTGCGCCCGCTCTTCACCTTCGATACGACGGGAAATGCCGCCGGCGCGAGGATTGTTGGGCATGAGCACGAGGTATCGGCCCGCAAGGGAGATAAAGGTGGTGAGGGCTGCACCCTTGTTGCCACGTTCTTCCTTATCCACCTGAATAATGACTTCCTGACCTTCGGCAACCACATCCTTGATGTTGATCTTGCCTTCAATCTGGCCGGGTGATTTCTTGAAATACTCCTTGGAGATTTCTTTGAGAGGAAGGAATCCGTGGCGTTCCGCGCCGAAGTCCACAAAAGCGGCTTCCAGGCTTGGCTCTACACGGGTTATGCGACCCTTGTAGATATTGGCTTTCTTCTGCTCACGGGAGCTGGATTCGATGTCGAGGTCAAACAGACGCTGGCCGTCAACCAGGGCTACGCGCAACTCTTCGGGATGAGTCGCATTGATCAGCATTCTTTTCATGGAAAGAAATGGTTCCTGTCGTTTGGTTTGGACAGAAAACCTGGGGAATAGCATCAGCGAAGCAGAACTTGCGTGCCGTGGGCCCCTTGTAACAGGGGTAATCCGACGGCCAGACGAATCAGATCCCTGCGGGGAATTTTCCCGGGGTTCCGAGGCCACCGCCGACGGTTCGCCTGCCTGTGGGCAGGAAAGAGTCGCTTTGGGTCAGAGTCTGTTGGCGCATGTTATCCGTTTTCAGGTTCACGCGGGTGCCTGGGTCTCACGTCGTATTCGTATGCTGGACGGCCCGGCCCTGCGTGCTGGTAATGATTCTTCGCGATGTCGCCCGACGGTTTTCCGTACGGTTTCTTGTTCCCCCGGCTTCTGGACAGTCGCTGTAATCAGCGTCTTCCGTTTTGGCCCGGGAGGATTTCAATCGCCGAGCCCGGTAATGATTGGGCTTTCGGCGTTCAAACTCTCAAATAGTGTCGGTATACTCCTGCCGCTCCGGCTTCTGGCATACTGGCCAGGCCGTAGACAAACGGCAGAGCACGCCGGAATATAACAGTATTCGCCGGCTCCTTCAATCCCGCAGGGTTTCCAGCGGTAAGGTATCCATGTCCAGATCGACCAGGCAAAAACGTCCCTCTTCGTCATCGCAGCCTGTCAGTGGCGAAAAGAGTAGCTCTGTGCCCGGCTCCAGAGGTGGCGAAATCAGGCAGGGTGTGCGAAAGGTGGTGGTTGATGAGGATAACCACGGTCAGCGCGTGGACAACTACCTGATGGCGCAGATCCGGGATGTACCGCGCAGTATCATCTATCGGATTATCCGCAAGGGCGAGGTGCGCGTGAACAAGGGCAGGGTGAAGCCCGACACCCGTCTGAATACGGGTGATGAGGTGCGCATTCCACCGGTTACCCGAAAGGAAAAGCCGGCGCAGGTAGTTCCAGGCTCCCGGGTTCAGGGGGTCATGCAGGACGCGGTGGTGTTTGAAAATGATCAGATGCTGGTGGTTAATAAGCCATCAGGTATAGCGGTTCACGGTGGTAGCGGGCTGGATTTCGGGCTGATCGAAGTCTTGCGGGCGGCGCGGCCGGAGGCCCGGTTTCTGGAACTCGTGCATCGGCTTGATAGGGATACATCGGGATTGGTGATGGTTGCAAAGAAGCGTTCTGCGTTGCGTTATTTGCAGGACGAGTTGCGTCACAAGCGTATTCGTAAACATTATCATGCTCTGGTGGCGGGCGACTGGCCTGGGGCTGTCAGGAAGGTCAGCGAGCCGTTGCTGCGGTTTGAGCTTGGCTCCGGTGAGCGCCGTGTTCGCGTGGATGAGGCAGGAAAGGACTCTCTCACCCGCTTCCGGGTATTGGACTCCTTTTCAGGGTATACCCTGGTTGAGGCCTCACCGGTAACCGGTCGCACCCATCAGATCCGTGTTCACAGTGCCTGGGCGGGGCATCCGATTGCCGGCGATGACAAGTATATGGATGATGTAAGCCTGCGGGCATTTCGTTCCGCCGGCGGTCAGCGTTTAATGCTCCACGCCCGCGCCCTGGACTTTACGCTGCCCTCCACGGGAGAGTCAGTTCATCTTGAGGCTCCCTATGATGAGGCTTTCAGCGAACTCATGGCCAAGCTGGCGGCGCGCCGGAAGGCCTCCGAATAATCCGTTGTTCTGTGGTTCGCAAGCAGAATGACCGCACCAAGGAAGTATCAATGGACGTAAAGGTCGTGATTTTTGACTGGGACGGAACGCTGGTGGATTCCGTTGATCATATTGCCGACAGCCTTCATCAGGCGGCCACCGAGCTGGGGTATCCGGAACTGGAGCGGGAAGCCTATCGCGATATCATCGGCCTGGGCATGATTGAAGCTCTGGAAAAGCTGTATCCCGGTATAACGCGGGAGGAAATGACGGCGATTCGCGAAGGTTATGCCCGTTATTTTTTCTCCAAGGTGACTACGCCCCAGAATGTGTTTGCGGGCATGGCGGACGTACTGGCTGACCTTCGTGCAGCGGGGCGCGGCTGCTCGGTGGCCACCGGCAAGAGCCGCCGCGGCCTGGAAGGTGCTTTGGTGTCCAGCGGGCTTGGGCCGCATTTTGATATTACTCGCTGCGCGGATGAAACCCGCTCCAAGCCCGACCCGGCGATGCTCGGAGAGATCATCCGCTTTTACGGCATTGAGCCGGCGGAAGCGGTTATGATCGGCGATACCCGGTACGATCTTGAGATGGCCCAGCGTATCGGGATGCCGTCTATTGGTGTGGAGTGGGGTGTGCATAAACGTGATGTGCTGGGGCATTACGCACCGCACGCGGTCGTCGATTCGGTAAAAGACCTGCGCGACGTACTCGGCCTCTGAGCCGCAACAGTAACAGGAAGTAGCAATGAGCGATTGGGAATCAGACAGGCATCCTGGCTGGGGGAGCGAACCAGAAAACCCGGAAAGCGGGGCGAAAAGGCCTGAGGGAAGTCGCCGCAAGCCGGCGATGCCGCCGGAGTCGGCTCGTGATTGGAAATTGATCGAAAAGTTGGTGATGTCTCTGCAGTCAGAGCAGCGAAAAAGCCGCCGCTGGGGGATATTTTTCAAGCTGCTGACGTTCGGGTATCTCTTTGCCTTGCTGCTGATGATCCAGTTCCCGCTAAGCGGTGCGCTGGAATCCGCTGCCAAGGGAAAGCATACGGCACTCGTGGAGATCGAGGGCACTATTGCGGCGGATGAGCTCGCCAGCGCCGACAACATTGTAGGTTCCCTGCGCGAAGCGTTTGAGGCAGAGAATTCGGTGGGGGTGATCCTGCGCATCAACAGTCCGGGCGGCAGTCCGGTCCAGTCCGGTTACGTCTATGACGAAATCGTTCGGCTGAGGGGTGAGTATCCGGAGAAAAAAGTGTATGCGGTGATTTCCGATATTGGTGCCTCTGGCGCCTACTATATTGCTGCGGCTGCTGATGAAATATACGCCGACAAGGCGAGTCTCGTGGGTTCCATCGGTGTGGTGGCCGGAGGTTTCGGATTTACCGGGATCATGGACAAACTGGGGGTCGACCGCCGTCTGTACACGGCGGGTGAGAACAAGGCGTTCCTGGATCCGTTCTCACCGGAGGAAGAAGAAGAGGTGCAATTCTGGCAAGACGTTCTGGAAACCACTCACAGTCAGTTTATCGAGAGTGTGCGGAAGGGGCGGGGTGATCGGCTTGCGGATGACGAGCAACTGTTCTCAGGGCTGGTCTGGAGTGGTGAGCAGGCGCTTGAGCTTGGCCTGATCGATGGTCTTGGCAGTTCTTCGCATGTGGCAAGACAGGTTATCGGCCAGGAGGATCTTGTGGACTACAGCCGCCGAGAATCGCCGTTCCAGGAAATTGTTGACCAGTTCGGCGTTTCTGTAGGCAGTGGTATTGCCCGCTACTTCGCTGAATCGCGGCTGGAGCTGCGCTGAGGGTCGTGGGGCTGATGCAGTGGATTCAGCCCCCAATTTAGCAGCATTCTGGTGAGTGCGATCAACGGCAGCCCGATCAGGCTGTTCGGATCGTCCCCTTCCAGTCGCTTGAACAGGGTGATGCCCAAGCCTTCCATTTTGAAGCTGCCTGCGCAGTCGTAGGGCGTCTCAATGTGTAGGTAGTTGTCGATTTCGTCCGCGTCTAGCTCCCGGAAATGGGCGTGGAAGTGTTCGCAGTGGCTCTGCCGTTCGTCAGTGCCGGAATCCAGCAGTACCAGGCCCGTCAGGAATGAGACTCTCTGGCCGCTGCTGCGCTTCAGCTGCTGCACGGCGCGCTCATGGTTTCCCGGCTTGTTCAGCACGGTGCCATCCTCGAGGCAGGCAACCTGGTCAGAGCCGATGATCCAGTGGTCAGGATAATCCCCGGCGAGTGCTTCTGCTTTCTTTAGCGCCAGTCGCACGGCCAGCTGTTCCGGGCCTTCACTTATCTCTGGTGATTCATCGACGTTCGGTGATGCGGCCTGGAAGGGCAGTCCCAGCCGTTCCATCAGCTGTCGCCGGTAAGGTGATGATGAGGCAAGCAGAAGTGGGCGGTGTTGCATTGGGTTCCTTATGTCATTGCTTGGTATTATCGTAGAATACACCTATCCGCAGTGTAACCCTTGCCCAAAAGCGCATGAAGTCTTTGACAGCGGGCGGTCAGGTCCCTAAAATTGCGCGCCTATGTCAAAAGCCTCAAGCACCGAGCTGCCCAAAACTGTCGATCCTTACCGATTGGCAGAGCAACAAATAGTGTTGGAGGGAGAAATTCCTCTGCAGGCATTGTCTCGTTTTGGTGATTCTGTATTTGGTTTTGAGGACGGCGCAGTGTGCCGGGTGAGCCTGTCATTCTCCATGGACGGCGAACGCCGACGCATGGTGACAGGTGAGCTGGAAGCACCGGTTACCCTGGAGTGTCAGCGCTGCATGGGGCCCATGCAAAAGACACTGGTCTCCCACTTTACATTGGGGTTGGTGACCAGCGATGAGCAGGCCCAGCAGTTGCCAAAAGAGCTTGAACCGTTTCTGACGGACGATTTCAGCGCGGATTTGTGGTCCTTGACTGAGGACGAACTGTTGCTGGTTCTGCCGCCGTTTCCGCTTCATGAGCGTGACGAATGTCCCGCCCGAGAAGAGCTGGAAGCCTTTGAACCGGATGAATCCGGGGACGAGCCGGTCAGGAAGTCTGAAGACAACCCGTTCAGCGTACTGGCGGATCTCAAGACAAAGAAACATTAATCAGGCGTCGTTTTCCCTGGAAACCGTCGCGAATTTAACGAACACACGTTTATCAGGTCAGGAGCATAATCATGGCTGTACAGAAAAATCGAAAAACCCGCTCAAAGCGCGGTATGCGTCGTTCACACGATGCTCTGAGCACGGCAGCTCTGTCCACTGACACCACGACTGGTGAAGTGCATCGTCGTCACCACGTGTCGCCGGACGGTTTTTACCGTGGCAAGCAGGTAATTGAGGCTCGCGACGAGTAAACCGTCGCGAGCAATCCACCCGCCAGTGCGAGATGGAGGAACGGTGAAGCCGGTCACCATCGCAATTGACGCCATGAGTGGTGATCGCGGAGCCGATGTTGTGGCCTCCGCTGCACTGGATGCGGTGAAAGAAAACGAAGCCTTGAGTCTCGTTCTGGTAGGAATCCGGAGTGAGCTCGAGGCTTTGTTGCATCCTGGGCACTCGCGAATTCGTATCGTCGAAGCTGCCGATGTCGTGCGGATGAATGAGCGGCCCTCCCATGCGCTTCGCCACAAACGCAATTCGTCCATGGCCGTGGCGCTGGGGCTTGTTCGCGATGGCGTTGCTCAAGGTTGTGTCAGTGCTGGCAATACCGGCGCGCTCATGGCGTTCGGCCGTTCTGTTATCCGTATGTACCCGGGTATTGAGCGCCCTGCAATCGCCAAACTGATTCCGTCGCTTCGGGGGCGTTGCCACGTGCTCGATCTGGGCGCCAACGTGGACTCCACTGCGGAAAACCTCTATCAGTACGCACTGATGGGCTCACTGATGGCATCGGCCATCTGCAATCAGCCAGAACCTCGAGTCGCTCTGCTTAATGTTGGCGAAGAGGAAATCAAGGGCAATGAGCAAGTGCGGCTTGCCTCTCACATGCTGGCCCAGTGCGATACCATCAACTACATCGGATACATCGAGGGCAGTGATCTGTTCCGCGACGTGGCGGATGTGGTGGTGTGCGACGGTTTCGTCGGGAATATTGCCCTGAAGACGGGTGAGGGTGTTGCCGGTCTGCTGATTGAATTGCTGGAACAAGCCTTTACGAAAACGTTTTACGGCAAGTGCGTCGGCTTCTTCGCGCGGCCGATTATCGGACGGCTGCTCCGGCTTATGGACCCCTCAAGGCATAACGGTGCCAGTCTCCTTGGCCTTCAAGGGGTGGTGATAAAGAGCCATGGCAACGCCAACGAGCGCGCCATGCTGGCCGCCATACGTCAGGCGGTTCGTGAAGTTGAGCTGGAAGTGCCCAGCCGCATAAACGACCGTCTCGATGACCTGATGATCTGAGCGCTCAAGCCTTAACCTGTCCCTGAGACTAAAGTCTCTCCCCATTTTTGCTAGATTGGCCGGATCGGCCCCCAGGTTGTACTATTGGCTAATCTCCCGTAACCCCTCATTGACGGTAAGATTCCCACTATGAAATCAGCCTTTATTTTTCCCGGACAAGGATCGCAGTCTGTCGGTATGCTGGGAGCAGCAGCCGAGAACTGGCCGATCATAGAAAAAACGTTTTCCGAAACCTCCGATGTACTGGGGTATGATCTCTGGCACCTGTGCCAGCATGGCCCTGCGGAAGCGCTTAATCAGACCACGGTTACCCAGCCAGCGCTGTTGGCGGCGAGCGTCGCGCTCTGGCGGCAGTGGTTTGTAGCAGGAGGTCAGGCGCCTGACTTTGTCGCCGGGCACAGCCTGGGTGAGTACAGTGCGCTGGTTGCAGCGGAAAGCCTGAACTTTTTTGATGCCATTAAACTGGTGCAACTGCGTGGCGAGCTCATGCAGGCCGCCGTGCCAGCCGGCGAAGGCAAGATGGCAGCCATTCTTGGTCTCGAAGACGACGACGTAACCGCCGCCTGTGCCGAGGCGGCGAATGGTGACGTGGTTGCCGCCGTCAATTTCAATGCCCCTGGGCAAGTAGTGATTGCTGGTGCTGCTGGAGCGGTTGAACGCGCCATCGAAGCCTGCAAGGCCCGAGGTGCCCGCAAGGCCATGCCATTGCCGGTGAGTGTGCCTTCCCACTGTGCCCTGATGAAGGGAGCCGCGGAGGAACTGGCAACCGCGTTGGACGAAGTAACGTTTAACGATGCTGTCATCCCGGTAATACAGAATGTTACCGCTTCCGTCGCCCAGGACAGTGAATCCCTCAAGGCTAATCTGGTCAAGCAGCTATACTCTCCGGTGTTGTGGACCGATACCGTTCGTAAACTGGTGGCAAATGATGTGCGGATCGCTGTAGAGTGCGGCGCCGGTAAAGTCCTTGCAGGGCTGGCGAAGCGCATTGACCGTGAATTGTCGGTTTACGGCATTGACGAGCCGGATGCGCTGGCAAAGGCGTCAGAGGCATTTGGACAGTAATAAATAGGAGCAACACATGTCTCTTGAAGGCAAAACAGCGCTGGTAACGGGTGCAACTCGCGGGATCGGAAAGGCCATTGCAAAGGCGCTGGCAGATCAGGGCGCCATGGTGGTCGGTACGGCAACCAGTGAGAATGGCGCCGAGTCGATTTCCGCTGACCTGAAAGCAGCAGGCGCGAAGGGTTTCGGTATCGTAATGAACGTCGCCGACCCAGACAGCATCGAGGCTGGCCTGAAGGAAATCAACGAGAAAGCCGGTGCGCCGGCGATCCTGGTCAACAACGCAGGGATCACTCGTGATAATCTGCTGATGCGGCTGAAGGACGATGACTGGGCGTCGGTGGTGGAAACCAACTTGTCCAGCGTCTACCGGACCAGCAAGGCCGTATTGCGGGGAATGGCCAAGGCGCGATGGGGTCGGGTGATCAATATCAGCTCGGTTGTGGCTGGTATGGGTAACCCCGGACAGGCCAACTATTGCGCTGCCAAGGCCGGAGTTGAGGGTTTTACCCGCAGCCTGGCGAAAGAAATGTCGAACCGGGGCATTACCGCCAATTGCGTAGCGCCCGGATTTATCGATACGGATATGACCCGAAAACTGGACGACAAGCAACGCGAGGCTATGATGGAAGTCATACCTGCCGGTCGTCTGGGTGAGCCGGAAGAAGTGGCTGCGGTGGTTGCCTTCCTGGCGTCGGAGGCCGCTGGTTACGTGACGGGCGAAACGATCCACGTGAACGGCGGTATGTACATGGGATAGTCCCTGCGGGGACGTGTGCGCAAACCCTTGTCGCACAACATGTTTGAATGGAACCCCTGCTTGTTTGCAGGTATGGTTTAAACTAAACTGGCAGCACTTAAGTTGCTTGGTTGACACAAAAGTGAGGACATTATGAGTACAGTTGAAGAGCGCGTGAAGAAGATCGTTTGTGAGCAGTTGGGCGTTAAAGAGTCCGAAGTTCAGAACACATCTTCTTTTGTAGAGGACCTTGGCGCTGACTCACTGGACACCGTTGAGCTGGTCATGGCACTCGAAGAAGAGTTCGAGACCGAGATTCCCGACGAGGAAGCGGAAAAGCTGGCGAGTGTCCAGGACGCGATCGACTACATCGTCGCGCACACCTGATACTCTGCACGCTTTATCGCCAGGCAAAAAGCCGTCCATGTGACTAGACATCGGACGGCTTTTTTATTGGCAGGAATTCCAGTCCATGATCAGCAAGGAACTCAGGTGAAGGGGTATGGCTAAACGACGTGTTGTAATCACAGGCATGGGAATGCTCTCGCCACTGGGTAACGATGTGGATTCGTCCTGGGACGGCATTTGTTCCGGTCGCAGCGGCATTGCCGGAATCGACCGTTTTGATACCACCGGATACAACACACGAATCGGCGGTGGCATCAAGAACCTGGATATTGAACCGTACCTGTCCACGAAGGACGCCAGAAAACTGGATGCCTTCATTCATTACGGCCTGATCGCCGCTCAACAGGCGGTAGATGCCAGTGGTCTTGATGAGTACACCGATCTTGATCGTGAAAGGGTAGGGGTTGCCATCGGCTCAGGCATAGGCGGTCTTGAATACATCGAGAAAAACGTGATCACGATGGAGAAGTCCGGGCCGCGAAAAGTGTCTCCCTTCTTTGTGCCAGCCTCCGTAATCAACATGATTTCAGGAAACGTGGCTATCCGCTTTGGCTATAAGGGCCCAAACATCGCCATCGTGACAGCCTGCACGACCGGCACCCATAACATTGGCTATGCAGCGCGCACCATTGCTTACGGTGATGCCGATGTGATGTTGGCCGGCGGTTCGGAAATGGCCACCACCCGAAGCTCAATTGCCGCGTTTTCGGCAGCGCGTGCGCTGTCCACCCGCAATGACGACCCGGAAAAGGCCAGCCGGCCGTGGGATCGTGGCCGGGACGGCTTTGTGCTCAGCGACGGCGCCGGCGTGCTGGTGCTGGAGGATCTCGAGCACGCGAAACGCCGTGGTGCCACCATTCATGGCGAAGTGATCGGTTTCGGTATGAGCGACGATGCGTTCCATATAACTGCTCCCCCAGAGAACGGTGAGGGTGCCGCGCGCTCCATGAAGAATGCGATTCGCGATGCCGGGCTCGGCGCCGACGACATCGACTACATCAATGCCCATGGCACTTCGACGCTCGTGGGAGACCTGGCAGAAGTGTCTGCCGTGAAATCGGTATTTGCCGACCACGCTTACAAGTTGGCTGTCAGCAGCACCAAATCCATGACCGGGCACTTGCTTGGCGCTGCCGGGGCCGTTGAGGCGATTTTCTCGGTATTGGCGATCCGGGAAGGTATGCTGCCGCCGACCGTCAACCTTGACGATCCCGATGATGGTTGTGACCTGGATTTTGTGGCCGGTAAGAGCCGCAAAGCTGATGTCCGGGTTGCGTTGTCCAACTCTTTTGGCTTTGGTGGTACAAACGGCACCCTGATTTTCCGTCGTTACGAGGATTGACCGGGTTGTGTTGAACGTTATTCGCCCCGACGGCAATGGAGTTTCAGCGACAGACCGGGGGTTGGCCTACGGTGATGGGTTGTTTGAAACCATCCGTATGCGTGGCCGGCAAGCCGTGCTGCGCTCATACCATCTGGATCGTATGGTGGCCGATGCTGGCCGCTTGGGCATTCCGATTGAGCGCAGTGACCTGGATGCTGAAATTAGCCGCTCGGGTTGCAATTTGGCGTCCCAATACGGCGACGACTGGGTGCTGAAGCTCGTCCTCACTCGAGGGAGTGGCGGGCGAGGTTATCGGTCTCCTGTCGAGTGTGAGCCAAGCCTGATTGTCACCTCCTCTCCGATGCCAATACTTCCCCCGCCGGGAGGAGTGGTTGCAGCGCTGTCCAAGTTTCCACTCACCGTGAATCCGAGGCTGGCGGGTATCAAGACCCTGAACCGGCTGGAGCAGGTGATGGCAAGCCGTGAGTTCAGTGGCGAGGAATTCGAACTGATCATGGCGAACGCCGACGGGCAGTTGCTTGAGGGGACGCGAACCAACCTCATTATCAGGATGGAGGGAGAGTGGGTAACCCCTCCGGTTGAGAGCCTTGCAGTGGCCGGCGTCATGCGGCAGTTCGCCCTTGAGTGTCTGCGCGCATCCGGCCATACCATCCGGGAGCAGATCATCCAGCCTGCGTTGCTGTCGTCACCCGGGCTGCGTGGACTGTATCTCGTTAACAGCGTTGTGGGTATTGTCGCGGTTCGCAGATTGGGCAGCGTTGATTTGCCAGTTGATGATGGGCTTGAGACAATCTGCGACCCTCTGAAAACTTTGGAATAAAAGCTTGTTCAAGAAGTTACTCATCTGTGTGTTCTGTCTCTCCGTCCTGGCGCTTGCCGGGGGTGGTCTCTGGTTATGGCAGGGGCTTCAGACCCTTGAGCAACCTGTAGCGTTGGATGAGCCGGTGCTGTTCAGCGTGCCCTCCGGGAGCGGTTACGGTCAGGTTGCGCGTAAACTCGAAGCGGAAGGCCTTGTGGGCGACAGTCTGTGGCTGAAGATTCATGGTCGTCTTTACCCGGAGCAGGCGCTATTAAAGGCTGGCGAATATGAGTTCACCGATGGCATGACCAGTCTCGACATGATCAATGCGATGGTCGCCGGTGACACCAAACACTGGCAGATTCAGTTTATTGAAGGCTGGACCTTCCGTGACATGCGCGCCGCGCTCGCCAGCAGTGAGCGTCTTGGGCAGGTGACCGCCGACTGGACCGACGACCGGATCATGGAAGAGATGGGTGCCAACGGGTCGCATCCTGAAGGCCGCTTCTTTCCGGATACCTATCTGTTTACCAGCAGTGAAACCGACCTTGATCTGTTACGCAGGGCCTTTGAGCGAATGGAAGAGGTGCTTGCGACGGAATGGCAGGCCAAGGCTGAAAACCTGCCTTACGATTCTCCCTATGACGCTCTGATTATGGCGTCGATCGTTGAGCGCGAAACCGGTGCGGTTCATGAGCGGGAGGAAGTGGCCGGCGTCTTTGTCCGGCGCCTGGAGAAAGGTATGAGGTTGCAGACCGATCCTACGGTCATCTATGGGATGGGAGAGAAATACCAGGGGCGTATCACTCGCAAGGATCTGCGAACCCACACTGACTACAATACCTATCGGATCGACGGACTTCCGCCCACGCCCATCGCGTTGCCCGGCCGGGAAGCGATTCATGCGGCGCTGAATCCGGCTGAAGGCGATGCGCTCTACTTTGTGGCGCGTGGCGATGGCACCCACAAGTTTTCGAAAACCCTGGCGGAGCACCAGAAGGCCGTGAGGGCGTTTCAGCTCAACCGCCGTTCAGACTACCGTTCCTCTCCAGCTCCGTCTCCAGCACCGTCTCCGGATACAACAGCGGAAGAGGGTGGCCAATGACCCGCAGAGGGCAGTTTATTACCTTTGAAGGTACGGAAGGGGTTGGTAAGTCCACTCAACTGGCGAACGCCGCAAGTACGCTGGACGCGCTTGGCGTTGAATGCGTTGTAACCCGAGAGCCCGGCGGCACCCCGATGGCGGAGTCCATCCGCGAGCTGTTGCTGGCGCCGCGTGATGAGCCCGTGAACGAAACCACCGAGCTGCTGCTGATGTTCGCCGCCAGGGCGCAACACCTTCATACGCGTATTCTTCCTGAATTGGAGGCTGGTCGCTGGGTTCTGTGTGACCGGTTCACCGACGCCACCTTTGCCTATCAGGGGGGAGGGCGTGGTGTGCCCGCCGATCGCATAGCGCTACTGGAAAGTCTGGTGCAGGGCACGGTGCGCCCGGATCACGTTATCCTGCTGGACGCACCGGTGGAAACCGGTATGACCCGTGCCCGCCATCGGGGGGATCTGGACAGGTTCGAACAGGAAGCGGTAGCGTTTTTTGAGCGAATACGCGAGACCTATCTCGCTCGCGCCGCCAGCGCGCCGGGCCGTTATCACATCGTGGACGCCTCCCAGCCGATTGAGGCGGTCAGCGACGAGGTCGCGGGCCTGCTTCGGAGTCTGGTGAATCGGGCGTAGTCGTGCAAGTTTGCCGATGATCTGCTTTAATTGAGCTACATTCTCAGGAAATTTCCGGATCGCGGGCATGTTGGACGCACGTTTGCTCAAGCTTCCCACCGCTTCACATCATCATCGTCACGAGCATCATCAGATTGTTGTCGGTGTTCGTGGAGAGGCCGACCTGAGTGTGGATGGAACAGGTTCACACCTGGACACCTGGCGAGCCTGCCTGGTGCCCACTGAAGCGCGCCACGATTACTGTGGTGATCTGCAGAACCATGTTCTGGTTATCAACCTCGATCCCTACATGCCGGCCATCAATAGTCCTGGGCACAGTGAGTATGAAACACTCGCGCCTCTGTTTGAGCGGCCGCGCACACTGGTTCTGGACAATAAGCTGCAAGGGCTGGTTCAGTTCGTGGCGGGAGAGTTCGATCGCTCGCCGGATAATCAGGATATGCAGCGGCACATGGGGGCAAGCATCCTGCACTGCATGGCCGGGCGCATGAACGAAGGCAGGGAGGTTCGCCAGAACCGCCATGCCATCAGCCCCGACACGATCCGCCGTTACATCATGGAGAATATCCAGCGAAAGATAACGGTGAGCGATCTTGCCGGTGTGGCCTGCCTCAGTGTCAGCCGCTTCCACGAGATGTTTCGTAACGTGACGGGTATTACCCCCCACCAGTTTCTGCTCCAGACCCGGCTTGACCAGGCCGTGCAATTCCTGACCATGACATCCCTTTCGGTCTCCGAAATCAGTTACCGGACTGGATTTTCCTCCCAGAGTGCCCTCACCAACGCGCTCAGAAAACACAAGGGTACGACGCCCTCCAGGTTGCGTTTTGGTGACAAAGTCGCCTGATTTGTTAAAAAAGCCTCATTTTCGGACGAATTTACAAAAGAATCGTAGGATTTTGTAAGCCTGAAGTCCGTAGTAATACTAACTTAACAGGGTAGCTGATCACGTCACAGCGCAGTACGGTACGTACGCGTTGCCTGACCCAACCATAATAAAAGTTCGAGGGGCCCGGCCATAGACGGGAACCGTCGGCGAGGCGCTCAGATGTTCAATGCAAGCAAGGTGCTCGAGCCTGCATTTCAGGAACAGCCAAAGTCGTTCTTCTGGCAAGCGATTACTGCCAACTACGCCGTCGACGAAACACGTTACCTCAACGAACTGATCCCCCTTGCCCAAAGCGATGCTTCTGAGCATCGAGACGTCACTGAAACGGCAACGAGCCTGATCAGAAAGGTCCGCGAGCAGGACGACTCCGTCCATATGGTCGACGCACTGCTGCAGGAATACAGCCTGGATACCGAAGAAGGCATCCTGCTGATGTGTCTGGCCGAGGCGTTGATGCGTATCCCCGACAAATACACCGCCGATGCGTTGATTCAGGACAAGCTGTCGGACGCTGACTGGAAGAAGCACGTGGGCCGCAGTGAGTCGACCCTGGTCAATGCCTCCACCTGGGGGCTGCTGCTGACTGGTCGTGTGGTCAAGATGGATAAACGACTGGACGGTTCCCCGTCCAGTATCTGGAAGCGTCTTATCAAGCGTAGTGGCGAGCCGGTCATTCGGAGCGCGATGTACCAGGCCATGGCCATTATGGGCAAACAGTTCGTGCTCGGACGGGATATCGACGAAGCATTGAGGAACGCCCGCGAGTACCGGGATTTGGGCTACACCTACTCCTTCGACATGCTCGGCGAAGCGGCAATGACCAGGGGCGACGCTGACCGTTACCTGAAGGACTACATGGATGCCATTGAGTCCGTGGGAACCGATACCTACCCGGACAGCCGGGCACCAGCGCCCTCAATTTCCATCAAGCTATCAGCCCTGCACCCTCGATACGAGGCGTCCCAGGAAGAGCGGGTTCTGGAAGAGCTTTACGCAACAGTCATTGATCTGCTGACGTTTGCGCGGGAAAAGAAGGTATCCATTACCATCGATGCCGAGGAAATGGATCGGCTGGAAATCTCGCTAAAGCTGTTTGAGAAGGCATTTACATCACCGGTTGCAAAGGGGTGGGGTGGTTTTGGCCTGGTTATCCAGGCCTATTCCAAGCGTGCTTTGCCGGTATTGTGCTGGTTGACCAAACTGGCGAAACAGCAGGGTGACGAGATCCCCATTCGCCTGGTCAAAGGGGCCTACTGGGACACCGAGATCAAAATCTGCCAGCAGTTGGGCCTGGAGGGCTACCCCGTATTTACGCGCAAAGAGGCTACCGACACCTCCTATCTGGCGTGTCTGCGTTATTTGCTGAGTGACTACACCGAAGGAGCGTTGTATCCGCAGCTTGCGAGCCACAACGCCCATACGGTTTCCTCGGTTCTGACCATGGCGAGGAACAAAGGGCGCAGGATCGAGTTCCAGCGCCTGCACGGTATGGGAGACGCCCTCTACAACAGCATCCTTGAGGACAACAATCTTCCGGTTCGCATCTACGCCCCTGTGGGAGCTCACAAGGATCTGTTGCCGTACCTGGTACGACGGCTGCTGGAGAATGGGGCAAATTCCTCATTTGTTCACCGGTTGGTGGACGCGGCAACGCCCATAGAGGCTCTGGTGCAGAATCCGGTTCAGGAACTGCAGGGATACGACTCACTGCCCAACGACCGAATTCCATTGCCCGTCGATATCTTTGGCAACGAGCGGCGCAACTCCAAAGGGATGAATATCCATGTAGCGGCTCATCTGGATCCGTTGCTGAATCATCTTGGCCAATGGGCAAAGAAACGCTGGGAAGCTGCACCGGTCATTGGCGGCGAAAAGCGCCGGGACGGAGAGCGGAGTGATATCCATGCGCCCTACGATCGCTCCCAACACGTTGGTCAGGTGTACTGGACGACCGAAGCCCAGGCGGAAGAAGCCCTGGTCGTTGCAACGGAAGGTTTTGTTTCCTGGCGGGAGCGTCCGGTGGAGGATCGTGCCGCCTGTCTCGAGCGATACGCCGAGCTGATGGAAGCAAATATGCAGGAGCTGATGGCGATCTGCTGCCGTGAAGCCGGGAAAACCATACAGGATGGTATCGACGAGGTGCGCGAAGCCGTCGATTTCTGTCGCTATTATGCCCTCCAGGGCAGATCCCGCTTTGGCAAGGCCTTGGCTCTACCTGGCCCCACGGGCGAGAGCAATGAGCTTTACATGGAAGGGCGGGGCGTCTTCCTCTGCATCAGCCCCTGGAATTTCCCCCTGGCTATTTTTACTGGCCAGGTGATGGCGGCGTTGGTGGCAGGAAATGCTGTTATCGCCAAGCCTGCGGAGCAGACAAGTCTGGTTGCTCAACGGGCTTTTGAGCTGATGTTGGAAGCTGGCTTCCCACCCGATGTGATTCAATTTTTACCCGGTGATGGCGCAACAATCGGCGGCAAACTGACCCCGGACCCCAGAATTGCCGGCGTCGCCTTCACCGGCTCTACACAGGTAGCGCACATACTCAATCGCACTCTGGCGCAGCGTGAGGGGGCAATTGTGCCCTTCATCGCCGAGACCGGCGGACAGAATGCCATGGTTGTGGACAGCAGTGCGCTGCCGGAGCAAGTGGTCAGGGATGTCATCCAGTCCGCTTTCGCCAGTGCCGGGCAGCGTTGCTCGGCACTGCGTGTGCTCTATATCCAGAAAGAGGTCGCTGAGCGCACAGAAAGCCTGCTGGCGGGCGCCATGCAGGAACTGATGGTCGGCAACCCTGAGCGTCACAGCACCGATGTCGGACCGGTGATTGATCAAGAAGCGCGGGATGGTCTGAAAGCCCATCTGACCGAGCTTGGCAAACATGCCAGGTTGGTATCGCAGGCGCCAATACCGGAGGCCTGCCGCGACGGCTACTTTGTGCCACCGTCCGCCTACGCCATTTCAAGTATCAACGAGTTGAAAGACGAACACTTCGGCCCTGTTCTCCATATAGTCCGCTACACTGCAGAGAAGCTGGACGATGTGATCGATGAAATTAATGCGGCGGGTTATGGACTTACCCTGGGTATTCACAGCAGAAGTGAGTCCACAGCGGCCTATATCGAGCGGCGGGTAAAAGTGGGCAATACCTACGTTAACCGAAACCAGATTGGCGCGGTTGTTGGTGTTCAGCCTTTCGGGGGGCGGGGGCTTTCCGGTACCGGTCCCAAAGCTGGCGGGCCGCACTACCTGCTACGGTTTGCGACGGAGAGAACCCGCACCATCAACACCACAGCGGTGGGTGGAAACGCGTCACTGTTGTCGCTTGGCATTGAAAAGGTTTGATAGGGCGCTTTGCTCACAAGGCAGTGCGGAACGAAAACCTGAACGATAGGAGGTAAGTATTGAGATGGGGAGGCAGGCGTTGTAAGCCGTAGCGCCTTAATGACGTGAGTAGTTTAGCGAGTCAAAAAAACAAAGGGTGCGACTACCGGGTTCACCGTGGTAAGCGCGCTAAACGGTCGGAGTTGATTCCGTCCATTTGAACTGGAGGAGTTTCATGGCTATTGGTGTTTGGATCAGTCTATTTGCTTACTTTGCGCTCATGATCGCCATCGGCGTTTATGCCATGCGCAGAGCTACGTCTTCATCCGAAGATTACATGTTGGGTGGGCGAGCCCTCAGTCCAAAGGTAGCGGCCCTGTCGGCCGGTGCTTCGGATATGAGTGGCTGGTTGCTTCTCGGGTTGCCCGGGGCGCTGTTTGCATCGGGCCTGGGATCGGCCTGGATCGGTATCGGCCTGCTCGTGGGTGCGTTCTTTAACTGGACCCTGGTAGCGCCGCGTCTTCGTGAACAGACGGTTCACTATGGCAATGCGATCACCATCCCCTCCTTCCTGGCAAACCGGTTCCCGACACAGGCACTTTCGCTGCGTACCGTGTCAGCCATCGTCATCGTTATCTTCTTCGCGGTTTACACGGCATCCGGCCTGGTTGCGGGCGGCAAGCTGTTTGAGAGTGCGTTCTCCGGCATCTTCAACTTCGGTGGTTTGAGCGACTATGCGGTTGGTATCGTCATCACGCTGGGTGTGGTGTTGGCCTACACCGTGGTCGGCGGGTTCCTGGCAGTAAGCATGACGGACTTTGTGCAGGGCTGCATCATGATGCTGGCACTGGTCATCATGCCGGCGGTTGTCCTCTTTGGTGAAGGCGGCGGTGGTTTCGCCCAGGCGTCCCAAACCCTGAACGAAGTTGACCCCACGCTATTGTCGTGGACAGAAGGCCTGACGGTTATTGGCTGGTTGTCGGCTGTTACCTGGGGTTTGGGCTATTTCGGCCAGCCACACATCATTGTGCGTTTCATGGCGATCCGTACGCTGGATGAAGTACCGACTGCCCGCAACATCGGCATGTCCTGGATGCTTATCTCCCTGATTGGCGCCGTCTCCCTCGGTGTGTTTGGCCGGGCGTACGCGGTTCGCAATGGTATGAATATCGAAGATCCGGAAACGATCTTTATCCTGCTCTCGGACCTGCTGTTCCATCCGCTGATCACTGGCTTCCTCTACGCGGCACTGCTTGCTGCGGTGATGAGTACCATTTCCAGCCAGCTGCTGGTGTCGTCTTCTTCATTGACTGAGGATTTCTACCGCCTGTTCCTGCGTAAAGAAGCGACCGACAAGGAATGTGTGGGCGTAGGCCGTGTGTGTGTCGTGCTGGTTGGCCTGGTTGCGGCGGTTATTGCCTCCGACCCGAACTCTCAGGTTCTGGCCCTGGTCAGTAACGCCTGGGCAGGCTTCGGCGCCGCATTTGGCCCGCTGATTATCCTGTCACTGATGTGGCCGCGCACAAACGGCGCTGGCGCCATCGCAGGCATGGTTGTGGGTGCTGCGACTGTCATGATCTGGATCTCTCTGGGCTGGAACGGTGAGTTCATGGGTGGTCCTGGCGTGTACGAGATCATTCCTGGCTTCATTGCTGCTTTCATTGCCATTATGGTGGTGAGCTCGGTTACTGAAGATGCCGGTGAGTATCAGCACATCACCCGGTAAACAGGCGCGTTTTCAACGCTCTGAGTAAGAACAGGGGCTCCTTCGGGAGCCCCTTTTTTTGTAGGTCTGTTTACAAGGGGCTGGGCCCGCCGCGGGGTACCTTTTCTTCTGGGAAAAAGAACTCGCTGCGCTCAGACACCTTTTCCCCGGCAGAAAAGGCACCCCACACCGTGCCCGATCTGACTCGTAACGTTTACTTCAATCGAGTAGGAGGGGGAGTTACCTCCCCCGTCCTCTCACACCACCGGGCATACGGTTCCGTACCACGGCGGTTCATGGTCGGCTCTGAAGCCGAGTCATCGTATCCAGCAAGCTTACCAGAGACAGA